>Ga0206851_1014_pt2 | contig 61739 bp, 51 predicted proteins | sample Alteio_BWOrgCont_13_FD_152904 | JGI IMG/M metagenome (GOLD analysis project Ga0206851, IMG submission 152904) | Enriched cells from forest soil in Barre Woods Harvard Forest LTER site, Petersham, Massachusetts, United States -... | ecosystem: Environmental > Terrestrial > Soil > Temperate forest >... | reverse complement strand
TGCGTTCCTCGGATCCTTACTCACCCTTCGCGCTCTCTTTCTTTTCGGCGGACCTTTCGCCACCGCCGCCTTTTTATTCAATGGTGGGCTAGCCGGCTTCCTATTTTTTGAGTCTTGGCCTTGGCACCTCGAAGACTATCAAGCCGATATCGCCTGGAAATCGATTCCGTTGGCCCTGTTTGTGACTCAGCGCGGTTTGCTGTATGCGATCCCGGCCGGCTTGATCCTGATTACCCATTGGCGTCGGACCATGGATTCGCAAACCGATCGGCCCCACCTCCCTTTCTGGGGGGAATGGTTGCTGTATTGCACGATGCCGCTCTTCCATCTGCATACATTTATCTTCCTCTCTTTTCTGTTGCTCTGGTGGTTTCTGTTCGGAAATCCGAATTGGCGGGGCCATCTGATCCGATTGGTGGCGTTCTCGGTTATCCCGGCAACATTTTTTGTCTATGGGGTCACCGGCTTTGGCAAAACTAACGCTTTGGCTTTGGAGCCTGGTTGGACGGCGATAGCGGAGGCGCATGAACACTGGCAACGGCTCTGGTGGTTCCGGCAGCTTCCGCACGGTCTGCAAGTGCCAACGGTCTGGTTTTTAAATTTTGGTTTCGTTCTTCCTTTCACCATCGCGCTATTGATCTACCTCTGTTTTCCAAGAGGGATCGACGTTTGGCGGACTAGGTTCCGAATGAGGCAGATCCTCCTGCCGGCAGTGGCGATGTTTATTCTTTGCGCCTTCGTCCGCTTTGCTCCGTGGGACTGGGACAATACCAAGCTCTTTTTCTGGGCTTATATGCTCATGATGGTGGCCATTTGGGAGATGTTCCTGAGCCGATGGCACCTGCTTATTCGGTTGCCCGTCCTCTTCCTGCTCTTTTTCTCCGGCATAATCAGCTTGATCGGTGGCTTAGCGCCAGACGAAGAGAACGGTTATGGCATTGGCAACCAGGCAGAGTGGACCCAGGTTGACGACGCTCTTAAAGGTTTTTCACCAGAAGCCGTTTTTGCCGTCTACCCCACCTACAATCATCCCGCATTGGTGGCAGGACACCGGGTCGTTCTAGGGTTTCCCGGGCACCTTTGGAGTCATGGACTTGAATATCGATCAGAAGCAGCGCTTTTGGACAAGGTGATGACCGCAGAGCCGGGTTGGGAACAGCTTTGTCCGAAGCTGAATATTGATTACCTATTTTGGGGTCGATTCGAACAGGAACATTACCCAACCTCAGCCCAATCGTGGGATAGTTATCCGGTGGTCGCCCAAGGCGAGTGGGGCAAGGTATACGATTTGCGCACTCTCAAAAGGAATACGCCGGTTACAGCAAACTAGAGCGGTAAAAAGATGTGGTGAGGGGGTGGCGGCAGGGTAATCAGTCAGTAAGCCAGTAATCAGTGTTTTGCGCAGCAGCGGCGGGCTACAGCCTTTCGGACTGATTACTGATTACCCTGCCGCCACCCTCCATCATCGTCCGTCGCCTCGCACGCGCGCCTTGCTCATCGATTGGTTTCGGCTACAGATGTTTATGGCCGACTTCGATCTCATCGTCCTTGGTGGTGGACCAGCTGGTTACACCGGTGCAATTCGGGCTGCTCAACTCGGACTGAACACGGCAATTATCGACAAACGCGAAGTGCTCGGTGGTACTTGCCTCAACATTGGTTGCATCCCTAGCAAGGCCTTATTGGTATCTTCCCAATATGTGCGTTTCGCTCACCACGAAGCCCAACATCACGGACTAAAGCTCGAGGGCGTGCAGGTGGATCTGGCCAAACTAATGACTCGGAAACAAGGTGTCGTGAAGCAGCTGACTCAAGGTCTCGAGTTCCTGATGAAGAAAAATAATATCACGCGCATTCGCGGGACCGGGCAGTTGGTGGCCCCTGCTAAAGTGGTGGTAACCAAACCTGACGGTTCAACCGAGGAACATCGGGGCAGGAATGTAATTTTGGCAACGGGCAGCGTTTCCATGGATTTAGCCAACGTGACCATTGACCGGGAAAATGTGGTCACAAGTGATGAAGCGCTCTCTTTTCCCGAAGTCCCTCCAGAGCTACTGGTGGTGGGCGCCGGCGCGATCGGCTTGGAATTAGGCTCGGTTTGGTCACGCCTGGGCAGCAAAGTTACCGTGCTCGAATTTCTGCCGCGGATCGCGGCCTTCCTTGATCCGGACGTGACTCAAACCCTACACAAGACGTTGGAAGGACAGGGCCTGAAATTCTACGTTGACACCCAGGTCACGGGCATCGCGACTCGAGATAAGAAGCTTTTTGTGCAAGCCAAAACCAAAGGTGAGCAGAATCTCGAGTTTCCAGCCGACAAGGTTCTGGTCGCGGTTGGCCGGAAACCATTTTTGGATGGTGCGGTGGCCAAAGATCTGGGGTTGAAGCTGACCGAACGAGGTCGCGTTGCCGTCGACGAACGATTCCGAACTAACCTTCCAAGCCTGTACGCCATTGGCGATATAATCGAGGGACCGATGCTCGCTCACAAGGGTGAAGAAGATGGGATTGCTTGTGTCGAAACCATCGCCGGCAAGCACGGCCATGTTAACTATAACGTGGTCCCAAATATCATTTACACGCATCCAGAAGTGGCCTGCGTTGGAGTAACAGAAGAAGCCGCCAAGAAAACCGAGACTAAGGTTAAGGTCGGAAAATTCCCGTTCGTGGCCAACGGCCGGGCTTTGGCTAATGATGAGCCGGCGGGTTTTGTTAAAATCATCGCCAACCCGCGAACCGATAAGTTGCTGGGGGCCCAGATCATCGGTAGCAATGCTTCCGAGCTTATCGCCGAAGTAGTTAGTGTCATGGAGTTCGGCGGCAGTGCTGAGGATCTCGGCCGGACCGTACACGGGCACCCCACGTTAAGCGAAGCCGTAAAGGAGGCTGCCTTAGCAGTGGACAATCACGCTTTCTCGATCCCGCCAAATCCTCGGCAGTGACATTTCTGTTTCATGTCGACAGAAACGGTTAACGCCATCCTTATCCGGCGGATCCGTTTCTCCGAGACCAGCCTGATTTTAACTTGGTTCAGCCAGCAATTCGGGAAGATAAAGACCATCGCCAAAGGCGCTTTGCGCCCAGGTAGTCCTCTCGCGGGCAAAACCGATCTGTTTTTCCAATGTGAGATGAGTTTTTCGCGAGCTCGAAAAAGTGAGATTCATACCGTCCGCGAACTCGTCGTCGTGGAGCCGTTCTTGAAGATCCGTACTGCTTATCTGAATATGCTGACCGCCTCGTATTTCACCGAACTGGTCGAGGAAAGCACCGAACTGGAACACGCAGAACCAGAAATTTACGATCTCCTCCGCCGCGGTCTAGGTTACCTCGAACGTGAGCAAGCCACATTAAGGGCGATCGTCTTCTTCGAAGCCGAGCTCGCGAAGGTGCTTGGTATGCACATGGACAAGCAAAGCGAAAGTTCTCGTCAGCTGATGGAATCGCTGACCAGAGCGCCCGAGGCACGCGCGGCGTTGATGAAGCAGCTCGGGAGGTGAGGGCGTATGGGCGTATGGGCGTATGGGCGTATGGGCGTATGGGCGTATGGGCGTATCGGCGTATCGGCGTGACGCGGACACGTGGGGCTCCGCTACCGAATGGGACCTATGGGACTCATGAGACTAATGTGACTGACCCATAGGTCCCATGAGTCGCATAAGTCCCATCTGAGCACGGAGCTCTACGTGTTCGCGTTACGCCGGTACGCCGACCCGCCCATACGCCGTCTCGTCACGGCTCCACCACCGGACCCGGCCGCTCTACTTCCACCGATGGCTCCACGCGGGCGGGACTCGCGCCCGGCAAAATCGCGTTTAACAGGAACGCGAAAATCCCACCAGTGGTAATCCCAGACGCAAAAACTAAACGCAAGGCCTGCGGTAAAGGATCTAACAACTCCGGGACGCTTTGCACCCCTACTCCGGTGCCGAGAGAAAAAGCCACGATCAATAGTCCCCGATGACCTAGATGGACTCTTTGTAGAATGCGGATGCCGGCAGTGGCCACAAAGCCGAATAATAAGAAGGTGACCGCGCCCAAAACAGGTCCTGGCAGCACGGCGATCCAGCGGCCAAATTCGGGAATCAAGCCGAGCAGACAAAGACCGGCCGCTACCCAATAGCCAACTTGCCGAGTCGCCACACCAGTTAGTTGGATGATCCCGTTATTCTGCGCAAAGGTCGTGCTCGGGAAGCTGTTGAGCAGTCCGGCGATCAGGCTGTTCAGAGAGTCCCCCATTACCCCGCCCCGGATTCTCTGCCAATAGATTGGACCAGAGATCGGCTCGTCGGAGAGTTGGGAGGTCGCGGTTACGTCTCCCACGGTCTCCAGAGTGGTGATGATGTAAGGTAAGATAAACGCGATGAGAAACTCGGGCCGGAAAGCAAATCCATAAGCCAGCGGCGCAGGGACCTGGATCCAGCTGCTCGCGGTCTGGGGTTGGTTTGGTACCGCGCCAATTCCTAAACAAACTAGATACCCGACACCCAAAGCGATCGGAATCGCGCCGACGCGGCTCCAAGGCAAATTCAAAGCGTTGAGGGCGAGGACTATCAACAAGACCAGACCACTCACTGCGAGCGGAGCCCAGGAAGGAACATTGCCGCCGAGACCGGAAGCCATGGTATGGAACCCCACCGGGATCAAAGACAGCCCGATAAGAAGAACCACCGTACCGGACACCAGCGGGGTGAAAATCCTTTGCAGCCGCAAAAGAAATTGGGCCAAGATCAATTCCGTTGGGGCACAAACAATCGCCATTCCCACCATCAACGCAATACCGCCTTCGCGACCGGCCTGAATCAATGGGGTTAGAAACGCGAAACTGGTTCCTTGAACCGCTAAGAGCCGCGAACCGAACCAACCAAACCCTCGCACCTGGACAAACGTCCCCAGACCGGAGGCGAACAGTCCCATACTGATTAGATAGGCAGTATCGGAAGGCGAGAGTTTTAATTCTTTGGCGACTAAGAGAGGAACACTAATTACTCCAACAAACATGGCCAGCACATGTTGCAAAGAAACGACCAGCGCAGTTTGTATGGGCAACCGATCGCGTAACCGATAAAGCAAGCTTGACGAACCTTCAGAGCCCATTGAAGCGAGCAACTTACGAAATGCGGCTATGCGCGCAAAGGTTAAAAAATTGCCGACCGCAAAGCGGCGATTGCCGTTGTCCAACCCAATCGGCTTGTCCGCCGTAGTCCAATCTAAAGGCCGTCCGTGACTTGGATCATCGGACGAAGGAGGAAGGGGCGTTGCATCCGCGTTGTAGCTCGAGCGGCGCCCAGGTTTCCAACACGTCGAGCGACGGTTAATTTCGACCCTACCACCTAGTGTCCTGTCCCATAAATAACATGGCTTTCGTTGCGATCAAAATGGGCCGCCGGCAAGGCGCGAGGAGGGCGCATATCTGAATGGATACGTAACCGACGAGCAACGCAGCCGCCGGCCCATTTTCATCGCAACCCTCCGGGCCGTGGCCGACGGCGAAAGCCATGCTATTTATGGGACAGGACACTAATAGTCCCGATAGGAGTGATGCTTCTTTTTCGCAGTCGAGACGCGCGAAACCAACCCTACGTGGGTGTGCCCGCCCTTCGTCTTCCCGGTATGGCTGCTCGCTCCGGTCGCGGCTATTTTTTGTATCTCCTCTGACTCGTATACCTGAATCATGGGCTTCAGGTTTGGATCGAGGCGCCGCATTTGCGCACAAACCGTATAATAGTAGGCACGAAGGAAATTCTTTCGGGCTTCGGTACTGAGTGCTCCCTTCGCTTCTTTCATCAAATAGTTGGCTCGAGAACTCCCCATCGCGGCGTCTTTGATCTCTTTAAAGTGCGACTCGTCTTGTGGCGCGCGCCTCACCTCGCCGGACGCCATCGTCAGCACGGCTTCGTTTCCCGGAGTTTGAGCGGGAGGCGGTGGCAAAAAATTCGGTTCCGGCAATAGGACAGTGGGTGGTTGTTCCTGAGGAGTTCCCTCCGGTAATGCGCTTTCGATTACCTGAGGCGCCATGGCTGGAGTGGGAGAGGGCGAAGATGACGGGGATGTATCCGACTCAGGCTCGTTAGCCATTACGGACCCCATCAATAGAAACACCGCCAATGCCCAGACCGTAAACTCCATATCTTGACGTTCTTAAATTACCACCAGGAGAGAATTCTGGCGATTCCAATTCCCATCAAATTTCACCACAAAGACACAGAGAACACGAAGAAAGCCTTAATTTAGGCGTATCTTTGTGACGTTTGTGTCTTAGTGGTGAAATTCTTCAGCTATGGCGCGCCGGCAGCCTTTTGTCGTTCGCGCCAATACTTACGCCACATCCTAAAATCCTCCTGCAACAACTCCAGCATAGTCAGCGCGGCTTGCTTCAAAGCCCCCACCTTAACTCCTTTGAGCCGCTCGCTTAACTCCTCTCGGGTTTTGCTCAGTTGGTGCAGGTTGGCAATTTCATGGCCCATGCAGAAGAGCAATCGTTCCTGATCGAAATTGATCTGTTGCACCGTTTCCTCCAATCGCAATTCAGCCAGATCGATGCGACCACAGTCCGACATAATCGGGCGCACCAACCAGCCCTCATGAGTGCTCGTGTGAGGTGTGCTAGGGCGTCCCGGTCCTTTCAACAAACGATCCACGTGAACTTCCTTCGTGGATTTGCCGGTCGCCCACGCGACCGCCGACGGAGCCACGCTTTTACCCTCCATCGCTATCGGGCCACCATGGTATTCGGTGTAGGCGAAAAATCGTGGGTGGCCAAGACTACCAAGTCCTTTGGTAACGCCCTTCTTCATTTCCCGAAACTGGATGGGGACATCTTTGGGCATGGCTTGGCGCAATCTGGCAACTAACGGCGGAGGAATCTGGTCCTCGGCCGTTGGTTGGGTCTTTTCTCTGAGCCAGCGCCGCCAAAAGAACTTGGGCTCTTTTAAAGCTGCCCGTATTAACCGCAAAAGCCAGGCATGCCGCCGCTCAAGGACAAAGGGTGCGGGCGCATCTTTGAGACCGGCGATGTATCCTTCGCGGACATATTCGCAGATCTCGGTAAGAGTCAAATCCAGCGCGGGGGTCGCCTCAGACGCCAATTCGGCGCTCATTATCAGACGAACCAAATCCGCCGCAAATGACATCGTCGCCACTTCGTCATAGTCGTTTACACCCCAGATCAAACGGGCATGACCATCACGCCAACTGCCAAAATTCTGAACATGCAGATCGCCAACCGCGTAAACTTGCTCGGCATTAGCCAAAGACGGACAGGCTGTATACCAGCGTTCGCACCATCGGTAGAAAGTTGCGCGGAAGAACATGAAGATGTCGTCCGCCATGAACTGATGTTTCACTTCCAAATCAGTTTCTCGCACCGTGACATGCCCTCGCAACCAGGTTTCAAAGCCCAGCGTGGATTGCACAATGTTTCTCGTCGGATTCATTTTGACCTTGGGTCGCGGCTTTCGGCTCGCGCTGAGCTGCATGGTATCAAATCCACCAAAACTAACAACTCTGCACTATAAGTTGTTAGACAAATTGTCGGGACAAAGCCTTTTCCCGTAGGGACGCTATGATGGTAGCGACTCGACTGAGCTCGCCGAAGTCCTGGCACGAAGTGCCTGGAAAAGCACCCAATTGATTCCGTCCCGTAGGGACGGTGTGATCAGGCCGTTGCAGAAGGAAAATTGCTCGATATACAACCTATTTTGCAACTGCACGTCACCGGCATGGAACATTTCATACCGTACCCTACGGGACAACCACCTTCCGGCCTATCGTTTTAGTGCCCGAGCGATCTGCTCACTTAACTCACTGGTCTCGGATGAGAGCAACGCCACCAACTGGGCGTCGTTGCCGAACGTCCAGCCTGACCGGCGAATCGTCACGGATTTGCTGGCGACTACCCCTCCTCCATCGGTCAGGATCTGCCAACTCCCGGACAGGAGCACGTCTCCGTTTTCATGCCCTTCAAAATGAGTAATATGAACCGTCACCTCATAACTGTGGGTCGGTACGGTAAAACTCGGCTGGAAGCCGGCCGCGGGGATGCCTAAGCGGTTTAGGTTAGAGGCAACACCAAGCGAGATCGTTTGATCCAGCGACAGCGCCCAGAGACCGGTTGGCGAATAGCGAACCTCGTTGCCGTTCATGCTGGCCAGGTTAGTTCTATTCAGAAAAGCCGGCACTTCTACTCGGCGAACGTAAACTCGCACCGATGCCGCCGGCCGGACCGGCTTTGCAGATCCGCCGGCAGCCGTTAGCACAAAATAAGTCGGCAACGGTTCAGTAGTGGCACATCCCAGAAGCAAACTTACGCTTACGGGTAGCAGAATGGTCAGCCGCATCGGTTATTGTGGTGATTTCGCTGGCTTGCGGCCGAAAAGAATTGAATTCGGATTCCTCTCCAGAAACTCAGAGAGACGTTGTAAAGCGTCAGCCGCAGAACCGATTTGAGATAGGGTGCTATCGAGCTGATACCGAAAACTGGAGTTGGAGCTCAACATTTTGTCGAGGTTACGCGTTGCTTCTTCCAGTTGAGCCATGGTCTTCTTCGCTTCTTCCAGCGTCGGGTTCAAATTCGCGGTAATCGGGTCAAGCTCATCCTGAAGCTTTTTAAGGGTAACATCTAACTGGTCAAAAGCCGTTTTCACGCTGGTCAAGGCGCCTTTTAATTCAGGGCCGTTCACCAGTTTGTTGACGGAATCCCCAATTCCCGCCAAATCCAACGAATCCACTCCATTTTTGGCGCTTATAATCAAAGCTTGCAGGTCCTTCGAGATGGCCAAGAAATCGACATTGCCCAAGTTGCTAATCGCCTTGGTTAGATTGGTCACGATCGCTTCGATGTCGGACGGTTGCACCGGTATCTCGAGCGCATTGTCACTTGGATTCTCATGATAGGTAAATGGGGCGGCGTCCTTAATGAAATCGATGGACACAAACAATTGGCCACTGATCAGGCTCTCGAAATCCAAGCGAGCGCGCAAACCCTCGTCCACGCGTTTCTTTGTCCCCTCCACGTCGAAAAGGTTGAAGTGCGGATTGCCGGGCCCGAAGTCTCTGACGATAACATTTTGGTCAACTTCATAGAAGACCTTCGCGTAAACCGGCTGATCTTTTCCTCCAAACCCCAGCAGAACCCGGGTTACTTTACCGATGTTGACTCCTTTAAACTTCACATTCGAACCTGTCTGAAGTCCGCTCACTGATTGTGCAAAATAGGAAACATAGGTCTGTTTCTTCGCAAATAGATCCGCAGAGCCAAAGAAGAGCACCGCACCTATCGCGATGAGGATCGCTCCCAGAACAAAGACTCCGATCAGGGTAGGATTGGCTTTTGTACTCATTTTGATGTTTGTAGCGGCTCGCCTCGAAGTAAAAACGTCCTGACTTTAGGATCACTTTTGCCTTCCTTCACCAGCTCTTTCGGATCGCCCTGCACCAGCATTCGCTTTGTCTCAGCATCGAGAAAAATAGAGGTGTCGGCGATCGCAAAAATGGAAGCTAGTTCATGGGTGACTACCACCACGGTAGCACCGAGACTATCACGCAGCCGGAGAATCAGGTCGTCGAGACGGCGCGAGCTGATCGGGTCCAGACCGGCGGAAGGCTCGTCGAAAAAGAGTATCTCCGGGTCAAGCGACATGGCTCGGGCTAAACCGGCTCTTTTACGCATACCGCCGCTGATCTCGGATGGGTAGAAATCCTCGAATCCCTTAAGCCCGACCAGAGCCAATTTCAGCGAGCTAAGTTCTCGGATCTCATCATCGGATAATTTTGTGTATTCCTCCAAAGGAAGAGCGACGTTCTCGGCCAGCGTCCGCGTGCTCCATAACGCGCCCCCTTGGTACAAGACGCCGAACGATCTTTGGACTTCTTGCCGCTCTTCCTCAGTCGCTTTCACGAAGCTCTGGCCATGGTAATAAATCTCGCCTTTCTCGACCTCTTTCAAACCGATCAAATATTTCAACAAGGTGCTCTTGCCGCAGCCGCTTCCTCCCATAATCACCAAGACTTGGCCACGCTGCACGGTGAAATTGATGTCCCGCATCACTACATACGAACCGTAGTTCATCACCAGGCCCCGCACTTCGATGGCAGGTGGCTCCTTCGGGTGCGAACCACTTTGCGTGGTAGCATGATTACCATCGGGCGTTGGTAGGCTTTCTCTTGTGTCCACTTAAATTTGAGCGTGTAGCGTGCCATAGCCTGCGCTGATCAAAAATGCATGCGCATTTTTGAACGGCAGGCTAAAGCTTCAAGACGTCGAGTACCACATCAATGATGGCGTCGGAAGCGACGATCCAGGTGATAGCAAGCACCACCGCCGAAGTAGCGGCATTACCCACGGCGGCCGCGTTATTCTGACAATTCATGCCGCGTTGACACCCGGTTAAGGCCACAATCACTCCAAAAACGGCGGATTTTCCTACCCCCGTAAGAATGTCCTCTAACCCCATGGAACCCACGGTCTGATTCCAATACTGGACCAAGCTGATATGCAGGACGCCAAAGCCAACCACCGCCCCACCGGCGATTCCCACCAAATCGGAGTAGAAAGCGAGCAGTGGCATCATAAGAAAAAGCGCCACTACTCGGGGCGAAACCAAGAAATCCATCGGCGAGATGGCCAGAGTATCGAGAGCATCGATCTCTTCGGACACCTTCATGCTGCCGATCTGCGCGGCGAAGGCGGCGCCAGTCCGGCCAGCCATGATCACTCCCGTCATAATGGCTCCCATCTCTCGAGCCATGGCGACAGCTACCAAATTCGCTACATAAATGCCGGCCCCGAATTGCTTCAATTGGATTGAGGCAACAAAGGCCAGGATCAGGCCGGTTAAGAAACTAATCAGACCGACGATAGCCAAGGCTTGCGGACCGGTTTCCTGCAAGCTGAGCCAGAAGAGTCGCCAATCCACTTTGCCCTTGCCCGCAATGATGCGCCTCAGGCTAATCACACATGCGCCAATGAAAGCGGCCGCGGCGGTAACTGCATTGGCTTGCTGAATAGCCCACATGCCGAGCTGATAGAGGAATGAAGGGCGTCGAGTGTGGCCTCGTTCGGTCTCAGCTTCCGGAACCGCTTTGGCCAGGGCTATCAGACTAGTAACGCCTTCCGGCAGGTTGTGGAGATCGAGAGCAATCTGATGGGACTGGCACCAGTCATCCAGTTCGGCCAGAAAAAGAAGCAGACTACTGTCCCAGGCACCGAGATTTTCGCCGACACAACGAATCTGGGTTACTTTCCCCGTCGACTCTATTTCGCTCAGGGCGGTTGCCGGTTTCGGACGAGTAGTCGCACGGAGATTCCAGACACCTCCCAACGTTATTGTCGCCTTGTCACCCTGGTGACTGACCTTCACAAATGCAGCTTCTTCAGATTCCGCGACGGCCGATTTCGAAAGTCCTTCCCTGCTCACTCTTCCTCTTCTTCCTCATCGTCCTCCGGAATCACCACCATCCCGGTGTTGGCATTGAAATCCATGAGCCCGGCGTAACGACCCCAAGCGATCATGGTGTGAAGGATTTTCTCAGGGTTCTCATACGGCAATGCGGTCGCGATATCATGCGTAACCGTTTCCGCAGAGACTTCCTCCTGGACCTCCAGGTAGCCGAGAATAATATGGAACAACCGCAGTTTTTGTACTTGTTCGGCGAAGATCGTCTTTCGCGTTTGCCGATCCGATTCAAAGAAGCGCTTACCCAAGTCCGTCAATTGCACTTCGTCCTTTGGAGTATTGACGAACTCGAGAATTTCACCGGCCTTCACGATGGCAATCGTCTCGCCGAAATCCTTACCGATCTCGTCAGCGACATCGTAGATGTTCTCAAGATCCGGAGAATCATGAAGGATGCTGATCAAACCCAGGATCTGGTTAACCCCAACTGTTGGGATTGATTCCATGCGAGCCCGCGCCTTAGAGATCGGCTTCCCGGGACCAGGCGGCGGCTCCGGCGGAAGGTCGGGCAGCGCCTGCTGCGTAATTGTCTCGTGAATCACCTTCATCAGTCGCTGAAATTCCGGGTGATTCGAGTTCCGCGGATACGGCAAATTATTCTCTAAGATTAGTCCGAGCCGGCCAGGATGCGGGAATAGAATACAAATGCGAGTGGCCATCTCCACCGCCTCCTCAATGTTATGGGTAACCATGAAGATGCTGGACAGCGTGTTACTGGCTCCTCGCCACAACGCTACCACTTCCCCCCGAAGACCTTCCGCGGTCAGCACATCGAGCGCGCTGAATGCTTCATCGAGACAGAGGATCTTGGGCTCTGATACGAGCGCTCGGGCAATGCCGACCCGCTGCCTCATTCCACCCGAAATCTCCCGTGGGTATGCTGAGTGATAGTTATTGAGGCCGATCAAATCGATTGCCTTTTCTACCGCCTCCGATTTTTGGGCTCGCGTTAGATCGCGTTTCGCAATCAGTCCTACCTCAACATTTTGCTCAACTGTCAGCCACGGATAAAGAGCGAAAGTCTGGAACACGATCGACGCGTGCGGATTCACGCCTACTAAAGGTTTGTTGTAGCAAAGGACCTGGCCAGCGCTCGGCGCAGTCAGACCAGTTAAACAACGGAGAAGCGTGGACTTGCCGGAACCAGATTGACCAAGCAAGGCGAACAATTCGCCCTCGTGCACTGCCAGATCGATCTGATCAAGCACCTTTAGTTCTCGACCTTTGCCCATATGGAATGTCTTGGAGACATTTCGCAATTCGGCAATCTTTAATGCCTCGGTCGGACTGGTCTGCGGGTATGGTTTCAGTTCGGTGCTCATCAGCCACTAGTCCAGGTGAAACCGTTTTTCAGCATAACGATATAGTCGGCGCCAAACCAGGTTATTAATAACAACCACAAAGAGAGCCATTACGCCAGTGCCACAAATCAAGGCCGCGGTACCTGTCCCTTCGGGCTGCGCACTAACGTCCGCAATGTAGGCGCCCAATCCGGTTGCTCTTATAGTTTTGTCTCCCCAGGTGGCTACTTCGGCCAAAATCGTCGCATTCCAGGCGCCACCGGCGGCTGTGCAGGCGCCAGTTATCCAAAATGGAAAGATGGCTGGGAGAATAAGGGTTCTCCAAAGTGGCCATCCGTTGAGCCGATAGTTCTTGGCGGCCTCCTTCAAATCATTGGGGATGGCCATGGCACCGGCGATGACGTTGAACAAGATGTACCATTGCGCACCGAGCGAAATTAGCAGGATGCACCCCCAGTTCATATCAATCTGATAGATCACGAACAGAGGCACTACCAACGCAAAGGTCATGTTGACCGGAAAGGAAGCAAAAATCTGAACCAGGGGCTGCGCGATTCGAGCAGCCCGCGGGTTTGACCCGATCCAAACTCCGATAGGCGTCCAAATCAAGGTAGACAAAATCGTTACCGCCAGCACGCGGCCAAGGGTCACAAAGCCAAGGCCAAAAATGTGCAGAATCTCATTGAAAGAGATCCGGTGATACACAGCGTCAAAGCCCGCTCGCGCACCGATTAGCACTTCGAATAGCAACCCAACCAGCACCAAAATACCGACTACGCGCCAAAAGTAATTAGCGGAGCGATTCGGTTTTTCCAGATCCTCTGCCCGTTTAGATACTAGCCGCCTCTGTATATCCGTATACCGATCGGCCAGTGGGAATAGAATGCGCTCGGTAACCCATTGGAAAAGATAAGTTCGGCGGATCAGGTTGTAGAACCAAGAGGTGGGTGGTTGCCCGGATTCCGTAAGCTCCATCTTGAACTTGTCAGCCCATGCTAATAGCGGTCGCCACACCAGTTGATCGGTAGCGATGATCACGAAAAGCATCGTCACCACCGCCCAGAGAGCGGCCCAACCGTCGCCTTGATTAACGGCGGCAAACATGAAAGAGCCTAAGCCGGGCAATTGGACATTCTTGCCCATGACGGCGATGGCCTCGCTGGCGCTGACCGCGAACCAGCCGGCTCCAAAAGACATCATCGAGTTCCAGATCAGACTGTGCATCGACGCCGGAACTTCCAGTTTAGTAAAACGCTGCCAACTATTGAGCCGATAATTCGTGGCGGCCTCATGCAGATCCTGCGGAATCGTCACCATTGAGTGGTAGAACCCGAAAGCCATGTTCCAAGCCTGTCCGGTAAAAACGGTGATGATGCTAGCAAACTCCGGCCCCAATAAACTGCCAGGAAAAAGCGAGACGAAAAAGGCCATGAATACGGTCAGAAAACTCAGCACCGGAATCGACTGCATTACATCCATGAACGGAAGAATGATTGAGCGGGCGATCGGGTTTTTCGCCGCGGCATAACCGACCGAGAAAGTAAAAAGAAGAGAAAAACCGAACGCGACCCACATCCGAATCAACGTACGCGCAGCGTAATACGGGATGTTCACGAGATCGGTGGAAATCGACAACTGCTGGCTCGCATCGAAATGAACCACCATGCCTTCGCTGGATTTCAGGACGGTCCACAGCAAACCGAGGATCGCAGCCAAAGCCACAATATCGATCCATCCCAAAGATCGCCGGCCTTCGGGCGCAGAGAGCTGCGTTGCAGTAAACTTCATTTTCGGCTGCTCTATGGCGACGCCCGCTCAGCTTTGCAAGTCTTAACTTAGGAGTTCAAGGAGTCCGAGGAGTTCAAGGAGTTCAAGAATTCGGACGAGGAGTCTCACGATTGGGGAACCAAGGGCAAGTGAAGACTGATTTGTAACTAGTGATCGCTATTGAATCGAAGAGGCTCCCGACGTGTTCATGGCTCGCCTCCTTGGACTCCTCGAACTCCTGCCCTTACTTCCAAGCCAAAAAGAGCGCCCCGCACATGATCAGCCCTACTCCCACTCCTTCCCGAACCGAGAGGCGCTCCCCCAAAAAGAGCACAGAGATTGTTATCGCTACAACCACGCTCAGCTTGTCGATCGGAGCGACTTTCGCAACTTCACCAATCTGCAGGGCTCGAAAATAACAAAGCCATGAGACGCCGGTCGCGACCGCCGATAGAAACAAAAATAACCAAGACCGGACAGGCAACCTCAGCAAATCTGCCGGCTGAGAAGAGCTCAACGCGATAACCCACGTAAAAACCAAAATAATCGTGGTGCGGATCGCGGTCGCCAGATTGGAATTGATCGCAACGACCCCGATCTTGGCAAACACCGCCGTTAACCCGGCAAAAAGCGCGGACAGAAGAGCCCAGAGTAGCCACATTGTGAGAAGTGAGAGGTGATTGGTGAGAAGTGAGAGGTGATTTCGCGGTGGGTTCAAGACATGGGTAACACTTTAGGCTCAGGACATAGGTAACACTTTTGGTGTTTGAGGTTACAAGTTTGGGTTGGGTTTTCCAGTGCGTTACGAAGCGGCGCTGAGACTTATCCATAATCGCCCCGGGCCGGCGTGCTGCGAGAATGCCCGGTACGGGTTCGTGACGTCGCAGCAGCGCGACGGTCCGGAAAAGGCGATTGTGGATAAGTCGCGCATGAGAGCCGCGTGTTGACGAAGCCCAGCGTTTGTGTCTTGTGCCGCTGGCATGTTCGGTCGTCGGGACAGGAGGCCCAAATAGATCGCGTTTTTAAGCCGCATTTTTAAAATTAGTTTTGGCATCAATTGGGTCCAGGTCGATACGCTCAAAACTGATGGTGGCCGGATCGAGATGGCCCAGCAGTAACTGAGCAAACCAGAGTTCAATTTTTTGGTTTTGGGTGCTTTTGAGCCCGACATTCCAACCGCTTAAACTTTGGCTAACAAAAAGGGTGTGGTCTTTCCAACGGATGCAGCCGTTGAGATTGACTCTGCGAGCAGTCATGCCCTCATAAACTAGCTCCTGGACTGCACCAGCGTATTTGCGATTGGAGTTGTGATAAAGATCGCCTGGGCAACGCAGCTCCAGAGCTTCGTGAGGGCGCTGGTAATTGAATTGGTGGCGCCACAGATCGAGGGCTTCCTGGCTGACGTCTTGGCCTAAGCACTCTAGTTCTTGGCTGATATCGCGATGGAGTCGCTCGTGAGCGCCGTTGTCCTGAGGTTTACCTGGCCGGCTACGTTCTAGATTGATTCCCAGTGCTACCCACCAAGCCGACAGGCGGCTTAAACCCAGGACGGCGCTGCGGCTGGCAAAAGGCGTACCGTTATCGCTACGGATGGCTTGAGGTAAGCCATGGCGCTGGAAGAGTTTTTCAAAACTCTCTTGTACCGTCCGGCTTCTAGCATTGGGCACTTGGAGTAACTCCAGTAAATAACGGCTGAACTCATCTCGAACCGTCAAAGGTTCGCACCGGCCTTCAGTTCCATGCCACCAGCCTTTGAAGTCCACCGTCCAGATCTCATTGACCCCTTTAGCTTTAGTGCCACTGCTCAAGCGACCAGCTTCGGCGGCTCTACGCCTTTTGCGTCGTTGGGTGAGGCCCACGGCTTCTAATACCCGCTTGAAGCTGCTCAGACTGGCCACCTCTCGGTGCTGACGCAAATAAAGCTCTCGAATCTTGCGGGGTCCCCAATAAGGATGGGCCAACTTTAATCGCACGATCTCGCAGACTTCTTCTTGCTTGAGTTGTTCGGGGCTACTGTGTGGCCGGCGCGACTCTTCGGCTAAGCCGGCTATGCCCATGCTCAAGAACCGTTCTCGCCACTTGTAGCCGGTTTTAGTGCTGATCCCGTATTCCTGGCATAGGACTCGAAAGTTCTCACTCTTTAGCGCTTTTAGCGCAAACTCCGTTCTCTGTTCCATAGGTTCACTTTTCTTCCAGGGCATCGCCCTTGAGTGTTACCTATGTCTTGAACCTAAAGTGTTACCGATGTCCTGAACCTGTACCCGCGAGCGGCGATGGATAGCGTTGAGTATATTCGAAATTTAGCCGTCAAACAGGGACTCTTGTTTTTTCGAGCCACCGCGTCAAAGCGGCTGTAGGGCTCGCATTCGCCTTCTCCCGAACCTGGTCAGCACGCCGCGCTCGGCCAGTGCGAAAACGTGTCCGCTAGCCCCTGGCCTACTTCTCACTTCTCACTTCTCACTTCTCACTTCTCACGTTTCCCCATTCCCTTCCGCCGTCCCAAGCGCTGCCAGATGCATCACTTTTTCCTCGGTCGCATCGGCTCGGGCGAGTTCGCCAGTCAAGTGGCCGTGGCGCATGATCAGGATACGATCGGCTAGAGCCAAAACTTCCGGTAGATCGCTGGAGATCACTAAGATGCCGATCCCTTCCTGCACCAGCTCATTAAACAAGGCGTAGATCTCCGCTTTTGTGCCGATATCGACGCCGCGGGTTGGCTCGTCCACGATCAGGACGGCTGGTTGAACGGCTAGCCATTTCGCCAGCAACACTTTTTGTTGGTTCCCCCCGCTCAGCAGTCCGGTCCTCTGATCAAAGCTCGGGGTTCTTACCCGCAAACGATCGACGTATCTCCCGATTAACGCGTTCTCGGCGCCACGATCTACGAACGGCCCGCGGGCCAAACGCCGCAGAGCCGCACTGGAAATATTCGTGCCCACTCCAGCTCCCAGGACCAATCCCATCGATTTCCGGTCCTCGGGAACGTAGGCTACACCGGCACTCAAAGCGTGCTTCGGTTGGCGGAAAAGCGCCTTCTTACCGTTTAACCAAATCTGTCCTCGATCCGGCGGCGGTGATCCAAAGATGCCCAAGGCCATCTCCGTGCGTCCGGCGCCGATCAGCCCGGCCATGGCGACAATCTCCCCTCGCCGAATCTCGAATGTGATCCCTTCATATTGGCCTTTCCGGGTCAGATCTTCCACGCGCAAAACCACTTCTCCCTTGGGCTCGACGGGAGTTCGATGAAACGCCAGAAGATCCCTGCCCACCATCATCCGCACGGCTTCGGCTTCCGTCGTTTCACTGGTTTTAACCGTCCGGACATGTTTCCCATCCCGTAAAACCGTCAAAACCGGGCAAAGCGAAAACACCTCGGGCAAGCGATGAGAAATGTACAGGATCGTGACCCCGTGCGCCTGAAGGTCGGCGATTACCCGGAACAGAATCGCCGACTCAACCTCTGAGAGGCTAGAAGTCGGTTCATCCAAAATCAATAGACGCGGATTCCGGATTAAGCTCTTGCAGATCTCGATCAGCTGCTGCTGTGCGACCGTCAAATTTCGTACGATCGTATCGGGATCAAAATGAATGCCGAGACGCTGAAAGACTTTCAACGTACCCTCGCGCAGCTTGGCTCGGTCCAGAAAGACACCCCCTGTGCGAGGTTCCAAGCCGAGAAAGATATTTTCTGCAATGGATAGGTTCTGAGCCAGGTTCAGCTCTTGGTAAACGATGGCCACTCCTTTAGCCTGCGCCTCTGCTGGATTGGCAAACCGAACCTTTTCACCAAAAAGCTCGAGTTCGCCCGAATCCGGCTGGTGAACCCCGGCGATCACCTGCATCAGGGTGCTTTTGCCGGCGCCGTTTTCGCCCATGACCGCGTGGATAGCGCCCTCCTCGACGTCGAAAGAAACGTCCTGCAATGCCTGAACGCCAGGGAAATGCTTGGAAATTCCCTGGATCTTCAGAATAGGGGGCATTAGCGGAAGGCTAGTTTGAAATACTTAAGACAGCGATTTCCCACGGCTATTTCTTTAAGAACTGATCGACGCGTGCCTCCATCAAACACTCAGCCTGGATCACGGTCAATCTCCAAGAGGCGGAGCATATCCAAAATGCCTCGCTCAATCCCAAAATTGATCCCGCCAGCAACAGAAATCGCTTGCTTCTCCATTCAAAACTAAGAAAAAGGCTCCGAACATTGTTTCCATGAGGTCGTACTTTCTGTATCTCCAGATTATCTCGGGCGTGCTGTTGGGCGCCAACTCCGCGGCCGTGGCGCAGGACGCCAAATCAATGCTAAAGGCCCCCGCCGTCTCCGCGATGGATCATTCCTCGGCCACACCGAGTCCCAGCACTACTCCTTCCGAAACCGAAAAGAGGTTCCTGGACGCCGAGAAAACCACGCTGCAAACCGCGGCAAATAAACTCTGCGAACAGATTCAAATTGAAGAGAACGATCTTTATCATCGGCTTGCCTTCCTGGAGAAACCAGCCCGGCTGGATCCCAATTCTTACGCGTCGCTGGACGAGATTGCTCAATGGCGATCGCTTCTTCAGCAGTTCAGAGACAAAGCCACCAAGGTTGACGGTCTTTACCGTGGTCTAGAAAAGAACTTCGATCTCGAAGTCAAAAATTCGAAGGTGGCGGTGGATCCCATGGTAGCGTCCAAATTCAAGACCATCCTTTTGGGAGCTTTTCCCTGGGACACCATCAACAAAAAAGACGCCTTGCTGGCGCAATATAGCGACCAACACCAGAAACTGCTGGATTTCTATCAGAAGAATTGGGGCACGTGGCGAACGGCTGGCAAAGATGGTAAACCGGTTTTCCCATCCGCTTCTTTGACGACGACGTACAACAAACTTCATGACGAAATCGTGTCCACAGGACATCAGCTCGAAGAAGAGTACGTTGCTATGACCCATTAGCCTCCCAGAAAATGCGTTTCTTCCCCCTCGTTTTTGCCGGTTTGATTTTTCTCGGCGGTCCCGGCTTTAGCCAAACTCCGCTCCTTTCCCCGAACCTGCCTGGCCCGCGCAGAAGCCCAGCGGTAACCCAAACGCCCGCGCCGAAAGGCTCTCCGTCCAAAGAGGCACTCGCTGAGCAAAAGGCCAGGTACGCGGAAATGATGGCCACTTTGAAAGACCGGATTGCGGATGCCAGTGACAAAGTCATGAGCAAGATCGTCGGTCAAGAGAAGGACCTTCGGATGAGGCTGGGTTATTTTGAGAAACCGGAGCGATTTGATCCGAATAATTTCTCCAATAAAGACGAGATCCAAGACTGGCAAAAGCTCGCTAACCAACTTCAACAGAGTCGAGACGAAACTGCCAAACTTTACGGAGATGCCAGCCAAAACCTGGAGACGGCGCTAGTGAACGAAAGGATTGCGCCCGATCTCGCCCAAGCTATTCGGAAGGAAATTATCGCCACTTTTCCCTGGGATGATATCGCCAAGAAGGACGACCTGGTGACCAATTATGTCGGATACCATCGCCAATTGCTGACCCTTTTTGATCAAAACTGGAAGACTTGGAATTCGGCCAAGCCTTTCTTCAGCGATCAGAAAACCGAAGCGGACTACGAAAAACTGTGCCAGCAGATCACTTCGACCGGTAAAGAAATCGAGACGATCTACACCAGGGATAACTTCTAGAAAGCTCTAGAATCATTCGCGTCACGGTTCGGGACCGGCACTCACCGGTGCGTTAATAATGGTTTACTAGTCATTTATTAGTCACTCATCAGTCATAGTTGCGGAGGCTTATGTTAGCGGTTGCCCTCGCAATAACACAAAGCTGGATTTCAGCGACATGGCCAGCCGATAAAACCCGCACATCGACTGATGCCCTAATCCTCCGGAACTGGAAACAAAAAACAGGTCGTGGTGCCATGAGCGTAAAGTTTGCCTTCAGCATCCACAATTTTCCCTTCTGCCGTGCCCGTGCGTGAACCGGTATGAAGAGCAGTTCCGATCGCTCGCAACGGCCCGGCGGTGGCACTGAGCGGTCTGACAAAATTGACTTTGGTCTCGATCGAAGTCTGCGCTAACCCTGGGCCTAGGGTCGAGTAGATCGCAAGACCCATGCAGGAATCCAGCAAGGTCAACTGATAACCACCATGGACAATCCCCATTCCATTATAGAATTGTTCAGAGGCTTCGCTGACTAAAACCACTCTGCCCACTTCCACCTCGGTGATTCTCATCGGGATTACTCCGGCCATCGGCGGCCGCGGCAAATGGCCATCCCGCACGTCCTCCAAAACCTGCAAACCTGCTTTTTGCCGTATCACGGCGTTCGGTAGCAGCCCCGTATTCGCTAAAATGTTCTTTTCCACCGCTCGCACCTTAGCACAAGCGAAGCGGTTCACCGTTCACCGTTCACCGTTCACCGTTCACCGTTCACCGTTCACCGTTCGCGGTTCGCGGTTCACCGTTCGCGGTTCGCGGTTCGCGGTTGGTGCCCGCTAGCCAAGCACAGCGGTTCGGGGGATGTCCCATCCGTTTCATGAGTCCCAAAGGTCTCATCCGTTGCCCGACGAACCGCGAACTGCGAACTGTGAACTCAAACCGCTTGTCAACAGGTGCGACCTTACGCATTCTTAAGCAAAGCATTACCAAAGTTATGCAGGTGCCTGTCCATGTTCCCCTCGACGGCCCGACTGAAAAGAAGGGTTTTTCTATTTCTGGTCCGATCGTTGCCATCGCCGAAGTCCTCCTGATCTTCCTGGCGCTGGGATCGATCTTCTCAGTCGCACTCGCGCGGCTCAGTAGTGGTTCCGCCTCAGGCGGTTCCGGTCTGCCGATCACCATCGGATTAATGGTAGGGTTTGTTTTGCTCCTACTTGTTCTATTGATTCTGCGCGGGTTCCGCTTGCTCCGGTCCGACCAAGCACTGATTCTCTCATCTCATGGTCGCTACCTCGGCACAATCCGCGGAGGCGGTCTGGTCTGGACAAACCCGTTTATCTCTCGGCGTAAGGTCTCGTTGCATACACATAAGATCACGGTGCAACACCCATTTGATGGTATGCGATCAGCGACCGCGGATGTGTCCTGGAAAGTCACTGACACCGGCAAAGCAATCCAAGTGGCTCACTACGACCAGAGCGTGAAGCAGGCAATCGAAGAGAGCCTCAGCGAAGTAGGAGGCAGCGCATCTCCGGAACAATTCAATACGACGCTGAGTCGACATCTCGGCGAAATTGGCGTTATTGCAACGAAAGTAGAATTAAGATCGGGACGCGTCGCCTTATAACCAGCGATTCGAAGTCGACCGTTGGAAGTTAGCGGCGTTACCCCTGCAGGATGCAACCCATGAGACTAAAACTCTTCGTGATTGGACTCGCCGCTCTCATACAAATCGGCTGTGATACCGAACACGGGAACACAAGCGGAACGCCTCAATCAGCAAGTCAGGGGCAAGACGACGGAGTCATGCCCCTTGAAAACGGCCTTAGCAGCCGGCCTATAGGCGGATCTATGCGCTAAAGCCGTACCACTTGATCAGGTCTTTTTTGGATTTCATGGCGTAGGTTACGGTCTGTTCGAGAACTGAGTCCTGACCGTTCAGATCGGTGATCGTGAAACGGAAGGTCCGTTTCGCTGGGTTGTTATCAAACAGCCAAGGGAGCGAGCTCGCCGTCGGTTCTATCGCGCCGGTATAACCAGTCCAGGCGCCCGCCTCCACCTGAGGCGCCTGGTCATTCACCAAAAGGACCGACGTTCCCTCGGTGACATCCTCAATTCGGATCGATCGCAACTGGATCGGTTGTTTCAGTTTTATACCAAAGGTCCAGCGCGCGTATTTTTGGTTGTCCAACAGGATCGCGCCAAGCTCAGCAGTCGTTATTGCGAAACGTTCGTTTTGGACTGGAGCGAAAGTCGCCTTTCCGGCTCCCGATGTCGTCCCGGATCTTGAATTTCTGGAATTCGAAGAACAGCCCGTTGATAACGCCGAGAACGCCGTAAGCGCCGCGAACGCCGTGAACGCGGCAAAAACCTTCAGCGTCGCTATCCAGGCGACGTTCTCGCTCGTTCTCGGACGCTCCCTCTCGTTCCCGCTCGTTGTCACTCGCTCTCGCCCCTTCATGATCCTTGCGCCGACGGATTAAAGATTTCTTTAAAGAAAAGCTGCATCTGCGCCCAGGCGCGGGCCGCTACTTCCGGGTTATAACCAACACCCTCCATGCCGTCTGCTCGGGCCTTATCTGCGAAGGGGTTCATGAAGGCGTGAACCGCGCCGGAGTAGCTAAGAAATTGGTAATCGAACTTACCCTCATCCATCGACTTCAGAAATGCTGCCCGGGCTGCTTCCGGAACCAATGGGTCGAGCTCGCCCTGCAGAATCAGGAACTTTGCTTGGTTCTTTTTCGCGGCATCAGCAGATGCCGGTACCAAGCCGCCATGGAAACTGACCATACCTTTCAACGGAGCGCCGCTGTACGCAAGAATTTGAGAGCAGGCACCCCCAAAACAAAAGCCGATTGCTGCCACTTTGGAATCATCGATCAGACCAGTCTTTAACAGTTGGTCATACGCCGCCTGGGCTCTCTCACCCATGCTGGGCTTACCTGCGACCGATGTCATCAGCTCTTTTGCTTTGTTGCGATCGGTCGTGGCCTGGCCATCGCCGTACATATCCGCAGCGAACGCGACGTAGCCAAGCTTGGCCAGAGCTTCAGCTCGTCCCTTTACAAAATCGGTCACCCCCCACCACTCAGGAAATACCAAGACCCCTGGAGCCTTCTTATCGCTGGTTACGGAATCATCGTATGCCAGGTAACCACGGAGTTCCGTGTCACCCTGGCGATAAGAGATCGTTTTCGTCACCACAGTCGCCTGCACCTGCGTGAGCAGCGCGGCGCCGAATAGCGTGAGGCACAAACTTTTCATTAGTGCCGCCTAATCAGCGTTGAAGACTTGGTCAAGCCGATTTTCGAATATGGCGCTTCGCCATGCTAATCGTAATCGTCGTCGTGCTCGTGCTCGAAGTGGGCGAGGCATGGAAAACGGTCTACGCGGGTCAATACAAACCTGGGTTTTTCAACGCTCAGTGAGAAATCTCATTTTCGAGGACGAGCACCATTACGAAGCGCGCTCTACTGCACCAGCCCGGAAGCCAAATTGATCGCCAGCGCTAGTATGATGGTGTTGAACAAGAACGACAGCAGGGCGTGGACGAGCGACAAGCGCCGGATACCACTCGAAGTAATGGAGACATCCGACACTTGAAATGTCATCCCGATGACGAACGAGAAATAGGCAAAGTCGAGAAAGTCGGGCTCATCACAATCCGGAAAATTAAGGCCATCCCCGCGGTCTCCACCTTCATCAACCCGCCGATAGTAGGCATACGCATAATGCATGGCAAAGATGGTATGGATCAAGAACCAGGAACAAATGACCGTAATGGCCGCGAGCGCAACATGCTGAACCGCCCGAGTCCCAGGGACATTCTTTGCCGTACTTAATAAATAAGCCACGGCAAACAGACTTCCGCACGCCCCCAGGAGCACCGTGGCAAAGATGATCGACCGGCTGGTATCTTGCAGTTTGGCGCTTGAGACCGCCGTTTTTGCGTCCGCGACAATGATTCGCGACCAAGCCAGTAGAATTCCGGTAAGCGCAAAAGCGTTCCAGGTCAGAATGATCCGAAACGGCAAGTGCTCGACACCGAATGAGGCCAAAAACGCGATAACAGCGACCGTGAGGGCGATCAGGGCTCTCTGGTGCGCGTCGAGGTTGCTCAGCAGTTTTAACATTTTCGCGACGAGAGAATCTTATCTCCCGAGCACGCGGCAAGTCGCGAGATCTTTTTTTGTGGGTGCAGGGCAGCGGAGTAGTTCACAGTTCACAGTTCGCAGTTCGCGGTTGGTGCTCGCTAGCCGAGCACAGCGGTACGGGTATGTCCCATCCGTCTCATGAGTCCCATAGGTCCCATCCGTTGCCCAACGAACCGTGAACCGTGAACCGCGAACCGCGAAGCATATCTACGCCAGCGAAAGTACTAGTTTTGGACTCCGCGGTCGAATGGGACCATTGGGAGTTATGGGACTTATGAGGAGTTCTGACCTCCTCTGGAATAAGCCATCGGGAGCCTTCGGGTCGCCGGGCGAGTCGTAACCAATTGTTACAAAATTGTAACCTGATCAGCGTTGTCCACCTCGCGGCCGGTCTAGTCTCATCGCCTCGGTCAAACCTCAGCATCCATGAACCTATTTGGCGAAACCTTACCGGTGGCCACGGCCATTTTCTTAATCCTGGCCTTGTTCATGGCTCTGGCCTTCGAGTTTGTTAACGGTTTTCACGATACCGCCAACGCGGTCGCAACCGTTATCTACACTCACTCACTGCCTCCCCCTGTAGCCGTGGTTTGGTCCGGTCTTTGGAACTTGATCGGAGTTCTTGTTTCCAGCGGAGCAGTCGCTTTCTCGATACTCGCGCTGCTCCCAGTGGAGCTGGTACTGAACGTCGGCTCTGGCGCCGGATTCGCCATGGTCTTTGCCCTGCTGATTTCCGCCATCGTCTGGAACGTCGGCACCTGGTATCTCGGTTTGCCCGCTTCCAGCTCGCATACGCTCATCGGATCGATTATGGGCGTCGGCCTGGCAAATGCTTGGATAAACTCACCAGGCCACAACTTCGGGGAAGGCGTGAACTGGGCAAAAGCCCAAGAAGTATTCACGACTCTATTGATTTCACCCATTGTCGGCTTCATTTGTGCGGCGCTTCTTCTCTTACTAGTCAAGCTATTGGTTCGTAAGCCAGAGTTGTTCCAGCCGGCTGATGCTAAGAAAGCGCCTCCGTGGTGGATTCGCGGGATTTTGATTCTTACTTGCACCGGCGTCAGCTACGCGCACGGATCAAACGACGGCCAAAAAGGCATGGGGTTGATCATGCTCATTCTGGTTGGGATTGTGCCTGCCGCCTTCGCCCTGAACCTTAATCTGGATCCGAAAAATATAGCCGGAATTGAACAGGGAGAGGGACAGGTCTCCGCTATTGTTGCGAAGTATGTTAAAGATCGCCCGGCCGATCAGAAAGAGGCAGAGACCGAACTCTCTGGCTTTCTAAAAACCACTGGCAAGGTGACGGACAAAACGTTTGGCGCGCTGGTAGTAACCCTGGAAGGATTTGAGGCCAACCTCGAGGGCAAGAAAACCTTCGAGGAGTTGGGTAAAGCTGTCCGGGCCGGGGTTCGGACCGACATTTACCTGACTCAAAACACCATTGGAAAGCTGCTGAAAACGCACGCGATAACCGACCCAGCGGATGCCGACACACTTAAGAAATTCGCTGGCGGTCTGAATGCGGCCACGAACTTTATTCCCGTCTGGGTAAAGGTAGCCGTAGCGATTGCACTGGGCTGCGGCACCATGATCGGCTGGAAACGAATTGTGGTCACAGTGGGCGAGAAGATTGGGAAAGCCCATCTAAGCTATGCTCAAGGCGCTTCGGCTGAGCTTGTGGCTATGGCCACCATTTTCGCCGCAGACAACTTCGGGTTACCAGTCAGCACGACCCACGTTTTGTCATCGGGTATTGCAGGTACGATGGCGGCTAACGGATCGGGTCTGCAAATGTCGACACTTCGGAATATCGCTCTCGCCTGGATTCTGACCCTACCGGTCTGCGTATTGCTGGGAGCTGCCACCTTTTCGGCTGGATTATTCGTGGTGTTCGACATACTGGGCTTTAAGTAGAGCCGCCAGGGAGAGCGCCCTGCCAGTAATGGATGAACGTGTCGCCTAGGATCACTGGGCGACGGCAGTAGATGCGGGCCTGCGAACCAATGGGACCTATGGGACTCATATGGCTGATGGGGCTGGCTCATAAGTCGCATAGGTCCCATGAGTCCCGTCTATTGCCGGACCCAGCACGTTTACTCTGCCGGGCCCGAAGCGAGATGTTCGAGCAACACTTTAGATTCGATCCCCAGGACTGCGCGGAGTTCTTCATCCGGACCGGTCCTTCTAGAGGCTTCGACCCAGTCCGTCATCCAGACCGGATCCCAGGTCGCGCGGCTGGCGACCTTCGGACTATTTGCGGCTGCTCGCCGGTAGATTTCCGCGGCAACCGGATGCACAGCCGTCCGCCCGAACCAATACCGCGCATTGTCGAAATCGTCCTCCGTTCGATGGACCATCCCGTGAATGTAGGTGCCATCGGCATTCGAAGCCTCTTGCACCAATAGGTGGGCGCGCTCCAGATCACCCGCAGCCAACAACAACAGACTCCGTACAAACGGCACCACCCCGGAACTGTAACCGCCTAGACGCTCGAGATCGGCGTGCCGGAGAAAGGCGATCAGCTCCTGATCCGGTACCGGATCTGAAACCGAGATCCTCGGGAACCGCAGAACGAATCCGTGTGAACCAACGAATCCAAGTCCAGCCATATGATCTTTGAACTTATCGATTAAACCCCGATGCAAAAGGCCGGATCCGCAGATTGCGCAGATTTTATGCAGGGGTTTCGCACCGCTCCGGGATCGGACGGGCCTCTTTACTATGGGACCAGTGGGTCGTCACATAAGCCCCATGAGTCACATAGGTCCCATCTAGCAGCAAAGCCCAACGCTCGTCCAAACACCAACCCGCCCAGCCTCGCTAAAATCTGTCCAGCCTCTCCCCTCATTCCCATCCAAAAACCCTTTGCTACGGTCCGGGGTTTGAGTTATTGACTCAGTTCCTCTTGTTACCCGGCTAAAGTGGTGTATCGAGGTTCCCGTTTATGATCTCAACAATTTTGTTTTTAGCCCAGCAACAACCAACCCAAGCTGGTCCCGCATCTTTAGTGACGACCTTGCTGCCGTTCGCGTTCATGGCCGTCATTTTCTACTTTTTGCTGATCCGGCCACAGCAAAAACGCCAGAAAGAGCATCAGCAGCTCCTCACGAATTTGAAGACCGGTGATAAAGTGATCACCAGCAGCGGTATCCACGGATTGATCGCGAACGTTAAAGACACCACTTTCTTGGTAAAAGTCGCCGATAACGTCAAAATTGAGGTGGACAAGAACGCCATCGCCTCTGTATCCAAGTCGGTCGATCAGCCTAAAGCAACAGCTCAGTAAGTTCTGTCATAAAAGCCCCCAGCGATGAGCCCGACGTGGACGTTTCTTTTTGGTCTATTTCTCCTGTGTCTATTTGCTGCTTATTTCCTTGTTGAAAAAGAGCAAACCAAACGTCTGCTCGGCACAGCGTTGACGGTTCTGTTGTGCGCTTTCTGCATCTATTCTTTTTATCCGCCCAGCGCGAAGATCCATTACGGCCTTGATCTCCAGGGGGGCAGCTCCTTCCTGGTCCGGCTGGTTCCGCCAAAGGACGAAAACGGGAATCCGCGTGCGATCACGCCGGACATGCAGCAGCAGGCCGTCGAGGTAATCCGCCGGCGGGTTGACCAATTCGGTGTCAGTGAGCCTATCATTACCAGCCAGGGTTCAGACCGGATTCTCGTTCAGATTCCCGGCCTGGATACCGCGCGGATTGACTCCGCCCGCGAACAACTGCAGCGCGTGGCTAAGCTGGAATTCCGACTGGTGAATCCGGAGAGCAGCAAGCTGATCCCCCTGATTGAGTCAGGACAGACTTTTACGCCGCCCGGCTACGAGATCTTAAATGGCAAGAGCGCCAGTGGCAGCCCGCAGAAGTATCTCGTTAAGAAAAAGCCGGAGGTAACCGGCGACAAAGTAACCCGCGCCCAAGCCAGGTTTGAACAGCGGGGATATGAAGTCGACCTGAGCTTCAACGCCGAGGGTGGAAAAATCTTCCAACGGGTCACGAGCCAGAACATCGGCAATCAACTGGCCATTGTGCTGGACGGCGAAGTCCAATCCGCTCCCGTGATTCAAACCGAGATTTCCAACAACTCGGCCTCGATCACCGGCAACTTCACGGCCCAAGAGGCGCAAGACCTAGCCAGCGCCTTGCAGAACCCTTTGCAAACCCCGGTCGTTATCGATGAGACCCGTAGCGTCTCCGCTACTCTCGGCCAAGATTCGATCAGTCGCGGTTTAACATCCGGGTTGGCTGGTTTGGCGGCTACTCTGATCTTCGTTCTCATTTATTACCGGTCCGCTGGCGCCGTGGCCCTGATCGGTCTGGCGGTAAACGGCGTTTTGCTGTTCGGCGCGATGGCGTTATTCGGTTTCGTTTTAACGCTCCCTGGTATTGCCGGCGTGATTCTTACAATCGGCATGGCCATCGATGCGAACGTCTTGATTTACGAACGCCTGCGCGAGGAGCTTAATACTGGGAAAAGTCTTAAGGCGTCGATTGATACCGCTTATCGCAAAGCTTTCAGCGCCATATTCGATGCCAACGTAACGACCTTGCTGAAAGTTGTTATTCTTTTTTGGCTCGGCTCGGGTCCAGTCAAGGGCTTCGCCATTACCCTCACCCTTGGTATAATCGCTTCGATGTTTTCGGCGCTATTGGTTACCCGGAACATCTTTAGTTGGCTCCTCCATTTCAATTTGGTGAAGCGCATCTCGATGCTGCACCTGATCAGTTCCAAGCATTTCGACTTCCTGGGTAAGTGGAAGCTCTCAGTAATTTGCTCGGCGATTTTGCTGGTCGCTTCCGGTGCAGCCTTCGCGACACGCGGGCCGAGCATGTTCAATTTGGACTTCACCGGCGGCGATTCGTTGGTTTTGCGGTCGGACAAGCCGATCAGCGAAGCCCAAGTGCGGGGCCAACTGGAAAAAGTCGGTTTGGGCAGTGCGGTTATTCAACAAGAGACCAGTCAGCGTAACCAGCAAACAGTTCATCTGATCTCGATTAGAGCTCCCTATGGTACTGGCCAGAAAATCTTGAGTGATTTGAAGGCGTCACCAGAAACCGGCGGATTAGTCGTCGAAAATTCCGAAACCGTCGGCCCAGTGATGGGAGCGCAACTGGCGACAACTTCTCTCTACGCGCTAGCCATTGCGTTCCTCGGGGTCATGGTCTACGTGGCCATTCGATTTGAGTTCTCGTTCTCAGTGGGAACGATCGTCGCCATGTTTCATGACCTCGTTATCACGCTGGGAATTTTCGTCATTACCGGCCGGCAATTCTCCTTAGTTACGATCGGCGCGATTTTGACCGTGGCTGGTTATTCTATTAACGACAAAATCGTCGTTTTCGACCGTATCCGGGAAGGACTTCGTTCCGGACGCCGCGGCACAATTCGTTCGCTGATGAACGACAGCATCAACGAAACCCTTAGCCGAACCGTATTGACCAGCGGTGTTACCCTTATCTGCATGCTTTCGCTATGGATTTTCGGGGGGCCGGTGCTAGACGATTTCGCGTTCACCAACGTTGTAGGCGTCATTATCGGCACCTATTCATCGATCTTCATCGCGGCTCCGATCGTTCTCTGGTGGACAAATCTCAGGAAAGGGAATCTACGGCATGATGTCGTCCGCCCAAGGGCACAGCCAGCCAAGGCGTAGAGGCCTCCCGTGGAGCGTGCTTTCCCGCGGCCGCGGGACGAGGCCGTTGGTTAAGCAGGGGAAAACGTGAGACGCACCCGGTTCTCCTGTAACGCTCTATCCAGAGACGCCTGTCCGATCACACGTAAGAGCGCGCGGCCGAACTACGCGGCGGGCTCTGCTATGGTCCCTTGTTCACCACGGTCTCGTCCCGCGGCCGCGGGAAGGCGCGCTCCACAACCGTGAAGACGCCTTCACGCGCTTGAGCCAAAATCGATAACAAAGGAGAAACTCTTCATGAACGTAGGCCAAACCACCGCCGGCTCATCCCCCTGTCATCGAGACCCGCCACTTCAGGCCAAACCTAAAGGCCCGTCCGGGGCTTTGATCTTCTTATTAGCAGCCACCGCCGGCCTGGTAGTGATGAATATCTATTATAACCAACCGGTCTTGAATGCGATCGCCGCCACCTTCGGCGTTGGTCCCGCAGCGGTAGCCTGGGTGGCGACCGCCACTCAACTCGGTTACGCAGCGAGTCTTTTATTGGTTGTGCCGCTGGGGGACGGGATCGACCGAAAATGGTTAATCATCGCTTCAACGCTTCTTTCCAGCGCCGTCCTGATCCTGGTACCTATTTCGCCGAATCTCCCTTTCATGCTCGGCGCCAGTTTCGCTCTCGGTTTCGCTTCTGTGGCTCCGCAGCTCGCAATTCCGTATGCCGCTGGCTTGGTGCCCGGCGCCGGACGCGGTAAAGTGGTGGGCACCGTGATGAGCGGGCTATTGATCGGTGTCCTCCTTTCCCGCACGGCCAGTGGGTTGATCGGCACAAAGTTTTCTTGGCAAGTGGTCTACTGGTTTGCCGCTGCCGTTATGCTACTTCTAGCCGTCGTTCTTTGGATCGCTCTGCCATCCCAACCAGCCCATGCCTCCCAGCCTTATGGTCGCTTGCTAGCCTCTCTGCCGCGCCTGCTTTGGACCGAACCCATCATACGACGCCATAGTATTCTCGGCGCTTTGGGATTCGCCACTTTCAGCGCTTTTTGGACAACACTGGCTTTCTATCTTCATTCGCGACCTCAACACTACGGTCCCGATGTAGCTGGAATGTTCGGGTTACTGGCAATCACCGGAGCCATGGTAGGACCTCTAGCCGGACATCTTGGAGAAAATTGGAAGCCAAAGCAGATTAACGGACTTTTCTTCTGCCTAATCTTAGTCGCCTTTGTCGTGATGCTGTTCAGCAACCAATACACTTTGTTATTGGTTGGAGTCGGAGTGCTATTGCTCGACGCCGGAGCGCAAGGAAACCAAATTGCCAACCAAGGCAGGATTTACACCTTGGATCCGGCTCTACACAGCCGGATCAATTCGGTTTATATGGTCCTGTATTTCTTGGGCGGTTCGATCGGCTCACTGATCGGCTCTCAAGCCTGGGCCATCGCCGGCTGGCCTGGCGTTTGTTCCGTTGGAATGATTCTCTCCCTAGTTGCCTTAGCGTTCCTCTTGATTGAACGCCCCGAAACGAGGCAATGAAAGAAACGAACGCGGAGCAATCTGAAAGAGCAAATGCTTTCCTGGGCGCGCCGAGTTTTTCGCCCTACCGCGCCACTCCTTCACTCCACTACACCCTTCACCCGGTACACGATCGCGGATACCAGCCAGGTCAGGATAAACACTCCGACAATCACGAGTCCAATGGTCCCAAAGTTATCTTGCAGGATTCCAATCGTTGACCAGAACCAACCGCCGTCGAGATTCAGTTTATCTTTCGCCAGACCGATTAGCTCGATGCCGCCGACAACCACCCCGACCATCACCGACACAAAAGTGATGATCAGGTTATAATAAAGTTTCCGAATCGGATTGATAAACGCCCAGTTATAGGCGCCGACCATAATCATTCCGTCGGCGGTGTCTACAAACGTCATCCCGGCCGTGAAAAGGACTGGCAGCACCATGACGTTCATTAAGGACTGGCCTTTGGCGCCTGAGGAAGCCGAAACTTGAAGCAACGCAATTTCAGTGGCTGTTTCGAAACCAAGTCCAAACAAGAAACCGATGGGATACATGTGGCTTGGCTTCGCTAGCGTCTTCATTAACGGTCGCAGTAGCCGGCTGATAATCCCATTGCCCATTGCCAGGTTACCTGCCTCGGTCGCAGCTCCGTCTTCCCGTTGCTGCTTTCTGAGCGCTCGGTAGGTGTCCAGCATTGCCCCGAGATTCATCAGCGCAATCGCAAATAAAAAGCACGCCGAGACACAGGTGCTAATGGTTTCTCCTACCTCCTGCCATTGCTTAAAACGTTCACTGGCGATGGCTGCTGTCCAATAGACAATCAGCACCGCAATGATCACCACGGTTGAATGGCCCAGCGCAAAGTAGAACCCGACCGAGACCGGCCGGTCTCCATTCTGCACTAACTTCCGGGTGACGTTATCGATGGCAGCGATGTGGTCCGCATCTAAGGCATGCCGCAACCCGAACGAGTAAGCTAAAAATGCGGTACCCAGCAATACCGGCTGATCGTGAAACACCAGATAGGCCCAAACCCAAGCGCCAATGTTGGCTAACAATAACGCACCGGATAACCCCAAGGTGCGCTGACGAAAATTATTGCTATCCATCTTCGGGATCTTCGTTTATTCGCTGAATCAGCGGTTAGAGCTTGATGCTAGTAACCGGCATACCTCGTAAGATTTTTTGTAACCATCTAACCAACGCCGGCTCACTGGAGGGATAGAGCCAGGCGGCGGGGATATTCATCTGCGTTATTCGCCGCAAATAGTGGCGGAGACGGGAGGGCGTCTCTCCATGTCTCCGGCCGGCCTCAAGACTCGCCAACCCGTCAGATACAATCACGACACGATCCTGGGTGGCCGGGCCCTGCTTGAGAATCGCGCGGTGCAGACGATGAAGGGATTGAAAGAGATAACTTCTCCCGCTCGCACTCTCGACTTGAGTGAGGATGTTCCTAAACGAGCAGCCACTGCTTTGCTTTACCAACCATTTGACGTGATTGTCTCGCAGGAGAAGCAAGTTCCAGCGTCGAGACCGGAAATGAGTGGCCAGGTCTATCAGGGAATCACGCGCAGCACTAAGGCAACCGCTCATCCCGGTGGATCGACTGGCGTCTAGGAAACACCAGACCCGCGGTCTCCGACGAATCGAACGGTAACGCAGGCGAATCTTCCGGTCAGAAAACTTACCGATGGTCAACGACTTCAAGAGGGTCGTTATCCAATCGACAGTGCCGCGCGGCACTGTCTCCGCGGCTCCCCTTAGATCGCGGCCGCGCGAATCGACAAACAGATTTCTAGCCCAATCTCGCAGCGGTTGATGAGGCGAGACCTTCGGACCAGGCAATCGCTTTGGATCCGGCAGAGAATTGATGGGCGCTGCGGAAGTACTTTGCGCAAGCGGCGGATTGAACCGCCGGCCAGGAGGAGGCGGCGAAGGCGCCGGTGCGGGAGGACGATTTTCGAGACGTCGATGTCCCAGGCACATCCGCCAGCCTTCATCCAGATCTCGCGGCTCAATTTTCGATCGGTTCTCCCAGGCTGCAGCAGAGCGCGCGGTCCGGAGCACGGCGAGTTCCGCACGAAGGCCCTCCACTTGCAGTTCTCTCGCCTGATTCGCGATCTCGAGTCGCTGTTCTTCGGAAACCGTCACGCTTTTAACGAGTGTCCGTGCCTTAGTTAGACGGTCCGCCAGATCCGTCACGGAAGCAGCGTGCATCTTGATAAACGATTCCGGATCGTCGTCGAATTGGATCCGGCGCCGCACGACCTCAACCCGTTGATCCGGAGTGAAGTCGTCCTGGATCACGATACCGTGAGCGAATCGGTCCGATAGTTGCGGCCGCAGATCTCCTTCCTCTGGATTCATGGTGCCGATGAGGATGTATCGGCTTTCGATACGGCGCGTGATCCCGTCGCGTTCCAGATGATGTTTGCCGGAGGCGGCCGAATCCAAGATCTGGTCCGCGAGATTGTCCGGCAACAGATTGATCTCATCAACATAAAAGACCCCTCCATTTGCTTCTTCGATCAGGCCGGTTCGGGTTTCCCATTTGTTCCGTTCAACCAATGCTTCCGCATTCACCGATCCGAGCAGACGATCTTCAGTAGCTCCCAGCGGCAATTCTACGAACGGAATCGGCTCTGTGGAAGCGGCCTGTAATAATTCAGCGAAAGCACGTACGAGGGTGGTCTTGGCACAGCCGCGATGTCCCAACAACAGGGAACCGCCAATCCTGGGATCGATGGCATGGTAGATCAAAGATAGTTTGGCGTCCTCCATCCCAACAACCGCGCTAAAAGGAAATTGCTTCATTCAAGTTGGCCTTCTAATTCGAGTAAATTTTCTTCGAGCCCCGTGATCGTGTTCTCTGATGGAGCGGACCAAAGACCGCGTTCGGCGGCTTCGAGCAACTGGCGCGTCGATTCCTTAAGCGCAGCCGGATTGTGCTCGCGGAAGAATTCTTTTTGGGTTCTATCCAGCAAAAGCCTCTGGGCGATCTCTTCGTAATGAGAGTCCCGAACCAGGCCGGTGGTGGCGCTATAGCCAAACAGATAATTGACCGTCGCCGCTATTTCGAAAGCGCCCTTATAGCCATGGCGCCGCATCGCCTCCAGCCAGCGCGGATTCAACACTCGACTTCGGATAACTCGGACAATTTCTTGCTCCAGGGTACGGATCCGCGGCTGCTCGGGATCACTGGAATCTCCGTGGAAAACAACCGGCGCTTTGCCTCGAAGTTGTTTAACCGAAGCGTGTAGCCCGCCCTGGAATTGGAAATAATCGTCCGAATCCAGGATATCGTGTTCTCGGTTGTCTTGATTTTGGTGAACGACCTCTATCTCAGCTAAGCGGGTCTTCAACAAACTGACATCCTCGTTAGCCGAACCATCACTATCAAACGCATAACTACCCCAACGACAGAACACCTCGGTAAGATCCTCAGCTGAATTCCAGTTACCCGCATCGATGAGTGGAAGTAGGCCGGTCCCATAGGATCCGAAGCCCGAGCTGAACACCCGCAGCGTGGCCCGTCGTGACGCCTCGCCAGGATCTAACCCACGCCCGACTAACGTCTCTCTCTCAAGCAACCAGGAAGCTCGGATCGGATTCAGGTCCGGAGGTTCATCCTGTTGCGCCAGACGCTTAGGCACCGTCGCCAGCAAACGCATCGTATCGCCAAACGCGTCGCGAAACAGCCCGGATACTCGCAACAATAAATCGACCCGAGGCCGTCCTAATAAACTCAGCGGCAATATCCGGAAGTCGACCACTCGCCCGGATGACTCCTCCCAAACCGGTTCACAGCCCCAAAGCCAGAGCGCCTGAGCGATATCATCTCCACCGGTCCGCATGTTAGATGTCCCCCAAATAACCAGGGCTATTTTTCGCGGATACTCGCCCTGGTCTTGCCGGTATCGTTCCAGCAACCGCTCCGCCAGCATCTTTCCACAATTCCAAGAGGTTTGCGTCGGGACAGCCCATGGATCGATGCCGAAAAAATTTCGGCCAGTAGGAAGAACGTCGATTCGGCCTCGAGTGGGAGCCCCAGAAGGTCCTGGAGGAACAAATTGGCCATTGAGGCCGTTCAACACGTTTTTGATTTCGTCATCGCAGTGCGCCAACCTCGGGATGAGTTGGTCACGAACAAAGGTCGCTAACTCGTCTAGATCGACGCGGGTTCGGGGGTCTGCGTTCTCCGACTTCGCTCTGTCATCCGAAACTCCCGAAGCTACGTCGGACAAGCCGGCGTTCACGGCGCTGTCGGCGCTGTCGGCGTTAGCCTCTATCCAGCGCCGAGCTTTGGTCTCCATCTCGTCTCGTTCGACCGGTGTCAATGTTTCTAACGCGCGATTGTCCGCTAATAGCTGGAGGAGACTCGGTCGTCCGGCACATGGCAATCGTAGCAGGCTTAACAAAAAGTCGGTTCTCCGTTCGCCCGCCGGTTTAAGACCGAGAACATGCAGTCCAGATCGAATCTGACTTTCTTTAATCTCGCAGAGATAATTCGTAACGGTCGGCAGCGACTTATCCGGTAGCTCGTCCTTCCAAGAGACCTGGGTCAACAAATCATCGATCTGTTTCTCCAACTCTGCGGCTCGACTCGGATAAAGGGTGACGCTGTGCGCATGCTCTTCCAACAGGCGTTCGACCTTTTCGAGATCATCATACAGTCCGGCTCGGGTGAGTGGAGGCGTAAGATGATCGACAATGACCGCCGAAGACCGGCGCTTAGCCTGGATACCTTCTCCTGGATTGTTAACAATGAATGGATAAATCAGCGGTATCGGACCCAGACATAGCCTCGGATAATCTTCCTTTCCGAGAGCGATGCTTCGACCCGGTAGCCATTCGAGATTCCCATGTTTTCCGACGTGGACAATTGCGTCCGCTCCAAACTCTTCGCGGAGCCAAAAGTAGAACGCGAGATAGGCCGGCGGCGGCGGCAGCTTTGGGCTGTGGTAAATAGCCTGCGGATCGAGTGAATAACCGCGTGGCGGTTGAATTCCGATAAAGACATTCCCTAACTGTATCCCGGGAACAGCGATCGATTCATTCGAGTCCACCGTCCATTGCGCTTTCACTTCTTCCCGGCGCGAGCTCGGAAGCGATTCTAAGAATCCGTTCAGGTCCGCCGGACTGACACTCTGATAACAAGGTTTTCCGTACGAATGTTCTGGATCATTGGTAACCCCGGTTTGAAGCCATTCCATCAACTCCTGGCCATTCGTTGGACACGGATCGATTAGATAACCGATCGCCCTCAGCGCTTCTAACAATCGCACCGTGCTGGCGGGAGTATCCAAACCAACCCCATTTCCAATGCGTCCATCGCGGTTGGGATAGTTAGAAAGAACAATCGCGATCTTCTTATCGCGGTTTGGAGCCGTTCGCAGCCGAGCCCAATTCCGAGCTAAGGTCGTTACGTACCCAATCTGCTCGAGATCCGGTACCAGCCGTTGAGCCCGGTATTCAACCTCCGGGATAAAGAAGTCCTGTTCTTTAAAGCCGATGACGGTTGCAAAGACGCGGCCGTCGACCTCGGGTAAAGCCGCATTCATAGCCACTTCAGCCGGAGCCAGGCCAGCTTGGTTAGTTACCCAGGTTTCCCGATTACCTAACGAGATTGGGACCTGCAAAACCGGACAGCCAAGCTGTTCAAAGAACGAGAGGCGGTCCGCGCCTCCCGATGAGATCGAGAAGCTCTGAGTCAGAAGGATGACATCGGGCGGATTCAGTTCAGCCAATCGCTGCAGTTCAGCCTGGGCGGCCGCACTCCGGAGCGAGAAAGAGTAAAATGAATAGACCTGAAACCCTCTGCTTTCGAGAGTCGCATGTAAGGCATCGATGACCGCTAAATCGCCGGTCTGAAACCATGCTCGATAGAAACAGAGCCAAGCTCGCTTCGGTTGGAGCCGAGGTTCCGGCGTTATTTTGTAAATGCCGAATTCCGGCATCGACTCAGCGTCAGGCAGCTCGGACAAAGGATCCCGAATCACCAGCTCAATCGCTGCTCCCGCCCGCCGAATATTTTCCCGGCCACCATGCCTAAACATCGCAAAAAGCTTCTCCCGAACTGACCCCGAGAAATCACTGATCGCGGCTAACTCCGGTTCATCGAGATCGCTGCCAGACAGAATCAGAAGCTTAAGTTGAGAACCTTCCTCTCTTAAATCAGACAAGCCTTGCAAGAAATGAGCAAAGTATGCCTTACCTCCTAAAAGCCGGGCCACGACCAACTTGGACTTACTAATGACCCGGTCAATGTAATGGTCGGCTGCGACTGGTTGGCGAAGCGGAAAAGCGCTGGCGACTCGTAGACGGGAACCGAATTGTTCCCTCCAAATAGAGGCAACCGCGTAGAGCTCAGTATCCGCTGCGCTGAGAAAGACGATCTCGCCCGGCGTCTGTTCGATCAGCGTCAACGTCCGCTCAGCATCGAGTTGCCCTGGTTCCGCAGCTGTCCAATGCATGGTTTAAGGGGTTCGGTTAGCCTCTGTGGCCGCCTCGTTCTCTTCCTTCCGATTTCGCCCACGTCCCGGGTGTGGAGCGCGCCTCGCTTGCGAGGCCGACTTGAGCGGTCGACGATACAGAGCTTCGGCTTCGTCGGACAAGCTGTCGTCGAATCCGGGAGCGCGGAATGCTGGAGTATTGGAGTATTGGGCTTTCGCCCAATCGGCTCAACAACAGCGCACGCAAATTGACAGAAGGACTCGCCTGTTTTTGTCCCGTAGGGACTACATGAAGGTAGCCAGGCATGAAATGCCTGGAAACGCGACCCCCTAGATCCCGTCCCGTAGGGTACGGTATGATCGGTTGGCCAGCTTGTTTAATTGTCTCGGAGGGTGAACAACGCCCGGCGCCACGGATCACACCGTTCCCTACGGGACGGATCACGTTTGGCCATTTCCCAGGCATTTCATGCCTGGCTACCTTCATGTAGTCCCTCCGGGACAAAGGCCTAGTGCCCTGGGCTATGTTCTGTTGCTCCTTCGAAGCAGAACCTTCATCGACCTGGATTGCAATCATACCAGAACGTGCTTTCACAGCTCACAACCAATCACCAATCACCAATCACCAATCACCAATCACCAATCACCAATCACCAATCACCAATCACCAATCATCAATCACCAATCACGTCCACACCGTGCCGGTTAACTTGTTCACCAGTTCAGCGGTTCGATCCCGCCGACAGTGATAACCAATGAACACGAGCTGCGATTCCTGATCATGAGAGGGCGCCTCCTCGAAATACGTTTGCACCCGGTTCCGAACCGCTTGCACAACCAAGCGGTGATTTTTGCCTTCGATCGATGCGAATCCTTTGGCCCGGAGTACCGGTTGATCGATACTCACTTCTTTGACTGCAGCTTTTAATTTCTCCGGGTCTTGCGGCTGCGAGCTGTGCAGGACAAAGGATTGCCAACCTGGATCATGTTCGTGGAAATGCAGGTGAGTATCTTCACCGTGCTCGTGCGACGCTAACCCCGTATGCGAGTGGCCGTCGAACTGATGCTGATCCGCCAGCGGGTTATCCACATCGAGAGGCGCTAACTGCACCGTACCATGATGATCGTGGTCATGGTCATGCTCCACCACTTCCGGCTTATCGTGCAGGCTGAGCCCCATACAAAGCCGGGTATCCAATTCTGCGTGATAGGCGAGCTCGAGGAACCTAACCTTCGCTGCCTTTTCTCGAACGATACCTTCAGCCTCCAATAGTTGGTCTTCTTCCAGCTCGTCTATCTTGTTGAGCACCACCACATCCGCGTTCTCAAGCTGCTGATTGAGAATAAGATCTACCGAATTAACATGTTCAGGAATCCCAGCGTCCCCGGCGCCCGAAATCGGTTTACCTTTGTCCAAGTTGCCCGCTAACAGTTGGGGAGTATCCACTACGGCAAGCACTGCATCGAGCTGGAAGTCATTCCTAACTTCTGGCCAGGCTAACGCGCGCATTACCGGCGTGGGCAATGCCAAGCCGGAGGTCTCAATCAGGACGTGATCGATTTCCTGTTTGCGTTTTTGCAGCTGACCCATAGTCGGCAAAAAATCATCTTTTATGGTGCAGCAGATACAGCCATTAGGTAAATCGTGAATCTCGACTCCACATTCCTCGCCCGCTACCCGTAACAGCGCTCCATCGACAGAGACCTCACCAAATTCGTTTACCAACACGGCTAAACGCCGGCTCGGATTCTTCCTCAGTAACCCACTGATTAAAGTGGTCTTACCGGAACCCAAAAATCCGGTAACGATCGTAACAGGTATTTTCATAAATTAAATTCGGTCAGGTTATAGAACCTTCTGTTTGCGATAATGAATGCTCGACCAGGTCCGCCACAGTATTGAAATCAGACGCGACCGCCGGGTAAGAGAGTTGCGGTCGTTTCACCACGATGAAGCGAATCCCGAGTCGCTCGGCGGCTGCAGCCTTCGAATGGAAACCGCCGGCTTCACCTGACTCCTTCGTGACCACACAATCCACCTGCCAAGCCGACCAAAGAGCGATATTGAACTCCGTGGAGAATGGTCCCTGCATCGCGCAGATATGCGATCGTGGAATACCCGCCCGGAGCGCCAGCTCTAAAGAGGCGATATCCGGAGTTATCCGTAAAAACCACTCCCGATGCTCAGAATCTGGTTGTCTTACAAAAGTGGCGAGATCTTTGATTCCCGTAGCCAAGAAAATGCGGTGACCAGCCTCAATAGCGATGCGAGCGGCTGCCGGCATATCCGCAGCCTGTCGTGCAAAGCTCGGAAGCGCAGCCGCCGGACGTTCATATCGGATATATGGAATGTTCAATCCTGCTGAAAGTTGAGTGAGTTGCTTGGAAATCTCGGTAGCAAACGGGTGAGTCGCGTCGATAATGGCAACCGCTTGCGACTGCTGGAGGTGGCTTCGTCGTGCAGCCATCCCTTGTCTTCCGGAACGAACTTCAACACCAGGCAGGGCAGCTGAGGCCAGTTCCGCGCCATAATCGCTGGCCGCGGAAACGATTACGCGATACCCCCGCCGCGACAACTCGGCGGCTAACGCGTTACCATCTCCAGTGCCAGCAAATACCCAGACGGATGGCGCGTTAACGGTTAGCGGTTTGCTGTTAGCAGTTAGTAGTTGGTGGTCACGCGTGTCGTCAGCCGCTGGCGCGTTCTCGGCGTTCTCGCTCGCTCCCGCTCGTTCCCGCTCGTTGTCCCCCGGCCATCCGTGGTAACCCCGAGGCGTATAGATGAACCGGCCTTTCCTCTGCGTAAATCGATTGCCAACGATGATCGTCGTTAGCATATCGAATTGTCGTTCCTGCAGTTCCGCCAAGGAACAGAGATAAACGCTTTGATCCGGACGAAAAGCGTTTCTAACAACCCCGCACCAAGTGCCTGCGCTCTTCTCCTCCAATATAATACGCAGAATTCGGTAAACGCCGTCCGGTCTAGACTGACTCTGTACGTTGTACAGGGTGATGACCAGATCTGCCTTCGCCAGATGACGGGCGCGATCCTCAATCCATTCCCATGGGCATAAAAGATCGGACAGCGATAGGGTCGCGAAATCGTGGGAGAGCGGCGACCCGAGCAATGCCGCCGCACTGTTGGCCGCCGATACCCCAGGGATGATCTGTAGCTGAAACTCTTCCGCTTCTCTCATTTCCTCGAGAACAAGAGGAGCCATCCCGTAAACACCGATATCACCGCTTGAGACCAAGCTGACGGTTCGTCCATCTCGGGCACAGGCAATGGCCTTTTGGGCTCGCTCTCGCTCTTGGGTTAACGAGAAAACATGGACCTCTTTATCTTCAATCAAAGGCCGTATCCAGGTGAAGTAGAGTTTGTATCCGATGATGATCTCGCTTTCGCGGAGAGCAATCTGGGCCAGGGGCGGAACCAGATCGATAAAGCCAGGCCCCACCGACACCAGGTTCAGTTTACCTTTGCTTTGCATGTTAACCCGTTAATTCGTTTTCCTAAGGAACTCAGCATTGCATAGCCCAACGCCTGGAGGGGAGCCGCTTCGTAGTGCGGCAGTTCCATCGGATGTCAGCAGGCGGCTCCCGGGAACAACCCAGCGTAATGCTTTTTGCCAGCGACTTTGTTTCGAAGGTGACGGATGCCCGCCCGGCCGATAGAACTGCACAACTGCGAGCCGTTCTCGGGAGCCGCTTGCTGCCAACTGACAGAACTGCCTGATTACAAAGCGGCTCCCCTCCAGGCGTTGGGGCGATCTTCCAAGCTGTGTGTTTGCAGACTTTTCTATGTTCATTTCTCACCCTGCACTGGCTTTTCTGTTGCGAAGGCGGAACCTGTCGCGCTGTAGCTTACGCAGGCGGATTCTTCGACGATAGCGACGGTAACACCATCCAAAATCGTCTTCGGAAGCAGCAACCGACCGCGAAACGTAGCGAGTAAAGCACAGGCCTCACACACTCCGTCAACACCGATGTTCCTACGGACCCAGTCGGACGGCTGGGTTACCCAGGGTCGCTGTCGCACGAGCTCGCGCGGAATGACTCTCAACGCGATACCATTTCGATCACACCAGGCATTGAGCCCCGGCTCATCTTGTTTGAGGTCGATGGTGGCGATTTCCCGCACCTCGGAACGAGAGTGTTGGATACGCATCAGGCCGTGCTCAATCGCAGAATCGATCTGCTCACTGCTAACTCCGCGGCGACATCCCACGCCGATCACCAGTGGTTTCAATGTTTCTGTGGCGGTCGTGATCACCGGGACAGCCCTCACCAAATTCGCGACCCGATACGCGAGTTGATTGGCTCCGCCTTCGTGCCCGCCACTCAGTGAAACTGCAAAACGACAACCTTCATCCAGCACAACTATTCCCGGATCGGATTCTTTATTTTTTAGTAAACCTTGCAGATACCGAACGGCTATCCCAGTGGTCATGATCAGAACCCATTGGCGATGTTCATGGAAACGGCTGGTAAATGCTTCTCGACTCGAGGAAGCTGAAATCTTTTTTGGAGCGTAGCACTCACCTTCAAGCCGAGTCGCGAGATAGCGCCCGATATCGAGAGCTTGCTGTCGCACTATCCAAATGCCAATCGCGGTTTTCATTCAGGATCGTTCTGCGTCGCTCGCCGGAATCGATGTGAGTAATCGGCCGCGTACAATCGGGATTCTGATAAAATGTTTTGATCCAGCGCCTGCCCAACCAACAACATGGTGGTGAGCGCCCATGACCGCGGTTCGATCTCATCTAACAACTTACCAAGGTGTCCTCTATGGATCCGTTCTTCAGGCCAACTCGCCCGCTGGACCAGCGCGACGGGAGTGTCTTTAGAATAGTGGAGCAACAGGTCCTCGATGACCTCGGATAGACTAGCACCGGACAGAAAGATACATAGCGTCGCCTGATGAGCAGCCAGTAACTGCAGATTCTCTTTTGCTGGTACTGGCGACGCGCGCCCGGAGGCACGGGTCAGGATGATAGTCTGGGAAATGTGCGGTTTGGTTAACTCGGCATCGAGAACCGCAGCCGCAGAAACGAAGGACGGAACGCCGGGAACAACTTCATACCCTATCTGGAGTTCGCGCAAGCGACGCATTTGTTCTGCCGTTGCTCCGTAGATTGATGGATCTCCTGAATGTAGCCGGGCGACATCCCAATCTTTTTCCTTCGCCCGTAGGTAGTATTCTACTTGTTCATCCAGGTTAAGTTTAGCGGTATTCACGACCAGCGGATTCGCCCGGCAATGGCCTAACATTGCTTTGCTGACCAAAGAACCTGCATACATTACTAGCTGGACTCGAGAGAGAATATCCGCTCCTCGAATGGTGATGAGATCAGCTGCTCCCGGACCTGCTCCAATGAAATAGACTTTCATGCCGGTGTTTTCTTAAGTAATTCCCGATTCGCCACCGGCTCCTGAGCCTCTGCCATCGCTGCAGTCGGGTGACGAGACTCGACCGGTTTCCTTCGAATTAAGATGGTGGACAGATAACCGTTAGGATCACTTGCATTGATGTCCGAGATACCGACGCTGAGCGTCTCGTTCTCCATACCAACGTGAGCCCCGAAAACACAGTGATCGCCGATTTCCATCTCGCTAATGAGCCGGAGCACCATGGGCAACCGTTCGCCGATCTTAATTAAGACTACGATATCGTGCGCCTCGATGAGGCGACGTAGTTCGAGTCTGGCGTCCGGACACGGTGAGATTAACACTCGCTCTTTACCTTCTCCCAGTGGAAATGCGGTGGCGGCCGCTAGCGCGGAATAGCTCGTTACCCCAGGATACGTGCGGCTGGGAATTTCCGGGAAACGTTCTTGCAGTGCGCGAAGGATGTAAATGTAAGTCGAATAGGTGAGCGGATCACCGATCGTAAGATAAGCCACGTTTTTACCAGCACGCACTTCCTGGCCGATCTCGTCCGCTAGAAGGAGATAGTGCCCCGCTAAGAAATTGCGATCAGATTCCATGGCAAATTCGATCTCTCGGAACCGATCTTCCGGAATCTGGTGCGGCGGTAGACAACTACGTGCCGCCGACCGTTTGGCCGACTTGGCTCGTGGCAGCAATATAACGTCAGCCCCCTGAACAAACTGCCAAGCTACCACCGGTATCAGCCCAGGCATACCAGGTCCGACGCCGATGCCGCAGAAGCTGCCGAGAGCCGGACTGGCTAGGTTATTAGTAAGCTGCTCGCTCATGTTCGTGAAAATCTGAACAACCTTTTGCTGAGATCCACAGCAGGGTCTTTCTTTGAATAAGAAACGCTCCGTAGGAGCATAATCTTTATAGCAACGGCAAAAAGAAATCGTGTGTAGCTAAGTAGGAGCGACATCTGATCGGCATCCATAACCTACCATTGATGAGCCGCAAATCCCGGGTGTAGCCATGCGCCTCGATATGCCGCTCCTATGGGAGCTGACGCCAATTTGCGTGTCGATTATCTATAAAGATGTTGCTCCTACGGAGCACGATCTCTCCGATCCGAGATGTCCAACCTCTGGGCCTCCGGCTAAAGCGCTGGGCTGTTCTCTTACACGATTTCATGGTTAGTTGTTATCTGCGTAACCGTCATCGGTTATTTCCTATCAGCTATTGAGTCCACGCCTTTGTCATTGTCATGCGCTCCCCTGGGCTATTGGCCATTCCCCAGCGCTCCCCCATCCATGCGAAACAACCTTACCTGGATGCATTCAACGTTTGGTATCCGCGGGGCTGTCAATTCTGCGATACGCTGTTCCGCTAAGGTCCAGAAAGCGGGTGAAAGTATTTCTGCTGGCAGCAATTCGATTGCTTCCTCAAGGCTGCGGCATCGACCAAGTACTTCCAACGCGGTTGCCGGCAACCCGAATTCGTCGGCTAATTGTTTAATCGAGTGGATGGCGCTAAGACTTCGGCCCGAATGGGTGTCCCAGTCGCCGGCGAGAATCTTGGCAAGCTTTCCCGGATGACCAACCAGCCATAACAAAGGGAGCTTTTGTCGATCTTCTTCCAAGGTTTGCTGTAGGTACTCCAGCGCAAGTCCGACGAAATTCGACATCTGGACTACCCGCTTGATCGGAATTCCGAGTTCGTTACGCGCGAAGCGCTGGCCAAGATTGCCAGGCGCCAAAACGATCGAATCCGGTAAGTCCCCAACTGCAACCCGGATGTAGACTTGAATGGACGCCTGAAAAGCCGCCATTGATTTTGGTTCAACGATTCCAGTAATTCCCAAAATCGATATTCCCCCGACAATTCCAAGGCGCGGGTTAAACGTGCGCCGAGCAATCTGTTCACCGTTTTGACAACCAATCTGCAAATCGAATCCGATATTCGCCTCTTGATCGCCCTCGCTCAGGACCTCGTGCACTGCAGCGATCATCATTTGACGGGGAACCGGATTAATCGCCGGTTCACCGATTGCCACTTGCAGACCCGGTTGCGTAACGAGTCCAACCCCCTCCCCTCGCTGAAAGACGATGCTGCCCCGGTTGTTGCGTTGGACCCGCGCAAAGATCCTAGCTCGATGAGTCTGATCGGGATCATCCCCGCCGTCTTTGATCACGTCCGCGTAAGCCGTATTGGTGGCTTCACGCCTGACCTGATCGATCGGTATTCTTAGGAAATGTAAACCATCCGGCAGACTGATATTCACTTCCTCCGGGCACTCGTTACAGAGCAGTGCCAGCAAAGCCGCTTTGACTGCTGCCGTGGCGCAAGAACCGGTGGTAAATCCTCGTCGCAACCCGGCGTCGGTTAGTACGCCTAAATCAAATCGTTGTAGCGATTGGTCCAATTTCTTTGTGTTCACGCTTGCGTCCTCTCGTTCCCGGCGTTCCCGATCGTTCTCGCTCGTTCCCCCTGGTTGGCCAGCCGGATGAGCATCGCGTTGACGATCGCAGCAGCCCAAGGCGACCCGCCGCGTGTGCCGCGGTTCGTGATTCGCGGTACTCGCAAGCAGGCGCGAAGCTTTTCTTTACATTCCCGGGTTCCCACAAATCCGACCGGTACTCCAATAACGAGGTGCGGACGCCAGTTCTGTTCAACGATCAGCCTCAGTGTTTCTTCGACCGCGGTTGGAGCGTCGCCAATGGCGATCAAAAGGTTATTACCAAACCGATTCCATGCCCTTCTGATACCCGCAGCCGACCGGGTGATGTTCTCCGAATCTGCGATCAGCCTGGTCTCTTCGTCATGGACCGTGCAGACAGTCGTTAATCCCAGACGTTGTAGCAGCACCCGTCGCAGTCCGCTTTGCACCATGGTAACGTCGGTCACGAGCGGCACTCGCCCCGATAAGGCCCTGATCCCTGCTTCAATCGCACCCGGTGAAATGAAAATGTCGTCGACGATCTCTGGATCGCCACTGGTGTGTATCAGGCGCTGAAGTACCGACTTTTCGGCTTCCGGTACGGAGCTCCAATCGCGTAACCCATCAATAATTCGAAAACTTTCCTCCTCAATCGGGTGCCGAACATAACCTTCATGTAGGGATTCCGGCTTTGCCGTTATTGGGACCGAACCAGTTTGATCGGCTGTCCCGTTAGTCAAACTGTTAATTACACCGATCCCGCCTCGGGAATGCAGGTGATGCGGCTTCTGCGGCGCACCTAGCTCCTTTTCATAACCGATGATCTGCACCCGATATTTGCACAGGCTGCAGTTCATGGCTGCTTTCCCGGCGACAGTTTCCGCTGCCCGCTCCAGAAAAGCGTCTGCTAATAAGGGATCAACGCCCAGATAGTCAACTTTAAGCAACTCTAGCTTTGGATGATCAACCGCGACGGCATCTGCCGCGTCATAGATGCGTTTGACTAAGACCCCGGTGAAAAGAAAGAATGGAGCAACCACAACTCTTTCGAAGCCCAGGCTCGCTGCCTGTTCCAGTCCGTCAGCTACCAAAGGTTTCGCTGTACCCGAGTAACAGACATAAGAGCCACCGAATCCCATCCCTTCCTGTAACAGTCGCGCGAGTTTAGAAACATCGGAGTTAGCATCCGGGTCCGTGGTTCCACGGCCCACCACCACCAGACAGCTGTCAGATCGCCTGATTTTCTGCGGACTTCGCGCTTCCGCTTCGATGATCCGCTGGCGGAACAAACGCAGGATATTGGGATGAAGATGCAGCGGAGGTCCATAGTGAAACTGAATTGACGAAAACTCTTTTTGCAGAGCAAGCACTTCACTAGGAAGATCGTTCTTTGCATGAGCAGCAGCTAACAAGACGAGTGGAACGATCGCAATCCGTTGCTGGCCGGTCGTAATCAGCGACCGGGCCGCCTCATCAATGGTTGGACGCGCGAACTCCAAGAATCCGTGTTCGACCTGACGGTCACCGGCACCTTGCCGGACTAGCTTTGCCAGCTGGGCAAACTCCGATACTCCTTCGGGATCTCTGCTGCCGTGACCCGCGATCACAATCGCGTAATCGTTGGTAGGGGAGGTCATGGGGCGTAGCACGTCCTCCTAAGGCGCTTCGTGCTCGTGCTCGTCCTCGTCCTCGAACCCGGCCGAGCGGAGGGATGGAGCGTCGGCGAGATCGAATTTCGGGTGTGCATAGGTTTGATTTCCCTCCCGAAGGGACAACAGGACTCAGCCCGGCGTTTTAACCCCGGGTACGGACGGAAAGACGACCCGCCCCGAAGGGGCGAAAGATATCCGTTGGTTGTTGCGTCGATCGACCCATCATTTGGCAACAACCTTCTACCGCCCCTTCGGGGCGGGGCATTTTTTCTCTGGTAACCTGGGGTTAAAACCCCAGGCTGAGTCCTGCCGTCCCTTCGGGACAATAACCTCATTTCATATGCCCTCCGGTTTGGAACCTCATCGCCGTTTCGTCCATTCGCCGATTCGTCGCGTCGCCATCCAATGATCGAATGAGCATAATGCTCATGTCGCTGAAATCCGATCTGCATTCGCCCATGCGCCCTCTCCAAGCGGCTTCTGATTGGGTGAGATGCTCCCAAACTTCCGTCGGATGATCCGGCGATATGCCGTGTTCCGTTAGATACGCGGCAACGGCTGTCGGCATAAAATCCCACGGACGCGGAATGACGATGGCATTTCGATTGTCCTCTAAGACATGAACCAGATGCTTCTGAAACGGAGCTATATCGCCTCGCCGATGAAAGGTGACGAAGGTGGTTTCATCGAAACAGACACGGCAACGGGAAGCTAGAATTTGCGCCGAGCTGATACCAGGGATCGCCTCGACCTGGTGCTGACAAGCATGTTCTACCCGCTCGAGAAATTGGAAACCGGAGAAATGCGGATCACCCATGAAAACGACAACACATTTCGATCCGGCGAGATGCAGGGCGGCAACTTCCTGTAGTCGTTCCACTTGGTCTTTGTAACTCATCGTGATGACCCGAGCATCCGGCTTGACCAGAGAACGAACCAGATCCGCCACCGCGGTGAATCCGGCAACAACGTCGGCCCCTTGAATTAATTCCTGGCCTTTTCGGGTTAAGAAACCGAGATCGCCTGGCCCAACGCCAACACAACAGATCATAGAACTTCGCACCTTTCGCTATTTAGGAGTGGTCGGAGTGCGGCGCCCCCGCTTCGAAAGTGCAGGTGCACGTATGAAGCATGCAGGTTCGAAACAGAAAATCCTTCCCGCCGGGCAGCACCGGTTCGCTTGCGCCGGACACTCCACAGGTTCGCATGTTCCCGTTCTCTTAACCAAAGCGAGTGATGGAACTCGTGCCCGCGAAAGGAATTACCCGGATTGCTTTTCAATTCTGAGCAAACGCCATATCCAAAATGCTGCAGCGACTCCGTCATCTGCACCGCCCCAGGAATAACACCGGCCATCGGATATACTTTCTGATCGAGGGTAATCAGTTCGTCTGCTAATAATATCAGGCCGCCGCACTCCGCATAGCAGTTAAGTCCTTGTACAATTGCGGACCGCAGCTCGGCGCGAAATGAATGGTTTTGCGCGAGCTCAGATGCAAAGATCTCCGGAAATCCGCCACCAAGGAAAATTGCATCCAAATTAGCCGGCAAAGCAGAATCGTGCAGCGGCGAGAACTTGACGAGCTCCGCACCTGCCTGAATCAGGTAATCGAGGTTCGACTGATAATAGAAATGAAAAGCCTCATCCATCGCGACGCCAATGCGCAGCTTGGTTCCTGTGGAGCGCGTCTCGCTTCCGCCTCCGCTTCGCTGCGGCGCGACAAGGGCGAGGCCGACCTCGGTCCTCGGAGACAATCGCGGAACGGTCACGTCTCTCTCGGCAAGTTCTAGAATGGCGTTAACATCAAGATGCTGTTCTGCCAGCGCAGCTAATACCTGCCATGATGGCAGCTGACGTTCTTGACTAGCTTGTAACCCGAGATGCCGTTCCGGCCAGACCAGTTCGGGACAGTACGGCAATGCGCCCAGCACGGGGACATCGAGTGGCTCGAACGCCTCACGTAAATAGTCTACGTGGCTACCGCCGCTAACGCCGTTCAGAATCACACCCGCGATTCGGTTAGTTCCCGCTTCTTGCATGAACCCGCGCAAAGCAACCGCCAGAGACCGGCCGGACTTCTTTGCTGTGACTACCAGTACAATCGGGCGATCTAACACCCGGGCTAAGGCCATCGTGCTGCCTTCATCCGACTTGGCCTCACTCCCATCAAATAATCCCATCACTCCTTCAACAATGGAGACGCGATCCCGGCCGGTGGCCAACACCTCAGCGACGATCCCATCATCTCCCATGAGCCAGGTATCAAGATTTCGAGAGGTGACCCCCGCAATAGTGCTGTGGTAACCGGGGTCAATAAAATCCGGACCTACCTTGAACGGTTGCACGGGTACACCACGAGCGCGGAGGGCGGCTAAGAGCATACAGGTGATTGCCGTTTTCCCGTCACTACTCTGCATGCCGGCTACGATTAATCCGGGATAACCATTGGCTGTCAAAATTCGATTCCTCTCCGCGCCGTGACGCCTTGATCAAAATGATGTTTGATCTTCCGCATCTCCGTAACTACCCCTGCTCTTTCAATTAACGGGTCAGCGGCATAGCGGCCCGTAAAAACCAGCTCCACCTTTTCGGGACGCTTTTCCACCAGCTGAATTGCCCGCTCCACCGGTATCAGTTCGCGATGGATGCAGTAGTTAATTTCATCGACAATCACCAAATCATATTCCTCGCTCAACATGACGGCTTCCAGATTGTCCATTTCCGCTGCGAGCGCGGTTCGCATAGCCGCGACATGTTCAGGGATATGGCGGCTCTTGGATAAGATCCAGTCTTGCTCTACATTTCTAAAAGTCAGGTTTGGATGTAATTCTGCACAGATGGCCAGCTCCCCGGTCTTCCATCTGGGTTTGATCAGCCGCAGATAGTAAACTTTGAGTCCGCAGCCTAGCGCTCTCAGCATGAGCCCCATGGAGGCAGTGCTCTTGCCTTTTCCTTCTCCGGTATAGATTTGAAAGGCACCTTGTTTGAGGCGTGGACGGTCAGGGTTCATGATCGGGTTAGTTCGGACACAATCTCAAATGCTTTCGTCCCGACTTGTCCGCCGTAGCCAGGAGGGCGAAGGAGGAAGGGACTTAAGGACTCAGCCCGGGGTTTTAACCCCGGGTTAGCAACCGAAAGGGAACCCGCCCTGAAGGGGCGGGAGAAAATCGTTACGAAACGATGCGTTCGCAGGCAAAACGCCGAACGGATATCTTCCGCCCTTTCTGGGCGGACGATTTTTTGATCAATACCCGGGGTTAAGACCCCGGGCTGAGTCCTCACGTCCCTCCCGGACAAGCTCCCGCCTCCCGGCGATATCAACGACAACAATAAACAAACTCCAACGGCCGCGAACACCAGCCACCAGATCCGACTCAAACTCCTCTTAATATCACTTATCCTCGCGGCTCGACCTGATTCATTAAAGATCGGTCCCTGAACGGCCTCACCGTCGTAGAAATTGATACCACCTAACCGGATGCCTAACGCGTATGCCATTGCAGCTTCAGGCCATCCGGCGTTCGGGCTGGCATGCGCCGGTGCTTCTTGTTGAACCTTCGGCCAACTTGCCGGGAGGCGGAACAAACAAATTACCAACGCACAGATGCGTGCCGGTACCCAGTTCAACAGATCATCAATACGAGCGGATGTTTTCCCAAATTTCTCGTAGATGGGTGTCCGATGGCCGACCATCGAATCCAGCGTGTTAGCCGTACGATAGATTAAGGCTCCGGGCGCACCGACAACGACAGCCCAGAACAAAGGCGCAACAATTCCATCGACCAGACTTTCCGCTACGCTCTCGATCGTCGCCCGGCTGATCTCGGCAGGATCGAGGTCCCGCGTATCTCGGCCAACGATATAGGAAAGCCGTCGGCGAGCCACACTTAGATCGCCGGAAACAAGCGCTTGCAGGACGGTTTTAGCATGCTTGTGCAGATCTCTAGCTGCGACTGCCTGATAGATGATCAACGTATCGAAGACGTAGGTCGCCATCGGGCTGATCAAGGAGCAGATGAAGCGAATAACAACGTATCCGGCTAGCACCGTTCCGACCACTAGGATCCAGAATATTAGGCCTAGTAAGAAGCTCCGAGAGAAATGCCGGGTGAGCCAGCTTTCGTAAGCTCCCGAGAGGACACCGGCGAATCTGGCGATATGCGGCCACCCCTGCGGATCGCCGATCACCAGGTCCACGGTAAGAGCAGCAACGATCTGGGAAGGATTAAGCAGCCACATATTTCCAGATTCCGTCCAGGTTCACATGCTCTTCCAAAGCGTCAGCCATGCGCCCGTACATCTGCTCCAGATGCTCGCGCCAAGAGACTTGAGCCGCCGAGTAACTTTTTAGGCCGGCAAGGCTAGCTAATTCGGATCTCACCGCCGGCGATTCAAAGACTCCATGCAGGTAAGTGCCCCAGACATGATCTCGACGACATCCCTCGGGCTTTTTACCCTGACCATTTTCCACCTGAGCCAGCGGGCCGCAGCTCTGAGTTAGCACGGTTAGTCCCATATGTATTTCGTAGGCGCTCCAACGATCAGCGCCCCAATGCACCAGGACCTGAGATACCGTTTTAGTTTGAGAAAATGTGGTCTGAATCGGGAGCAAATTGAGCCCGGGCAAAACCCCACGACTACCGGCGACCCCTGCAGGATCGCGGACCCATTCACCTAAGATCTGGTAACCGCCGCAAATACCCACAATGGGAGTACCTCGTTTCGCGGCTTGCTGGATGGCGGCGTCAAACTCGGTTCTACGGAGCCAATCCAAGTCGGCAATGGTATTCTTGCTGCCGGGCAAAACAATAACTCTGGCATCCGCTAACTGACTCGGGTGATCCACCCATTTAACTCGAATGCCGTGGTCTAATAGCCACGGCTGGCAATCTTGGGAGTTCGCTAGGTGCGGTAGCCGGATCCAGGCTATCGCTTCGCCGTCAGCGCTCTCTTCGGCTTCCCGACAAAGGCTATCCTCGCTCTCCGGTTGAAGATGATTGAAATAAGGAAGTACCCCCAAATAGTTAACTGGGACACGCTCCGCTAAATATTTCGGCGCGTCGGCAAACAGAGAGATATCGCCTCTGAATTTATTAACGATCACGCCCAGACAACGATCTCGATCTGCGGGATTGAACAGCGTCCAGGTGCCCACAATTTGAGCAAAAACCCCACCACGCTCAATGTCCGCAACGAGAACCGACCGGCCATCCAAATAGTGAATGGGGCGTAGATTCACAATATCTCGTCCCATTAGATTGAGCTCCACCGGGCTACCGGCGCCCTCCAAGATCAGGACATCACAGCGATCTTCCCAATACTCCAGCGTTTCACGGACAACTAACCAGAGCTTATCAACAAGGGCATAATATTCGGTCGGCAGCAGATGGTCCTGCGGCTCTCCCAGTAAGATGAGTTGTGATCCCAGGTTGCCGGATGGCTTGAGCAGGATGGGATTCATCTGAACAGTGGGAGTTAAACCGCACGCTTCTGCCTGCACCGCCTGAGCACGTCCAAGCTCGCCGCCGTCTAGCGTGGCGTATGAATTATTGGACATATTTTGGGCTTTAAAGGGAGCGACCCGTATCCCGCGACGCCGCAGCCAGGCACAGAGAGCAGTGGCCAACCAGCTCTTACCACTATTCGACGATGTACCCAGAACGGTGAGCGCTTTCATCGGACTGAATGTCTAGAAATGTTCACTGATCCAGGCAGTTCTTGACCGGCAGCACAGATCACAGACAGAAGATTAACGAGCTGTTCATTTTCGGACGCCGTCCTAATCGCAACGCGAAGGAATCGCCCTTTGGGCATTCCGTAAAAAGAGTCACAGGTTCGCACTAAAATCCCGCGGGAACCGAGCGCAAAGTGGATTTGATCAGCGCCGAGGGAAGGATCGGTCAGTTCTAACAACAGGAAATTGGCAGCGGACGGATAAACGGTTATCCCAGGAACGCGCCGGAGATTGGCTTCGAAATCGCCGCGCAGCTTGGCTAACCTTCGCAGTGAAGTCAGATATTCACTGCGGCGTTCCTTGCGAAGAAACTCTCTGGTCCAGGCGTGAACTAAGCTGTTGACGCTCCAAGGCGGCTGCATCCTTTGCAGGTCTGCCATCGGACCGGCGGTGGCCAGAAAACCGAAACGAAGCCCTGGGATACGCCAACTTTTCGTTAGCGAGCGTAACACGATCAGCGCAGGATAGTCCGCGAGCCGGCCGAGCAACGTCTCGTGCTCGGAGCCGGTCACAAATTCGATAAACGCTTCATCGATAATCCAATGCTTTGGTCGTGCCCAGCGCCGGTCGAATAGAGCCGCGAGTTCAGCGAGCCTTCGGAAAGTCCCGGTGGGATTGTTGGGATTGCCTAGAACCACCACGTCAAACGGTGCTAACCGATCGGCCCATACCTGGCTAGAGCTAGCCCAAAGATCCTGAGTTAACAGGATCCTATCAATTGAGCAGGGAATGGCACTAAACGCCCGGCTGTAATCGCTGAAGGCAGGTTCCACAACCGCGATTCTGCATCCGCTAAACAACCGGGCGCAGAGATAGAGCGCCTCGATCGCGCCAGCCGTAGGAAGAACATGTTCGGACCTGACATCGTAGAAGTCAGCGAGCTGTCGGCTAAGATCAGTTGGCTCGGGATACCGGTGGACTTCTCTGATCCATCGTCCCCAGTCGTCAGCGGCAATCTCCGGCGCCAACACGTTCATATTGGAGCTGAAATCAACAAATGAGTCGGGGGGAAGCCCAAACTGCTCGGCTGCGTGCCGAATACCGCCACCATGAAACGCCTGTGACATGGTTAGGCGCGTCCTTTCAATACTAGGGGCAACCCCGCTACGATTAACTCAACCGTAGTAGCATGGGCAGCCACTAACTGATTAGCCGAGCCACATAGATCGCGAAAGGCGCGACTCTCGGACGTTAAGGGCACAATTCCGGCCCCCACCTCGTTACTAACAATGATGAAAGATCGCTCCAGCTTACGAACCACCAGCAGCGTTTGCTCAAGTTCGCTCAATATCTGCTCTGGAGAACCTCCAGTCGTGAGTCGGAAGGAGAGCCATAGGGTCAGGCAATCCAGGAGGAATAGAACATCTGCGGTCTCTCTGACGAGGTTCTCGAGGTCGAACCGGTTCTCAATCGTCTTCCAGTCAGACGGTCGTTGCTGCCGATGCCGTTCCACTCGGCGACGCATCTCCTCATCGGTCGGGTCGGCAGCATAAGTGGCGATGTAGGCGACTGATTGACCAGAAGCGTTTGCCAATGATTCGGCTCGGCGACTCTTGCCGCTTCGACTACCACCTAGAACAAAATGGATGAATCCGTGCACGGCCGTTCAGGGTTTCTGCAGGGTGACCAGAGAAAGATAGGCGCTCAGTTCGACCAATTGATTGGCCGCGCCCAGACAGTCTCCGGTGATTCCTGCGATTTTGTGTTTGAAGTAGAGGCCACAGACGAACGTGACCACAATGGCGGCGGCCAGGCAGAGCACTCCCTGAACACCTAACAGCAAGACCGAGAGGATAGCTGCAAAGACGAGGACAACAGTGAGTTGGCGGAATGTGACTTTATTGCCGAAGCGACTGGATTTGGAAGACTCTGAGCGGACATAGGGGAGACTGGCGAGAAGAGCAACGGTCGCTGCCCGTCCCAGGCAATGGGCCATCACGTTGGTCCTGACGGCAGTGACCAGGTTAACCGCCAACAAGGACTGGACCAAAACCAGTTTAGCCGTCAGAGAAAACCACAGGGCTAGCGCCCCATACGCGCCGATCCGGCTATCCTTCATGATTTCGAGGCGGCTTTGTGAATCTAGGCCGCCAATCAGGCCGTCGGCCGAGTCTGCTAGCCCGTCCTCGTGCAAACCACCGGTGAGGCAAATGGTTACGAGCATCGAAATTAGGACGGCAAAAAAAGACGGCGTAACGGCCGATACCAGCAAAGCGAGTCCGCCGGCCAGCCCAATCAACGCCCCCACAACCGGGAAATAAACCGTCGAGGAAGCGAGGTCTTCATCCCGGAATTGATGGAACCGGGCGACCGGCAAACGGGTGAGGAACATCACCGCCGCGAGAAAGGTGTTCATCTGGCGGCGCGCCACTGTAACCGGACCAGTCTCATTCATTTGATGATCCCTGGTCAGAAACAGCGCCGGAAACATTGGCGGTATCGAACGTCGCCATCTCACAAAGCACCTTGACCGCTGCTTCCAACACCGGCATGGCCAACGCCGCGCCGGTTCCTTCGCCAAGGCGCATTTTTAGGTCAAGTAACGGTTCGACCTGGAGTGCGCGTAGTGCTTTACCGTGAGCTTGTTCGTCAGAGCGATGGCTAAAGAAACAGACGTGGCGAGACTGCGGATTGATTTGAAAGGCGGCGGCGGCCGCGGCGGTCGCAATGAACCCATCGACTACCAGAGGTAGACTGATTTCTGCCGCCGCTAGGATAGTGCCGGTCATCGCCGCAATCTCAAACCCTCCGACGACCTGAAGCCAATAAAGCCCGAGCTCACCCGAGACAGGGGCCCAATGGCGCTCAATCGCTCGACTAACAACGTCAATTTTGCGAGCCAGAACCGCATCACTAACCCCAGTCCCGCGTCCTACCGCTTCTCCCGGACTGAATCCGCAGAGCACAGCCAGTAAAGCAGACGCAGCCGTCGTGTTACCGATGCCCATCTCACCGATTCCCAGGACTTCTATCCCGTCGGCCTGCGCCCTTTGGACCTGTTCGCGCCCGATACCGATCGCTTGCTCGCATTCCGCTCGTGACATCGCGGGCTCGTTCAAAAAGTTCCGAGTGCCACGCCGGATAGACCGGATGAAAAAGTTGGGCGCATTTACCATCTCCTCCGGCCAAACCGCATCGACTCCAGTATCGATGATGTTCAGCTCGATCCCCGCATGACGGGCGAGCACGTTGATAGCGGCTCCTCCTTGCAGAAAATTCAGAACCATCTGACTTGTCACTTCACCTGGATAAGCGCTGATACCCTCAGCAGTTATTCCGTGAGTACCGGCATAGACACAGATGCGTTTGCGGGTGAGCTTCGGTTCCAAGGTCCGCTGCAGCGTTGCTAATCGCACGGCGACGTTCTCCAAAACGCCGAGTGATCCCAATGGCTTAGTTTTTCGAGCGATCTTGAGGCGAGCTCCTTCTGTGATGGCGGTGGCAGGTTCCGGTATAGCTTCTTTCAATAGAGGAACTTGCCGATCTTCTAACTTCCTCGGGTTACCCCAGCGGTTGGCAAACACGAATGGGTGTAACTGTTCGCGATTCCGCCACCCAACTTCTTCCAGCAGGGGTTTCGGGCGAAACTCGACTGGATAGCCGATACAAAGGTAAGCAATCAGTTCGACCTCTGGAGGTAACCCTAGAATTTTGGTGACTGCTTCGGGATCCAGAATACTCACCCAACCGACTCCGACTCCTTCAACCCGAGCAGCTAACCAAAGATTTTCGATCGCGAGGCAGACACTGTAGGCAGCCGAGCGTAGCATCGGCGCGCGTCCGAGAACAAACGGTCCGCCTCGGGAATGATCGCAGGTGACTGCGATGTTCAGCGGCGCTTCCAAAATACCCTCCAATTTCAAGGAGCCATAGAGATTGCTCCGTGGATCGCCGGCGAGCTTGCTTTGTTCACGCGCATTAACTGCGGCAAAACTGCTCTTGATTTGCTGACGGATATCGAGCGAGTCGATCAGGATAAAATTCCAAGGCTGCATCAGGCCGACTGACGGTGCGGCATGAGCTGCGCCTAGGATTCGAACCAGAGCATTTTCACTGATCGGCTCGGAACGAAACTGTCGGATATCCCGGCGGGCAAGAATCAGCCGGTGGATGACGTCTTGGTCGAGGTTAGAAAATTCCTCGGTAGCCGCCGCTGCAGTGAGCTGGATTTTATTTGATGGTGGCTCGGTGGTCATTCATTTCACGCTTCATTAATGCGATGAAGTTTTCTCGTGATCGCTAGTACGCGATCCGGTGAAAATACCCGTGCTCAAGTATTCGGACTCCGAGCATTTGCCCTATAGGGACGCCTTTTCTCCAGCCTTCACCAATCTTGGGATTGATTGGCTTCTGTGACCAAAATCACAGCGGAGAATCGTAGCTCGATACCGCAGCGCTACTGTGACCGGTTCTCACGGTCTTCCATGAATCCACGGGTGTGTACTTTCAAAAAACCGATTCCAGTCCACCATGGTTTGGCGGGGCTGTCAACCAAGGCTTTGTGAGTCGACGTCAGCAACCAGTCTAAGGCGCGCTTCGTACTCGTCCTCGTCCTCGAATCCGGCCACGCGGAGTGATGGACTATTGGAGTGTGGGAGTATTGCGCCAAGTCCTGCAACCCGCGTAGCGGGTTCGAGGTGCTGACGGGGCGATAGAAACCTGTACCTAAGGTTTGCAGAGATGTGTTCCTGGGATTAAAACCCCAGGCTGAGTCCTACAGTCCATTCGGGACAAAGACGTTCGCCATTCGGGCCATACAGTTGTGGCTAAAAACGAGATGACTAATTCTGGAACTCAATGGGTCACCGGCAAAGTCGGCGAATGGCTTCAGGGAACTGACGAAAACGGAGATCCTATCGTTTTTCCGTTTACCACGACTTCTTCTCCCTTCCAGACACTGACTGCAATCGAACCGGCTACAAATCTTTCGATTGTGGCGGAGCCACACTCGATTAGCTCGAAGCAGAAGACCGCGTTGGCAGTGAACGAAATGGCGGTTACTTGCGGGTTCGCGGCGGACTGTAACTATCGAATTACGATTCGGAACTCACCGCCGGCCGGCAAAGGCTTGGGCTCCAGCAGTGTTGATATCACCTCCGCTCTCTTGGCGATAAAACATCACCGAAACCTTGATGTCAGCGAGGCCACGCTTTTTCAGGTCATGTGCCGGATTGAACGCTCTGACTTTCTTTTTCGACCGGAGCTAATCATTGCAACTAACCCGGTCGCCGGGAGTTTCTCGGTTGCGAGAGCCGCGCCTGGTTGTGTCCTGCTTGCCTGGGACACTGCCCCCCGGGAACACGTGGATACCGAGGCACTTCGACATTTGGACTTTGCCCGCCATCGTTTCCACCATGAATACAAAGAACTTTACTCGCTCATGCAAACCAATGATTCAGCCGCGCTATTCCATGCCGCGACTCGAAGCGCCCAATTGAACGATCAGCTCTTACCGAAAAAAGGTTTCTCTGTGGCTCACAGATTGGCAGATGACTTCCATGCGCTAGGATTGGTGGCAGCGCATACCGGAACCTATCTCGGGATGCTTTTTCCAAGGTCGGTCGACCAGGAATTGCTAACCGCGCTCCGAGCCAAGCTTCTCAAGGAGCTTTCGGTTGAGCCATTGGTGTTCCAAGTAGGAACCTAGTCGTGCGGATCCAATTCGGGCGGCACCTCGTTTTTGACCATTTCATGGTGAGGGCCTGGCGTTCCGGATTCCGTGCTAGTGTCCTGTCCCATAAATAACGTGGCTTTCGTTGCGATCAAAATGGGCCGTCGGTCCGGCAGCTGCCGGACGAAAGCCATGCTATTTATGGGACAGGACACTGGCCTCACGGCTTCACGGGTTTGATCCCGCATCCTTCAAAGTTGCCAACTCCGTCTGGAGCTGTCTCACCGCGGCGAAGTGGTTCATTCCGGTGTGGGTTGGGCTTTCGATTGGCCATCATCGCCTCCGTTCTTCGCTTTAGATAACTCAATCTGAATCGACAATTTATTGTATCGCAAACGTTCCAGGTCAGCTTCCGTTGCCAGACGCTCCTTCACCTGTTTCTCGAGATTTGCTTCAGCCTCAGCATAAACGTCCAATTGACGTTCCAAGACTTCTTCCTTTTGATCCGGCTGGTCGTAAAGGTCTAGCTCAGCGGCGAATAGCCTTTCGCCGACATCAATTAACTCGGGTATACGGGTCAAACCGCGTTTGTAAAGATCAAGTCGCGCCTTTGCTTCCTTCAGTGCGGCGTTAAACCGCTCCTTCTTCAGGCGGAGAAGTGGCGCATCATCGTCTTTCAACTCGAGCAGTGGCGCGTTGATGACAGCCATCACTTTCGGGCTCAGTTTCGCAGCGTGCTGGCCATACAACTCTACCTGCATGCTCGTGGCGAAAAGAATTACCGCCAGTACACAACTTCGTCCTAACTTTGAACCAGTTCTGTGCATGGCCTCAGAATAAATGGTCGGCGATTCAACCTGTCCCGAAAAGACTCCGGCCGATAGTACTCATTCTGACCGCTTTCGAATAGTCATTTTCGAAGAAACGTTGGCATCCAAGGGAGGGATGGAGTGTTGGAGTGTTGCGCCAATTTGGAATTTCATCCCGCGTCCGCTACGGGGGTGCAATTCGGATTTCGCGCAATACTCCCACACTCCATCCCTCCGCGTGGCCAGATTCGAGGACGAGGAAGAGTATGAAGCGCCTTGTGAGGACCACCTCTCACCTCTCACCTTTCACTTCTCACTTCTCACTTCTCACCGACTACCGCCCGATCCTAACTTCCGCAGCGGCACGCCAGCGCGCAGATCTCGTTCGATCGCTTCAAGAGGCACTCCTCTGGTCTCAGGAACAAAGCGAAGACAAAACCAAACACCAACTCCACACAGCACCGCGTATAATAGAAAAGTCCAGACACTGCCAAGCGCGTTTAGCAAAGTCAAGAAGGTGAGTGACACCACAAAATTGCTTAGCCAATTGGCCGTCGTCGCTACGCTCGCTGCCTGACCACGCACATTGAGTGGGAAAATCTCCGAAATTAACAGCCAGAAAACCGGCCCCAACCCAATGGCAAAGGAAGCGATATAAACGGCCAAGCTCAGTACACCGATCCACTTCAAGGTGTCGCCGCCAATGGCGAAGCCGAGACCAAGTGCAGCCAGCAAGATCCCCATTCCGCTCAAGCTGATCAATAATAACGGCCGGCGTCCAACCCGGTCGATCAGTGGGATAGAAACGATCGTCATCAAAACATTAACCAGCCCGACACCGGCAGTGGCAATAATTGAGCTTTCCGCTGAGTGAAAGCCGGCCGACTGGAAGATGGTAGGAGCATAGTAAATGACAGTATTGATTCCGGTGATTTGTTGAATGACGGCGAGTGCGATGCCACAGAAAAGAACTGGCAACACGATGGGCGAAAACAAATCCGCGAGCTTACCGTGACCCGGCTCTGCGTGTTCCAAGATGCCGTTAACCTCCGGCATCACATCGGGGGTTCCGCGAATCCGGGCCAGAACTTTGATGGCCTCTTCCTTGTGCCGGTGGAGCAATAGCCAACGCGGGCTCTCCGGGAGCAGGGCAATCCCTAGTCCAAGCACGATGGCGGGAACAGCGCCGAAGGCGAACATGAATCGCCAGCCGTCAGTTGGAGCAAATACTGCGTCGACTACATACGCAAGTAGGATACCCGTGGTAATGGCAAGTTGGTTTAGAGTAACCAGTGCGCCGCGTAAGTTTGGCGGCGCCATTTCACTGATATAGAGAGGGGCCGTATACGAAGCGACACCGATGGCGACGCCCACCGCCAAACGTCCCACGATTAATACCGGTATACTTCCAGCGACCGCACAGAGAATTGAACCGACCGTAAAGATCGCCGCGGTGATGAGAATCGCGCGTTTGCGTCCGAGCACATCGGTAAAGCGGCCGCTCAGAGTTGCACCGCAAACCGCGCCGACCAGGGCTACGCTGACTAACACCTCTTCTGCAAATGGGGTTAACCCAAATGCTCCCTTAATGAAAAGAATGGCGCCGGAAATGACTCCGGTATCAAAGCCGAAGAGAAGCCCGGCTAACGCCGCGGTCCCGGCAATAATCTGAACAAAACCCCGGGGCTGTTTTGCTCCGGACGCCTCGATTTTCTGGGTAATTGATTGCATAAGCTGGTCACCGATTTGAAACTAGAGTGGACCCTTCCGGCGCGGCCTTGTCCGTTGACGCCGACGCTTCTTCCGCCGGCGTCTCGGGCGTCGCATGATGATTAACGATAATCCGCGAACCGCGTTGATCTGTGAGATAGGTCCAGACCCACTGCACAAAAACACTCACCCGCAGGCTGCTCTGGGCCAAGAATTCGAGATGGATGGCCGCCCATGCCATCCAAGCCACAAATCCGCTGATCGCTAGCTTGCCCGTTTGCAGAATGGCAAACCCTTTGCCGACGACGGCCATATTCCCCTTGTCGAAGTAACGAAATGGTCCGGGTGCCGATTCGCCCGAGAGCCGCCGGTGAATCAGCTTTCCTGCATATCTGCCTTGCTGCATCGCGACCTGCGCTACACCGGGAAGCGGCTTGCCATCTTGATCAAGCGATGACGTATCGCCGACAACAAAAACCTCCGGATGCCCTGGGAC
>Ga0206851_1017_pt1 | contig 63988 bp, 58 predicted proteins | sample Alteio_BWOrgCont_13_FD_152904 | JGI IMG/M metagenome (GOLD analysis project Ga0206851, IMG submission 152904) | Enriched cells from forest soil in Barre Woods Harvard Forest LTER site, Petersham, Massachusetts, United States -... | ecosystem: Environmental > Terrestrial > Soil > Temperate forest >... | reverse complement strand
GAGCGGGGCGTGATCTTTCGGTTAGGGAAACTCTTGGGAACAAAGGGACCGGGTTTGATTCTGCTGATCCCGATCGTGGATCGGATGGTAAAAATAGATCTCAGGGTCGTCACGATTGATGTCGCCAGGCAAGAAGTGATGACTCGGGATAACGTTCCGATAACGGTTGATGCCGTCGTTTATTTCCGAGTGGTTGTTCCGGAAGCAGCTGTGGTTCGGGTGGAGAACTATCTCAGAACCACATCCCTGATTTCTCAAACCACTTTGCGGAGTGTTCTAGGTCAAGCAGAACTGGATGAACTCTTGGCTCAACGGGATAAGATCAATCTAACCTTGCAGGAGATAATTGATCGGCATACCGATCCCTGGGGTATCAAAGTCACGGGCGTAGAAGTCAAAGACGTCGTTTTGCCAGACGGAATGAAACGCGCTATGGCTCGCCAAGCCGAGACCGAACGAGAACGTCGGGCCAAGATCATTAGCGCAGAAGGAGAATTTCAAGCAGCAGAGAAATTAGTTCAGGCTGCGGCCATGATTTCCGCTCAACCGATCGCGTTGCAACTCCGTTTCCTGCAAACCATGAAAGAGATCTCCAGCGAACACAACACGACCACTTTTCTGCCCATCCCGATCGACTTGTTTGCACCCTATATTAAGAAGGCGGAGGGAGGGAACGAGCGAGAACAAGCGTGATCGAGCGGGAACGCCAGACTTCGCTCCTTCGTCCAAGACTTCCGACTCCGCCACATCGTCTGAAACTCCGTGAGGCTACGTCGGACAAGCCGGGAGGCTACGCCTGGCGAGCCGAGAACGGTGAACGAACAAGGTCAGCTCCGTAGGAGAAATCTAGTTGGGAACATCGGTTAACTTGGCGAACGTCCCGTTTCGATGTCGCTCCTAACGGAGCTGATCGCTTGTAGGTTGCCGTTGCTATAAATATTTGGCTCCTACGGAGCCGGTCGTCGGCTCCGTTGAATCAGGGGATCGTTTGCCGCCTCCCGTTTTCAACAGCCTGTTTATTGCGAAGCGAAGCGGTACAAGATCACACCCTAGGGCCTTAACCCTAGCCATCGACAGGAGCTGTCTGTAGCCGCCCGAAAGCTTAGCCGCCCTCGCGGTCGGACTGCTGAAAACGGCTCCGTAGGAGCCAGATCTTTATAGCGCATAGGTCCCATTTGATTCCAGAGCCCCTATCTCTTGCCGCGCCAGGTCGGAGAGATGCCCAAGGGCCCGAGAACGGAAGATTCGGTGTATTCTGCGAGATCTGCGGATAAAGTCGTTTTGTGGCGGCGACGCAATTACGGGTGTTAGTGACGCATAACCAAGTTCATCCGGTAGTGATGGACCGATTGACCGGTATCGGCGTCCGGGTGGATTTGATGGAGGGCCCGATCACGGAGGAGGTTTTGGTGCGCGAACTTCAACGGGCGCCGACTCACGCCATTTTGATGCGCGGCAATCCGCCGTTAACGAGCAAGGTCATTGAAGCGGGATCGACCATTAAAGTCATCGCGAAGCAAGGCGTGGGTGTCGACACACTCGATCTCGCCGCCGCAGCTAAACAGGGCGTGGTAGTCACTACCGCCGGCGACGCAAATTCAGGCGCAGTGGCGGAATTGACGATGGCTTTCTTGCTCGCACTCCGGCGCGAGGTAATGCGGCTGAATAATCGAATGCGGGCCGGTTATTGGGACCGCCCAACCTACCAAGGTCAAGAACTGCTTGGACAAACGCTCGGGGTGATCGGTCTGGGCCGCATCGGACGCCGGGTTGCGCATCTGGCTCAATGTTTTGGTATGCGGGTGATCACTCTCGCTCGTTCTAGCCTTGATACCAACCTTGGAATCGACGCCGTAAGTTTACCTCAGTTATTGTCCGAGGCAGATGTAGTCAGTCTTCATTGTCCGCTGACGTCGGAGAACCGCGGCTTTATGAATAAGGCCACTTTTGCACTGATGAAGCCGGGCGCTCTGTTGATCAATACAGCCAGAGGCGCGCTCATCAATGAAAAGGATCTGGCGGTTGCACTTTCCGAGGGCAAATTGGCGGGAGCGGCTCTGGATGTCCTTTCGGTCGAGCCCACCGGCCCAGATAATCCGTTGTTTTCGGCGCCGAATTTGATTTTCACCCCACACATCGGATCCGAGACCGCCGCCTCCATCGAACGAACGGCCAGGCGCGCTGCGGAGAATATTGTCGCTGTCTTGACCGGAACCGCGGTTGAACCTGAGTGCCTTTTGGTGGGGCGAGACTGCACTCCGAGCTAGCGATTGGTCAGATCGACAAGTTCTTTAACGTCGAGAGTGAGAAGTCAGAGCTGTTGCCGCGTATGCGATGCATGCCACGAAGTGGCAAAACAACATAGCCCAGGGCTTCAGCCCTGGGTATTGGACAATGAAGAAACCGCCCTGAAGGGGCGACCGAATTCTGAGGAGTTCTTGGTATGAGCCGCGCCTTCTAGTCCTGGACTCGCCCTGGAGGTAATTGGACGATCGAACTTTCTTTCGGGCGCCCTTTCAGGGCGCGGTCATCATGGTCGCTAACCCAGGGCTGAAGCCCTGGGCTATTTTGTTTTGCCACTTCGTGGCAGGCGCCCCGCCACTCTGGTACCTTATCGCCACGGCGTTCCCGTCCGCTCACGGCGTTCCCGGCGATCACGGCATTCCCGGCGATCACGGCGTTGTTCAGGGTTGTATCCCTCGCTCGAAATGAGTCGATAACACAATCGTTGTAAGTGTCCGTTGTACGCCGGGTAGCTTTTTCATCTCCAACAGAAGGCCGCTCAGAGCTGCCGCGTCCGGTGTTCTAACTTTGATTAAAATACAATCTTCTCCCGCGATAGAATGGCATTCTTCAACTTCGCGATATGCGGTTAAGAGCTCGGCGACTTCTTCGGAGGTCGCATCATCAAGCAGCCGAATCTGTACGAATGCGCACAAGCTTAGCAGTAGCTTTTTCGGGTCCAGGTCGACCGTGTACCGAAGGATCGTCCCTGCCTTTTCAAGTTTCTTGACTCGTTCGAATACGGCCGGCGGCGACAAATGAACTTCTCGGCCCAAGTCGGAGTACTTGGATCGAGCATCCTTACGAAGCAAACTTAATAGCTTTCGGCTAAGATCATCTGTCAGCATACGTTCTCGGGGTGCGCGTTGAATCGGATTCGCTTCTAACCAGGTTCAGATTTTGATAGTGGACTTTAATTGCATTCGACTATTTATTCAATTCGCAGAATGCGGTTTTGAGGATTAGCTGTCCGAATTTAGCCGGACAGCCAGGTACTCTGAGAGGACGCTATCGAGCATGAACGCCACCAAGTCAGCCTCACCCGCGGAAACGGTGAGCCCCAATCCCCTCCTAATGTTGGGCGCGCTTCTAACGGTTTATGTGATCTGGGGTTCGACCTATCTTGGGATTCGGCTCGCGATCGCTTCAATTCCGCCTTTTTTTATGGCCGGAACCCGGTATCTGGCGGCTGGGGGCGCGATGTTCTTGTTCGCTTGGGTTCGCGGCGCAAAAATGCCGTCGTTGGTAGAGTGGCGCGACGCCGTGATCGCGGGCGGTTGTCTACTGTTGGTGGGGAACGGTGGAGTTACGTTTGCGGAGCAATATGTGCCCTCGGGAACGGCCGCTCTTTTGATAGCGACCGTACCGGTTTTTCTTACCATTTTCGCCTGGCTCAGCGGCCTAGGGCCTCGTCCTGGCAGGGCGGTCTGCTTGGCTTTGCTCCTCGGATTGCTGGGCGTATCGATCTTGGCTCGACCCGGTGTGAAATCGAGCCTTTCTGACCAAAACAACTGGTACGTCGGAATCGTTGTTCTGCTGATCGCTTCGGCGGTTTGGGCTGGCGGTTCGCTCTATTCGCGAAAAGCAGCTCGTCCTACATCAGCCATCGTCGGAGTCGGCATTCAAATGATCTCCGGAGGAGCGTTGCTCTTGCTAGTTAGTCTCTCAACCGGTGAAGCTGCTCGGTTCGACTGGACCCGGGTAACGGCGCCGTCCGCCTTTGCGTGGTTATACCTGGTAGTCGTTGGCGCCATCATTGCATTTACCGCTTACATCTGGCTGGTTCGCGTTTGTTCGCCCGCATTAGTTGGCACCTACGCTTTCGTAAATCCGGTTGTGGCCGTGCTACTTGGTTGGGCTATCGCCGGGGAAAATCTGGATGGACGGACCATCTGCGGCGCCGCGGTTATCGTAGTTGCCGTAGTGATTATTGTTTTGTTCTCGAATCGATTGAAGCGCACTGCCGTCGTTCAATCGAGCGGTAAGATGATGGCGACGAGTTAGAGGTGAGGGGTGAGGGGTGAGAGGTGAGAGGTGAGAGGTCGCTGGGTCGCAAGGCCGAGTCTCCCACTCGGGTCCGCGACGCTGTTAGGCCCAGAGCGTTACCCATGCCCTACCATCTTTCCGTCCTATAACTGGGACGGTCGTGCCAATTCCGGCACGAATTAACGGAGTTAGTTCCTCGATTCAACTAACCGATTTACTCGATCGGAAGATATTCTCCCTCGTAGAGCTTGGTCACGCAGCCACAAAGAATCAGGGTTCAGCTCATCCGGCATCGCAGCTGCTAAAGGGGTGACATATCGAATCTGATTGATTGCGATGTTTCGATCCAAACTAACCAAATTAGAAATTCACCTAATCCGCTGTCTAACCAAATCCTTCTCAGGCGCGACAATATTGCAAACGGCTGAAGCTGACCCCGCTAAGACTGCTGTCTGTACCCGTGCAGCGTAACCAAAAGGTTAACTAGACATCCGGGTGTTCTTACCCAACCAATATGAAATCTTCGTTCAAAGCGGGCCCTGACCAGGGTCTTGCCTTTATTCGCCGGTGCCGGCGAATCCCGGGTGTCGTTCTGCCCGCTTTTTTGGGGTCACTACTTTTTGCGGAGTTGATGATCGGAGCCGCCGACGCGCAAACTCGCTATAAGATCATACACATCCCGACGCCTGATAGCTGCAATAGCACCGCATTGGGTCTAAACGAGCAAGGTTTTGTGGTCGGGTTTTGCTATCAGAACGACGAGTCTAATGCGTTCTTGTATAGCTATGCCGATGGCAGCATCCAAGACCTGGGCTCGCTGGGGGGGAATGCCACCGCCGCAACCGCGATTAACAATATCAACCAGGTGGTTGGGTACAGCGCAGATACCAGCGGTAATGTATTGGCTTTCTTGTACACGCAGAATCAAGGAATTGCCTCCTTAGGAACTCTGGTTGGTGGGAATAATAGTGAAGCATTTGCTATCAACGCTTCCGGCCAAGTCGTGGGCGACAGTCAGGCAGATGGCGATACTCATCGTCCGGCGTTTTTTACAGGCGATCGGGTACAAGACTTGGGCGTTTCCGCCAGAAACTCTGATACCCTGAAAACCGCTTATGGAATCAACGTCGGCGGTCAAATTGTTGGGCGGTACGAAATCGACAACGGATCGACACACGCGTTTCGGATTGCTTCGGGACGAATCACTGATCTGGGCACGTTGGGGGGCGGCAACAGCGAAGCGCTGGGTATTAACCAGAGCGGGGTGATTGTTGGTGACAGCGAAACTAACAATGGCTTGACGCGCGCTTTTGTTTTCAGTGGCGGTTCCATACGAGACTTGGGAACACTGAACGGATTTGACAAGGCCAGCTATGGCAGAGCGGTGAATGATGGCGGGCAGATCGTAGGCGAGAGCGATAGCGACACGCAAAAGCGAGCGTTCGTCTATAACAATGGCCAGCTATTCGATCTGACCCAAGCCGCTATCAACCTGAGAAAAGCTGGTTTCTCTGCGTTGGATGTTGCCGATGGTATTAACAATCAGGGATGGATTGTGGGGTTTGGTACGACCTTGGAAGGACGTTTGGCTGCCTTTTTAGCCATTCCGGTTGGAGTGACTGCTGATCCTCCGGGCGGACCTGACGCCCCTATCTTTAGTTCGGGCGATGTTGCCGGGTTCGCTTGGACGGGGGTGGGCTGGTTCTGCCCGCCGAACCTGTGGCCACCGCCGTGGCACCATCATCCGCATCCTTGGCCGACACCTCCACCTCGGCCGCACCCGACGCCGACACCACGTTGGCCCACGCCACCGCGCCCCGGAGGAACTCCAACGCCGCGGCCGACCCCGACACCCCGAACCACGCCGACGCCACGTCCGACACCGACGCCGCACCCATCGCCGACGCCAAATCCGACACCAAAACCTACGCCTATACCGACGCCAACTCCTAGACCGACCCCGACGCCTAAGCCGACGCCAACACCGATTCAGATCCAACTACGCCATCACCCCAGTCCAACGCCGACGCATCACAAGCCGGAAGGGCATCACGAAGGAACGACAACATCTACGCACATCTACGAACCACGGAAGGGTGGCGAGGAAAGCACCGGCCACAAGTCGACTCGTTCCAGCGATCACCGGCCGACGCCTCTGGGACCGTCGAAAGCGCGACCGACCCCGCCTCATACCCTAAAGCGGCGAGAGAATAGCCGGTAAGCGGGTACCAGCGAAGCTATAGTTCCATCGATCAGGGAGGGGCGCTCGAAAACGGGCGCCCTTTACGCGTTTGTTGGCGTATTTAGCTATTTGCTATTTTCACGCGGCTGCGGCTTCGGCAAAATGGTCCCTTGCCTCAGCAGTCCCTGTTTCCGTTTATGAAAACGTGTTGTTTGATTTGCTTGCTCTTCCTTAGCCTTCTAATGGCTGCGCCCGCAGTTGAAATATTGCAGGTACCGTCGCCGGATAACGCTAACTCACTCATGATCGATAAGTCCGGGCGGCGTGACGTGCTCCAACTGCGAGCCGGAGTTAAAGTAATCCGGCTTTTTTATGATGACATCGATGCCCTGAAACCGTACCTGGCGAAAGCGTACGGGGTCTCGGCAGCGAAATTGGGAAAAATAACCCAGCCCACCTACAAATCGGCCAAATGGCTCTCTGCGGTCCAACTGCAGGTCGAATGCGCCAGCGCCGTGACCATGACCGATGGAGATCGGGAATTCGATTTTACCGCCGTCGTCGACACGACTGGGAAACTGGTAAACGCCAGCATCGTTAAAGGAGCGTTGATAGCGAAACCGACTCCGAGAAAGAAAGCGACGCCGCCGAAGGCAAAGACCAAGGGTAGAAAAGGGGACTGAGCAAGAGCGAATCGGCGAATGGGCGAATGGGCGAATGGGCGAAACGGCGATGACGGGTGATGATACCCCTGACCGGTGGGGCGAAAAACTCGGCGCGGATGTGTCACAGAGTTATCAAAATCCTCGGCGCGCCGAGTTTTTCGCCCTGCTACCGGTCGTGGGTCTCGCAAAACCGGTCGCCCATTCGCCGATGCGCTGCCCGCCCCTCACGACATAAACAGCCCACCATCCACGTTAATCGTTTGGCCCGTGATATAGCCGGCGTCATCTGAAGCCAGGAACGTCACGAGGCCGGCGACATCTTCTGGTCGGCCGACCCGCTTCATGGGGATATTGTTAACCCACTCCTGCATCAGTTCTCCCGGACGATAATTCCCCAGCAATTTCCCCCAGGCTTGGTCATTGTAGGCCCACATATCCGTATCGGGGTGATTCACCTAACCAAAAGCTTGGCGATGGAATGGTGCGATCGAGGGATCCGGGTTAACGCGATCAGTCCCGGTTATACGTTAACTCCGATGAACGCCCGCCCTGAGGTCGCCGAACAACGCAAACAATTCGAGGCGGATACTCCGCTCGGACGGATGGCCACGGTCGACGAATTGGTTGGCCCCGCTGTTCTCCTTCTCAGCCCAGCCGCCTCTTTTTGCACTGGAGTCGACCTAATAGTGGATGGCGGTTTCGTATGCTGGTGAGTGAGTTGACAGTTCGCAGTTTGCGGTTTGCAGTTTGCAGTTGATGGTTGGTGCTGGATAGTTTGGTGGCCCGGATTGCAGGCCACGAATGGGACCTATGCGACTTATGAGACTTATGGGGACCGCAGGTCTAAACCGCAAACCGCAAACCGCCAACTGCAAACCGCTAACCGTTGCGCTCGAATCGATAATGGAACGGAACCTGGTCGAGGCGATCGACCCGGACACCGAGATCATTGATGAGGCCATCTTTTAATCCGTAGATCCAGCCATGGATGGCCAGGTTTTGTCCGCTGTACCAAGCGTCTTGGACAATGGCGGTGCGGCTCAGCGCTTCCACTTGATCCACCACATTCAGTTCACAGAGGCGGTCGGATCTCGTCTCTTGGTCGGCAACAGAGCCGAGACTCTTATAGTTGCGGACGTATAAGTCTTTAATTTTGGAGAGCCAACTATCGATGAGACCATGATGCTGGGTGGACATTGCTGCTTTGACTCCGCCGCAACCGTAGTGGCCGCAAACGATGATGTGTTCGACTTTAAGAACCGCTACCGCAAACTGAACGACCGAGAGGCAATTGAGATCCGACGGGTAAACCAGGTTCGCGACGTTTCGATGCACAAATAGTTCGCCGGGCAGTAAACCAACTACCTCGTTAGCCGGAACTCGGCTGTCGGCGCATCCGATCCAAAGGAATTTGGGAGCTTGTTGTTTCGCCAGTTGACGAAAATAGTCGGGCTTGCCTAAAGTCATGTTCTCGGACCAAGCACGATTGTTTTGCAGCAACAATTCGATGGAGCTCATGTGGTAGGGCGAGGCTCCCGAGTGACCGGAAGGGATTCGCTGGGCGGAATAATGGTTCATGGGTATATGGGATGCAACCCATGAGACCTGCCGAGCCGTTGGTTCCAGGATGTGCCATGATCTAAGGGGCCTCGGTGAGAATTCCAAAGGCCGCCTCACCCGTTCGGAGTATTGGCCCAGCGTCCCAGCTGCGCTATCCTGCCGATGTCATGGAAGACAAACCTGGAACTTATCGTCGCCAATTCTTAGCCAGATCATTCAAGATGATCGCGCTGGTCGCCCTTGGATCCGTTTCCACTGTTCGGCGAGCCTTGGCGCAGGGAAGCACTATGAAACAACCTGAGACTGCCGTTTTCAAAGATGACGGCATGATTCCGAACAACCGGCTCCATCTGCTTCTATATCGGGGAGTCTTGCCGATTGGAGGCAACGATTCGGCAGGGAAAGTCGAGCAACAGTTCGCCGCCAACAATTGGACCAATTCGTGGCGTAACGGCATTTTTCCGTTTCATCATTATCACAGCACCAGTCACGAAGTATTGGGCATCTATAGTGGTTCTGCGACGGTGCGACTCGGCGGAGAACAGGGGAAAGATTTTACCGTGGGCGCAGGCGACGTGATTGTGATTCCTGCCGGCGTCGGACACAAGAATCTCCACTCTAGCGCAGACTTTGGTGTGGTCGGCGCCTATCCGGATGGCCGTGAGTGGGATTTGTTGAGAGGCAAACCGGGCGAACGACCCCAAGCCGACCGCAACATTGCGTCCCTGCCGATCCCGGAGAATGACCCCGTGTACGGCCCGGATGGGCCGCTGCGCAGCATTTGGAAGGCGTAGCGAGGCGAAACGGGGAGAGGGCGAACAAACTTGGTGGGGCGAGGCTCCCGAACAATCTGATAGCTCAAACGTAGAATTGGACTTGGCTAAACCGGGAGTGTGCTTCGCCGACCTGCGTGCCGAGCCGTGTCCCAGTGTGTGCCACTCTCCGGACTTCGCGATTCGACTGATCTCTCTGAGGTTCCAACGATCAGGGAGCATGGCAGACGCCGGGATCGGCTCGGCGCGCTAGTCGGTGTAGCACACGCTCGGTTTAGCCAAATCCAGGTCTTCGTTTGATGGTTCAGATTGTTCGGGAGCCTCGCCCCACCACCGAGTCGGAATTGTCCGGTTTTTCTACGCTCTAATAAGGTTGTGACTCCGCTTTTGGCTGGCGTAAACTGAGCTCATGCGTCCCCCGGCATCTCGTTCGCCCTGGTTGTATACCGCCGTGGGGATCATCATTACGGTGGTTTTGCTTTCACCGCTTTACTGGGTCCTGGTGGGAAGTTTCATGACTCAGCGCGAGCTTTTCAGCCCTCATTTCTCCCTTTGGCCGCGTGAGTTCATGTTTCAGAACTGGACAACCGCCGTAGGCAGACTCTGGCCGCACTTCGCTACCAGCGCCATCGTTAGCGTTTGCACTTCGACCGCTACGCTCCTGATCACCGCTCCGGCAGCGTATGCAATTGTCTGGCTAAAAGTCCGGGGGCGAGGCGCCATTCTCTCTTTCATGCTGACCAGCCAGATGCTGCCAGCTATCGTCTTTGTAATCCCGTTGTTTGTACTCTTTTCGCGGATGGACATCGTTAATACGTTGCCGGGGCTGATTCTCGGCGACATGACTTTTACAGTGCCGTTCGCACTGGTCATGCTTGGCGCGTATCTACGTGAGTTTCCCTATCAGCTGGTCGAAGCCGCCCTCGTTGACGGGGCGGGCCAGTGGCGGGCATTTTTCTCTATCGTTTTGCCTGTTACCATGACCGGCATAATCACAGTTGCGATTTTCAGCTTCTTGATGCCCTGGGGCGACCTGATTTTTGCGTTAAGCTTGATCACTGAAGCAGGGTTACAGCCGCTCACGCTTGAGCTGTACAAGGCAAGAGGCGCTTTAGGAATCGATTGGAGCTTTTTATTGGCGGGCAGCCTGCTTACTGCATTGCCGGCAGCACTATTCGTTGTGGCTGCCAGCCGGTTCATCGTGTCCGGGTTCACCCGGGGCGCCTTGCATTAGGAGAAGGAACCTATGAAACAATTGGAGGCGGCCCGCACGCGAGTCTCACCGGTCCCCCCGGCCGAGCATCGGCCGGTTCCGCGTCGCAAAGCTGCCTGGCGGAGAGGCCTTGCGCCGTACACGTTCATTCTTCCGATTCTTGTCTTTACGTTGCTGCTGTTGGCTTATCCGATGTTCTATAGCTTGACCTTGAGCTTTCAGGACGCCACCGTCGATACCTTCGTCAGCGGCGATATGCCGTTTAACGGGTTTGCAAATTATCAGCAGACGCTCTCGACCGGCACATTTTGGCAGGCGCTGGTCAACACCATTGTCTTCACTTTTTGCAGCATCCTGTTTCAGTTCACGATCGGATTCCTGCTCGCCCTGTTTTTCCAAAACCGGTTCCCGCTCAAAAATGTACTGATCGCATTGCTGCTCATTCCCTGGATTGCTCCCGTTCTAACAGCGGCATACACCTTCAAAGGTTTGTTCAATGAGGTTGGTCCGGTGAACCAAGTTGCGCATTGGTTCGGAATTCCGAGCCTGCCCTGGTTGGCGTTGCCGGGGTTCGCCCTGGCCGCCACAATCGTGGCCAACATCTGGATCGGATTTCCGTTCAACTTTATTCTCCTCTACTCAGGCGTCTGCGGCATTCCTCAGGAGATTTATGAAGCGGCACGCATCGACGGCGCGAGCTACTGGCGGCGGGTCGGCTATATCACGCTGCCGATCTTGAAACCGGTAACGGTAGCCGTCCTGATGTTGGGCACCATCTACACGGTCAAAGTGTTTGACTTGGTCTGGATCATGACGGGCGGCGGTCCCGCCAACACCAGCCACCTACTTTCGACCTATGCGTACCAAGTCGGTTTTTCGCTCCTGAATTTCGGCCAGGCCGCCGCCATTGCCACGGTGATTGTCGTTCTCATTCTCAGCTTGAACCTGTTTCAGCTGCTTTTACAACGCAAATGAACCGCTGACGGACGCACATTGATGCGAGCGATCTTCCCCTCAAACATCCAACGAGAAACCCGACACAATGCCCCTAAAACACCCCCTAACTAAATTTCCGCTCTGCTGGAAATTTTTTGTCTGCAGCTCTGTGGCTGCAGTCTGCCTCGGAACGGCACGGTCAGAAACCACCGTCGAAATCGTCCATTACTTCACTGTCCCGGGCCAGATTCAAGGTCTACAAGATATCCAGAAAGATTTTGAAGCTGCTAACCCGGATATTAAGATCAAGTTCACTTATATCCCGTTCGGTGAGCTGCTCAGCCGCACGCTGCAAATGGCGGCCGTTCACAAACCGCCAGGTATTTCCTGCATTGATAATCCGGACGTAAGGCACGTTGCTAAATCCGGTGTCCTGCAGGACATCAGCGCCTCCGTGGAAAAGTTCCCGACCTGGCAAGATACCTATCCCGGGCCGAAACATGCAGTGACCGAAGGTACTAAAGTTTATGGAGTGCCGATCGGCAGTAACAGTCTGGCGCTTTTTTATAATAAGAAGATGTTGAGCGACGCCGGAGTCACTGATCCGCCGAAGACCTGGGATGAACTGAAGGAAGACTCAGGGAAACTAACGAAGTCCCCCGTGTACGGACTGGCGATTTCCGCACCGAATGATGAACAAGCGACTTGGCAGTGGGAGCCTTTCCTGTGGACTAGCGGAGGCAGCTTACTCGACTTGACGGCTGACCCGGCCAAGCAGGCGTTGCAGCTCTGGGTTGACCTGGTGAAGAGCGGGTCCGTTTCGAAAGATTGCATGAACTGGAGCCAGCCCGAGGAGGGCGACCAGTTCATCGGCGGCCAGGCGGCAATGATGGTGATGGGCCCCTGGATGCTGGGGCAGGTACATAAAAGTGGCATCGACTTTGGCGTTACTCCCATCCCGGTTCCCAAGCAAGGAATGAAGCCGGTCGTACCGCTTGGTGGAGAATGCTGGTGTGTTTTGAAGGGAGATCCAAAGGTGGAAGCGGCTGCGGTCAAGTTCATCGAATTTGTGCAGGATCCCGCTCGGCTGGAAACGCTATGTAACACGTTCAATTACATTTCGTCTGTCCGGAGTGTTGCAGTGAAACAGGGTCAGGCAAACCCGGAACTGCAGCCGTTTGTTCTCCAAATGGACACCGCGCGCGCGCGGCCGGAAGAGGGAGGAGCTAACTATACGCAGGTCTCTCTTGCTGCCCGGACCGCGATCCAGCAAGCGCTGACCGGCCAAGCAACCGTCGATGCCGCCCTAGCGGATGCCGCTGCAAAGATTAAGCCGCTTGCAGAGAAGAAGTAGTTTCTGTCATCCTTAGTCTTGGGAACCGGTGGTGGTACTGTTTTTGGGGGAGTCTGATCATCGCCGGTTCCCACTAATGAGTTTGCAGTTCGCGGTTCACTGTTCGCCGTTCGCAGTTGCCGGGCTGCCACCTCATAGGTCGCATAAGTCCCATTCCTGGATTGCTCGAGCGCTTCAAACCTGCCGATAACGCCACGCCAACACCAAACCGCCAACTGCAAACCGTGAACTTTGAACCGTGAACCGTGAACCGTGAACCGTGAACCGTGAACCGCGAACTGTGAACTTATGAACGCTATTATGGTCGGTTGCGGGGCGATGAGCCCCAATTGGCTCCGTCCTGCGGCTGAATTGGGCGTCCAGATCGAGGCCTTGGTCGATCTCGATGAGAAAAACGCGCGGCTGCGTGCCCAAGAATTCAACCTGGATGTGCCGATCTTCAGCGACGTCAGAACCGCGGTCGATAAAGTCCGCGCCGACGTCTTGTTCGACTGTACGATTCCGGCGGCGCATAAGAAGGTCTCCTCAGCTGCGATGGAGGCGGGACTACATGTCCTCGAAGAAAAACCTCTGGCGCTGTCCTATCAAGATGCCGCGGATCTGGTCGGCCTATCTAAATCGACTGGGAGGCTGCATGTGGTTTTACAAAATCGCCGATTCAATCGAGGAATCAGATTGCTCCGCGAGATGCTGGTCCAGGGGGTGATAGGAGAAATTACCACCGTCCATGTTGATTTTTTTGTCGCTCCCCATTTCGGCGGATTCAGGGAAGTGATGCCACACGTTTTACTGGCAGATATGGCGATCCACGCTTTTGACGCAGCCCGATTTGTCACCGGTCTAGATGCGCAGGCTGTATTTTGCGAGGAATGGATTCCGAAAAACTCTTGGTATGCCAGCGGACCTTCGGCAGTGGCAGTGTTTCGGATGGCGGAGGAAGTCCGTTTTTCCTATCGGGCTAGCTGGTGTGCGGACGGCTTTCGTACCCCGTGGGACGCAGTGTGGCGGGTTATCGGTACTAAAGGAACGTTGGTTTGGGACGGTGAAAACGAGGTCAAAGCCGAGTGCTTGCCGGCCGATCATCTCGCTGCGCAACCGAACGTATTTCTCAAAGAAATGGAAACGGTGCTTCCGAGCACGGAACCTGATCCGATGCAGATCCGAGGTCACTTCAGTGTCATGCATCAGTTTCTATCCGCTCTGAATGGCGGCCCGCTGCCGGAGACCCGTTCGTCGGATAATATTCACAGCCTCGCCATGGTCCTCGCCGCGATCGAAAGCGCAGAGGCAGGGAAGTGGGTGGAAGTGAAGAGGTGAGAAGTGAGAGGTGAGAGGTGAAAGGTGGCTGGGGGCTGGGTTCAGAACATGGGTAACACTTTAGGCTCAGAACATAGGTAACACTTTGGTTGTTTGAGGTTACAGGTTTGGGTTGGTTTTTCCAGTGCAGTGGGCGTGGCAAAGGCGCCAGCCTTTCCTGTTCCCCCCGAACCGGGGTTTGGGGCAGAGCCCCAAGTAAATCGGTTTTTTAAGCCGCATATTTAAAATTGGTTTTAGCATCGAAGGGGTTGAGATCAATTCGCTCAAAACTGAGGGTGGCTGGGTCGAGATGGCCCAGCAACAGTTGAGCAAACCAGAGTTGAATTTTTTGATGTTGGGTGCTTTTGAGTCCGAGGTTCCAGCCGCTTAAACTTTGGCTAATAAAGAGGCTGTGGTCTTTCCAGCGGATGCAGCCGCTGTCATTGACTCGTCGAACGATCATGTCGTCGTAAAGCAGTTCCTGGATTGCACCGGCATATTTGCGGCTGGAGTTGTGGTAAAGCTCGCCTGGGCAACGCATGCCCAGAGCTTGATGTGGGCGTTGAAAATTGAATTGATGACGCCAAAGATCGAGGGCCTCTTGGCTGACGTTTTTGCCTAAACACTCTAGCTCTTGACTGATATCGCGATGGAGTCGCTCGTGAGCTGCGTTGTCCTGGGGTTTACCAGGTCGACTGCGTTCCAGATTGATTCCCAGTGCTACCCACCAAGCCGATAAGCGGCTTAAACCCAGCACTGCGGTGCGACTGGCAAAGGGGGTACCGTTATCGCTGCGGATGGCTTGAGGCAGACCATGGCGCTCGAAGAGCTTTTCAAAGCTCTGTTGTACGGTCTGGCTTCTAGCGTTGGGTACTTGGCGCAACTCCAATAAATAACGGCTGAACTCATCTCGGATGGTTAAGGGCTCAAAGCGCCCTTCGGTCCCATGCCACCAGCCCTTGAAGTCGAGGGTCCAAATCTCATTGACTGCTCTAGCTTTGGCGCCGCTGCTTAAGCGGCCAGCTTCAGTGGCTCTACGCCTTTTGCGTCGCTGCGTTAGGCCGGCGGCCTCTAATACCCGCTTAAAGCTGCTCAGACTGGCTACCTCTCCGTGCTGCCCTAAATAAAGGGCTCGAATCTTAGCTGGCCCCCAATAAGGATGGGCGAACTTGAGGCGCACGATTTCGCAGACTTCTTCGGGCTTAAGTTCTAGGGCGTGACTCTGCGGCCGCCGGGACTCTTCGGCCAAGCCAGCTATGCCCCGACTCAAGAACCGTTCTCGCCATTTGTAGCCGGTCTTCGTACTGATCCCATACTCCTGGCATAAGGCTCTAAAGTTCTCCGTCTTGAGCGCTTTTAAGGCAAACTCCGCTCTCTGTTCCATAGGTTCACTCTTCTTCCAGGGCATTGCCCTGAAGTGTTACCTATGTATTGAACCTAAAGTGTTACCGATGTTCTGAACCTGTACCGGGCGTCACAGAGCGACTCGCCTCTGCGCTGCCCCGCGAGGGGACCTGTCACCTTTCACTTTTCACCTCTCACCTCAGACCGCCCCCTTCACGCCGCGTTCGTATGCTGCCGAGGATGCAGTGACCGGAACTGGTTCGGTTGCATATCGAAAAAGCGACGGAACATCCGGCGAAAGTAATCCGGGTTGCTGTAGCCGCAGGCATCGGAGATCTCTTTCACGTTTAACGAACTGAGCAACAGCAGGTTCTTAGCGTGATGCATCCTCGCTTGATGGATGCCGGTCGTAAGACTGTGCCCGAATGTTTCCCGATAGACGCGGCCGAGATAGTCCGGGTTGCAGTGGAGAGTTCGGGCAATCTCTGAAGTGGTGATCGGCTCGCGAAACCGTTTGCCGATCGCTACTTGAGCGGTAGCGGCTAATTTGCGGGCCGGCGGTTGCAGTCGATTCGCATGCTTGGACTGGTCCTGTAGCACGATCTCAAAAAGCATCAGCTTTACCAACGTTGCTGCATAGTTCGGTTCTAAATCATTGTTTTCCTGATCATCGAGAAAACGCCGGAATAGTTCCACCAATCGTAACGGCCGGGGAACCTCTGCCACTTGATTCACTATGACGCCTGATCCTGATGGCGCGGAGTCGACCTCGAAATGCAACCAGTAAAATGATGTCTTGGGCTCGTACGGAGCGCTTGGCCCGTGTCGTCGCCCAGGCCATAAGATTAGAGTTTGTCCCGGCGAAATTTGGAATCGATTCTGATTCTCCCAAAGCCGGAGCATACCCGAACGAACAAAGATCAGCTCATACGACGCAAGTTCGCGCTCCGGATGTAAACCGTACCCTGGCGCGACGAAGAGCCCGGCATTCGACGCCGACAATGCGCTTTGAGTCGATATGACCAGCTGATTTGGCGGGTTCATGGGGGAGGGGGTGAGAGGTGAGAGGTGAGAGGTGATTGGTGATTGGCCCGGGGATTACGCTCTGCCAGGTGGGAATCGGCGTTAATAACGGTAGCAGCTCGCCGCCGACCGTTTCCCGTTCCCGGCGATCCCGCTCGATCCCGGCGTTCTCGGCGTTATCAGGGGTCGGAATTGTCCCGCCTTTCTACGAACCAGTTAAGTTGTGGTTCGGTCTGCTGCAATGAAAAGTGACTCATGGATGCGAGTTGGTCCCCTGTTGCCCCGGCTAGAGTTGCGATTCTCGATGGCTTCTGGAAACGATGGCGGGATCTCGTCGGCCGTACGACACTTTTTCATCAGTTCCGCCAGTTGCAGGGAGAAGGTCATCTAGATGCATTGTCTCTAGACCAAAAAATGCATCGGGGCCGAGCCGTAGGCGATGACTGGTACTGGGGAGGGAGCATCTTCTGGGATTCAGATCTGGCGAAGTGGTTGGAGGCGGCATCCGCCCGTTTGCAATACGCTCCCGATCCTGAGCTGGAAAAATTGGTGGATGATATCATTGCGCGATTCGAACGTGCGCAGCGGCCGGATGGGTACGTCAACAGCCATATTCTTACCTGGCGCCCGCGTCATCGATTCAAAAACCTCCGCGATCTGCACGAGCTCTACTGCGCCGGGCACTTGATGGAAGCGGCGGTGGTTCATCATGAAGCTACCGGGAAAGACACTTTGCTGGGCGTCGTCCGCCGGTATGCGGACCTTCTATTTGAGCGCTTTGGCAAAGGGTCCGGTAAGATCAATGGCTATTGCGGCCATCCGGAGATCGAGCTGGCTCTGATGCGGCTTTACCGGTCGACCGGTGACAGCCGTTACCTCGAATTAAGCCGCTTCTTTATCGATGAAAGAGGAGCCTCGCCTAATTATTTCGAACGCGAGGCGATCGAGCGAGTCGATAAGCGCGAATTCCGGCCGAATCATCCGGGATCTCCTTACGCCTACATGCAAGCCCATGAACCGATTCGACAGCAAACGAAAGTGGTCGGCCATGCGGTAAGGGCGATGTATCTGTTATCCGCGGTAGTCGACGTTGGCGTCGCCACGCAGGACGCGAGCTTGTTGCAAACAGCGGAACGGCTCTGGCGCGATGTCATTGATACCAAGCTCTACTTGACCGGTGGCATCGGATCAGCTTCTGAGAATGAGGGGTTTACCCGCGATTTCGATCTGCCGAACGAAAAAGCGTATGCTGAGACCTGCGCATCCATTGGGCTTTTCCTTTTCGGGCATCGCTTGCTGCAGACTCGGCTGAATTCGGAGTTCTCCGATATCATGGAGTTGGCGCTCTACAATTGTATCCTTTCCGGGATTGGGCTCGATGGTGAATCCTTTTTCTACGATAACCCGCTGGAGAGCCGCGGGAATCATCGCCGGATAGCTTGGCCATGGTGGTGCCCGTGCTGTCCTCCGAATCTAGCCAGGCTGATCAGCTCTCTTTCGGGATATCTACTAAGCGAAGGACCAGAGGGAATCGCCGTACATCAATACGTAAGTTGCGAAACCACGTTCCCTGGCGTCCGGCTCACGTTGAAAAGCGGGTTACCGTTTTCTGGTGATAACTCGATCGAGATCGCCGCGGAAGCGCCTTTCGATAAAACCCTCGCGTTCCGACTTCCTGCCTGGGCCGGCAAAACAACTCTCACAATCAACGGCCAATCGCAGAGCGTTGAAGCTAAGGATGGTTATCTCTATTTGCGAAGGATCTGGAACGACGGGGATAAAATCGAATTGAATTTCGAAATGCCCGTGCGCCAGAAGTTTGCGCGTTTCGGCGTAGAAGCAGATCGTGGCCGTACGGCCTTAAGCCGGGGACCGCTCGTTTATTGTATTGAACAAGCCGATAACGGGCCGGATCTCGATCGTTATGTCCTTTCCAATCAAGCGGAGTTTAGTCCGGTGGAAGTTAAAAATCTGTTGGGAGGCATCACGGTATTGAAAGGCCGCGCGCGGCGAGAGACGGATGCTGCGGACCTCCTTTATACCGAGAGCGCTCCTACGTCTGAAACCGTCGAACTCCGAGCAATTCCATATTACGCCTGGGCAAATCGTGAGCCTGGGGAGATGCAAGTCTGGATGCGACGGTCGGCGTGAGAGGCCTGCCCTGAGCAAGCGTTAAGCGCGTCGAAGGGGTGAGAAGTGATTAGTGAGAGCAGGGGTAGGTTCTCGTCCTTGAGAGCGATTTTCGCCGCTCCCAGCGGATTATCGCGATGGTCTATCGGACTTGCCGCAAAGCGGCAATACAGCATAGCCCAGGGCTGGGTTCTGTTACTGCTTCGCGGTACTTAGCCAGATTAAACGGCGAGACAAAGCCGGGCTAGCCCGAAAATAAAGAACAGCTCCGGAGGAGCGACATCTAAGAGCGCGCCGTTTCATCGTGGTCACTTTATCGGCGTTTTCAAATTCGATCGCAGTTGGCCTGATACGCCGCTCTTACCGAGCGGGGCCGTCCTCGTCCTCGAGCGAGCTGGGAATAGAATCGCACCGTCCCTGGTATATATCGGAAAGAGGTTGCCTATGAAGAAATCGGGACTGTTACTAGAACGGTCTTATTCCGAGGGCCGCGATATCGCTTTTTTGCATCGTCCAGCCTCCCAGTGATCCTCCAACGCTTGCAAATAGCTGAACTCGGAATGCAGTTAGCAATCCAGAATCAGCGCAACTTGACGGCCGAGACGTTCTGTTAAATTGGTTTGAACAGAGAAAACGGCAGTCTGGATCTCGAAGGAACGGAGTTGAAGCCGACGAGCTTATGATGGAGGAAACAATCTCGCTGGAGGGCCGAACTTGTCTGTAACCGAGCCAGGAACAGATTTTGCTGAACCGCTAGCAGAGAGCGCCGGCGTGGAGGCGATCGCCGCGACCGACGATAATTAGTGGAGACGGTAGGACCGGCAGGATGCAAATTGTTAAGACTAAAGGAGTAATTTACGGTTTCCATGCGATCGAACTCGATCAGATAGTTCCTGAGGTAGTAGACTTAGGCGAACATTGGGAGTCGCCAGGATCACAACAAGAAGGACATCAACATCGTTACTGGGAGTTAGGGTATACAACCGAGGGAACGAGCGAGTTGCATGTCTCCGGGGGAGGCAGGTTCAATCTGAGTGCTGGATCGTTCTGGAGTGTGACGGCCGGGACCAATCATTGGCTCCGGCAAGGCCCAGAGGCGAGACATCATCGTCTCTTTGTTGGGCTGCAATTACCCATCATTGTTGCCCGTCGTTCCGAGTGGAATTTGCGCGGTCTTCTGCGTGAGGTCGTGGTTCTTCACGAAGTTTATCAACTTGAGCAGCTGTTCTCCCGCATCATTACTGAGGGGACTACTCCATCTAACTATCGAGCGGCAGCGCTCCGTCTCGGGGTTGATGCTTTGCTCTTAGAAATTGTCCGAGCCGGTACCGACGGGAAAAGAAGAGCAGCAAATGCCGTCATGCATCCAGCGGTCTCGCGCGCTCTAAGCTTGCTCCAGACGCGGTATCGAGAGAACTGGTCCCTGGAACGCTTGGCCAGCGAATCTGGAATTTCGCGCGCCCGACTAGCGCAATTGTTTCGTCGCCAAGTTGGCTCTTCGATTCATAAGGCCTTAATTAAGGTCCGAGTAGAACATGCTCAAATTTTGTTGAAAGACTCGGACCTCAGCATAAGCGAGGTTGCCGGGGACTGCGGTTTCGCTACGAGCCAGCATTTTGCTAGGATTTTCCGGCAATCCACTGGAGCAACCGCAGCGGAATACCGTCGAGAGCTGTTGGGGTTGGGTTAGGAGTTCAGGCTTGCCCGACGTAGCTTTTTCTTCTGTGGGATGAGAGCTCTGTGTGCAAGCGAAGTCAGGAGTTCAGGAGTTCAGGAGTTCAGGAGTTCAGGAGTTCAGGAGTTCAGGAGTTCAGGAGTTCAGGAGTTCAGGGTGGGGAGGACAAGAAATTTGCAAGCCGGAACTCCTGTGGCCGAGATTTGAGAATAGCCCAAACTGTCGATAGCAGGCTCCTGAACTCCTGCAACTCCTCGAACTCCTGAACTCCTTTCTTACTTAACGAGTATTAATGAGCGTTGATTAATGCTTAGTATCTATTCGTCGGAAAGAAGTATCTATCCGTCTCAAAGCGGCTGGTAACACTCGACATTCTTCAAAGTCTAGTTAAGAACGAATCAGTCAGTGTTCGATTAAGTTCGAACGTGGGCTAAGCCTTAACTAACCCCTAAAATGGAGAGACGAAAACTATTCCCCCCTCGCGGACGGTTGTGCCTACCGGTCGCGGCTGCCCTATTTCTTATTGGTTCGTTTTGCCTGGCTCAGGAAAACAATAATCGGGCTCAAAGCAACGCTGGCGGCAGCAACAATAGGTTACCGCTCTGCGCATGGTTTGGCCGGGGTGCTACGAATTTCAGCGCCGGACTTCGGCGCGACGAGTTCCGCCTTCGTCCGGCAGCTGCCGGACGGATCAGTCAGTCTGGTGGTTTGGGGAAACTGACCGGACTAAACAACGGGCGCCTCCGCTTTGAAGGCAAGTGGAGGCGCTCTTTTGCTTAAGACGCTCGCGGCCACAGTTTCCCTTTTTCTTCTAAACTAAATTTGGTTCTACGATATGAAAAACGTCCCCAGACAGTCTCATCCGTTGTCGTTGTTGGATGCGACGAAAAGAAATTCCTCAATGCTTTCTGGAGCTATTCGCGTCGCGATGGGCTTTTTCTGCATTTGTTCTGCGACCGCTTTTGCTGGTGACGGTGCAAATGAGTCAGCGGCTCCTCCTCCACCTGCAAACACTGTCCCTACTGATCTCGAAGCCCAATTGAGTCCGGAACAGGGGAAAGCGTATTACGACAGATTTGTAACCGGCGACTGGGGCGGATGGCGCACCCAACTGCACAACTGGGGTATCGATTTTAACCTCGACTACTATAGTGAAATGGCTGGTAATGTTTCTGGAGGTAAGGATAATTTCAGCGGCTTCAAAAAAGGGTTTGGCCAGTCATGGGCTTATGCCGATCAGTTCTTGCTAGGCCTGGACTTGGATTTCCAGAAATTGGTTGGTTGGGAAGGTGGCAGTTTCCGAGCCTATTTTACGAAGCGTGACGGAGATAGCCTCAGCGCATACACCAATCCGGCTCCGCTCCAACAGTATCAGCAAATATTTGGACGCGGACAAACCTGGCGCATCAGCGATTTGTGGTTCAAACAGAAGTTTGCCAACGATGTGGTGGAGTGGAAGGTGGGTTTGATCCCGGTCGGTGAGGAGTTCGGCAACTTTTACTCCTATCCGTTTGAGAGTTTGGCGTTCTGTGCGGGGACTCCCGGAAACCTGGCGGGGTTCAGCCAATTTAATTTTCCAGTTAGCCAATGGGCAACGGACCTCAAGATTAACGTGACCCAAACTTGGACCTTTAAGATCGGCCTTTTCGCTTTCAATAACTACTGGATCTCCAACAATTATTATCTCAGGATTGATAATCCGGGTGGCACCAGCGGAGCCGTTATCCCCGTCGAAATTGATTGGAGCCCCAAGCTGCATATTTTTGGAAAGGATCTGCCGGGCAACTGGAACTTCACTGCCTGGGGCAACACGAACAACCGGGAAACCACCGGAGCCGCCAAAAGCTTTCTGGGCAGCGCGCCTGGAGTGGCGCCTGGTTTAGTCGGCCCACCCCAATTTACAGGGGATTACGGCTTCGCCGCCAGTATCTGGCAACAGGTTACTGCTCCCGATCCGAGTCGTCCCAAGACAGGGTTGACGCTTTTTGGATCGACTACCTGGATCGATCCCCGCACCTCTCTCCAAAACTTCCAGCTGTTCGGAGGAGCCTATTACTGGGGGCTTTGGTCCAAGCGCCCGTACGACTCCTGCGGTATGGGATTTGCCTATGACCGCGTCGCCGGCAACGTAACGAAGGCCGAGCGACATTTCGTTGCCTCCCATCCCAATTCCGGTTTCGGCGTACAGACCAATGAGTTCATATACGAAATCTTCTACTCATTCGATGTCTTTCACGGGGCAAACGTTCAGCCGGATCTTCAGTACGTCATCAATCCCGGCGGTTACCGCGCTGCCACGAACCAAGTCGTCCTAGGCGTGCAATTGAGTGTGCCGCTGTAGGCCACAGGGCGGGCGGCGGGCGGCCATAATCAGGGACAAATCAGAAGTCGCGCTAAAATAGCTCAAATGGATTACCTCCTATTCGCTGGGAAGAGCGATGCCTAAGTACTTGATCTTAAGCTAGACGTGGCAGAAAGTGCACTGTTTTGGGTCGAAAGGCTAAACCTAATTCGACTCAAGCAGCAAGCTGAGACGAGTCCTAACCAAGGAGATCCCCCACGTGAAAAGGAATGCGTTCGCGCCGATGCTCTTCGGAGCTGTTCCCGTTGCCATTTGGTTATGGTGTTTTTGTTCCCTCCCCGTTGCAGCTCAGGATTCGAGTCAAACCAACCCTCCCTCTGTCACCAACCCTCCCTCTCCTCCACCTCCTTCACGTGCGCTTTCTTCCGGCATTTCGCAGCCCAATCCGATGGCCTTTGATCCCTCAATGAAATTGACCCCAGAGGAAGGAAGGGAGTATTGGGATAGATACGTTACCGGCGACTGGTGGGGATTGCGTACCCTACTCCACAACTGGGGTATCGATTTTAACCTCGATTACTTCAGTGAGACGGCCACCAATCTCAGTGGAGGTAAGGACAAATTCAGCGGTAACGCTAAAAACTCGGGTCAGGCATGGGCTTATACGGATCAGGCCCTTTTCGGCATAGACCTGAACTTCGAAAAATTGATCGGTTGGGAAGGAGCCAGTTTCGAGTTCTATGTGACCAAGCGTACTGGGAACGATCTGGGCAATTTGCAAAATCCCAATACCCTCCAACTTATTCAGGAAGTGTTCGGACGGGGACAAACCTGGCGCATTACCAGCATGTGGTACAAACAGACCCTTCTTAGCGATACGTTCGAATTGAAATTCGGTTTGATGAATATGAGTCAGGAATTCGGCGGCTTTTACGCTATCCCCTTTGAAAACCTGACATTCACGGCAGGGATCACCGGAAACGTGGCGGGTTATAGCATGTTTACTTGGCCGGTGAGTCAGTGGGGGACGGATTTCCAGTGGAACGCCACCAAGGATTTATCCTTCAGAATTGGCCTTTTTGCTTTCAACAACTATTGGATTTCTAACCAATACTACCTCCGGGTCGATAATCCGGGGGGGACCAGCGGAGCCATTATCCCGTTCGAAATCGATTGGAAACCGAAGCTGGATATTTTCGGGCAAGGGCAAAAGCTACCGGGACTCTGGGTCTTGGGAGCCTTCGGCAACACAAACCATACAGAAACCACCGGAGCCGCCAAAAGCGTGATTGCCGGTGCACCGGGTTCAGCGGTCTTCCTGGGCAACACGTTCACCGGAGACTGGGGTGTTTATGGTAGTATTTGGCAACAGCTTACTGCGCCGGATCCGAGTCGTCCAAAGACTGGTTTGAGTGCCTTTGCATCAACTATTTGGTTAGATCCTCGGACCTCATTTCAGCAGGGCCAAATAGCCACAGGACTCTACTATTGGGGCCCTTGGTCGAAGCGACCCTACGATGCCTGCGGTATAGCAACGGGTTGGAACCGCGTTTCCGGCAGTGTACGGAACGCCGAGAGGGCATTCATCAACAGTCATCCTGGTACTGGCTTCGACGTACAAAATAACGAGTGGGTACAGGAAATTTTCTACTCGTTCGACGTCTTCCACGGGGCAACCGTTGAGCCGGATCTTCAGTGGATTATCAATCCCGGCGGCTACCACAACGCTACGAACGAGGTCGTGTTCGGGATTCAGCTGAGCGTACCGCTGTAAGAGCGTGCGTTGCGAGCCGTGCATGCGCTGCCTTCCCGCGGCCGCGCATGCGCGTCAACATAAGGCGCAGCCGTGGAGCGTGCCTCGCTTGCGAGGCACGCTCCACGGGCGGCGCCCTCCGCGGGACGCCCAGCGGCTGCGGGAAGGCAGCGCTCCACGAGAGCCACCCTTCAGGCGCGTTTTCGAACGCAGCAACCCATAGCAAGAATCGGGTCGTTTTGTGGGTATGGGGACCGAGATTGGTCCATGACTAAGACTGAACCAGTTCATTTTACAGTCCGCGGACTTTCGCCGGAACCGTTTCAAGCGCTGTTCGAATTGTCCGACGAAGAATTGGCGACGCGGCGAGCTAAACGAGTCGTCGCCGATAGCAACCCGGGCTTCCCTTGTCGCGTCTCGTTGCAAGATGCCGAACCGGGTGAGGAAGTCATCCTGACCAATTTTGTTCATCTGCATTCTGAGTCCCCTTTTCATAGCACGCACGCGGTCTATGTCCGAAAGGAAGCGACCACTCCTGTCTCCTACATGGATTCGCTCCCGGAAATACTGCGCGGCCGGTTGTTATCGATTCGGGCGTTTGACACGATAGATATGTTGGTCGGTGCTGACGTCGTTGAGGGCAACCGAGCCGAAGAAGTCATCGCCAAGTTCCTTCAAGATCCAACTGTCGACTTTCTCCACGTGCACTTCGCTAGGCCAGGTTGTTACGCCTGCCGGATTGATCGAGCGTAAAAGCCAGTACAACAAAGAGGCATTCGGTCCGGCCGGAACCTTAATGATGCCTGCCCCGAGTTTATCCAACTCGCTCGCTCGAAAGAGCGAGTTTTCTAAAATCTCGATCATCGCACCGGCGACGGAAATTGAGCGGCGCTTGCCCGGTCACTTCCTTAAAGACTCGGGAGAAGTGCTGGATGGTGGCAAATCCACATTCCAAAGCGATATCGCCGATCGGAAGATCAGAGTGGCTCAACAGAGTTTTTGCGTGGCGGACACGCACTTTCGTAAGAAATTTGTGGATCGAGTAACCTGCCTCGAGATTGAAAAGCTCGGCGAGCCGGCTCCGGGAGAGCCCTACTTCCTCCGCGAGCTCGCTGAGAGTCCAATTTTTTCTGAACTTGGTTTCGAGAATGTCTAGAGCCTTGGAAATAGCCGGATGGACCGACACTAGCGAAATGATTTTCTTTGGTTCGGTAAAGCCTCGAACCACTTCGAGAACCAGTGTATCGAGCGCGAGCCGCAGGCCGCATCCTTGATGAAGAGAAGGCGTCGTTGCTTCGCGTATCACCTGAAAGAAGCAGCGCTCCAAATCCATCAGATCGTGGGCAGCATGAACACGGTTCAGAGCCTGAGAAAGCTTCCACTCGGGATGACGACTCTCGACAGCATCCAGTTCAAGACCTACCCACAGCAGATGATGCTTGGGTTCCGGACCGCATTGGCCCCAATAGCTTAAGTTAGGCGGGAAACACCCAATCGAGCCTGGTTTGAGCATGATCTCCGGCCGTCCTTCGATTCCGAACCGGCTTGTTCCCGCGATCACATACATGAGGACCCAATGGCTATAGGTCTGGGCCCGACAACGATAGTTCGCTTCTTCCCGATCTTCTCCCAAATCAACCAGCTCTGGAAGAACTTTGTCGAGTTCGACAACCTTAAATCCCGGCAAAGGTCCCTTCGCTCTAAGAATCTGCATGTCCGTGCAAGCCCCGTCCTACCTAACTATTAAAGGAATATCTCCTCGGCGGACCTAACAAAGTCAAGGGGAGCTAGATTAATCAAATATTAAAACTCACTCTCTGGTTTTAACTCTGCGGAAATAGCAGAAGGCGCATCTCTGGACGAACAGACAAGTGGATTTGACCAATAGACACCAAACGCGTGCAATTCGGCTTTTTGCAAGGGTCCGCTGCAATTAGCATTGCCGGCTACATGATTGTCTCAGGTACAATTAACTATTAATCCATTTTAACTATTAATTAATTCTTAGTTTTGCATAAATGTCACTGAATCGGTCACATAAACCGCTTTTGTTAGGACATACGGATAAATGCAAAATGCATGAGACGAATAGATACTAACTCGCGCGGTACGGCTGTTTTCACGGCGTAGCGCCGGTTGAGAATGTCTCATTGCCCGCTGTGCATGCGGAATGCAATTATAATCAGTTAAGTAGCTATCTATTTATCTAACTGTCGGAAAAATTTATCCAGAGTTCCGATTTGGAGTTTTCCCTCTCGACTTTATTAACCGCACTTCTTAAGACAGCGTTCCATCGGTGCAGCGCTGATGTTGATGGCGCGGAACCGGCCTTAACTCTTACCTCAAAGGAACAAAAAACGCATGAAGTTACCTCCCCCCACAAGATCCCTGTATGCAAAGCTGGCAATCGCCTTCTTCTGTACCGGGTCGCTCGCCTTAGCCCAGGATAATAGCAATAACAGTAATGACGTCTCGGCCCTAAAAGCTCAGATACAGAACCTGGAGAAACATCAGCAGGAGTACCAAGATCGCATCACTTCAATGGAAGCAGAGATGAAGTCTTTGGAGTCGAAAGCTGAATCCGGTTCGATTCTGAATACTCGCGTCCTGACCGATGCCGATGGCAAGGAAGTCTCCGCAGCACCAACGCTGGACGAATCTTTCCTAAAATCGTTGACCCGTAACTTCACGTTCTCGGTGTACGTGCGCGCCGGGTTCCAATTCAATGGGAACGGCGGCGGCGGCAATTTCAGCTTTGAGCTGCCAAACTTTCCTGGAGAGGGTCGTGAGCGTCTCGGTAACGAAAACGACACCTACATGGAGTTAACCTGGATGCAGTCTCATATGCTGGGTGACAGCCCGGATGTGATGGATGTATCCATGACCTTCACGCCGGCTATCCGCTATGTGCAAAACCGAAACACCTTCGATGCTCACAACAATGTGACCAACAGCGGGAACGACTTTGATTTCATTCTTCGCCAAGCTTATCTAGAGGCTAAGAACGTCTTCAAGGGCGCCCCTGAAATCACCTTCTGGAGCGGCGTTCGATTTTACGACCGGTTTAACACGGATCCGGAAGACTACTTCTGGTTAGACACTTCCGGTTACGGCGCTGGTGTCGAAAACATCGATGTCGGGGTTGGAAAACTCAACGTAGCCTGGCTCGGGGGTTTGGCCGCTCAAGATATCTCTCCGAGTATCGGCTCGTACTTCAAGCAGACATTCGACGTCCGGTTGAAGGATATTTCACTTGGACCGATCCCAGGTAGCCTGGCCTTAGTCTTGATCGGCAACTACGAAAAAGGTGGGACCTTTACCCAAGACTACGACTCCGCCGGCAATATCGTCAATTTGACGAATCCACTCCATACCGATGCTGCGTGGGGCATTGGAGGCGGCGCTATCTATACTCTCAAGTTTGGTCCGGGCGGCGGCAATAATTCGTTGACCGCTTATGCGCTCTTTGGCAGGGGCGTAACGAACTTCAGCTCTGGTGCGGATATCGGCAGTGTCCAAGGGGCGGAGAATCTATTCCTCTTCCGTCATCCAGGATTCACGGGCGAGGTTAATGTTGGTGACGCCCTCAACCACGGGTTTACCTACCGAGCCGGTTTCCAACTCTATTTTGCGCTCCCGTGGTACCATTCCGAACCCGCGCCTGTCATGGCCGGGAACTCTAAAGACGGTAAAGGGGTCGCTGCACCGGGTCCGGCGCCAGCGCCAGCCCAGCCTTGGTTCTCTGTCGCTTTATTCGGTGACTGGGAAGAGTCGTATAGTGGTTTTGCCTTTGGAGGTACCACCGGACCTGGTTTGGGTCAGGGTGGAAACGTAGTCAATGCAAATGAACCGATCCTGAGCAAGGTTGTTTCGGGTCACGTCCACGATTTTCAGTTCGGTACTCGCCCAGCGTTTTGGATAGCCGATAACATCGCGCTGCAAGGTCAGTTCAGTGGCCAATACGAGAGCAACAATAACATCCCCGGTTTTCCCGGCTTTGGGAAATCCGGTTGGATGGGCATTTTTGACGTTGGCCCAGTAATCAAACCGAAGGGCGGTTACTATACGAAGCCCGAGATCCGGTTTTTCGCTACCTATGCCGTTTGGTCCGACTCCCTCAAAGGGATGACGACACCCATCCAAGAAGGTTCCGGCGGTGGCGGTGGTTTTGCAGCGCCGTACAACGGCAACACCAACCATGGCTGGCTGTTCGGCACCCAGGTTGAGTGGTACTTCTAGTCAGTTTCCGCCTGCGTCCGGCTAACGCCGGACTTCCGCCGTCGCTAAAGCTATGGCGGACAAGCCGGCGCGACAAGTTTAGTCTGGTGGTTTGGGGAAACTAACCGGGCTAGTTGAAGGGTGCCTCCGCTTCTAAGGCAAGCGGAGGCGCTCCTTTTTTTTGTGAGAAGTGAGAAGTGATTTGTGATTGGTGATTGGCGCTATCGCGCGTTCAAGCTAAATCAGCCTTCGCAAGACTCCGGAGACGCCAGTAATCAGGTGGAGGTCGCGCTTGTAAAGATCGAGGTGGCCGGCTTCGATTTTCGTCTGCCGACGTACCGGGTCGCCGGTCTTTGGGGACTCGAAAAGGTCGATCTCAGTTTTCAGTCGCAGTTGGATCCAATCGAATAGGTCGTCGTTTCCTGAAAATCCGTAAGCCTCCAGGAAAATACGGGTTCGTCGAGCGATCCGGCTTAGGAAGCCGGGTCTCAGTCCTTGCTTCTCCAAATCGTTTAAAGGTGCGAATCGATAAAGAACAAATGCGATGTCCCAAATTCTCGGGGCTGGAGTCGCTCGTTCAAAATCAATCAGTGCGATGGGGTCACCATTTCGGAAAATAATATTGTAAGGGCCGGCATCGCCGTGACAAATGACCTCCCTCGGTTCGGCGATCGGGTTATGCCAGACTACATTTTTCGGCAGCGAAAAGCCGGTCGTCGCGTCGTGAAAGCGCCGGAGCAGAAGTCCAAGCCGGACGAGCGTCGATTCGGATAAAACGTAGGGCTTAAGTGGGTAATGCCCGGCCGTTCCATTGATGTAGTTCACTGTTTCCCGGCCGTATTTATCGAGGCCTAAGGTCCGCGGCGCTCCCTCAAATCCGAGTTCCTCAAGATGCTTTAACAGCGCGTGGACGGCGGGTGAGTTCTTGTGAACCGGGCGCGATACTGTCTGGCCGATTCGAATGACACGGCTCTTTAAGTCGGAAGTTTCGTTAGCGACTTCATTCATGCAGATCGCAACGCATTACAATTGGGAATGTATCTCTGGGCGTTGCCAGGTGCAATTCGGTATCCTCTTATCTTGACGCGTATCAGCCTAAACCGGAATATTCCTGCCGCTTCTCGAAGTCAGGAACCATCAACTTTGGAGCAAGGACGCGTATGCAGATTCTGAAAGTCAGAGGACCGCTGGCTGGGTTTTGGGTGGTCGGACTCGATGCGGTTCTTACGGAGGTGGTCGACTCCGGGCAACATTGGGAAGGGCCACGGTATCGAGTTGGCCCTCACTTGCATCGGCATTGGGAGATTGGCTACGTGGTTGAGGGAACAACCCGGATGGGGCTCATGGGAGATCGAGAGATCCTTTTGAAACCGGGTTCAATTTGGTGTTTACCGCCGAATCTAAATCACTGGGTCGAGCAAGGGCCGGAACCCAGACACCACACGCTGTGGATAGGGTTTGATTTAAGAGCGATCGAAGGTCGTCACCCGGCTTGGAATGCGGTGCAGTCGCTCAGGCAAACGTGGTCACTGGACGGATTATCACACTTGGAGCGTCACTTTCTGCAGGTCATCCGGGAAGGAACGACAACGTCTGCACACCAGGCAGCTGGACTGCGCTTGGCGCTTGACGCGTTAGTCCTAGAGATAGTGCGAGCAATCGCGAGCACTAAGCCATCGCCCCACCCGGCGGCTTTACATCCGGCAGTTTCCCGAGCGCTCCAGATTGTGGAAGGCCGGTTTAGGGAGAACTGGACTCTAGGCACGCTAGCAGACGAAGCCGGCCTTTCCCGAGGCAGATTAGCGGAACTTTTCCGGCGGCAGGCAGGGTACTCGATTCATCGCTTGCTCACTAAAGCGCGCGTCCGTCACGCCGCAGCCTTGCTGGCTGAATCCGACTTGCCTATCGGTGACATCGCTCTCGAATGCGGTTTTGCCACGATTCAACATTTCTCTCGTGTCTTCAAGGAAGAGCATGGGCAAACCCCGGTTCAGTTCCGGCGGAAATCTGGCCCTCGAAACGCAGCCGACCCTGCGGCGTGTGCTCCAAAACGCAAACCGAGTATCAGTAATCATTGAGCTGACCGGGTCTCCAACTGATTACTGATTCACTGTTTACTGATTACTTCATTGTGGCCCCCCGAATGCGTAGTCGACGGACGATCTGATTCCCGGCGTTTATCTAATCGTCACGTAAATTTATCTAAGAGTCCTATCTGAGGCCCTCCGCCTCGACATCCTTTGCTGGTCTTCCTAAGACACCTCCATCGATCGATTCCGACCGATGCCGGTTTGAGATCGAGCCTTAACTTTTACCCCAAAGGAACAACACAAAAGCATGAAGTCACGTCCCCCCACAGGATACCTGTGCGCTAAGCTAGCTGTCGCCTTCTTGTCTTCCGGGTCTCTCTGTCTGGCCCAAGACAATAATAGCAGTAATAGTAACGACGTCTCTGCGCTAAAAGCTCAAATCCAGAGCATGCAGAAACAGCAGCAGGAATACCAAGATCGCATCACATCGATGGAAGCGGAGATGAAAGCTTTGGAGTCGAAAGCTGACACCGGCTCGATCCTGAATACCCGAATCCTGACCGATGCCGATGGCAAGGAAGTCTCCGCAGCGCCGACGCTCGACGAGTCCTTCCTCAAATCGTTGACACGTAACTTCACGTTCTCGGCATACGTACGTGCTGGATTCCAGTTCAATGGGAACGGGGGCGGCGGTAACTTCAACTTCAACCTGCCTAACTTTCCTGGATTCGGTCGTGAGCGTCTCGGCAACGAAAACGATACCTACATGGAGTTGACCTGGATGCAGGCCCACATGCTGGGTGACAGCCCGGACGTGATGGACGTCTCGATGACGTTCACTCCGGCCATTCGCTACGTCCAAAGCCGCGCCTCATTCACTGGCAGTAAAGGTGGCGTTGAAAACAGCGGTAACGACTTCGACTTCGTTCTTCGCCAGGCTTTCCTGGAAATGAAGAATGTTTTCAAAGGCGCGCCTGAGATTACCTTCTGGGGTGGTCAACGGTTCTATGACCGCTTCAATACGGATCCAGACGATTACTTCTGGTTGGATACGTCCGGCTACGGCGCTGACGTCTATAACATTGACGTCGGTGTCGGTAAGCTTTCGCTAGCTTGGCTCGGCGGTTTGAATGATAGCTTCGTATCTCCGAACATCGGCTCGTTCTTCAAGCACACGTTTGATGTCCGGTTGAAGGATATCAGTCTTGGTGGCTTCGGCAGCTTGGCGTTGGTCTTGATCGGTAACTTCGAAAAGGGTGGCACCTTTACGCAGACTTACGATGCGACCACGGGCAACATGATATCGATTACAGAGGACACCGGAGGCGAGGCCCAAGCAATCAAAACGCCTTCCGCCTGGGGTATCGGCGGTGGCGCGATCTATAACATCAAGTTCGGACCCGGCGGCGGCAACAACTCGTTCACTGCCTATGCCCTATTTGGCAGAGGTGCGACGAACTTCAGCTCCGGTGACGACTTCGGCTCGATCAACAATGCCGTTAGCTTGATTAACTTCCGACCATCATCAGACTTCACCAACCTCGACAAGAATACCGTCAACGTTGGCCATGTGATCGACCATTCGTTCCGGTACCGCGCTGGTTTCCAGGCCTATATTGCTCTGCCTTGGTATCACTCCGAGCCTGCGCCGGTTGCAGGGATGTCGAAGGACGGAAAAGCAATGGCCCCGGCTCCCGCTCCCGCGCCCGGTCTCCCATGGTTCTCCGTTGCTCTATGGGCTAACTGGCAGGAGACCTACTCTGGTTCAGCGATAGGGGGTACTACCGGGCCTGGGCTTGGAGCTGGCGGGAACGAGGTGAATCCTTCCCAACCGGTTGTAAATAAAATCGTTTCTGGCCGCGTCCATGATGTCGACTTCGGTATGCGTCCGGCCGTCTGGCTTACAGACAATATTGCTATACAAGGGAGTTTTGCTGGCCTTTGGGAATGCAATAGCGGTGCTAATGGTTCAGGTTATCCCGGTTTCGGCAAATCCGGCTGGTTAGGTGTCTTTGATATCGGCCCTGTGATCAAGCCGAAGGGCGGGTACTATACAAAACCCGAGCTGCGGTTCTTTGCGACGTACTCCATTTGGTCGGACTCGCTTAGAGGATTGACAACGCCGGTGGGAGAATTTTCTACTCCCTTTATGGCGCCTTACAACGGCAATACCAATCACGGGTGGCTGTTCGGCACCCAGGTTGAATGGTACTTCTAGGCAGTTTCCGCCTACGTCCGGCTGACGCCGGACTTCGGCGCGACAAGTTTAGTCTGGTGGTTTGGGGAAACTAACCGGACTAGTTGAAGGGCGCCTCCGCTTCTAAGGCAAGCGGAGGCGCTTCTTTTTTGTGAGAAGTGATTAGGAGCGATATCTAACTAACCAAGTGTAAAAGCTTCCTCGTCAACTTTATCTTGAAAGGCGGAATACCAAGTGAGTTGTCGCGCTTTTAAATCGAGAACGACGTGATTTGGGAATGGAGCATCCAACAACTCTTGTCCCGCATAGAATTGTGGTGTGTTTAGCACGATCGAACCACCCATTCGCTGAACCCAGCCGCGCTTTTTCAAATACGGTTCCTGCCCCCGGATCCGTCCACAGGCCCAGAAGCTAGGAGAGAACTCCTCAACGAATCGTCCCGCGATCAATTCTTCCGCCCCTATGCCTTGGTGGAACGAAGGCGGGTGGTGATTGATAACAATCCAGGGCAGATGTTTCTCATCACGGATGCGATGAGCAGCAGCTAGAATCGGACGTTTCTGGGCTGCGGTAGCGATGAAGCTCAGACTCGTGACGACCACTTGATCGCAAATGATGGCTGTCTTGCCGTCAACGGTAAGAATAGAGGCAAGCCCCGCGACCCATGCGGGCATCGGGCATAGACCCCGCTCGGATGGAATATCGATCGTGTCATGGTTCCCCGAGCAAAGGACCACGTTCGTCTTTGCAGCTAAGCTGCGAAGCCAACTTGTCGTTCGTTTAACCTGCCGCTTTAGCGGTTCCTTGTGAAAGACATCCAGCAGGTCACCAGAGATTACGACCGCATCGTAACGAAGAGCTTGTGCTTCCAGCCATTTGAACCATGGTAGGCGGCAATGGAGATCGGCTGTCAGCAACAATTGCATGATCGAACTAGCATCGATTTAATCATGAAATGGTTCAAGAGAACAGCCCAGGGCTAATATCTGTGACCGCTTCGCGGCCAAGGACGGTGAGTACAACTCGGCTCCGCTCTATAATCCTGACCGTTGCCATCCTGCTTAGCTGCTGGACTTGCTACGGGGTTACCATCGGTATTGCCGGTTCGTCTGAGGTCGGTGAAGCCGGAGAAGTAACTCGCCGGTTGGTTAACGAGTGGGCTAGCAAAACCGGCAACACCGTTGAGTACGTGTCCAAACCGAACTCCTACTCTGCCGCGTTTGCCGAATTCCTGGTCGATTGGGCAGCCCATACTCCGGATATCGATGTCTATTCGATCGATACGTCGTGGCAGGGAGCGGCTGCACCTTATGCGATCGATCTCAGCAAATTCTTTAGCGCGAACGAGTTAGCAACTCATTTCCCTCAGGTTATCAAAAATAATACCGTCAACGGGCAACTCATTTCAGTCCCAACTTCGGTGGATGTCGGTCTGCTTTACTATCGCACTGACTTGTTAAGAAAGTATGGGTTCTCGGATCCTCCGGAGACCTGGGATGAACTGACGGCGATAGCCAAAGTAATCCAGGCCGGTGAACGCGCGGCCGGGGACAGCGATTTCTACGGTTACCTTTGGCAGGGGAAAGACGAGAGCGGCACAGTCAACGTGATGGAATGGATCTTTAGTTACGGCGGCGGAAGCGTCATTGAGCCGGACGGCAGGGTATCGATCAACAATCCTCGTGCAATCGACGCTCTAAACCATGCCCGTGCCTGGCTCGGTACGATTTCGCCGGTAGCGACTGTTACCTATGCAGAAGAAGAATGCCGAAATGTGTTCCAAGATGGTCACTCGGCATTTATGCGCAATTGGCCCTATGTCTATGCTTTGGCCGATAAACCGGAATGCCGGATCAGCTGCAAATTTTCTGTCGCCGAATTACCGAAGGGCGGGGTCTCCGGAATCCATGTTGGAGCGCTGGGCGGGTGGAGCTTGATGGTGTCAAAGTACTCCAGACATCCCGAGGTAGCGGCAGATTTCGTTAGATATTTCAGTTCGGCTGAGATCGAAAAACAGATTGCACTCGAATTATGTGGTATGCCTTCGCGTCCTGCGCTCTATCAGAATCCGGATATCCTGAGCAAGTATCCTTGGTTCGCAAAATTACCCGCGATCTTCGATCACGCTGTTGCTCGGCCCTCGAATTTGTTAGGCGCAAGATATAATCGCCTCGCCTATTTAATCTCGCATCAAGTCGCTCTTTTCCTCTCCCACGAAATAACCGCGGAAGAAACGGTCCGCCAGGTTGAGGCCGGCGCTAAAAAGCTGACGGAGACCACGAACTAAGATTCAACCGCGAATGTACGCGAATTGACACGAAATAAGATAGGAAAGCACTAAAACAACCGCAGATGAACGCAGATAGACGCAAATGAGTTTCCGAGAATACAGGGAGAGAGGAACCGGTACGACAGAGTTAGGTGCGTGCGGTTGATTGCACTACGCCTCGAGAAAGTTGAAATCCGCAGATTACACAGATTTCTTTCTGAGCTTGAAGTGAGGCTCGTGAGATAAAGAGCCACTTTCAGGCTGACGGTTCCCCTCTCTCCCGTAGCATGGCCTAACTTAAGCCGTAATCTGCGTTCATCTGCGGTTCGATTGTGTCTTCTTCCGTTTATTCGCGTCTATTCGGGTGCATTCGCGGTTTTATTGATTTTCTCTTCGCGGTGGCGTTTGTCTGCGGTTCGGGTTCATTGGTGGTTGTTGGTTCGTTGAGCCTGAGTTTTCGTACCGCAGATTACGATTACGTTTTACCTCCTGAATTAATTGCGTCACATCCGGCTCCGGTCCGGGATCAAGCCCGGATGATGGTGCTTGATCGATTGCTGGCCGGACGATCTATCGGTCAGATAATGAAAACCAGGGGCAAACAGAACTTCATATCTTCTGAGTGCCGGTCGACTGATCTCTGACCATTCATTGCCCTCAAGATCCGATTTGATTCGCTTCGTCTCCGCCAAATAATTTGTCTGGAACTTCAGATTTCTAGGGTTCGATAAAAGTTGTTTGATCAGGAATAGCGCGGCGAAATCTGGCGAAGCATTGTGTGAAATCGCTTTCAACGTTTGCCGGTCCAAAGGAGCCGCTCGATAACGTTCGTCAATTCCGGCAATCTGATGGTCGAGCCCGGGATCCTTCCTGGTACCATCCAAAGGGTTCTCCAACGCGTATTTTGCCAGGTTAGAGTCTACCGTCGTGATCAGCGGTTTGCCTGCTAGGTCGCCAGTAGCGGAATCCTTGGGTAAGAGGTACAGGAAGCCCAGAACCATGCCGTCACCCACAGGATGGCCGAGCAAATACGCGCGGATCCGGAGAAAACATGCACCGTAGAAATCAACGAGCGCACAACCAAGAAGCAAGCCAAGAGCCTTCCTGCGAAACGAGTGAGGACGCACTGGACACCCTGAGCGCCGAGGTAGAAGGGCTCGAGCTCCGACAAGTTCGTGAACCTAATTTCGGAAGCGTAAGGCTGGCTAAGCCACGCGCCATTCCGCCAAGGCCGCGTACGCTTGACCCTTACCTAGGTCTGGGTCGATGGCTAACTCCAGGGCTAAGACATGACTCAAATCTACTCTGTAATCCTCTACCTCTTCTGTCGAAGTCCGGGGATTAAAGTTCCATTGCTGTCGAGCGATCTCTCTGAAAGGAGCTGTTTGGGTGTCAGCCCAGCTCAACGTGAACTGCTGGGTTCGCTCAACTTCAGGTTCCGAAAAACGCAACCGTATTCGTCGGAGCTCCTTTGGTTCATCAAATAACAAACGAATCGTTTGTACACCCGGCTCGGCAGCACGCCAACCAAGAGTTTCGCCGTCCTTGAATGCCGATTCGATGGGATGTTGCGGATCTTCAGATGAGACTTCGACCGAAGCAGCTTCTTCGAGGTTCAGCCACTCCTCAACTTTCCTGGAATGACTTGGTTCAGTGCTGGCTATGATATGTTTCCGCATATTTCATATTATATTCGAGATGCAGTGTTGGTAGTCCCGAAGAATGCCGTCATTCGAACCTCTATTTGAGTTGTTGTTCCAACCATGATTCAGTCTTTTATCCCCCTTGCCACATGAGCCCACACCCTCTGGCGGGCAAGCCTGCCCCCAAAGACCTCCTAATCGATGCCTCTCAGCTCGAAGCCAAGTTCTACGAGTCCAAACCGGATCCCGGTAACCCGAACCAGCTCGTCAGCTTCGGCACCAGCGGCCATCGCGGTACAAGTTCAAACGGGACGTTCACCGAAGCGCACATCCTCGCGATTACTCAGGCTATTTGCGAATACCGGAGCGGGCAGGGGATCAACGGCCCACTGTTCATGGGTAAAGACACTCATGCGCTTTCCCGGCCTGCCGAACGGGTCGCGCTGGAAGTGCTCGCCGCTAACAGTGTAGAGACCTTCATCCAGCGAGATGATGGCTTTACTCCGACCCCGGTCATTTCGCGAGCCATTCTTGCCTACAACCGGAGCAGGTCCGACGGCCTCGGTGATGGCATTGTCATCACCCCATCGCACAACCCGCCCGGTGACGGCGGCTTCAAATACAATCCGCCAAACGGTGGGCCCGCTGATACTGATGCCACCGGCTGGATTCAAAACCGTGCCAATGACCTGCTCCGCTCAGGTAACGCAGGCGTTCGCCGCCTCAGCTTTGAGTCCGCCATTAAAGCGTCGACGACCCACGCAGAAGATTTCGTCACGCCTTACCTAATGGACTTGCCAAACGTGATCGACCTGGAAGCGATCCGGTCAGCCGGTGTGAAAATCGGCGTTGATCCGCTTGGGGGCGCCGCGGTGGGTTACTGGCGGCCGTTGGCTGAACGCTATGGTCTCGATATCACCGTCGTAAACCCAAACATCGATCCCGCTTTTGGTTTCATGACGGTCGATCACGACGGTAAAATCCGGATGGATTGTTCCAGCCCGTGGGCGATGGCCGGCCTAGTCGATCTCAAGGATCAGTTCGATATCGCTTTTGGTAATGATCCGGATGCGGATCGTCATGGCATCGTCGTTCCATCCAGAGGACTGCTGAATCCGAACCACTACCTCGCTGTCGCGATCCGTTATCTCCTTTCTCACCGCCCACAGTGGTCTTCCAGCGCGGTTGTCGGCAAAACCTTGGTTAGCAGTTGTCTTATCGATCGCGTTGTTAAGAGCTTTGCTCGAATGCTTTGGGAGGTGCCGGTCGGCTTCAAATGGTTTACACCTCGGTTGTACGACGGCACCTGCTGTTTCGGAGGCGAGGAAAGCGCCGGGGCGAGTTTCCTCCGCCGCGATGGCACGGTCTGGAGTACTGACAAAGATGGCATCATCCTCGGTCTACTCGCCGCTGAAATCAGTGCTGGCACCGGCAAAGATCCCGGTGTGCATTTCCAGGAGATTGTTGGCGAGTTTGGCATGCCATTTTACACCCGCATTGATGCCGCGGTTTCATCCGAGCAGAAGAACCGCCTCCAGAAACTTTCACCTGAAGCTGTTACCGCTACTGAGCTGGCCGGCGAACCAATCACGGCAAAACTCACCCGTGCTCCCGGCAATGACGCGCCGATTGGCGGCTTAAAGGTGGTTTCACCGAGCGGCTGGTTTGCTGCTCGGCCCTCCGGCACCGAACAAATCTACAAGCTTTATGCGGAAAGCCTTAAAAGCGCCGAACACCTGGCCCAAATCGTTGAACAGGCGCAGGCGATCGTCAGCCGTTCGATTGCTTAAAATGAGTAAACCGAATAGGAATCTAGAATTTCGGATATCGAATTTAGAAGGGATCTCAGAAGAGTTCATCGAAGGAGAAACGCGGTAAGCGCATTATTCTAAATTCGATATTCGAAATATAACTTGTTAGCTCGATACCTGAGTTCTGCCCGAATGATTGGTCGCCATTAGCCGGTGCACCTTGTTCAACTGGAATCCCGCAAGCTCCGGTTCTTCTCGAATGAGCTGCAAGCTCATTACATCACGAAAGAACTTCACCATCTCTTCAAACTGCGTGGTTCGCAGTCCCAGCCAGATCATTCCTTTGACATGCATAGAATTGGATTAGAACGGCTTTCGTGAGGGCGCCTGTTACTTGATTACCCTTTTCGGCTATCAGTCAAAATTCTGGAGAATCGCTTCTTCGCCGAAAGTCTTCCAAAGCGGCCGGTTATCCGAGTCCAGTCTCTAATTAAATACAGAGAGAGAAATCTGAAAACGGGAGAACCGGCAGAGATGAACGACTGGAGTTCGCTATAGGCCGTTTCAGGAAAAGGGTTGTGTTTGTAACCCGTAAAAGGAGTGCTGTGACTAACGCTAAATATGTCGTACCCAGACCCTGGAATGGAATGGGGCGACGCTAAGACTAGGAGGAACATAGTGAACTTTAGCTAACACTTAGCGGAACTCGGATCGTGATAATTTACATGTTAGGACTGTTCCTTAACGATCTGGATGTATTGCTTCAAGCAATTGGACGAATTATTCGGGTTCCAGACAGCCCAGGAATCGGCAGTCAATCGTCGTTGCAGAGGACGGAAAATTACTCCCTGGTGAGGGAGTGTTTTGATCTGTTCCGGAAGCAAGGCGACTCCGAGCCCGGCCGCCACAAAACTGATCACAGCTGGTTCTCGATCGGCGTCTTGGAGGATTCTTGGAGTGAAACCGGCTTTTCGGCATGATTCAATCAGCCACTCGTTCGATCCGGGATAAGTCTTGGAGGACATTCCGACAAAAAACATCGGTTCCAAATCCTTAAGATCTATTTTTGGTTTCTTGGCCAGCGGATTTCCTGCCCCCAACGGCTACCATCACTCTATCGTGACCAACACAGGCCCATTGCAGCCCTTTGCCGGTTGAGCCTGCCCGAAAACAGACGAAGCCCAGATCAATCTGATGCTCCTCGATAGCCCGGTACTGTTCGGCAGGCGTCATGTCGAAGAGATTCAGCGCTGTCCGAGGATATGTCTTACGGAATGCCCCCAACGTCGCGGGTAGCAGGTCATGGTAAATGTTCGCGACGTAGCCGATATTGAGTTGCCCGGATTCGCCCCGGTTCAAGCGTTGCACTGCTTGCACGCTTTGCGCGCATTCACTGAGCAATCGCCTGGCGTCCAGTAGAAAGGATTCCCCTTCCTGAGTTAAAGAAATGCGCCTTCCGGAGCGATCAATCAGCCGAACCTCAATTTCCGCTTCTAAATCTTTGATCTGCCGCGTGAGTGATGGTTGCGCCAAATGCAGGTTTTCTGCTGCTTTCGTAAAGCTCAATGCTTCGGCAACAGCGACAAAGTAGCGCAAGTGGCGCAGCTCCATGACCGCCTCCTTCCAGTTTAGAACCGAGTTTGATCGATTGTCGTGCAGGCCGCAATGCAGAAAAACTGTGCTGAGGGAAATGGGCCGATAGCTCAAAGCTATCCGCTTCCCAGAAACAAGGTATTGGCACAAGAGCAGCGGAGGGGCGACTCCACGATAGGATGAATACGCCGTCTACAGCAGTTCGACGCCCCGTCTGGGTTAGCGTCTATAGTTTGCTGCAGTCGCAGATCGAAACGGGAAATTTATCTCCCAGCTTACCAGCTCCGTTTTCATCTTGGAGATGGTGTCTATGAAGCAAAACGCCTCGGCCACTTGGGTCGGCGGTCTCAGCCACGGAAAAGGCCTCATAACCACGGCAAGCGGTGCCCTTTCGCAAAGCCAGTACTTCGAGACGGGCGATGGGGAAGGAAAGGGCACCAACCCCTATGAACTGATCGCCGCCGCCCATGCGGCATGCTTCTGCATCGCGCTCGCAGATGAGCTGGCCGCCGCGGGGTTTACCCCAGATCGTATCAACACCACCGCCACTGTGATTATCGAACAGCTGCCGGTGGGCTGGACTATCACAGCCATTCAACTTGATGTCCTTGCCGAGGTGCCCCGTGCAGAACAGAGCGATTTCATCAGGGCCACTGTCAAAGCGAAGACCAGTTGTACAATTTCACGCCTGCTGAAGACAAACATCGCAATGAGCGCAAAGCTGGAAGATTCCGAAAATCGCGGCACAGAAAACGCACGGCGATCGACTCATAGCTTAAAGGCATCAGAGACGAAGAAACAAGGTATTGGGCGACCTCTTTAAAAGCGGGAATTTGTTTAAGGGACGGAGGTTTAGTCTAAAACTAAAATTTTGCTTAAAGCGACAAAGCTGAAAACTGCGAAAATCGACTCACGGAAAGGCTACGGCGCCGCGCCCATAGTTTAAAAGTATCGAAAACAAAGAAACAAAGTATTGGGCTAGCATTTCCTAAGGTTCGAGCTTGCCTAACGTCTCATTGCGAAAGCCTAGACGCCGGAAACATCCGCGTGTCGGCCGAGTCGATATGGAGGAAGCTCATGCAACAAGTAGTTACTACCCAGCTAGAAGAACACAGTCTGTTCGTTTCTCCACCCATGTGGGCGGAGAAAGGCGACCTTCTTTGACCGGCGGACGACAAATATGCAGGAACAATCTGGATCTGGCCGACAGATCGCCGCAGAAGTTTTGCCGGTCAACGGCGCAGCGACGGCTCCGGCCGCCCCTGCGGTCCATCGCGGCGCGTGGCGGCGCTTTTTGATTGAGTTGTTGATTGGTTTTTCCGTGCTAGTCCTGGGCTCGCTGGCCGGTGAACGGGTCAAGATATGGTTGCACCTACCTGTTCCCGGGAATGTGTTAGGCCTTTTTTTTCTTTTGCTCTCCTTTCGGCTGCGGGTACTTCCACCGCAGCTTATCGAGACTGCGGCTAACCAGGTGCTCTATGTTTTGCCCTGCCTTTTCATTCCAATCTACGTTTCGGCTATCGGTCAGGGACAACTCTGGTCACAGATGAGCTGGATTCTTGTACCGATGCTACTTCTGGTCACCGGTGGTCTTTGGATTTTCATCGGGCACCTTGCTCAAAAGCTGTTGCGCCAGCCAGTCAAAGATGAATGAGTTACTCGCCACTATTTTCTGGTGTGGAATAACGCTAGCTGTGTTTTTCAGTTGGCGACGGATGTTTGTCGCGCTTAAGCAGCCGCTTCTACATCCAATTCTTTGGGCCACCCTGGCAATCGTGCTTTTACTAGCGCTCGCTCAGCATCCGGTGGCAGCTTACCGAGAAGAATCATCCCCGCTCGTCTGGCTATTAGGACCGGCGGTTGTGGCTATGGCGGTACCTATCTGGCAGCGTAGAGCGTTGATCATCTCTAATTGGAAGAGCCTATTGCTAATCGTTGTGTTAGGGATCGCTTTCTCAGCGGTTAGCGTCCTTTTATTCGCCCCCCTCTTAGGCTGGTGCGAGGTGAGAAGCCTGGTACCAAAATCCGTCACCGCGCCAGTCGCATTAGGGATTATCAAAGAAGCCTCGTTAGGCAGAGCACCTCACGATCAATTGCTGGAATCATTGCTTGCCATTGGCATTATGATCTCGGCCCTATCTGGAGCACTGCTCGGCCCGGTAGTACTGCAGTTTACCGGCGTCCGTGATCGCCGCGCAGTCGGCCTGGCGTTAGGCTGTGCCAGCCATGGCGTGGGTACAGCCCGCGCCTTTGAAATTGATCCGACAGCTGGCGCCTTCGCTTCGCTCGGGATGAGCTTAACCGCCATTTTCGCCGGCTTGGTCCTGCCGCGGGTTTTGCGTTTGATGTAGCGGCAGTTCTTGCAACCGCTCTCAGAGGGCTTTGGTAAGGGTCTGGCCCCCGCTAAGACACATTGCGATTTAATTTGTTGCTGCGCAGAGTGGGTCGTAGCGGAGTTCTGGATGAATTCGAAATTAGAAACGAACAAATGTAGAGGAAGCAAATGAGCATAACTGCTACCGAAACAATGACAGGGGTTGCACCTCCCGCAACCCAGAACCGATGGTTCAGGCCAGAGGCGCGATGGAAAGATGTAATCCGCCCGTATAGCAAGGAGGAAGTTGAACGGCTTCGAGGCACGGTCAAGATCGAGTATACCTTGGCACGCCTGGGCGCCGAACGGCTCTGGAAATTGCTACAGGAAGAGGACTATGTGCCGACCCTTGGAGCAATGACGGGAAATCAAGCGGTCCAGCAAGTGCACGCCGGCCTCAAAGCAATCTACCTCAGCGGGTGGCAAGTGGCAGCCGATGCAAATCTTGCTGGCCAGATGTATCCCGACCAGAGTTTGTACCCGGCGAACAGCGTTCCTGCGGTGATTAAACGAATCAACAACGCGTTGCTGCGGGCTGACCAGATCCGTCATCTGGAGGGCAGACACCACATCCATTGGTTAGCGCCGATTGTCGCTGACGCAGAAGCCGGGTTTGGGGGACCACTCAATGTCTTCGAGTTGGTCAAGTCCATGATCGAGGCGGGCGCTGCAGGAGTTCATTTGGAGGATCAGCTTGCGTCTGAAAAGAAATGCGGCCATATGGGCGGCAAGGTATTGATTCCAACCCAGCACGCAATCAAGCACCTGATCGCAGGGAGGTTGGCAGCTGATGTTTGCGATGTGCCGACCATTCTCTTGGCGAGAACGGATGCCGACGCGGCTAAGCTTTTAACCAGTGACGTGGACGAGCGGGATAAGCCGTTCATCACCGGCGAACGAACCGCGGAGGGATTCTATCGGGTGCGTGCCGGGATCGATCAGGCAATTGCCCGCGCAGTCTCCTATGCCCCATTCGTGGATCTGCTCTGGTGTGAAACCAGCGAGCCAGACCTGTCTGGAGCTAAGCGGTTTGCCGAAGGTGTCCACCAACACCATCCGGACAAACTCCTTGCTTACAATTGCTCGCCTTCGTTTAACTGGAAAAAGAAACTTGATGACACCACGATCGGGCGGTTCCAACGCGAGCTCGGTGCGATGGGATACAAGTTCCAGTTCATCACACTAGCCGGATTTCATGCCTTGAACTACAGCATGTTTCAACTGGCCCGGGGCTACAAGGAGCGCGGTATGTCTGCCTATTCCGAGCTACAGGAAGCCGAGTTTGCCGCTGAGGCGGACGGATACAGCGCGACCCGGCATCAACGTGAGGTCGGTACCGCGTATTTCGATGAGGTGAGCCAAGTGATCTCTGAAGGTGAGTCGTCCACGACCGCCTTACACGGTTCTACTGAAACGGAGCAATTTCATTAATTCGAAGACTTAGGTGTATTTTGACACCCTGGAGTTAGTGTACCGTTTAACATACAATGGTGATGTCGTCCGGCGAACGCCGGATCAGTTGTCTGTTTTTCAAGCGCTGATCATTCGATTGAAAAAAATCTAGATGTAAGGCAAGCCTTGGCCAAGACTGGCGGTTTCTGTTGGTCGGACTTCGTTGGAGGCTGAGGGTGCTACGCGGCTCATGACTGTTAGTTCGCTAATCGGTGATCGCTTATAGCCGTTTGATGTCCATTTGCTCTCATCAGTCACCAATCAGCTCTGACGCTAAACATACTTAATTCAGATAACGCCGCCGATTCTCCGGCTCAGCCCTGAACAACTCGGGCCACACTGACTACGAGCCACTATTCCAACACTACCGCGAGCTGGTAATCTCGGAACAAACGGCGAAGTATTTGGAGATCCAGCCGGCATTTATGGCAAATTTGGTGGCTATTTCTGCCTGACTGGCGTTTCATTTTTCGGCATTGCCCCTCTGTATTGGTGGGTTAACGTTTTGGCCAAAAGCGACAACAAATGCCACCGTTCCTTGAACCCGATTTTGAGCAAGCCGGAGCGATCGCTCTCGATGCTGGTCAACACGGTTCATTTACTCCACAGCAATCCGAATGGATCGAAGCATTTTACAAGAACGTCGAAGATCGAATGCTAAACATCTATGGTGGGGCTCGGCTAAGAGCATGGCGGATAAATGATCGGCAAGAGCTGGCAGAGTATTGGCAAGAGCAAGCCGACTGGTTTGATCAAATGCTAGCGCGTATGGAAGAAGCGAGAAAGACCCTCAAAGGATTTTGCGTGCCGGCGCCCGCGGCTTTGCGCTCGCTAATCGAAACTCTCACTGAACTTGTGGGAGCTTGTCGGAGCGCCCATCAGCTCCTTGCCTAGGCTCAAACCGGTTCGAGTGAGGTTCGAGAACGGTTGCAGACAAATTATTGGCTATCCTGGGTGGGTCAGGCCTTCGGCTTTCCATTGGCATGAAGCGCCAGGATATCGCTCACGGCACGGTTGCAAGGCGTTGGCCCGCCTACTACTTGGCCGAGCTCGACGACTCCTCCGCTGAGCCAATCAACTTCCAATCGGTTGCCGCGCTCCAGATCATGGTACATCGAGGAAACCATCTCCGCTGGAAGTTCGTCGCAAAAGGCGAGGCGATCCTCGGCATATTCGGCACTGAGCGCCACTCCGTGTGCCTGGCCAACAGCAATGACTTCCCGCATGATATCCAACAGGAACCTGCGTGTCCGGGGATTTGTACGAATGGGGCCTATGGGTAAGCGGATGGCCGCGGTAGTGGCAGACAAGCCGACCAGGAAAACGAACTTCTCCCGGATCGCTTTGCGGATGCCTAGACTCAATTCGACGTCGATTCCTCCCCGTCGACAGGCCTCCAGGAAAGCCTCGGCCCGTGCCGACCGCCGGCCGTCATATTCGCCGAACACGAGTTTCTGCACGGTGCCGGTGTGGCTGATGACTCCGGGGCGAACGATCGTCGACGCGATGTAGTAGACACCCCCAAGGACCGGCTCACTGCCGAGGATGTGCCGCAGCACATCGTCTTTCTGCACCCCATTCTGCAACTACTGGCCGCGGCGTTTTTGCAGGTCGAACCGCCGGATCAGCGGGACGCCAGCTAGGGGTTTTATTTTCTTGGCTTAACCTCGGTGAGCGTTTTCTCCGGTTGCCAGAACTGCGTATCGGCTCCTTCGTATTTCAATACTGTGAACATCCCGACCGCGGCATGGTAAAGGATGTGGCAGTGAAAAGCCCAAACTCCGGGATTGTCTGCGTCAAAGATCGCTTTGATGGTCGAATTCGGCGGTACTAACAGGGTGTCACGCACAGCACCATTGACGATTTTGCCATCGATTTCAGTGACCTCGAAATCGTGGCCATGTAGATGCATCGGGTGCGCCATGCCAGTCTCGTTGCGAAACACGACCTCGACTCGTTCCCCCTCTTTAACATCAAGGCTATTCCGATTGGGGTAAACAGCGCTTTGATCGTCCAAACATATTTTGCCATTGACCCGCCCAGGACGCAGGACAGAGACCGATCCACCGCCTTCTCGGAAAAGGGGGCCTTAGCGCTCAATTTGAGCTCCTGAGTATTATCTAAACCGGCCGTAGGAAGCTCTGCTTGAAGCGCCATCTTTGGAATCGCTTTCCCTGCTGTCGCCAGTACCACTCCGCATTGCTGTTTTGTTCCTTCCCCTTGGGAAATGATTGGGAAGACTCCGCCTTCGTCTGGAATTCTAACCAACAAGTCGATCCGCTGCGCGATCCCCAGCTGAAAAGCCGATTGTCACCGCAATCGGCCTGAATGCGCCCGGCAACTTCATCGATCCGCGTCGACGAATGAACAGCAAATAGGGTAGGAAATTTCCAGAAGCAACGACCTGAAAGCGCCCTATTGAAACCGAGGTGCGGGCGCGGGTTTGACCATGCTCGCCAGCCGCTATAAATGCTCGTCAGGAGCACGTTAATTCATGAATAGTATGCCGTTGATGGATCACATCGGTCTCCTGGTGCCCGCTGGCATTTTTCTTGTCCTATTCTTGTTGCAATGGCGTTTCCCACTACGTTGCCAGTATTTTCACCTGTTACGCCGGCTAATGCGTAATTTTGTCTTTTCCATTCCGGGATTTGCAATTGTTCGCTTCGCTACCCTACCGATTCCGTTGGCGCTGGCCGCCTGGGCGCAAAAGCTTCATGTTGGCTTACTGAGCTTGATGCCAATGCCGCCATGGATTGCGACCATCGCAACGTTTCTTGTGATGGATTATGCGTACTGGTGGTGGCATTGCGCTAACCACATGATCCCGCTCTTCTGGCGATTTCACAACGTTCACCACACTGACCTTGACATGGACGTGAGCACAGCCGCGCGATTTCATTTCGGCGAAATGATTTTCTCGATCGCGTTTCTGTCGGCCGCCGTCATTCTGTTCGGGATCGCCCCGGTTATGTTGTTTGTCTTCTTCATCGCCTTTGAAGCGGCAACGCTCTTTCATCATTCCAATTGGCGGCTGCCAATCTGGTTCGAACGAATTTTAAACTACATTATCGTCACACCGCGCATGCACGGGATTCATCACTCGATTGTGCAACGCGAGACCAATTCTAATTGGGGAACCATTTTTTGCTGGTGGGATAAGCTCCATCGCACATTTCGCGGCGATATTGCTCAAAATGAAATCACCATTGGGGTTGCGGCTTACCGCGATGAGAATGAGCTTAGGCTCGGTAAATTGTTGGTATTGCCTTTTCGCGAGCAGCGCCCATGGAAGCTGCCGGACGGCAGAGAGCCCGATCGCGCGCCCCGACCGGCAGATAAACTCGCGGAATAGTTGGTCGAAGCAGCACCGCTTCGATTTTGCGGCGCCGTTCTCTGACAGCACGGAGTATCCTCTGATCACCGAGGATCTCTACCTGCCGGATTTCCTGAAGCACCTAGCCGTCCAGAAACTTGAAGTCAAGCGACATCGAACTGGCGCCAATCAGAACTGGAACCAGCGGGCTCCGGCTATATCCGACGCGCTACGCTGACCCGTTAGCCCGGATTTCTCGTGTGGTGTGTAAGGGCGCGCTGATCCAGTGGGCGGAAGATAAACTCACCCGGCAACTATTTATTGCTCCAGGCGGAAGCAATCGCGGCGTGGCTCCTGTTAGAGCGAGTTAAAGATTAGCGTTAATCTCCGCTCCCGTAACTAACCACGCACCTGCGCACTTCTGAAGCGCACGCTAAAACGGAAGACCCTCTTCTCCTCGGAGAAAATCTTCCCGCTCTCCAGATCCATGCGAACCGGCACACAGACTCGAGTGACATCCACCGTCGCGTGAAAGCCGCGCTCGGAGAACACGTCGATCAGCATCGCCAAGGCAGCCGGGTCCTGAAACAAGAGGTCTTCGGAGTTGATATTGGCGATACCAGAAATCGCGTGACGAACGACGATGGGCATCATCTTTACCTCAATAAATTCGATCACCCGGCTGAATGTTTCTGGTTGTTCCACCTCGTAGCCGTCCAGCCGGCGGACGAGGTCCTGCCGGGCATGCCGGACGATATCGCTGGCCACAGGCAACCTCCGAAGTCTATCAAAGGTGCGCGGGTCTAACTCCAGCGAGCTCTGGTATTCGAGCTCGCGGAGGATGTTGGCCTGCACTTCAGGGATGGGCGCTTGAGCGTTGATGAAGTGGTAGTGGAAAATCTGCCGGAGGGAAACGAGCGCATCGTAGGTTTGCTCTTTGAAGACGCGGTAGCGATTCCGAGCGAGCACTTCACTAGAGTCCGTCGCGCGTTCCTCCCACAACTCGCCCACACCCGAGCGGGTAACCTCCTCGTTGTGGGCCACGACCTGCCGACCCCGTTTGAGTTGACGTGCCACGCTCTCTGCCTCGTCGACGAACAGCACCATGATCTGAAAGATGGGCTTCTTGAAATGAATCTCGTCCACGGTGCCTGAGAACTCCCGCCGCAGCGCGATCATCTCATCAAAGAGCAGCTTAAGGCACTCCACCTGCACCTTGGTGCGTGGGAATCCGTCGAGTAGAGCGCCGTTCTCATAATCGGGTTCAAGAAGCTTGCGGAACAGGATGCCAACTACCTCCCGGTCTCCGACCATTGCGCCACGTGCTTTAATGGCGAGGGCTTCCGGCGTGTCGAGCAGCTTCGATATCACGACTGGTGGCGCGTCGATGCTGCGCACCATGCGAATGAAGTCGGAGTTAGTACCTTTGCCTGCGCCGGGCGCTCCCCCGAGCAGGATCAACTCCCTGGGGAACCTCATCTTGCTGCGCTCGAACGGCCCCTCTAGCTCCCGCCAGACGGCGCCGAAGATGAGCTGTGCGTCCTTGACTTCGAGGTCGGGGGAGTTAATTGCGGTAGCCACGAGGGTAGCGCCAGTTCCTACGTCTTCACGTTGCATTTGAAGCCCACTAATTTCAAATCCGGTGTTGCATGTCGTGGCTGCGATAAGCATCGAAGCGTCAGGGACTCCATGAAGACGGCACGAAGTCGTCGGCCTCAAAGGCGCAAAGCGTGGACTCCGTTTTCCGGGCAGGTCACTTCGAATGGCGGTCTATTCCGAGCTCTTTGATTTGCTTGGCGGCGATTCCTGGAGTGTTTACCGGTTTCTCATTCAGCATCATCGGAGTTGGAGGGTGATACCGCCCTATCGGCGTTGCGGCTTGGCAAGGTCAGCCGAGTCCTGGCGGCAGCTGAGAATGCAAGCTGTCGCTTTTGCTGAAGCGTGCCGAGCAAGCCACCCAGAGACTTTAAATCGACCGAAGTCGAACTGGCGCCAATCAGAACTGGGGTCAGGTGGTTCCGGCTTTATTCGACACGCTACGCTGACCCGCTAGCCCGGATTTCTCGGCGCAGTATCCGGACACGCTGATCCAGTGGGAGAAAGATATCCCACCCGGTCCGCCATAAATAGAATCGATCGCCGCTAGCAACTGGTCCGGCGCAAAAGGCTTCCTTAGAAGCCTTTGAAACCCTGCATCGACTACGACCTGATCTAATACATACGCAGTCATTGCGATAACCGGAACGTGACCGCCATCGTTGCGATCGAGGCTCCGAATATCTGCCAAAAAATCAAGCCCGCTTCGCCCTGGCATGTTTATTTGCGGTTGAGAATTCCTGCGTTCCCCTTGCTCGGCGGATGGAGACACCTAGACTGAGGCAAGCCCCCCTCCTACCTGTATGAATGCGAACGAACCGAATGTTAACGAGTCCGTCCCAGGAGCCGACCAAGTTGCAAGCTTGAAACCTGAAGAGGTCATTGCTGCCGAAATCACGAATACCGTGACGCAGTTTACCGTTGAAGACATCCTGAAACGACTGAAAGCCTTTTCGCAAAGTCTGAAACCGCGTACTGGATCCTCACGCAATACCACCGGAGAAGCAGCGTTGCCGACGGTAGGTATTATTGGGATGGGTCGATGCGGGACAAATATCGCCATCGACCTAGCCAACCTGGTTTACGAACAACGGAAGATTGGAATCAAGGAACTCTCTCGCCGGGGCCGCGCGGCGGTGATGCGAAAGTCGCCCGCGGCGAATTCTTCAGAGTCCAGACAAGCTGGGCCGGCTAAGAGAAGCGCTGCCGCACCGTCATTTTGGGAACGCCTGTTCGGGTCAAGAGCAGACCGTCACCCAGTGTTTCTAGTGGATCCAGTTATTCTGGCAGCTGATCTTGATGGCGATACTACCCAAAGAATCAAAGTTGCCAACCCGATGCTGACGCAGGGCGCGCTACGATTCGGGATCACGGAGCTAGAATGGCTTAACCGAGGCGGCGCCGGAAATATTCCGGTGGTCGGGCATTACATAGCGACTTTAGCACTGTTGGCGGAGGCGAATCCGGAAACGCCTTGGGCTCGACATCGCAGCTATCTAATCGATTCCTCGGGATTGGCGGCCAACGCATCCCGCCTCTTTTTCTATTTATTCAGCGCGGGCGGCGGATCCGGGTCCGGCATGGCGCCCGTGTTTGGTTTGGCGCAACAACGGGCACGAATGACCAACGTGAAACGGCAACGCCCAAAGGACCAATCAACACCAAGATATGTGGAAGCTCTCTGCAGCGTCGGTGTGGCCGTTCTTCCCGATATGCTGGGGACGGCGCATTCCCAGCATTACAACGCTGGCCGCGTATTGTGCGAGTACCTGGCCTCGATGAATCGATTCGAGTTGAATTTTGATCCTGCAACTGGCACGCCGCTGCCGATGTTTAGTTGTTTGTTGCTGGTGTCTAACACCGTCGTTCATCACGCGCTCGGCGAACGATTTTCTGCCGAGGTCTATGCAGTGAAGGCCGAACAGCTCGCTAACAAATATGTGGCCCGGCAACTGTTTAATCTGCTAACCGCACAGGCGCTGGTAGAAGATTATCGGATCACCGATCCAAAGGTGATTCCGGCGATGAGCGCGGCCGGCATCAGTTTGGATGATACCACGAAGCTTGATATTAACGATTTAGAAAATTCCTTGAGTGGTAGCGCTGTGATCGGTTACGCCGAGCAATTCGGAGACGAAGATTTCGGGCAGTTGTTCTTACGGGCGGTTTCGCCGGCGTCGTATAATTCCGACAATGAAGTGTTTGAAGGGATTAGCTTGCTTCCCTCTAAATTCGAGGATTACCAGGCGATCGTTGATGAATGTCGTAAGAACAACTCCATCGAACAGTTGCGAGAGTTACCCCTATTCGGAAAAGCTTTGTCAGTGGTTGCGATCGTCTCAGCGCCGCGCTCAGAAGTATTCGAGCAACGTAACCTCCGCAGGGTACACGAAAATATAGAATTGCTGTTTCCGAATGCAACGATCAAACGATACGCCCTGATCTTGGGTGCTTCACAGAATTGCTCACTGACGCTGATCATTTCGGGCAGTGCGTGCCTGGTGCCGGACGCAATGTTTGCGATTCGAAATTACATTTTTGGTTGTATGGTGGCGGACCATCGCCAAGCGGAACAATTCAGGCGCGTATTTAACGAGCTCTTGTCGAAGCCACAGTTTGAGCCAGGAGAGCTTGCAGCCATGATGCGGGACAAAGAGTCGTTAGAACCAGTCATTGTTGGGATGGGGAGCCAAGGAGCGTGGAGCCGGCGAAAACAGGAATTGGAGTTGAGAGCTAAGAATCTTAACCCGCGGAGCGGGCCCGACGGCACGGCGCCGGTTATGGTAGAAGACGTTCTCATTTCGAAGCAGGATGTAATCGACGCGCTGGAGTATATCCATCGAATCAATACTTTCAGCAGACCGACGACGGTTTAGCTTCAGAGGTCGAAAATAGAGCCGGCGATTGCGGTGAGCGCAATTCTGTGGGGTCATACGTGCACCACGGTCGCGGGACGAGGCCGTGAATAGGGAGGAGCTCGCAAGGCACGTCTTTATCGTTGCCTGTGATCGATACCATTCCCACGAGTCTGGCCGCTCGATAATTTACCGCCATGTCTGCTCGCGCCGGCAGATGCGGCGTTGCACTGAAACTGGCCGAATTTAAAGCGACCGTAGCACTTGGGGATGTGACTTTGGGAATTATTTTGCGTGATTCTTTGGGACATTTGCCAAGTGCTTGGACACCTCATCGAGGTAAGCCACCCGAATTCCTCAAAGACTGGCGGTTCCTGTTGGTCGGACTTCGTTGGTGGCTCCAGGGTGCTACGCGGCTCGTGACAAATAGTTCGCTAATCACACACAGAATCCTTGAGTTGCCGAGAAAATCCTGCTCAAGAGGCCGGTGGCGCTTCAATCTGAATTCCATATTTGACTCCAATTTTGACCAGAGTCGGAAAATCAGGGTTGGGTTTCTTGAACTCTTCGGCTGCTTCCCGGAAGAATCGGTCAAATCCGCCGGGCGTGCAAACCACCGTATATTTAGCGGGGTTTCCGCTGATGATTCTGAAATAGTGTCGTCTGCCCCGCGGCAGAAACATCACATCACCTGGGTGACAGGTGATGGTTTGATTGTCCTGATAAAATGTCGAGTACACCTTCATGGATGATCAATGTCTCGTCTTCACGGGTATGAGTGTGAGGTGGCGGTCCATCGCCGGGCATACCGATGGAGGTCATGACACAAACGGTATCGTTGGTCTCGTCTGACCCGGCTACGACATAGCTTTCGTTGAATGCGTTCACGATCCGGTCGGGCCGCTGACGAGAAATTTCCCCTGCAAGGAGGTTGTCGGAATCGATCATAAACTCGTCGAGAGTAACCAGATCGCACGTTTGGCGTAAAGAGCGGAAGAAAGAGAGCAACCCGAAGGTGGACCCAAATTACTGGGAGATCAGAAAGGATGGTGCGAAACGCCTTGTGAGTCGACAAAACTGGAACCAAGTGGTTCTGGCTATGTCCGACAGGCTAGGCTGACCTGCTAGCCCGGATTTCGCGTGCGCCGTAAGGGCGCGCTGATCCAGCGGGACGATATCTGACCCAACAAAGGTTGCACAAGCCGGAAGCAGCAGGAACCAGGACTCTTTACCGGGAGCTAACGCGTACCGCTTCGACTAACCATAAGAATCAGTGACAGATCGGCTATTTCTTTAGCCTGCTTCGGTTTCTTCTTCCGTTACTGACCCTGTTCCATGGCCCTTTTCACGAGCTAAATAGTCCTCGACACGCAGTAGATTTGCTTCACCAGCACGCTGAACCACTCGCAGCAACTGATCCATCGAAGACACTTCCTCGAGTTGTTCTTTGACGAACCACTGTAGGAAATTATCGCTCGTGTAATCAGACTCAGCCTTCGCCGTGGAAACAAGCGCGTTGATCTGGGCAGTGACGCGTTCTTCCTGTTCGAGAGAAAGCTTTACCGCTTCCGCGGCCGCGGCGAAGCTCGCCTGCGGAGCTGGTACGCCTGGGATCTCCACTCGAGCGCCTGCGTCGAGAAGAAACTGAATAAACCGCAGCGCGTGCTCCTTCTCTTCCTCTGCCTGTTTCCGAAAATGACCAGCCAATTCGGGTAACGCTTCAGCGTCGAAATGCGCGGCGATGGCGTAATATTGCAACATGGCGCTGAATTCATTGCCGATCTGTTGGTTGATCAGGGGGACGATCTTGGGATGGGCAACCATCTCAAGACCCTCTCCCGCCCGTAAAGCGATTGCAATGCATTTTCTCACAACGGAAGGGGCCCATTGCAGCGCGGCAAGGTCAGCCAGATCCTAACCGCGGCCGAGAATACAGCCGGCGCCTTCTCCTGACCCGAGACTCGCCGATTGTCTCCCAATGGGTGTGCCTCAACCGTCATCGAGCTGGCGTCGTTCAGAAGTGGAACAAATCGGTTCCGGGCTGTATCCAGGCGCCGTCCGGATCCGCTGGGATTCTGGTTTTCGCCGAGCCTGTTCAGCCATCCCGCGTCTCAGCCTTCCTCTTGCTCGATGGGGTAGGGCAATCATCTGCATGCAACCCCGTTTGACATGGGACTCCGATGTGTAGTATTACCTACACATTCGCGCGACCAGAAAACTAACCGCGTCTTCTCCATCCGGTTTCGCCGCGTTCTTGAGGGAACGCCGAGGGTACGTGCGCGACCAGATATCAGTTTGCAATAGCTAACATTAGCTGTCTTGTTTCGCTCTTGCTGGCCGCAACGGTACATGATATTTTTATCATGTGAAAGCGACGATTACCGAGCGAGGTCAAGTCTCTATTCCTGCGCAAATCCGGCGGGAAATGCACCTCCAGCCCGGCCAGGTTGTGATCTTTGAGAAAATCTCTGAAAAAGAGTGCCGCCTGATTATTGAGCCCCGGCCGGTTAGAAAACCGAACCCGATGGCGGCGCTCGGTTTCGCGCAGCGCCACGGGCTGCCGGCAAAAACCACTGCAGCATGGATGCGCCTCTTGCGCGAAGGAGAAAGGGACTAATGGCCTGGGTGGTCGACACCTCAGTTCTCTTAGATATCCATATGCAGGATCCAACCTTTGGCCGGCGTTCCGCGCAGTTCCTTGCGCGTTATCTGCGGAATGGGTTGGTGGCTTGCCCAGTCAGTTACATTGAGATTGCTCCGGCATTTTCCAGTCAAGTAGAGCTTCAGATCGAATTTCTTCAGGAAGTTGGCGTCCAATGGCGGGAGGCGTGGACTTGGTCAGATACCGAAGCTGCCCACAGGCTTTGGGGACAATACGTGGAGAAAAAGCGTGCCGGTAAGACTGGACGCCGACCCGTCGCGGATGTGTTGATTGAGGCGTTCGCGCAGCGGTTCGAGGGCTTGATCACGCGAAATCCCAAGGACTTTGCATCGGTAAGATGCATTGCTCCATGAGCTTCAGATGATAAGCTTGCTCGAATCCTTCATAAGCGCATTGGCTTTCTTGAAACAGGCGGTGCCGGGTGTCTGGTTCGCGGAAATTTTTGCAGGCAGGAATCAAGACCAAAACCTGATTCGACGATCAAAGGAAGCGATCTTGCACCGAATGAGAATTCTGTTGGCCAAGACAATCAGGGAATCGCTTGGCAGGAAGTAAGAAAATTCCAATTTTCCCATTTTATTTTCCCCGATACGATCTTTCTTTCAGGAAAGCTGTCGGCGCCGATCGTTAATTACAGATAGCTGATTACCGGCCACCGCCCGATGTCCCGTTCTCACTTCCTATTCCGCGATGTTCCAATGGACGAATGGGTCGATCGCTATGAAAAGAGTCATCAGAACCCGATCAACCGCGTCTTTCACACGTTTGGCATTCCGATGATTGCGGTTTCAATTCCGCTCTTTTCTGATCGCTCTGTTGGTTCGAGGATTTTGGAAAATTCCGTTGTGGCTCTTCACGGCAGGTTGGATTTGCCAAGTGCTTGGACACCTCATCGAAGGTAAGCCACCCGAATTCCTCAAAGGTGGTTTCTGTTGGTCGGACTTGGTTGGTGGCTCCAGGGTGCTAAGCGGCTCGTGACAAATAGTTCGCTAATCGGTAATCACTGATTGCTTATAGCCGTTTGATGTCCATTTGCCCTTATTAGTGACCAATTAGCTCTCGGAGGGGATAAGCGTCGGCCGCTTTGTGTTCTCCATGAATGATCCAGGGGTTGCGGCGGTGACGATTGCGTTTTCTGACCGAGGCGAGCCATAGGCGCCGATCAGATTCTCAGGCTAGGATGTGGGGCTAGTTGTTTCCCTCCGCCGAGCGTGGCAGATTGCTTGTGGTTCGCCATGCGAGGAAGCGCATTCCTGGTCCCCGGTAAACCTGAAGCCCCCGGCCCGGTGCCGGGTGGAGGCACATGATGCAAACAGTTCTCCCTTCAGATTTCAAACGTGGGATGGTCCTGATGCTCGCCGGCGTCCCACAGGTGGTCGAGGAGTTCCACATCAGCGGCACGGCGCAAACCAAACCGAAGCTGCACGCGCGCCTGCGCCACCTGAGGACCGGTCGCCTCACCGACCACACGTTCTTGGAAGCTGAGCGCGTGCCGCTCGCCGACGTGCAATATCGTCGTGTCGAGTTCAGTTATCATGACCGAGAGGATTTCGTTTTCTCTGATGTCGAAACGTTTGAAGAATTGACTCTTAGCGCCAAGGAAATCGGCGAGCGCCGCTGGTTCATCAAGGAAAACCAAGAATGCCGCGCCCTGTTCCTCGAGGGGCGCCCAGTGGACATCATACTGCCGCCAACCGTAGTGCTGGAGGTAACGGACACGGCCGCCCCGATCCGCGGCGGTTCCGATGTTGCTTGGAAGCCTGCTGTTCTCGACACTGGCCTGGAAATCATGGTCCCGCTCTTCATCGCCCCCGGCGAAAAAATTCGCGTGGACACAACCGAGCGCAAATATGCTGGACGCGAAAGCGAGGGGAAGAAGTAAGGATTCGGTTTCCTGTGCGCACAAGTCCGAATGCTTATCGGATCATCACCTAGTGCCTAAGGATGAACCGCGGAACAGAGCCATAGTTGACGGCGGCATGCTGGTGAAAGAGGTCGCGTCGCGGCTCTGGATGATGATACGACTGTTATTTCTACTGGTCGTCGCGAACGGTGCTCCCGTGTTGGCGAAGAAGCTGTTCGGCAATCGCTTCTCTCTTGCTCTCGATAGCGGCACAAAAGGGCCGGATAGTCAGGCCTTGTTTGGGGCATCAAAAACCGTCCGGGGAGTGCTCCTGTCGGTGCTGGTAACCGCGATCGGCGCTCGATTGGTCGGGCTCGGATACAAAATCGGGGCACTGATCGGAAGCGCAGCGATGTCGGGCGATCTCTTTTCCAGCTTCTTAAAGCGCCGGATGCAGTTGCCTATCAGCAGCAGAGCCGTCGGGCTAGACCAAATACCTGAATCTTTATTTCCGCTTCTCGTTTGCCGTAGGCCGCTTTCTTTGACGATACCGGACATCGCGCTCACCGTTGCCGCCTTCTTTGTAGGCGAGATCCTAATCTCCCGGGTTCTCTACAAGCTTCATGTGAGGGATCGGCCGTACTAGCCTGCACTTTGAAGATGATGCAGGGTGATTTCTGGAGGGCAGTTTAACCTCACGGCAACAACACACGATCCAGCCCCGACCGAGGTGTAGCCGGACATATCGTGATATTTCCATGCCCCTGACCCTAGATAACGCGGCAGAGTTGAATCGAGAGTAAGCGGGATTGAGCCGGGCAAGCAGATCTGCCCGCCGTGTGTGTGTCCGCCTAGTAGCAGACTAAAACCGGCATGAGCGGCCTGGCGATAGATCTCTGGGGTGTGCGACAGCAGGATCGAGAAGTCACCGTGCGGGATCGTGGAGGCGGCCTTTTCAATATTGTCGACCCGATAGTAGTGGGCATCATCTATGCCGGCTAGATAAATGCGTTGATGATCGCGTACGATTGTGTCGCACTCGTTGAGCAACATTCGGATCCCCATCTCCTCCAGTCCCGGGACCATGCGGATCGTGTCGTGATTACCTAACACTCCGAAGACCGGCCCTTTAAGATGGGGCAGGATTCGCGCCATCCCTTCGAGAGCGCCATCGAAGGGGCCAAACGTCTTGCCCCGGTAATCACCGGTCAAGACGCAGAGGTCGTATGAGACATCATCAAGAAGCTCCATCAAATGGCGCATCGCCCCTTCATTCATGTCCACGTGAAGGTCGCTGATATGCAGGATGGTAAACCCGTTAAAAGGAGCCGGAATATCTGTCCGCTCGATGAGGTTGTGGCGTACCTGTATGCGCTCTGCATTTCTGCAGCCGCGCCGATACAATCCCGTTAACTTCAAAGAATTCCGAATAACGGAATGAATCGAATACCAGTTTTCAATGTGAAAAAAGTTAAGTCCGTCTCCGAACACCCGTTGCTCGTGTTCCTGTTCGATCCCAAGCCGCTGCCTTGCGTGCACACGCCCTAGGCGCTGCTCTAATTTTGCAGAAATGTCCTGCTGCATTGGTGCCACGAAGTCCGGACTAATGAGACTCCTCTGGGCGTGATTCAATCTTTAGCCGTATCTTTTTCGCTTTGTCAACTGCTTGCCTCACCGCACTTCAAGATCGATGTTCCTATCCCCGAAAGAGAAAGAAAGCGTACCTATGGCTATGAAGGTCAGCAGTTCGGCCTTTCGAGACGGAGAAGGGCTCTCCCGTCTGTTGCTTTAACCGAGGCTTAAGCTTAATTTCATAAGCGGAATCCGATGCGATTTCATGTCCGTCACCGGATGTAGAAGTAGACTTTTTCCGGAGGTGAGCCATGCCGAAGTATTTGATCGAGGCTTCCTACAGCGCGGAGGGAGCAAAGGGTATCATGAAGAGGGGTGGAACAGCGCGACGCACTGTAGTGCAGAAAATGGTGGAGAGCCTGGGTGGACGCCTTGATGCGTTCTATTTCGTCTTTGGAGAGAACGACGTTCATGTCATCCTTGACCTGCCAGAGAACTTGACTGCGGCCGCGATCTCGCTGGCCGTAATGTCAACAGGGGCGGCCCGCACGAAGACGACCGTGCTTCTCACACCCGAAGAGATAGATCAGGCGGTGAAAAGGCCGGTCGATTACGAGCCGCCACCGATAGCAGCTGGGGACTAGTGCACCAAGTCAGTGACTGGGGTAGTGGCGTTGCGATCAAAATGGGCCGTCGGTCCGGCAGCTGCCGGACGCGACGAAGGAGCATATCTGAATCGATACGTGATCCGGCAGCTGCCGGACCGCCGGCCCATTTTCATCGCAACCCTCCGGGCTGCGCGTCTTTTGGCCCGCTGCTTTGTCGCTCATCGGTCAAAGACCACAGCGGGTATTCTCCCTCTTCGCTTCGCGCATCCAGCCAAAATACGCAGCAGCGCCCCTACCCCAGTCACTGACCTGGTGCACTAGGGCACTTCGCCGGCTGGCCTCGGACATGGGTCGTCGACACAGGGGGCGCGTGCCTGTACAAAACACATTTATTGATTGTAACGATCGAGTCGCGATGTGGGACCTGGCTTGATGACCGTCCGCTCGACTCGCGCGTTGTCTCTGCACGCTGCGACTCAGAAGGGTCCCCAGATCCAATCAAAGCTCAGCTCTTTCGAGAAGTCTTGGCGTAAAACGACCGAAATTGCGGCACGACTTTCGTGCCCTTGCACTTCGGACATTTGACATTTTTCTTCTCGTGCTCGGCGATTGTCATTGTGACCGTGAAATTCTCGTCGCAGTTCTTACAGAGATATTCGTAGAGGGGCATATAAGGAGGTCCTTTCCGTACGACCAATAAATATAGGAGATCGGAGAACCGGGTCCACTTGCTTCCACACGTTGAAGGCCGATGTTTCTGCGAGTCCCTGAGTGCGGCGCAGGCGCAATCACAAAGCGATTCGAGAATCGAGGTCCACATGCGTTTCGAAGCATTTTCATTTGGCTCGATCTGTATTGACGGAACGACTTACGCGTATGACGTCGTGATCGACCGTGGCCGCATCCGCAAGCGCAAGAAAAAACCGTCCAAAAGGTTCCGTGACAGGTTTGGGCATACGCCGCTCTCGATAGAGGAGGAGATACCCTGGAAGTGCCGACGGCTTGTGATCGGCACCGGAACCGGAGCGTTGCCGGTGATGGAAGAGGTGAACCGCGAGGCTCACCGCCGGAAAATAAAGCTCCAGATATTGCCAACGGCCGAAGCTATCAAGACCCTGGAGAAGCGCCCTGAGAGGACGAACGCGATTCTGCATCTGACATGTTAGAGCGTGAACCTGCGGGACTGCTAGGCACGTAAGCCACCCGAATTCCTCAAAGACTGGCGGTTTCTCTTGGTCGGACTTCGTTGGTGGCTGAGGGTGCTACGCGGCTCGTGACAAATAGTTCGCTAATCGGTAATCACTGATCGCGTACAGCCGTTTGATTCGGAGGAGGGTTGAGCAGACCCAGTCACTGACTTGGTGCACTAGAGCCCTTGGTCTTAACCTTTGCGTCTGGGCGTCTTTGCGTGAGATGTTCCGCATTCGTCATTGGCCATCGGCTATTGGCTAATGGCTATTCGTGAAGCGCCCCTTGCGTGAGATTCTCCCCGTCTGTCATTTGTCCACGTCATGCGCTTCGCTTTCCTATCTGCTACCTGCGAAGTGCCGTCATTTGTCCTGCACTTCCCTCGTCATCGGGACGAACGCGACCGGCAACACGGCTTGTTGTTCGATCTCCGCCCCATGCTTTCGGAGCAGGTAAAGCTGCTGATCGCCCAGAGTACCGACCGGGATGATCATTCGGCCATCGTCTTTCAACTGATCGATAAGCGGCTGGGGGATATGGTTTGGGGCACAAGTCACGATAATGGAGTCGAACGGCGCGTGCTCCGGCCAGCCTTTATAACCATCGCCGGCGAGCACTTTTACGTTAAGATATCCGAGCCGTTTGAGATCAGCCTCGGCACGTTTGGCGAGAGGTTCAATAATCTCGATCGTATAGACTTCAGCGACAAGCCGTGAAAGAACAGCGGCCTGGTACCCGGATCCGGTACCAATCTCAAGGACACGATCAGTCGGTTTAGGGTCAAGTTGCTCGGTCATGAATGCTACAATGTAAGGCTGAGAAATGCTCTGATGGTAACCGATCGGCAGCGGCTCATCCGAGTACGCAAACTTGCGCAACGATTCCGGCACGAACTCGTCACGCGGCACCGAGGCCATTGCGTCCAGCACGAGGCGATTCTTGATATCCCGACCTGGAGCGGAAAGTTGCTCTACCATTCGTTGGCGCGCTGTGGCAAAATCCAAGAGCGTCGTCTGCTGCGAATTACCGACGGCCAGAAGCACCGCTTGGAGGAAGCACAGCAGAAGGAACGCTCCTCCCTTTGTAGCTGGCGGCGACGTATTCGTGGAACCCGTGCAGCGTCTCTTGGGATCTAGATCGCTCATGAGCGGCTGAGATGGCGCCTCAGTTCCCCATGAACCATAAGGCTGCCTGCGGCGAAGCCGCAACCGAAGAAGCAGAGCTCGGCCGCTCCGCGGTTTGGGCAGACGCTTTGAAATCGATCCTGCGCGCTTAGCTCAACTTCTCCGCCTCTCAGTCTTGCGGACAAAAACCCTTAGCGTCTAACTTGGCGCATCCCCTATGGCTGTAATTCTCATCGCAGTCGTCTTGGCCGTGATAACCGGCCTGAACTATTTCGGAAAACCAATATCGCGAACGATGTGGCTGGTTCTCTTCATCCTATCGTCGGTCGCTCTGATCCTGATACTGTTGACCTATTTACATTTCTGACGCTTAGCAACTTCCGCGTTTCTTTTGGGATCCGCAAAGAGTATGCGACGCGCTCCGGCCTAACGCCGAGAGATAGCGAAGTTGTCCAGCGTGAAATTTCTCATCAAGTGAAGCGCTTATTGCACCGAGATCTTGCGAGGCTTCACGGTTTCTGCTTTTGGCAGTGTAACGGTCAAGATGCCATCGTCGATTTTCGCGCCGACTTTCGTCATATCGATCGATGGATCAAGTTCGTAGACGCGCCGGAAATCGTGCGGCTGGATCTCCCGATGGATCAATTCAGCAGTGAATTCGGTTGGCTTCCGACGACCTAGAATAGTCATCTCACCGTTGTCGACGGTGATTTCGACGCCACCCTTCTCGACACCGGGCATTTCCGCTCGGATAACATAGCCGTCATCTGTGGTTTCTATATCCACCAGCGGCGTCACGAAGGCCCCTGGGCGATTGTCCTCATTGGGAACCATTGCTTGTTCCTTTGAAGGTAGGGATGGAATATTCATTGTTTTCTCCAGGTTTCGGCACCTGACGTGCTGAGCGCCCGTCGGTACCACTTATTTTCATTTGAGGGCGACTTCGATCTGTTTTGGCTTTGCTTCCTCCGCTTTCGGTAGCACGACCTGCAAAAGGCCGTCTTTATAGCTGGCTTTCACTTTGCCGGGATCAACGGGAGTTGGTAGTGTCAAGCTGCGCTGGTATTTGCCGTAGAACCTTTCGGTAAAGAATCCTTGCTCGCTAGATCCTTCGTGTTTGCGTTCGCCCGAGATGGTGAGCGTGGCGTCGTGTAGCAAGATCTCGATTTCTTCCTTCTTGAGGCCAGGAAGCTCCGCGAGGACGACGAATTGATCTTTGTCTTGATAGACGTCAACTGCAGGATTCCAACGGCTCAACGAAGCTGGGGATCGAAAGGATGAGCCAAAGGTTGAGTTATACACCCGATCCATTTCCGCCTGCATACTTGTGATTCGATCCAGAACAGCCGATAGATCCGTTTGGGGATAACGTTGGTAACGAACGATGTTCATAGGTTTTAACTCTAGGTTACTAAATTCGCCCTTTTGATATACTCCTTTTGGAATTTAGCCCCCGTCCATCGGCTTCTCCCATACTCGTTTCCACGGCTTAAAGTTGGCTCTCGGTATGACGATGATGACACGAAGAACGAAACGAGGCATGGAAATGGCGGCATCGAGACGGATCCATCGTGGAGTTTAGCTCGACGGGCTGAGCTCAGATGAATCCTCAAAATGGCGCTTGGCTTTCCAAGAAGAGTGTAAGCTCATCGACATTAGGGGTCCGATCGTTTAGAACCTACCGCTCACTCCCATTCCACGCCCTGAGCGCCTCCTGATGCTCCTCGCGTTTCGCGCAGCTCGCTCCGCATTTGCTGAGCGGTTTCACGACTTTTAGCGGCACACTGGTTCAGATGGTTTAATTCCGTTGCCCCTGAGGCGGCCGCTTCGCCTCGGCATCCAGAAATGATCGGAGCTTCGCCGATGACTGGGCCTTCGGCTGCCGGCTATCGCGAGATGTGATATACCAATCCGGGCAGCGAGCTTCCCTGAAGCGCGCCCTAGTTTTGCCTCGCGTGTCAAAACGCCTTACAATTGGGTCGTTCGGCGGAAGGGGAAATAAGGCACGCTTATCGATTAGTTTCCCTGCGGAATGAGGCCGCAGGCGTGAGCAGCCTTGGCTGAATTAGTGCAGCTTTAGAAGTCCACGGGTTGAGAACAGCCCGGTGTCACGAAACGCGCCCTATTCGAATTTCCGTCCGCATGAAACGAAAGAGAATCTATGGCAGACATTGCGAATAAATACGCGGAAAACGTGTCCGGAAAGTTTTACGTCGATGACCAGTGCATTGACTGCGACCTGTGCCGGGAAACCGCACCCGCTAATTTCGCGCGCAGCGACGACGGCGGCTACTCCTATGTGTTTAAGCAGCCGACCACCCCGGAGGAGGAGGCGCTTTGCAAGGAAGCCATGGGAGGATGTCCGGTCGAAGCCATCGGCAACAATGGCGAAGGCTGAGTGTGATCGAACCAAATGACAATGAACTGCCTGCCAAACCAACGCAGCGAACGGGCGAACCAGAAGCACCCGCGCGATGCGCCTGCCAACTGAGCTTGCGACGCGTATCATCATGAGTATCGAATCGGTCAAAAACACAACGCAAGAGGAAGTAGAGAACCATCAGCCAATTAACTCTTCGCCTTTTCGGTAGTGGTACAGTTTCTTAAGTCAGGCGACCACCGAAACGCGGCCAGGGCCTGATTTGATTTTGGGCCTGTTCCTATTTCAGCGACCCCGCCGGAATAGTTTGGAACTGACAACTCTGAGCTCTGAGTCGCAGCATCAGGGAGGCAATTCTCTCCGTGGCGACGCGGCGAGCAAATGCGTCAGAAAAGCCTCCAATGACGGCATTGAAGAACTCGTGTTTTACATCATCGCTGACAATCCTGTGGGAGAAACTTGTTATTATCCGGACGTCGATCATTTTCTTACAAAGGCAAACCTGAAAGTCCTGGCTTTTGGCCCAGCTGCCACCGCGACCCCTTTACGTCCGTAAAGAGGCAGGCACCCAACGGTACAACGTGGGGACAGACACGCCCAAGCTGTGCGCCACCTCGTGTGGCGGTGTCCCGCTTGCCAATAGCTTTCTTGCAGCCTGAACCTTGCTAGCGGTCATCTCGCGCTTTCGACCCCACGCGCCCTTGGCGCCTAGCGGCCTGGAGGCCCACACGGCTGCGCTCCATGATCAGCTCTCGCTCCATTTAGGGTACCTAGGCAGATTCGTGTAATTTTATACGCTAAGGGCCCGCCGAAGCGGAAGCGTTGATGCGTGCAAGAAATCT
>Ga0206851_1016_pt1 | contig 64609 bp, 55 predicted proteins | sample Alteio_BWOrgCont_13_FD_152904 | JGI IMG/M metagenome (GOLD analysis project Ga0206851, IMG submission 152904) | Enriched cells from forest soil in Barre Woods Harvard Forest LTER site, Petersham, Massachusetts, United States -... | ecosystem: Environmental > Terrestrial > Soil > Temperate forest >... | reverse complement strand
AAGAAGCCCTGGCCCTGAGCCGCAAACGCATCAAATCAACAGCCTTGATCCATGAGCTCTTATACCGGAGCGAATCGTTCCAGCATATCCGGTTCAAAGATTATCTCAACGAATTGTTCGTCCACCTCAAAATGAACGACAATTTAAAACTGGTGATCAGCGGAGATGAAGTCACCCTCGATCTTTCGAGAGCTTTGCCCCTTGGCCTCATGCTGAACGAAATCATGCTCAACTCATTCAAGCATTCGTATCAGGAAGAAAGCAAGGGAGAAATTGAGATAAAGGCGGAGGTAGGAAAAGAGATGATCACGATCGAATACAGCGATTTTGAGGGCAGTTTCCCCGACAACATTGAATTTGGCAAATCCAATACCACCGGGCTCACACTGATCCATACCTTTGCCTTGCAGATGGAAGGAAATATTGAATTGGTCAGAAAGATGCCTCCCTCCTACAAGATACAGATACCACTGACTAGCCCCGATAGTGTCGCCGGCTCACTTGCTTAAAAACCGGTCTGACAACGGTTTTGAACCTAACCTATGTTTCCAGAATGGCAAGTTTAAAAATACTGATTGCGGAAGATGAGCTCCTGATTGCAAAAGTGATGCGTCTTCAATTCGAGAAACAGGGTTTTCGGGTGGAGAATGTTACCGATGCAAACGAGGCATTCGAAATAGCCCTGACCATGCTCCCGGATATCATTATCCTCGATATTTTATTAAAGAATAAAACAACCGGTTTGGAAGCAGGGCGCAGGATCAGAGAAGCCGGGATTCTCAGTCCGATCATTTTTACCACCGGCAATTCATACGACCAGACTATCGAGCTTATACACAACATCTCTCACGCTGTTGTGTTGACCAAACCCGTTGAATTTGAGAAGCTGCTGGAGATCATCAATAAGTTTTCGGCCGATGGGCGGGTTGAATAGTCTATTCCTATCTTTGCCCAGACCGAAAATGAACAAATCAAAAACAGAGGCTGTCGCATTCCCTTCACCAAACGCCAAACCGGCCGTGGATGTGTAGGTGCAGACTCTCACCCTTTCAACCACCCGCATGCCTGTTCAATCCAGATTCTTTTTTCCCCTTGCTCTGCTCTTGCTCTGGATATTGATTACCGGGTTGGTGAACCCGTTCGGAGAGTTTCCAATCAATGACGACTGGGCGTATGCCAGGGATGTATATAACCTTGGAGTAAACCACCATCTTCAACCCGATCTGTGGCCTGCCATGACCCTCATTTCTCAAACCATCTGGGGAGCGCTGATCGTATCGCTTTTTTCGTTTTCGTTCACCGTTCTGAAAGTCGCCACCCTGCTGCTGGCCATCGCTGCTTCGCTTGTCCTCTACAAACTGCTTCACGCCTTGCTGGAACACCGGCTCCCGGCTTTTATTCTCACCTGTACATTTTGTTTCAACCCCTTGCTGCTTACCTTGTCGTACACATTTATGACCGATGTGTTTTTTCTTTCCTTCCTGCTCTTCTCCTTTTATATGGCCTACCGCTATCTCCAAAACCGGGAGCGTACGGTGTACTACGTTTTTTTCATCTTCTTTTGCCTCGTAGCCGTACTCAACCGGCAATATGGGTTTCTGACACCGCTGGTATTTATACCCATACTGCTTATGCAGCAGAAAAAGAGCATGCGTGCGGCATTCCTCGCTTTTCTTCCGCTGCTGGTTTGTGCATGCGGGCATGTCGGCTACCACTTGCTTTTAAAGTTCAATCAGATTCCTTCCAATACATCAGGTGTTTCGAAGCTGAGCGGGTTTATTGAAAATATTCGTCTGGGCCCCTGCCTGTTCAGGGCTACAGATATGCTCCTGCTCACGGGCATCCTGCTCATCCCCTGCGCATGGATGTTGATTCGAAGTTTCAAACAAATAAAAAGCAAATACACGGTTGTTTCTGTCTTGCTTTTCTGCACGTTGATTCTGCTCATGCTACCGTTCGGAAGTAACTTTCCGAACGGAAACATCTTGAATGCCGATGGAATTGGGCCCAAACTCACACGCGACCTGACACGGCATGAAAACATCAAATTCGGGATGAGCCCTGTACTCTTGCTTGTCCTCAAAATCCTGGGGTGCCTTTCCGTTTCTGTCCTGATCAGCCACTGGTTTCTGAATAGGTCAGGCAGAGCTATGCCGAAGACAGCCCGGAACCAATTCTATCTCGGTCTTGAGTTGTATCTGATCCTGTATGTTGTATACAGCATTGTAAGCGATAATTATTTTGACAGATATACGCTTCCCCTGATCCTTGCTACCTTGTTACTTGCCACACGCAGGATGGTTTTTCCGGGCAAACAGGCCATCCGCATACTCGTACCATTGCTTTCACTGATCCTCCTGCTGAGTGCTGTTGCGGTGAAAGATTATTTCAGCTGGCAGCATAGCCGATGGGAAGCCATCCGGTATTTGCAGACCATAGGCATTGACGCACATCATGTTGACGGAGGTTTTGAATACAATGCCTGGTATAAGGCCGGAAAATTCGGCAAACCAGGCAAGGAAGGCCCTAGCTGGTGGTGGATAGACCGGGATGATTTTCTTGTTGCAAATGGGGCGGTAGCCGGTTTCCGGAAAACAAAGACCTTCAGTTATCAGCATTATCTTCCTTTTATAACCGACACCCTGTTTATCTTGAAAAAACAGCCGGAAACCGATTCGGTTAAAACAAATCTACCAGATGTCAGGTTATAGGATGAAATTGACAACGGCCCCCCTTCCTGGTTTTGACAAGCGGCACAACCACCGGATTATTAGCCTGTGCCTACCTGTTGCCTTTTTCCTGATCGGGTTCTACTATTTCAATCTGAGGATCGCAGGCACACGATTTGAATACATGCCCGGCGACTGGGGTGATTCGCGGTTTATCAATTATCTGCTCGAACACGGGTATCAATTTATTTGCGGCCATCTGCATTCGTTCTGGGATGCGGGGGTGATGTATCCCTACAAACCCGCAATCGCACTTTCAGACAATATGCTGGGCACCATGCCCATCTATTCTCTCTTCCGGATCCTGGGTTGCAGCCGGGAAACAGCATATCAATGCTGGTGGATGACAATCTCGGCGCTGAATTATTGGTGCTGTTATCTCGTGCTAAGAAAGTGGACAGGCCAGAACCTCCTTTCCGTATGCGGAGCCTATATTTTTGCTTTCGGGTTGTTCAACCTGAGCCAACTCAATTTTATGCAGATGAACTGCCGTTTCATGGTGCCACCGGTGCTTTTTGCAGCCTATAAACTGGCCACCGAACCCCGGCTGAACTATTTCGCGCTCTGGTGCCTGGGAGTACTCTTTCAACTGTATTGCGTCATGTACACCGGTTTTATCCTCCTGTATTTTTCCCTGCTCTTCATCTTGCTCCTCCTGGTCTTTAACCGTTCTTTTTCCGTTTTTAAATTCTACTTGAATCGAAAACGGATTTTGCTCACCCTTGGCATTTGTCTGATTTCAGCGTCGCTGATGTTCCTGCTCATCAGGCCTTATCTGATCACTTCAAAAGACACAGGCTTTAGATTATATCGCGAAGTGGTGCCCAACCTGCCAACGCTACAGTCGTATTTCTTTGCGCATCCGGCAAGTATCACCTGGCATTTTTTGTCTGAACACAGCAAAACTGTTTTTCCCGAATGGTGGTTACAGGACATTTTTCCGGGTGGCATCCTCCTCCTGGCTTTTGCGGGTTCTATGGTATGGTTCCTGTCGGCTCTGATTCATAAAAGAAAAAAAGATCCATTGTTCTTGGCGCTGGCCGCAACGTCTCTGCTCATCTTCCTGGTGTTTACCCGTACTCCCGGCAACCATACGCTCTATGGCCTTATCATAAAGCTTCCCGGAATGAACAGCCTGAGGGTGTTAACCCGCTTCATGCATGTACAGCTCTTTTTTCTGATCCTCCTCCCTATCCTGGCATTTCAGCATTTTCTTTCCCAATCCAGGTTCAGAACAGCATTCCTCATCCTGCTGCCGCTGTTGATCCTTGCAGATAACCAGTTTACGCCAGATGCCTTGACCCGTACCATGAAGTCAGAACAACAGACCCGGATCGAAAAACTCTCTGCCCGCATCCGTTCTCAGGATTACCGTCATTACAAAGCCCTGGCCTATCTGCCTGGGGGCAATGAGCCAGTATTCAAGACACAGCTCGACATGATGATTGTGGCACAGGATCTCGGGGTGAATTGTGTGAATGGGTATTCCAGTTCCTGTCCGCCTGCTTTTGGTTTGTTTTTCCTGAAGGAACATGAAGAAGGATTGAATAAATGGTTGGAGGAAACGAAAACGGATTCGAAGGATATACTTATTATGAGGTAGGATGATGAAATTTATCGTTTATCAGTTTGATCAAAAAAAAACGTCCAGGAGGCAACGTTTGAATGGCTTAACAAGTTCAAAATATCTTTAGTATGTTAATTGTATATAAATGCATCTGTAAAGAGAGAAGGATACCTGGAAAATAAAACATACAATTAAGGGCCATAAAACACATCATACTGATCGATGACAGGATGAAAATATATAATTTTTTTTGTGGAAAATGCAAGAACCAGGAAGGACGTAAAAGTGATGATCGAAAAAGAATTTGAAGCGCTCGATGAGGCTGTTCTTTACAAACAAATGAAAGTCGCAGAAAAACAGCCATTCATAAGTGTAACTGAATTTAAAAAGGAATTAACCCGGATACGTGCCCGAAAATGAAAGCCCAGATCCCAAAACGCTTCATTGCAGATCGCAACGCATTAAGCGAACAGAGATCATCGACATCACCTCATTTTACATAGAGCATTGTTCACAGATTGAGAGTCCAGAACAACTTCCTGGTTTTAAATACCTGACAAGCTATAAAAGATACGGTCGTATAGGAATTGAAGATTACCGGATTGGGGTTTATATCACAGGGCGCACCATTAAGTTTCTCTGCCTCCTCCATCATTCAAAAACATATTCCTTGTTTCCATAGAATTTAAAGGCTTACTTCGAAATCATCTTATTCTCTTATTGTAAGCGACATACGCATACGGAGGCTCAGAAATATCTTTTGATTTATAAATTCCTCTATTCCTTAATTATTTTCCGGCTCGCCTGTTTCCCGTTTCCCGTCAGGATAAGATAGTACATCCCCTCTCCTGCTGATGAAAGATCAACCTGCCTGGTGCTGTTCCCCGGCAAGGAATATATGGTTTCGGTATAGACAACCTGGCCAAGCGCATTTACAATTTTGAGTAGGCAGTTGCCTGCATCCTGATGTTGAAAGCTCATCACAAAGATACCTGTTCCCGGATTCGGATAAACAGACAGGTCATTGCCGTAGCCAAACGCCTGTACCCCGGCTGCCGTACAGGTGTCTTTACCGATTACCACGGCACTCATACTCAGACAAGGGTTCTTTTGTACTTTCCAGTTATAGAAATAGAAATAGTAGGCCGCATTGGCATCGTTGCCGGTGATGTTTATCGCAGCTGAAGAATACGGATATGCTGCATTCCCGCTGTTGCGGTATAAATACACAAGGCTTCCGGTTGCCAGACGGAGGAAATAATTATTGCCTATGCCCAGCTGAAAATTCAGGCTCACTGTGCTTTTCCCAAGAGGGACACTCACCACAACCGATTGCACAACAAGACCTGCCCCGTTCAGCACTTCGATGGTGCGGCTGCCGGCCGAATCAGCGTAGACATCAACCGTCTGGAGCATACAGGGCTCGAGCACATTGAAATACAAACCGTGTAAGGCATTGGCGGCAAAATACCCGCCTCCCCCCCCCAGGGCACTATCAACCCTGCCGCAAGACTGGATGGGGTTTGGAAGCTGTTCAGCGACGTAATATTTTTCTGAAACCCCGGTTATCTGTGATGAAAAGACAGTGCCGGTATTTACCAACACCCCGGTTGTATCATACCAGTTAAGCAAACCACCTGATGCAGCTGTAGCAGTATAATTTACAACCCCTGGCCCGCATCGTTCTGCATTGGATGTCTGTGGAGCCGTTCCGCTAAAATTCACGGTTTCGAATGAGGCCATGATTAACTGGTTGGTTCCATTGACATTGCCTGCCGTGAGTTTTACGGCAAATGAGCCACCCGATAGATACTGATGCGTTGGGTTTTGAAGAACAGATGTGGTATGATCGCCAAAATCCCAGAGCCAATATTTTGGGAACATGGCTGATTGATCCTGAAAATGGACAAGCCCATCGCAGGTGCTGGTTACATCAGCTGTAAAACCTGCCACCGGTGGAAGTACTGTTGGAGCTGAGGCCGTTGGGCAGAAACCGGCTTGTATCACCGTTTTTGAGGCATCATCCTGTATCCAGGCCACCGTAGCAAGTTGTGATTGCTGATAGATATAGGCCGGAATTTTTATTCCATAGCTTATTGTTTTACTTTGACCAGGAACCCATACGGCGGGTAATGCCGTACCGCTCTCAGCAGGGATCATCTTCCGCATCACATTGTAAAACACCTTTTCTCCGTCAGAACCAGGAGGCGTTGCAAACGAAATCGTTTTTTCGGTGAGGGCCATCCGCAGCCTGGGCGTTGTTAATGTGGCATTCTGGGTACAGGTTATCTGGCAGCTCACATATACCGAATCGTTTGCAGCATTTAACCAATGCACCAGCTGCATCGTAAAGGGCGATGTGACAACAGATTCATGATCGAGTGTAGCCTGTACGATGTTCGAAGGGTTAGAATAATCCATCCCATCCATCAAGGCATCGGGATCGCCCGAAATTCCATAATAGGCAACACGGCTTGCCACATCGGTTGGGTTCTGGGCATTCATCGGGTCAACACCAGGCCAGCTTGTCTGATATTTTATCGAAACGGCTTCTGCCGAATCACGAGCAAGCAACGAATCGAACCGGGGATTGGCAAGGGCACAATTCGGGCAGGAAGCCTGGGTAAACTCTTCGACCAGGATAAGACGCTGGCTTTGGGCCTGAAGAAGGTGGAGGGTGAGAAAGAGAAAGAGAAAGAGAAAACAGATTTGTCTTTTCACCTTGTTTATAGAATTCGTTTGTGGATGCTAATCCAAAATATTCTATCTGTTCGCCACACCGACAGGGAGATTTTGTTGATTGACTCCGTAATGCTCTGTGTCCTACGTGGCTCCGTGGTAAATACAAAGCACTTCCACCCAACCGATAAACAATGAGATCCATGGCTTATTCAAAGATAATCTTCCCGGTATTCACTACCCCACGCTCATTCAGGATCCGATAAAAATAAACACCCGGAGCAAGATCCCCTCTTTTCACCAAGGTGCGTGGATCCGTAAGCGTAAGATTTTGAACCACCTGGCCCAGCTGATTATATAAACTCAGCATAGTATGAGGCTCCAGCGATGAAAGGAGAATCGTTATATAAGCATTTGCCGGGTTGGGGTAGACAAACACCTCGGCGAGTTGTAGCTTTTCTTCGGGCACTGCCGTCGCCAGACAGCTGTATTCCTCCACATAAGCCCCGTTGCTTGAATAGCCCAGGTAGAGCATGCCGGCTCCATCTACCGCGAGCGAAGGGCATTGAACGGGGGTTTGGGTGGTTGCATCGGCGCCAAGCGGTACGAACGACGTTCCGTTGTAACGCAGGAGGGAATAGCTGGTATGAGCAGTACCGGTATATACAATGACCGGGGCGCCCGATGCATCGATCACCAGGGAGGTATAATCCATGGGGACATTCGAGATGGGAGCTCCGATAGCTGTCCAGGCCGTGCCGGTATATTTCATGACTACCGGAATATTCCCATTGAAGACATCCGAATAGAACACATACGGTGTTCCACTGGCATCAATTGCCATCGAAACATCTGCAGCCTGCCCGGCAGAAAAACCAGGACTTCCGATATCTACCCAGGCAGTTCCGGTATATTCTTCCACGGTCAGCTTTCCACCATTCGTGTTGTCGGTGTAAGCCAGGTAGGGGGTGTTGTTGTGATCGATAGCTAAAACGGTGTTTGCCGCCGATCCTTTCGAAACAGCTGCCGTGGCCGATACGGGCACCCAATTGGCGCCAGTAAACATCACCACGGTAGCTTTGCTGGTATCACCAGCATCGGCATAGGCAATGTATAAAAGATCATTCGAGTCGAACGCAAGGGAAGGCGTGCTGGCTGCCCCGGTGGAGAAGCCGACTGATGGGCCAACATTTATCCATCCGTGACCGGTAAAGCTCATCACCGTTGCTTTTTGTGCATTGCTTGCATCGGCATAGCCCAAATAGGCCTGATTTGTACTGTTGATGGCCAGCGATGGGTGTGTAACTGCCCCAACCGAAAAACCGGCGGGCAAGAGGTAATCCCAGGTAGTTCCGACCAATCGTTTTACGCTGGCCCTGCCCCCGTTTGACGAATCGGAATAGGCGATATAGGGCATATTGGTATGATCGGTTTTGAGCGATGGATAGAATGCTTTTCCTCCCGAAAGGCCGCTGCTTGTCAATTCAGCCCAGTTACAGCAGATGTATTGCATCATCGTTGGCTTCTGACCGGTGGAGCTGTCGGCGTAGGTAACATACAAATCGCCATCCCAGGTGGCCAGACGGCAAAACGAAGCCTTTCCTTCCGAAAAACCGGGAGGCCCAACGCTGGTCCAGCCGGTAGCCGTATACATCATTGCGGTGGCCTTGTTTCGATTTGCCTGATCCTGATAAACCACATAGGGCACATTGCCTTTTTGGTCGATCGAGATATCGGTATACTGAACCATCCCGGCTGAGAAACCCACAGGGCCTACCGCGGCCCAGGCGGTACCATTGTATTTCATGACTGTGGCATTGCCTCCATTCGCGATATCGTTGTAAATTACATAGGGAACCCCGAGTGTATCCGTAGAGATATGCGGGGTAAGCACAGAGCCGATTGAGAAGCCCAATCCTCCCACGGCAACCCAGGCTGTACCGTTGAATTTCATCACCGAGGCTTTGTCGGCATTGCCCAGATCATCGTATACCAGATAAGGGGTTCCGGTACGGTCGAGCGTAAGTGCAAGCCCGGCTGAAATAGCGTTGGTAAAACCGGCGGTACCGACAAGCACCCATGCGGTACCGTTGTATGTCATCACACTAGCCTTTCCGCTGCCTGTATAATCCCGGTAAGCTACATAGGGTGTTCCTGTTTTATCGATGGCCAGATCAAGCAAATCAACCGGGTTGACAGAAATGCCTGCTGCGCCTACGCAGGCCCAGGAAGAACCGGTATATTTCATGACCGAAAGTTTCGAGCTGTTGGCCTGATCCTGGATGGCAATCCAGGCATTGCCCAACGGGTCGCTGGCAACAGCAGCAAAGTGTCCCGGTGCGGTGAAACCTGCTGGCCCGAGCTGTTTCATAATTCCCCCACTGATGGCCGAAGAAACAGTGAGCTGATCAGCCACCGATCCATCTGAATATGCGATAAAGCCTATCCCGGTGCTTGTGACTGCTACATTGGTGAAAATTCTTGCCGGAGCATTTATTTCGTCGGTGCTTGGTATCATCCAGTTGCATTGGGCCGTGAATTGAGAGGAACACGAAAGTGCAACAGCGGTGATAAAGAGGAAGTTTTTTTTCATGTACGTGGTGGGTTTGTTTCGATCTGAGCGTTCAGCTGAGCTTCGAGTAACAAGTTGCAATGAATCGTCATGCTTTACAAACCATATTTCGTTCTACAATTCAGTTCCGAAAGGTATCCTGACCTGCCATTCGCATGTATTTAACTGACTGACAAGCCAATGACAGTTAAACAAGCTCCTTCTTTTGCACGCTTCTGGCCCTGGAAGGAGTGGTGATGATCAGATGCCAAACTACCCTGTGAGCTTCTGGCCTACAGGGTAGTTTAAGTCAAGTATCGAGAATCCGAGTGAAGTTTCGATCTATTCAACAACCACTCTTCCTACCGAAACCGTCTTGGTGGTTTTATCGGTCACCCTGACCTGGTACATTCCTTTTCCGTTTTCACGTACATCGATGATACATGTAGGGTTCTGAGTCGTAGTTTGGAAAACAAGTTTTCCGATCACATCAAAAACTTCAACTGTATTTTCGTTGTTGAGGCCTTCTATTGTAAACATACCATTGCTTGGGTTCGGGAAACATTTCAGACCGGCAGCTTCCGAGAGGGTAGCGATCCCTGTTGGTGAAGTTACCGTTCCTGTTACCGGTACGCGGACGCTGGCACAAACAGGTGTCTGAGCCTTCCAGTTGTAGAAGAAGTAGTAGTAAACGTCGGGGGAAACGCCGGCATCCGAGCCGGTAAGACTTACCAGGTTGCTGACCGTGTACGGATAGGCTGCCCCTGCGCTGTTACGGTATACATCAACAGTACTTGCATCGCCCATCTTCATGGCATACATGGTATCAGCAGGCAGAACAAAACCAAGCGGAACGGTATTGACACCCACAACCGCGGTGAAGCTTGCCGAGTCGATAGCCGTACCGGCATTGTTTACCACAACAATTTCGCGCACACCGGCTGTGGCAGCATACACATCAACCGAATTGATCTGAACAGGGTTCACGACATTGAAGTAGAGCCTGTGTGAAGCATTTGCTGTAAAATACCCTCCGGTTCCGGTAGTTGCAAGACCAAGCGGCGATATGGTTGAAGTGGTTTCGTTGGTTACATAATAGGTAGTCGTAGCGCTGATGGTAGGATCATACGTAGTTCCTGTCTGCAACGGTGTTCCACCGGTAGGGGCGCTGTACCAGTCGATCGATGCTGCACCCGAGGCAACCGAAGCAGCCAGATTTACAACACCTGTTCCGACACGGGTAGCACCTGTAGTAACAGGGGCCGGCAGAATAGTAACGGTAACAAAATTGTTTTTTTACAGCGGTATTGTTTCCAAAGCTGTTTGTGGCAACCAGGGTTACGGTATAGGTGCCGGATGCGGTATAGGTGTGCGAAGGGTTTTGAGCTACAGAAGAATTTCCATCCCCAAAATTCCAGGCCCAGGAAGTAGGGCTGTTGATGGAGTTATCGGTAAACTGAACGGCCCCGCCACAGGTGCTTGGTGTATTGACTGCAAAATCAGCAACCGGAGGAACATTGTGGTTGATGATCCCGCTCTTGTATTCAAAATACGTGGCGCTGTTTCCAACACCCGATACTCCATAACCTATCATCATATACCCATTATCAATCCCCCACGACGTACCCCAGGAGTTACGCAGGATCCAGCAGCTTTGTGTATCGTCCCAGCCAACAAGTACGATTGCATGGTCAATAGAGGTTCCATCTGTGGCATTCATCACACCACCGGTATAAGCCTGGAAATTATTACCAGCATCTACACCAGCCCAGACTGGGCCGTAGTCGTAAATGGCTTGTTTGATTTGTGCATCGGTTGGGTTGACAGCGATTTGTTGGTAGCCAACAGGTTTTTCATGATAAGTATAGGAGGAAGCACAAGTTCCGGTTGAAGTGCCCGAAGCAGCATTGAAAGGCAGATCGGCTTCATACACGCCACCAAAGATGGTGAACATACTGTCGGGGCACCAGCCTCCGTTACAGCCGCTGCAAGTCAGATCGCAATTGATGAGCCACTGTTCGGAAAAGCTGCGTACGTTGTTGTCCCATATTTTTACATCACATTCCATAGACCCAACCGAAGCAAAGGCCCAACAGCAACCGCACTGGCCCTGATCTTTACAAGGAGTGCAATCGCCCAGCGTCAGCCAGCTGTAGGTAGCAGGCAAGGTAGTGCGGGTTGCTTTGTTCTGTTGTTTAACAGGAGTCGCCGGCATGGTCGAAAAAGGTGCACCGGTATAGCTGCCTTCAGAAACAATCTGCGCCGAAAAGAAATCAGTGGCCGTATTGATTCCTTCCCAGGGGCGCATATAAACAAGGTCGAGGGTGGTAGTACCCCTTCCGAGTGCAGTAAACTTAATGATTTGCGTTCCGGGAGCCCCAATGGGTGCAGCCGGGATATCGCTTACAAATTCATAGGGACCGGCTTGTTTCAAAACGCCCTGTTGCATCCGTTTCTGATCGGCAGAATTGCGCATGTACCAGCCATAGCCGGAAGACGGTTTTGAAGGAAGCCTCACTTCGAGGGCCTCATTGGCATGAAGCGTAACCTGTTGGTTCAGCTGGCTTGCCGTGACCCTGACAAATGACTGACCAAACATACTTCCGCTGAGCGCGAGCGAAAGCACAACTAGGCGTAGTGAATTTTTCATGTGGTTTTGGTTTTGTGTGTTAATGTGTGTAAAACAGTTGAAGGATTGGGTACGCTACTTCATTCCGGTCTGTGAGGTGTGCGCAATCACAGAGAGAATGTACGCCATGCTACAAAAACACTGTTTAAAAAAGAAAACGGGGACGAACGGATTGTATGCCTGTAGAACGGGTATGCTTAGACTTAAGCCCAGGTATTTGTCTTTTCTGATGACAAGATAAACACAAAAAATATCAAATCCTAGTAGGAATTAAAAAAAATGAAAGCTAAATTAATCGAAACGTATTCAACAAATAAGGCTGTGGCATGCCTGTAAACGGGTATGATTGGAGTGACTGACTCTTTTTAAAGCCCTCTATCATGCGTTCTTTTTTTCTTTGATGTTGCTAAGGTGGACTAAAGAATCTGGAATTACTATCCCCATAATATGGCCAATATCAGTTTGGGAGTATGGGGTGATAAAGCGGGGGAAAAGAATTAGTGCATATAATCCCAAAATGAACAGCAGAAACGCAGGACAACCATGGTCTCCTCCGGGAGGACATCTATCTTCTCCGCCAGGACAACAAACTTCTCCGGGAAAATGCTTTCAATAGCATCTCCAAATCCTTTTATTGAACAGACTCTCGATAAGGAACCTCGGGGAACGTGTCGGGAACCCTGGGGAACATGTCGGGAACCTTGGGGAACGTGTCGGGAACCTTAGGGAACATGTCGGGAACCTAAGGGAACGTGTCGGGAACCTTAGGGAACATGTCGGGAACCTAAGGGAACGTGTCGGGAATCTAAGGGAACATGTCGGGAAGCTTAGTAAACGTGTCGGGAAGCTTAGCAAACATGTCGGGAAGCTTAGCAAACATGTCGGGAAACTAAGGGAACATGTCGGGAAGCTTAGTAAACGTGTCGGGAAGCTTAGCAAACATGTCGGGAAGCTTAGTAAACGTGTCGGGAAGCTTAGCAAACATGTCGGGAATCTAAGGGAACATGTCGGGAAGCTTAGCAAACATGTCGGGAACCTAAGGGAACATGTCGGGAAGCTTGGGGAACATGTCGGGAAGCTTAGTAAACGTGTCGGGAAGCTTGGGGAACATGTCGGGAAGCTTGGGGAACGTGTCGGGAACCTTAGTAAACGTGTCGGGAAGCTTGGGGAACATGTCGGGAAGCTTGGGGAACGTGTCGGGAAACTAAGGGAACAGTCGGGAACCCCAGGGAATGAGCTGCCTTTTAAAGGCAGCACCTCCGAACAACAAAGGTCTCTTTCAGGACAACTAACTTCTCCGGCAGGACAATTTGTGCCATTTATATCGATACCGTTCGGAAATGTCTCCAGTTACATGAAAAGGCATTGGCCCAATAAACCGGAATTTTGCATTAGCCGTGTAACAGGCTAATCCCGCATTATGCAGTAGAAGCAGGCATTCGCGCACAAAAGGCCAATTCCGAATGAATAATGCGGGATAAATGCCCTTGAGGTCGCCGTTGCGAAGTGCCTTCGCAATTTTATTGCTGTCTCGCTTGTCTTCCTTTTTCACTTGTTCCTTTTGTGTTGTTGGAATATCAGCGGGGCTAACTATAATCGAATTAACACCATTTTTGCTTAATTCCCGGTGTATCCAGAATCCACAGAAACCTGCCCCCTAAGCGCTAAGATAGGTGCCTCCTGCAAAATTAGTTTGTAAATAGTTGACTAGCTTTTCAACAGAGGGTTCCTGTGCATAATTCTTGTGAGATGCATGGTCTGTTAATATAGGGCATCTCTAATAACCCCGTTTTCTTGACCTCTCCCTGACCCTCTCCCAAGAAGAGGGAATGTTTGGAAGGGGTTATTAGAGATGCCCTATAGTCACTTTCCAGCTTGATTTGTGAACATCGAACCCTACATAGATATTCTCTCCAGTAAAGTCCTTAAGTTGTGTCGTTTTCATAGCATACGTTTTTATTTAAACTTACACATTACAAACAAAAGGGCTCTCTGCGAGAGAGGAGGAGAAAAAAATCCAGACAAAACGATGGGAGTTTTATTCAAATGAATTCATTTGAATTCATTTGAATAATTCAGCACAAAGGCTCCCCCTCTCTGCTTGCAGAGAGGGGGCCGGGGGGTGAGTCGCGGGGAGCCTGCTCTTACCCAATACTTTCCCTCAACCTCCGTACATTCCGGATCAGTTGTTCCGACTCTTCATAGTTCAGCGTCTGTTGCGCATCCGAAAGGGCTTCCTCTGGCTTTTCATGCACTTCGTAGATTACCCCATCGGCTCCTGCTGCGGCAGCTGCCAGGGCAATGGCAGGTACATGTTCACGCAAACCAATGCCATGCGAGGGGTCGGCAATAACCGGAAGATGGCTTTTTTCTTTTAAGATGGCAATGGCGTTTATATCAAACGTGTTACGGTAGGCTGTTTCGTAACTGCGTATTCCCCGTTCGCAAAGCATCAGTCGTTCGTTACCGGCCGAAAAAACATATTCTGCGCTCTGCAACAACTCGTCTATGGTGCCGCTCATGCCCCTTTTTATGAGTACTGGCTTATCAACCCTGCCCAGTTCATCGAGTAGGTTGAAGTTTTGCGAATTGCGTGCCCCAACCTGGAACACATCCACATATTCATACATCGGTGCAATCTGGCTCACCTGCATGACTTCGGTAATGATCTTGATTTTATATTCGCGGCAGATGGAACTGAACATTTTCAACCCCTCCATGCCCATTCCCCGAAATGCATAGGGTGAACTCCGGGGTTTGAATACGCCTCCGCGCATGATGAAGATGTTTTGTGAGGCCAGGTGTTTGGCCACACTCCTCACCTGTTCTTCGCTCTCGATACTACAGGGGCCGGCCATGAGCGAAAAAGACCCGGCTCCGATCATCACCCCGTCTCCCAGATCTATGCCCGATTCTCCCACCTTCCACTTGCGGGATACAAGTTTGTAACTTTCGGATACCCGGTGAACATCGGCCACACCAGGCAGGGTTCCCAGACGGCGTATATCGAATTCGTTTTTTCCGATACAGACCAGGTACGAAGCACGTTGGGTCTGCACCGCTGTTGGCTTGTAGCCAATGGAAGTCAACACCTCTTGAATCTTTTCTTTTTGAGCGCTCGTTGCTCCTGGATCGAGTTGAATGATCATATCGTTTTGTTTAGTTCGTGAGGATTGATTGTACAAACCGGGCTGTGCTTGTCTGAACATCCGTTCCCTGCTCCAGCGCCCGGATATAAGCGCTGCCAATGATAGCCCCGTTTGCATACGCGCAGGCATTGGCGAAGGTTTCATTGTCTGAAATACCGAAACCAATGAGTAAGGGGTTACGCAGGTTCATCGCCCGTACCCTGGCAAAATAGTCAGACTGGACAGCCGTCACTCCTGCTTTTGCTCCGGTCGTGCTTGCTGCCGACACCATATAGATAAACCCTTTCGAATGCTCGTCGATGAGGCGGATCCTCGCTTCAGACGTCTGAGGTGTGATGAGAAAGATATTGATGATCCCGTATTTGGTGAACATCGCTTCATATTCTTCGACATATTCTGAAAATGGAAGATCAGGGATGATTACCCCGTCAATGCCAACCTCCTGTGCTTGAATACAAAACGCTTCTACCCCAAACTGCAACACCGGGTTGAGATAACCCATGAACAACAGCGGGGCCTGAATCGATCTGCGGATATCTTTCAACTGCTCAAACAAAAGCCGGAGTGTCATCCCGTTTCGGAGGGCCAACTCGCTGCTGTGCTGAATCACAGGTCCATCGGCAAGCGGATCCGAAAACGGGATCCCGATTTCGATCAGATCAACACCGGCAGCGCTCAGGCTTTCTATCACCGGCACAGTATCCTTCAGGGCCGGAAAACCGGCAGTAAAATAAACAGAGAGAATAGCGTTCTTTCTTTTGAATAATTCAGTAATACGGTTCATAGGTTCTGGTGTTTCATATAGGTGGCCAGGTCTTTGTCTCCCCTGCCGCTGAGGTTCAGGACAACAACGTCGGTCTCGTTTGCTTTCATTTTTTCGAGATGGGCCAAGGCATGGGCGCTTTCCAGGGCCGGAATGATACCCTCGAGTTTACAACATAAAAAAGCGGCGGCCAGCGCCTCGTCGTCTGTTACCGAAACAAAGCTGGCCCTTCCGCTTTTGAAGAGATGGGCATGTACCGGGCCAACCCCAGGGTAATCGAGGCCCGCAGAGATACTGTATGGTTCGGTAATCTGCCCGTCTGAAGTTTGCATGAGCATGGTCTTGCTCCCGTGAATAATGCCCGGCTTGCCCAACACCATCGTTGCCGCCGAATGCCCCGTGTCAATGCCTTTTCCGGCAGCTTCCACCGCTATCAATTTAACCGATTCATCATTCAGGAAATGATAAAAGGCGCCCGCGGCATTGCTTCCGCCTCCTACACAGGCCAATACATAATCGGGTGTTTCACGTCCTTCATGCGAAAGGAGCTGAGCTCTTATCTCCGCGCTGATCACACTTTGAAAGCGGGCCACCATGTCGGGGTAAGGATGGGGGCCCACAACAGAACCGATAATATAATGGGTATCAATGGGGTTGTTGATCCAATCGCGTATGGCTTCGTTGGTGGCGTCTTTCAGAGTACGGCTGCCACAAAGCGCCGGAATGACAGTAGCCCCGAGGAGTTTCATCCGGGCCACATTGGGCGCCTGCCGGTCTATATCCACTTCACCCATATACACAATGCATTCAAGACCCATCAACGCACAAACCGTGGCCGTGGCAACACCATGTTGACCGGCACCGGTTTCGGCTATGATGCGTTTCTTGCCCAAACGTTTGGCAAGCAGAATCTGCCCCAGCGTATTGTTGATTTTATGTGCCCCGGTATGGTTTAGGTCTTCCCGTTTCAGGTAAATTTTCATGCGGTAATGGGCCGATAGCCGCGAAGCCAGATACAAGGGCGAGGGTCTGCCTACATAATCGCGAAGCAGATTATCGAACTCGGTTTTAAAACCGGCATCATTCATAATGTCGAGATAGCACAGACGCAGTTCTTCGACATTCGGATAGAGCATTTCGGGGATATAAGCCCCCCCGAAACTTCCGTAATATCCTTTTTCATTTACTTGATACATCTGTGGTTGTAGGTTAGAAATTTGGTTAGTGTTGAGTGTGAAATGGTTGATCTCTTTGCGCTCAAGGTTCTATCTATGTGACTGAAAGGAAACGGCAATTCCTTACACATCACGCAACCCTGTCATTACCCGTTTTAATTTCACTCCATCTTTCACCCCTGGGCTTGTTTCAAATTTGCTGTTCAAATCAATGGCATACAGAGCGGGCAGTTCGCGTTCCATCATTTTCAACTTACTGACATGCCCAAACCCGATGCCCCCGCTCAGAAAAAATGGTTTGGATCCATGATAATGCATCAGAAGTTCCCAGTTAAACGCTTCTCCGCTTCCTCCATATCCTGGTGTCTTTGTATCAAACAGGTAATGCGAGCAACATGATTCATATTCATTTAACGCCCCGAAATCAAAATCTTCAGAAACGCCAAATGCTTTGATAACAGGAACATACAGACTCAGTCTTTTACAAAATGCAGGGCTTTCATTGCCGTGAAGCTGTATGGCGTGAAGCTTGAACCGCATCGTTTTTTGAATAACCTCCTCGTGTGTAGGATTCACAAACACGCCAATTTTAGAGATTGTGGAAGGCAATGCTTTCAATGCAGCAGCATCAAGATCATCTCCAACAAAACGACTGCTTTTGGGATAAAAAATAAAACCCATATAATCTGGTTTTAGTTCTGAAACAGCCTTGATATTCCCGGCATTGCGCATGCCACAAACTTTAATTTTCATGACGATCTTGAATTTTGCTTCTTAAAGAATTTAAGGAAGAGCCTGCGAACTCCGGAACGAAACCTTTATTTACGAGCAGCGGCCACCGGCTCCCGCGCACGTTCTTCGTACTCTGCCACTTCCTTAATCAGCCGGGCACAAGCCAGTTCTGGCCGGCTGTTCTTCATAAATGTTTCACCAATTAAAAACCCGCTATACCCGGCTTGTTTCAACTCATGGATCGTAGCTGCCGACGAGAGGCCGCTTTCTGAAACGCGAAGCATCCCAGCGGGGAGCAAGGAAGCCATTTTCAGACTTTGGTTGATATCCACCGAAAAATCGTTCAGATTACGGTTGTTTACACCGGCCACATCCACAAATTCATTCAGAGCGCTGAGCTCCGGAGCTTCCCGGAGCTCGAGCAAGACTTCCATGCCCAGGCTATGTGCGAGCCTGCCAAGCTCTTTTACCTGAACCGCATCCAGAACATTGGCAAGAAGCAGGATCACATCTGCCCCAATGGATTTTGACTCGATGACCTGATATTCGTCGATGATAAAATCCTTGCGAAGAATGGGACAATAGTTGAATTTTCGGGCAGTCGTCAGATCTTCGTTCTGGCCTCCGAAAAAACGGGTATCAGTCAGGATACTCAAGGCGCTGGCTCCAGCCTGCATGTAACCGATGGAAGTACGCTCCACAGAAACATAGTTGTTGATCACCCCCAGCGAAGGCGATTTACGTTTAATCTCTGCAATGATCCCTGTCTTGTCAGCCCGCTGCAGATATTTTTTCAGGGATACTCCTGGCGAAGAAAAATACACCGATTTTTCAAGCAGTTTTGCAGGATACAGCGCTTTGCGTTCGGCCACTTCTTTCTTCTTGTGGGCGATAATGTCAGACAGTATATTCATGTTCGAGTAGTTTTTTAAAAACAGTATACGCTTTTTTTGATAGGAGTGATTCCCTGGCAAGCGCAACAGCATCGGGAATGGATCGTTCGGAACTGACACACTGAATAGCAAGACCAGCATTCGCGCAAACCACATCGTTTTGGGCAGGAGTGCCTTGCCCATTGAGTATCTTCAAAAAGAGTTTTGCCGATTCTTCCATCGTTTCTCCCCCTGCCAATTCGGCTTGCGTGTAGGATGGAAGACCAATATCTGCAGGAAAAAGAAGTTCCTCTTTGGCGCGGCTGATGAGTTTAAAACCGGCAGTCAGCGAAAGTTCATCATATCCATCCAGTGAATGAACAAGTAAAAAACTGCGTTCTGTTTGCTGCAACAGGTAATGATAAAGCCTGGAAAGCTCCAGGTTAAACACACCGGTAAGCTGATAGTTTGGAAAAGAAGGATTCACCAATGGGCCCAGCATATTAAAGAATGTACGCATACCCAGTTCTTTGCGAACAGGAGCCACCATTTTCATGGCCGGGTGAAAAAGCGGAGCATGCATAAAACAGATTCCGCTCCTGTCGAGTTGTTGTTTTAACACTTCCTCCTTATTCGTGAACCGGTAACCCAGGAACTCCATCACATTCGATGATCCGCTTATCGAAGACACCCCATAGTTTCCATGTTTTGCAACTTTTACCCCGGCCCCGGCCGTAACAAAACTTGCCAGGGTGGAGATGTTGAATGTGTTTTTAGAATCGCCCCCGGTGCCACAGAGATCAATTGTTTCGAAATCGGAAAGATCAATTTTCAGACAGAGCCCCAGCAAGGCATCTCTAAAACCTTCGAGTTCGCTCACTGTGATTGGTCTTAGCATGTATACGGCCAGGAACGCAGCGATCTGGCTTTGGTTGCACCCACCGCCGGCAATGCGGTGTATGACATCTGTAGCCTGCTCTTTCGTGAGCGGTTTGTGTTCGAATAATTGATTTAGGATTGCTTTCATCATGCAGGGATCTTCAAGAGCTATGGTGATAAAGAAAGAGGCTTACCTCACAGGATGTTCAAGCCAGTTCCGGATGATCTGTTCACCATATTCTGTCAATATACTTTCGGGGTGAAACTGGACTCCCCGCACATCATACTTCCGGTGCCGGAGGGCCATCACAAATCCGTTGGCATCACGTGCCGTTACTTCCAGCTCAGCCGGAAAGGAATGACTATCTACCACCCAGGAATGATACCTCCCTGCTTTAAACCGTGTAGGCAAGCCCTCAAACAAAACATCGTGGGCCACAACTTCCATTTCCGTTGCCACGCCGTGATAAACCGTGTCGAGGTTGATCAGTTTCCCGCCGAACACTTCACCAATGGCTTGCTGACCAAGACATACCCCAAAGATACTTTTGGTTGAAGCGAAGCTTTCGATCAGCTCTTTGAGCAAACCTGCTTCCGAAGGCAGGCCGGGCCCCGGAGAGAGCAGGATCTTATCAAAGCCCGAAATCTCATCGCGTGTTATCTGGTCATTCCGGCGGACAGTTACTTCATGTGCACTGATTTTTTCAATACAGTGCACCAGGTTGTAGGTAAAACTGTCGTAATTATCGAATACCAGTATTTTCATTTTAAAGGGTATTATTCTGTTAAGTTAAAGTAGAAACCGTCACGGCACTCTTTCTTCTCAGGTTAGATCGTTTCTGCCAATTGCATGGCTTTTTTCAGCGCGGCCAGTTTGTTGTTCACTTCCTGGAGTTCGCTTTGTTCATCCGATGACTCCACCACTCCGGCCCCGGCCTGATAGTAAAGGTGCTTGTCCTTACAAAGAAAAGAGCGGATCATAATGGCATGGTTAAAATCGCCGTTGAAACCCATCAGACCGATGCATCCACCGTAAAAACCACGTCTCCCCTTTTCATACCGGTCTATCAATTGCAAGGCTTTGTGTTTGGGAGCGCCCGAAAGCGTTCCTGCAGGAAAAGTGCTGGACATCAGATCGAAGGTGGTCCTTCCCTCTTTCAACACCCCGCTTACTTTGGAGACCAGATGTATGACGTGTGAATAATACTGGATTTCGCGAAATGTTTCTACCTCCACCGTCGTGCAATTCCGGCTCAGGTCGTTCCTGGCCAGATCAACGAGCATGACATGTTCGGCGTTCTCCTTTGGGTCCTGTTTCAGTTTTTCGGCCGAAAGCGCATCAGCCTGGCTGTCGCCCGTACGTTTGAATGTGCCTGCAATGGGGTGGATAGAAGCCTTCGATTCTTTTAGTATGAGCTGTGCCTCGGGCGAGGATCCGAACAGTTTAAAGTTGCCATAATCAAAATAAAACAAGTACGGAGAGGGGTTTACCGATCGTAAGGCACGGTATACGTTAAAATCATCGCCGCTGTATTTTCTGCAAAATGCCCGGGAGAAAACCACCTGAAAAACATCTCCCCGATGGCAATGCCCTTTCCCTGCACGAATCACGTTCCGAAACTCATCATCCGTAAAGTTCGACCGTTCTTCACCTTCAATCTTGAAACCATAGGATGCAAAATTTTTGTTTTCGATTAAGGCCTCCAGTGCGGCAAGGCCTCCTCCTGCCCTATTCTCAGAATCGTGATCAAACAGATACAGCTCATCCCTGAAATGATCGATGACAATGACATAGCGGTATACCTGATAGATCATTTCCGGAATACTCCTTTCTTTCTTCACTTCTGCATTCAGCTGAATATCCTCAAAATAACTGATTGCATCATAGCCCGTGTACCCAAAGAGCCCTGTTGTTGTAAACGGGAAGGAGTTTGCATCAGGCTCAAAAGCATGTTGGAAATCATCAAAAATGAATGAAAGCTGGCTACGCAGATTTTCACCAGCATGTATTTCAAGGCTCCCGTCGGGATAGGTGCAGATAAGTTCGTCGCGCTCGAGTTTGATTCCTGCCATCGGTGCGCAACAGATATACGAATAGCTGTTTTCGTTGCCATGGTAATCAGAACTCTCTAACAAAATGCTGTTCGGAAATTTGTCACGCAGTTTCAGATAAATACTCACGGGAGTATGGGTATCCGAAAAGCCCTTTTTACTGGTGGTATGAAGACGATGTTTTTTCATATGGCGTCAGAAACGGGATTAAATTCAGAACAAAAAAAAGGCCTGCTGTGAACAGCAGGCCCTAAGGCTTATCGGGAGTTTTACACAACTCAGGCTGTTCTCATTGATTTTGAGAAGAGCCACCATCCGTTATGATTTAAATTTTTCATTTCTTTTGTTTGAACAAAACAAATATAGGCTTCTTTTTTGTTTATCTCCAAAAAAATGCATGAAATTCTTTTTCGCCTATACATCCCGACAGACCAGGTCAATTGGTTTTTAACTGATTCAGGGCATCCTTTGCCGGCCCATATTCCGGATCCAATGTCAGGCTGTATTTGTAATCGGCAGCTGCGTTTTGGGCCTGCCCCATGACCTGATAGGTATATCCTCTTCCGAAATATCCTTTTGCGTTCTTGGGGTTTATTCCTATCGCATCCGAAAAACAATGAATGGCTTCGGGATAATCCTTCCGATCAACGGCAAGGACTCCCAGATTGTATTGGGCATCAAAAAAGGTCTTGTCGATCGAAAGCAGATGTTTGTATACCTCGGTTGCCTTTGGGTAATTTCCCTCATCCTGACAAAGCTTTGCATAATCATAGAGCACCTCTGTATTCGCAGGCTGAAGCCTGAGTGCATCTGCATAATACTCTTCTGCAAGACGGTTATGCTGGGCGGCACAAATCAGGCCCAGTTGTACATAAGCCTTGTAGTATTTGTTATCCTGTTCTACGGCAGTTTGAAAACTGGAAAGAGCCTTGGCTGTATCACCCGCTTCTTTAAAATTCATGCCTTTCATGAAATACGCTTTTGCATTGAACTGGTCGATCTTCAATGCCTCGTCGAGATAATTAAGCGACTCCTGATATTTGCGAACATAAAAATAAAGCTCTGCCAGCTTCATAATACATTCCGGATTTTTCTGGTCCAGCAGGTGGCTCTTGATCAGGGCCTGTTTGGAAAGCCCTGTTTTGTTCATTGCAAAAAAGATGTCGGCCAGGGTAAGAAAAGAGGTGGCCTTGCTGCTGTCAATATTCATTGCTCTTTTCATATCGGCCAGTGATGCTGTCAGATTTTTCTGATCGAGGTAGTATTTCGCCCGTGCCTCATACAATTCAGCGCTGCCTGGCTTTTCTTTGAGTTTGGCGTTCAAGTCATCGAGTCTGACCGACGAGCTGTCGGAAGATACCGGGGTTGTTGCTTTTTTTGCAGTACCGTTATTCCCGCAGGATGCCATACTCCACAGACAGATGGCGAGGATAAGGTTTACAAGGAGTGATTTCATAGAGGTGGATTTTAAGACTCGCTAAATAATCAATCAAAATAGATCCACAAATCTGGGCAGAATTTTCAAATCACAGACAAACCAGGCAAGTAATCCTAAAAAATAAAAAAAGCCCCCGGACATGGCGGACCGGGGACTGGTTAACAAAGGTACAGTAAAATAAATTCAAAAACCTATACCTCTGGAATTAGCTTAAAGCAAGAATATTTAAAAAAAAAATTCAAAACCTGGCTTCGGGCATTAATTTGCCGAAGGGGCAGCGAGCGCATCCTTAATCTTGCGTTCGATTTCATCGGCCAGGTCGGGGTTGTCGAGGAACACCTGTTTCACGGCATCACGTCCCTGACCGAGCTTTGTTCCTTCATAACTAAACCACGAACCCGCCTTGGCAATGATATTGTGTTCTACTCCGATATCAATGATTTCGCCGACTTTAGAAATGCCTTCTCCGAAGATGATATCGAATTCGGCAAGGCGGAAAGGCGAAGCCATCTTGTTCTTGACCACTTTCACCCGGGCACGGTTACCGGTAGCGGTATCACCGTCCTTGATTTGTCCGATCCGACGGATATCCAGACGAACGGAAGCATAAAATTTAAGGGCATTACCACCGGTTGTCGTTTCAGGGTTTCCGAACATGACACCGATCTTTTCGCGAAGCTGGTTGATGAATATACAACAGCATCCTGTTTTATTGATGGTGCCGGTAAGTTTACGCAGGGCTTGCGACATGAGCCTGGCCTGGAGTCCCATTTTAGAATCTCCCATTTCGCCTTCGATTTCGCTTTTGGGAGTCAATGCGGCTACGGAGTCGATAACAATGATATCGATGGCGCCTGAGCGGATCAGGTTTTCGGTGATTTCGAGGGCCTGCTCGCCGTTGTCTGGCTGGGAGATCAGGAGTGTTTCGAGGTCTATGCCCAATTTCTGTGCATACCCGCGGTCAAACGCATGCTCGGCATCAATAAAGGCTGCGATACCCCCTGCTTTCTGCACATTGGCAATGGCATGCAGGGCCAGCGTTGTCTTACCCGACGATTCAGGGCCATAGATCTCAACAACACGTCCTTTCGGAAAGCCTCCAATACCCAGGGCCACATCCAGTCCAAGCGAACCGGTAGGAATAGATTCAACCTGATCAACCACGTTTGCGGTCATCTTCATGATGGTTCCTTTGCCGTAAGTTTTTTCGATCTTATCCAGTGTCAGCTGAAGCGCTTTCAGTTTTTCCTTGTTTACTTCTTTCATCGCGTCTTTTTCTTTCGTGTCTTTCGCTTCTTTTTCTTTGATGTCCTTGCTCATGGTCGTATGGTGGTTTAGTTGTTACTTGGTTGCAGGGCTTCTGTAATCTGTGCCGAGTGTTCTTTTGATTTTACTTTTGTAATGACTTTTTCAATGATCCCTTTTTCAGAAATCAAAAAGGTAGTTCGTGCCACTCCATCGAATATACGGCCCATAAACTGTTTCTTCCCCCAGGTATCGTATGCCTTTATTACATCCAGATTCGTATCAGCAAGCAAACTGAACGGTAGTTTGTGTTTCTGTATGAATTTAAGATGTGAACGTTCATCGTCCTTGCTCACACCCAGTATTTCAATTCCCTTGTTTCTCAGTTCTTCCACATGATCACGCAGATTGCAGACTTCTTCAGTACATGTTGGCGTCAAGTCTGCCGGATAAAAAAAGAGCGCCAGTTTTCGTCCTTGATAATCGCCCAGTTTTTTTTCGACCCCGTTTTCATCTTTCACTTTAAAATCGGGGGCCTTCATTCCGGCAGCCAGACTTGTACAATGATTCTTGAAAATTGCCTTCTCTGTGGTCTTTGTCATACCCGTATTCTCTTCTTACAAAGTACAAGAAACTTTGACTCCCGGCAAAGGCTAACTTATCAGCTTTATCAACAACCAACGATTTACCAGCAAACCCATTTGTCACAAAAACAAACAATCTACGGCAGGTAAATTACATTAAATTCAACAAACACAAAACTTATTTTGAACTATTTTGTCATGAAAACTGACAAAGGGGAAGGAATAAGCAGCTAAATTCAGCCCAAATAGCTATACAAATAGCTATACAAACAACTAAATAACAGCATATTGGGTGTTTTTATAGCTTCTTTCGGCTGAGCCTTATTTCCCACGCGATTGGGAGCTATAATATTTACAAACATCGGTCAGCCCACAGACCTCACACTTGGGGCTTCGGGCCAGGCATGTATAACGTCCGTGAAGAATGAGCCAATGATGGGCTATGGGCACCTGCGCGAGGGGTATGTATTTCATCAACTGTTTTTCGGTTGCCAAGGGGGTTTTGGCATTGGTGGTAAGTCCAAGCCGAGCTGCAACCCTGAACACATGTGTATCGACAGCAAGCGTTGGTTTGTCATACACCACGGAGGCAATGACATTGGCAGTCTTACGTCCTACCCCGGGCATTTTCTGTAACTCTTCTACATCGGAAGGTACGTTTCCATGAAATTCTTCGGTAAGCATTTTCGCCATGCCAACCAGGTGTTTGGCCTTGTTGTTCGGATAACTGATGCTTCGTATGTACTGAAAGACCTCATCAGAGCTGGCTGCTGCCATCACCTCAGCCGTTGGAAATGCGTTGAACAAGGCAGGTGTTACCAGGTTCACCCGTTTATCTGTACACTGTGCCGATAGGATGACGGCCACCAGCAATTGATAGGGGTTTGTATAATGCAGTTCTGTTTCAGCCACCGGCATGTGGGTACTGAAATAGCTAAGTACTGCCTCAAAACGTTGTTTCTTTGTCATCGTTCAGCAAGGATTCCAGGGAGAAAAAAAATCCTGATCGGCTGACCAGGATTTGAATTTGTTTCAGGGTGTAATGTCTATGAGCTCCACATCGAACACCAGTGTTGCTTTGGCAGGGATGATTGGTGGGTGTCCACGTTCGCCATAGGCCAGGGTGTAGGGAAGGATGAGCTGTGCTTTTTCGCCTTTGTGGAGCATGGCTATACCAAGGTCCCATCCTTTGATGACCATGCCCTGGCCCAATGTAAATTCAAAGGGTTGTCCGCGTTCGACCGAAGAATCAAATAAACTTCCATCGAGGAGGAAACCAGAATAATGCACTTTTACTTTGTTCCCATTTACAGGTTTGTTGGCCGTGTTTGCAGGAGCAAATTCCGGGAGTTTGCGGTCTGATAAAAAAATAATTTTCAGTCCGTCGGGGGTAGTCACCGTATCCTTTCCGGTTGTATTGGCTTTCCGGATCCCTTCTTTGAGTTCGAGCAATTCAACATCAAAAATGAGGGTGCTGTTGGCCGGGATCTTGCCCATGCCTCGTGCACCATAGCCAAGCGCCGGGGGGATAACGAAGGTGGCCTTATCGCCGACATGAAGGAGCGCAATGCCTTCGTCCCATCCGGCAATAACCTGTCGTTTGCCGAGTTTGAATTCAAAAGGCTGATTGCGTGCCACCGAACTGTCGAATACGGTATCGTTGGTCAGCTTGCCGGTATAATGCACCTTCACCTGATCGCCGGCATGAGCCTGGGCGCCACAACCACGGGTGGTGATGGTATACTGAAGACCGGATGTGGTGCTTAGTTTTTCTGGTTTTTTCACTATCGTTGGTTTACAAGGTGTGTTTTTATGCAGGATCGTACAACTGACGAGCAGACCCAGTGCAACAACAAACACGATGGATGCGTTTTTTTTCATTGGTTATCGGGTAGAAAGAACAAAGGGTTTGGTTTGGGATTGTTCTACTTTACATCTACAATTTCAATATCAAACAAAAGTGTGGCATAGGGTTTCATCCGGCCTCCACCATCACCATAGGCAAGCGAAGAAGGAATGATCAGATTGGCTTTACCGCCTTTTTTCATGGTCAGGAGAGCCTCGTCCCATCCCGGGATGACCTGTTGTTTGCCGACCTGGAATTCAAACGGTTTGCCGCTGTTTTCTGAAGAGTCGAACACCTGCCCGTCTATGAATTTGCCTGTGTATTTAACCTGCAGGGTTTGTCCGGCTTTGATGGCATCGCCTTTCCCTTTTTCGGTTTCAATGATATACATACCTGTCTTGGTTGGTTTGGCCTTGATTTTATTATCGGCCAGGTATTTTTCGAGCAGGCCAGGTTCTTCCTCTTTTGCTGCAGCCGCGGCTTTCTGTTGTTCTTCCATGTGTTTTTTCTGTTCCGCCTCAACAATGGTCTTGGGCTCTATCTTATCGATCTTGACGGTAAAATGCAGCATACTCATAGAATCAATAAATGCAGGCGGTTTCATGCGTTCGAGCTTTTCGAAATAGTCTTTGGCATTGAGCAGGAACCCGGTGCTGTCTCCGGCATGCATCGTTGCGATGGCTTCGAACACATCGTTCGGGTAAACGCTTTTACGAAGTACCAGCGGAAGATGGCCATTGCCTTTACGGGTATCGATCAGGGTACAGTCTTTTTCGGTTTTACAAACGATCTGCAGGGTAACGCGGTCGCCGACATGAGGGTGAAGCGTATCTTTTCCTTTGAGGTATTCTTTATAGAACAGACCGCTGGCTGATTTTTCGAAACCGGGGTGTTCGGGTTTGTGACAGGCAATAAACGCAGTGCCGATACAGGCAGCAATCAGGATGTTGGTGTTTCTCTTTTTCATGTACTGGTTCTCTTTTTTTATTTTAGTTCTAGGTTGAAATAGTTCACCGGTCATAGCCCTCCGAGGGTATAGACCGCGATACAAACAGGAGGGTATCGCTAATTTACTTTCACCAATTCAATCTTGTATTGAATCGAGGTAAAAGGCTTAATAATCCCGGTACTTGATCCTTCGGCCCCGTAAGCAAGGTGCGAAGGTATAATAATTTTTGCTTTCCCGCCTTCGCGCATATGAGCCAGGGCCAGGGCCATCCCTTCTATTAACTGGCCTTCATCGCCCAGGGTATATTCAACAGGCTCGGCCGTGACATCAAATTTCTTACCGTTCAAAAAAGTACCCTGGTAGTTGACAAGCACCCGGTCGCCCCGTTCCACACTTTTTCCTTTTCCTTTTATTTCTTCCGAATAATAGAGGCCTTTGCCCAGTTCCTCGTATTTCACCTTGCTGGTTTTTAGAAAGTAGCTGAGTATTTTCTGCTCATCCATTTCATCGACATGGGCCCGTTTTTCGGATTCGGCCTTGTACTGTTTTTCATCGAAAATATGCACCAGCTTTACATGCATGTGCATCATGGTATCATTGCCATACGGCATGAGGTCGTAAGCCGGGATCAGAAAATCTGCGCTGTCGCCTTCGTGCAGCTTGGCAAAGCCATCTTTATCGTTATAAGGAGTGATCATGGTTCCGCGGGAACTCTCCAGGCGGGAGTTGTACAATACCGAGTCGGCAAATGTGTTGAGAATGACCATCTCCAGATATTCTCCTTCCCTTGGTTTGCGGTCGCTTTCGCCCAGGGCCATCAGTTTGAAATAACTGCCATTGCTGAGCCGTCTGAAACCAGGCATGCGTTTCTCTCCACAGGCGGCGAGAATGACAGTGGACAGAAAAAAAATGACAATTCCCTTTTTCATGTGTGTTCTTTAGTGGTAAACACTATTCTAATTGAAATAAAATATCAAACAGCCTCCTTATCTCAAACCCAGAAGTTCCATTTCATACAATACCGGCGCCCGGGGCGGTATTTTATCCCCATCGCCAAGCAAACCATGGGCAAGATTGGAGGGAAGAATGAAACGCACTTTGTCGCCCGTCTTCATCAGCAAGGCCATTTCATGTATTCCCGATTCTACATGATCCTCGCCAACCCTGAATTCCTTGGGCCCGTCTTTGTCAGACGAGTAACAAAGCGTACCATCGAGCAAAGACACCGAGTAGGCCACCTTAGCATAGTTGCCTGCTTTTACCGAATCGCCGGTTGTGCTGTGCGTCATAAAGTGGTAACGCAAACCGGTTCCACTCCCGGTCATCTGCAGGTGGTGAACTGCGAGATAGGCATCAATATCATCCGATTCGCGCCGGCTATCGGTTTTATTGGCGGAGAGGAGTTGTTCCCTGGTATAATTTTTTTGTGGATGAAGTTGATGTTCATTCGTATTTCCACAGCCATAAAAGAACAGCAGGGCCATGCCTATGCCTGCATGTATATATTTGGCAGAAAAAGAAATGAGTGTATTGATCATCTGTACTTTACCAATGTAAGGAGCAAAAAAAAGCGCCCCGATGCTTCGTCCGCGGCCTGTCTGCTATTTGGGGTTTGTGAGCTGTTTGCTGTATTCAGGCACAAGCGTCTGAAACGTACGAATGACCTCGGCAATGGGATCGTTCGAAAAACCTCCGGCTGCATTTACATGGCCTCCGCCTCCAAAATGGGTACGGGCAAATGCATTGACATCAAACTTGCCGTTCGAACGGAACGACATTTTAACGATGCCATCACGTTCGGTCATGAAGGCCGCGAATTTCATTCCACGGATAGAAAGGATATAGTTTACCAGGCCTTCGGTATCTCCTTTTTTATAATTAAAACGGGTTTGTTCGTCCTGGGTAAGCGAAATATAACCGGTATTGTATTCCTTCAGGACCACCATTTTCTGCGAAAGGCTGTACCCGATGAGTTTGAGCCGGTCTTCGGACGAATCGTTATAGACCCTGGAATGGATTTCTCCATTATCAGCTCCTGCATCGATAAGGGCTGCTACCGTACGGTGGGTATCGGCCGTAGTGCTTGAGTAACGGAACGACCCGGTATCGGTCATGATGCCGGTGTATAAACATTCTGCAATCTTTTTATCGATCTTTTTCTTGTCGCCCAGCATCTCGATGAGACTGTAAATCAGTTCACAGGTGGAGCAGGCTTTTACCGAATGGTGGTTGAAATCGGCAAAATCATCGGGTTGGGGATGATGATCGATCATCACTTTTATTGCTTCAGATGCTTCCACCAGGGGCCCCATCTTATCAATGCGTTTCAACGAATTAAAATCGAGACACCAGATCACTTCGGCCGCATTCAGTATTTTGGTGGACTTGGCGGTGTCTTTTGAAAAATCGACAATGCGTTTGCTTCCGGCCATCCAGTCTAAAAAGGCAGGCGAATCGTTGGGAGTGATGACTGTTACGGAATGCTTTTTCTGAATCAGATAATTATAGAACCCCAGCGAAGAGCCGATTGCATCTCCATCGGGCGACCAATGGGTGATTATCACCATTTTCTTGGGTTTTTGAAGGATTGACTTCAATTTTTTCAACTCAGCTGGCTTCATAAAGGGGGTTTAGGCGGCTAATTTACGACTTTATCCCGCATTTTTCAGTTGAAGCTGGCTAACGCTCTGAAAAGGCCGCCAGCTCTCAGGAGCAGCGGGATAACCCAAATCCAGCGCACAAAATCCAAACGCACTGAACAGTAGTGCACTACGTTTCTACTGTTCATGTTGGGTTTATGAGGCGCATCGTTCAGTGGAGAGGCAAACGCTCCTAATTCTTCTGCCGGCATGGGGGATTAATCTGAAGGCTTGGCGACCGGCTTACCATGCATCTCATTGATTATCAAATGAATTAATCGAAACCAGCCAACAAAAATCCCATTATCTTCATTTTAAATCATTTTTTATTCATTTCAATCCAGTTTGAATTGATTTCAATCCAATATCAATTCATTTCAAACCTTTATCTGGTAGTTTCAATCCATTATGCATACATTTCAATCCATTATGCATTCATTTCAGTTCAAGATGCATTCATTTTAACTCATTTTGCATGCATAAAGAATCAGAATGAATACATTTCCATCCAATATCAACACGTTTCAATCCAGTATAGATTCAATTCAACTCATTTTGCATGAATTAAGGGATCATTTTGACAAAACGTGCATTATTTTCAATCCAAGCCATTTCAACAAGCCTGCAATCAACTAAAATACAGCACGATTGGCATGAAGCATCCTCCTTTTCAGGAAAGCAGATTGCTTTTTCCGCTTCGAAGACCTGAAGATAAAATGTATCCCGATATTTTTCTTAATTTCGCGCCGTTCTTCCGGATCGGGAGCGAAATTTGCAAAAACACAAAAAAACAGAATATAAAATGGCAACCAACAGAACGTTTACAATGATTAAACCCGACGCAGTCGGAAACAATTATATCGGCCCAATCCTGGCCAAGATCAACGAAGCAGGTTTTCGCATAGTTGCCATGAAATATACCAAACTAAGCCCCGAAGCAGCAGGTAAATTTTACGAAGTACACAAAGCCCGTCCGTTTTATGGCGAGCTGGTTGAATACATGTCATCCGGTGCAATTGTGGCTGCTATTCTTGAAAAAGACAATGCCGTGGCCGATTTCCGTAAACTCATCGGAGCTACCGATCCGGCCAAGGCCGAACCAGGCACCATCCGTAATTTGTTTGCAAAATCGATTGCTGCCAATGCCGTACATGGTTCAGACAGCGATGAAAATGCCGATGCCGAAGGAAATTTCTTTTTTGCAGGTTCTGAACGTTTTTAATCAAGGCCCCGCAGTATTGGAATAAAATAAGCTACGAAGATCTCGTTTTATAAAATCTTCCTTCAAACAAAAAAGCTGCCCAAATAGGCAGCTTTTTGTTTGGAAATGAAAAGAGGTTAATGGCTTTTCAGGCAGATCTGGCCGTTACTCATAAAACTCATGGGTAAAGTTATATAACATGAACAGTTCGTTGTTGAACTTATAGCGGAGCCGTTTTTTCACGAGTCCTTTTGAATCGACGGTATACTCGTCTTTCTCCTGATCGAGGAGTACGGTATTGAGATAAAGGCTTTTGAATTGCTCCTTGAGCCCACCATGCGAATCGTAGTTGGTAAAAATCCGGTAACGTTTGCCGTTTTCGTGTTTCACGCTGAAACTTCGGAGGGCCCCGTCTTTCGTATATTCAAATTCAACCCATCCAAAGGGGATGGTGTCCTGCCCGATTTCAGTCATCCTGCTTAGCAGACCGGTCTTTGTGTAGTCGTACGAATAATTGATCCTTGCCCGTCCTTTTGCTTCCCCCAGAAAACGCAGGAGCAGGAAACCCTGCTGGTCGAACCGGTATGCCTGACGTACATACTCTTTGCTTTCGGGAAAAATATCTTCGGTTGCCTTGCGTATCTTTCCTTTGGCATCGCAGACATAGACAAATTTCAAGAGTGTGACACCATCGGCGTTTTCGGTTGTTTCTTCGGATGGAAATCCTTTTTCGGTATAGGTCACCGTAGTCTTGGCAATGGTATCGCGGTAGATGCAAAACGAGCGGGAGATCAGTTGATTATTTGCATTGTAGGCACAGGTCCATTTCAACATCTCCAGATCGGTGGAATCATATTGGGTGATGGAAGAAATATTTCCCTGGATGTCGTAACTGGTGCGTTGCTCCAGAAAGGTATGCTTATCGATGCCTCGGTTTAATTTCAGGGCGTAGGCCGAAGTTGACAAAAGATGGTTTTTCTGAAAATTGGCCCGCTCGGTGTTGTTCATCTGGGGCTGGGCCAAGACACTCCTGGAAAGAATTACCAACACAAAGCACCAAATGCAGCGAAAGCGGTACATAGGCCGAAAGTCAGATAAATACTACTTGCAAAACCACTTCAGAACCGGCTTCCTCGTTTAAACGTTGAATGAGTTTTTCCTTGCTGTAGGATAGTTCTTCTCTCAAAGCAGCAGATTCAAGCCTAACATACAAGATTTTGTTCCGGATGCTGATGTCGACAGTCCGTTTTTGTATCATCGGCCCCATAATGGCCCCCCACGACGACATGAGCTTCAACTCTTCCATCCTTCCGCGTAGCTTGTAAGCATCCAGCATTTCGGCGAGCACCTCTTTCAGACTTTGTTCATTGTGTTTCGACATCTTTCAAAATTATAAAAAGAAACCCTTCCAGCTGACAAAACGAGCGTTGAGTATGACCGGAATCGAGAAAAGAGTTTCGGCGCCTGTCATGCTGAGGGCTTTTTGAAAAACCGGGGTGATTAAATAGGGGCATGGAATGCTGCGGGGATCTTCGTTTTCGGGTAGTTTTTCTTGCAATGCGGTCTGATATCTATAATGATGCTGGAATTTTTCTTCCAGACAAGCAAAAACAGGGGGCTGGGGTTTCATTCAAACAACTAACTATCAAATATTTACACGAAAAAAGGAATCGGTTTCAGGATCCAGATCCGGATGTCAGTGGCTAACAGTCAGCCATATAGGCATCGAAAAATTAAACGCTGTTTTGGTGCTCTTTCAGTTTATTATTCTAAATTCGCAATCCCACCTCGGGCCCTTTTACTCAAACCTGTTGCCAGACACACGGAACCGGTCAGACAAAAAGAAGTTATTTTATAATGAACAGTGTACAGACATTCTTATTTTAGGACCGTATGAATAAAAAACTCCTCGCTTTTAGCGCTCTCGTATTGAGTTGTTTCCTGGGATTAGGTCAGAACCTGAGCTCACTCACCTTTTACCGGGGCGACACGCTTCAAGGCTTCGACATCGGCGCCTGTCAACGGGAAGCCTTTCGGAAACAGCTCCATGGCTATGAACTTGTTGCTTTCGTGAAGCAGCATGAGCGAAAGTTTATGATGACCAAATACAATCTGAACCCGCCGGTATCCCGTCATCCATACGCTGGCGTACCAACAGTCCTGACAGCGCCCTGTACAAACGTCGATTTTTCGGCTGGTACGTTTACCGGCTGGACGGGCGCAATCGGATGTAACGGCAACTCTACCGGCCCGATCACCGTTGCAACCCCAACGATCACTTCGTCAGGAATAAACTCGCCTGAAACTTCCTGTTCTTTTCACACCCTGGTGAATACCTCTATGCTCCCGCAGCTTGATGCCTACTCCGGGCAGCCGGTTGTATGTCCAAGCGGGAATACGTATTCGGTCCGTCTTGGAGGAGAACACGTCAACGTTGGAGCCAATTCAAACGGAGGTGCTTGTAATAATCCGGATCCTTCGGGAGGAAACGAAAGCGGCGCAGAATTTATTCAAGAGTCGTTTGTGGTTACAAACAGCAATGCCCTGTTTACGTATAAATATTCGATCGTGATGGACCAGATCACCCACACATCCGGCGAACAGCCTTACTTCAGGGTACAGGTTCTCGATTCGGCAGGTAACCCAACCAACCCTTGTCAGCAGTATTATGTAGAAGAAGATTCATTGGGAGATGTGCCTCCCGGGTTCCTTGTTTCCGGCTCACAGGATACACAGGGTAACCCTGTATTTTATTGTCCATGGACTTCAAACTCGATCAGTCTGACTCAATATCTGGGCCATTCAATCATCATTCGTTTTACCGCTGCCGGTTGCACCCTGGGAGGTCACTTCTGTTATGCATATGTGGATGCTGCCTGTGGATCTATCTTGAGTCAGATCACCGGATCGCCCAAGGTATGTGCAGGAGGAACCGATACGCTTACAGCCCCGGCCAGTTCGGGTGGCAGTACGTATCAGTGGCAAACCCTGCCTTCGGGCACAACAGGTATCGTAGGTCCGACAAATACGCAGCAAGTTGTAGTAAACCAAAACGGGACTTACGAAGTAGTAATCACCTATGCCGGTGGAGCTCATTGTTCGTATGCACTCGATACCACCATCACCTTTACCCCGCTTCCGGTGTTGAACGGAACCGGCGCTCCTTCAAGCTGTTTTGGGCTTCACAACGGAAGCGCCAGTGTAAATGTGACGGCTTCGACAGGGCCTTATAGTTATAGTTGGTCGCCTCCCCCCGGCGGAGGACAGGGTCACGATACAGCAACAGGCTTGATACCGCTTACCTTATATACGGTAACTGTTACCAGCGGTCATGGTTGCGTTTCGAAAGATACGATCCGTGTTCCAGAGCCCCCTATACTGAAGGCTATCCATACACAAGATTCTACTTCGTGTAACGGAGGCAATAACGGATCAGGCAAAGCCATTCCATCGGGTGGTACACCTGCTTATGCTTACTCCTGGGTTCCAAGCGGAGGAAACGGAGCCACCGCAGCAGGTCTGAGCGCAGGTATCTATACCTGTACCGTGACCGACCGCAATGGTTGTACAACTACCACCATCGACACCATCCGTCAACCCAACCCGCTGGTTGTAACCAACCTTGCCACACGCACCAAATGTCATGGCGACAGTACCGGTTCTGACACGGTATTTGTAACCGGAGGATCTAAAACATACTCCTACCTCTGGTCTCCCAATACCGGAACCACCTCAAAGATTACCGGGGTTCCTGCAGGAACTTATACAGTAACAGTGACCGATAATCACAACTGTGTGTCCACCTCCATCGCCCTTGTAAAACAACCTCCTTTGCTTGTACTCGCATCTGCCAGCCGCCCGACACCGTGTCTTGGCCATACCGGTGATGCAACCATTACACCAAGCGGAGGTACCGGAAGCTATACCTATTCCTGGAGCCCGCTTCCGCTTGTAAGTTCTGTTGACTCTACCGGTGGTGTGGCAGCAGGCATATACACCGTAACGGTAAAAGATTCGAATGGCTGTACTCAAATCTCCTCTATTGCTGTTTCAAACACAGGAGGCCCTAAGGACACGATCCTGCATTCACATCAGGTTCTTTGTTTTGGAGGCACCAACGGTAACGCTACCTGTTTAGGAAGCGGAGGAACGGGAGCACTCACCTATTCCTGGTCGCCTTCGGGAACTCCAACAACACCTACTGATACTACCATCATCAACCTTCCTGCCGGGGTTTATATCAGCACGGTTACGGATGCAAGCCATTGCCAGACCAGTGTTACCGACACCATTCATCAGCCAACCAAAGTCACAGCCACTGCGGTGATCACCAACGTGAACTGTTTTGGTCAGAGCACAGGTAGCGCCGTTCTGACTACATCGGGAGGCCATCCGGGTTATACCTATACCTGGTCACCGCATGGAGGAAATACATCAACCGGTACCGCAATGCCCGCAGGCAACTATACCTGCGCCATTGCCGATACCAATGGCTGCCCGGGCACGATCAACCTGAACATCACCCAACCTCCGCTTTTTGCAACAGTAGATACCACCATTTCTACGATTTGTTACGGACAAGCAAACGGAGCAGCCCTGGTTACTCCAACAGGCGGTGTACAGAATTATACTTATTCCTGGTCGGGTGCAGGAGGAAACTCTCCCAGCGCTACAGGTCTTGCAGCAGGTACGTATACGAGTACTGTAACAGATGCGCATGGTTGTACTTCCATCACCACAGCCATTGTTGTTCAGCCAGCCGTTGTGGCTCCAACCAACACGACTCTGGGAGTAGCCTGTAACGGAGGCACAAACGGAACAGCAACAGCCGTTGGGGTAGGCGGAAACGCCGGGATTTATAGTTACTCTTGGTCTCCTTCGGGAGGAACGAGTGCAACTACATTTGCCCTGCCCGCAGGAACATATACCTGTACGGTTACAGATGCAAAAGGCTGTGTAGGAACCACCGTAGCCGACATTATTCAACCGGCTCTACTTGTTGTTAACAATATTCCCAAAGACATCACCTGTAATGGTTTGACCAATGGTAAGGATTCTGTTACGGTAACCGGTGGAACAAGTTCTTACTCGTATTCCTGGCTTCCTAGCGGTGGAACATCAAGCGTGGCCAGCGGTTTGGCAACGAACACCTATACCTGTATTGTTACCGACGCACATGGCTGTTTTCAGACTACCTCTATCTTCATTTCTGAACCGCTTGCATTAAAGGATACGATTTCTCCGCTTACCCTGCGTTGTTTCGGTAACACGAACGGTGTGGACACGGCAAAAGTCACTGGCGGAACTTCTTCCTACTCCTATTCCTGGAGCCCTGGAGGTGCAACGACTGCTGTCATAAACGGTCTTTCAGCCCAAACCTATACCTGCACGGTGACCGATGCACATGGTTGTGTATCCACAAAAACACTTGTTGTGAATCAACCTCCGCAACTCGTGGGTACCCCCAGCTCCACGCCCGCAATATGTCTTTCCGACAGTGGAACAGCAAGCGTGTTTACAACCGGCGGTGTTCCAAACTATATCTATAGCTGGAGCACCCATTTCGGAACCGGAGTAGGGATAAACCTCCTCGGTCCTGGAACATACACCTGTACTATCTTTGATGCCAACGGCTGCCGGATTGTTGTTCCGGTAACAGTGCCCCAGGTGAACAATTCGGTGCATGCCAATTTCATCGCAAGCAGTTATGTCGGGGTTGCCCCCGATTCCATTTTCTTCTTTGACAACAGCTCACCCAATGCCAACCACTGGACCTGGAGCTTCGGAGACGGAAACGGTACAGAGAATGCTAAAAACACATTCAACGTTTACACCACCGGCGGGATTTATACTGTTTCAGAAGTGGTGACAGATAATCATGGATGCGACAGCCTTTATGAACGGATCATCACCATCAAAGACCGGCCATCGTCGCTTGTCGTTCCAAACGTGTTCACTCCGAATGGAGACGGCCGTAATGATTTCATGGACGTGAAGTGGGAAGCCATCGATTCATACGACATGAAGATCTATGACCGCTGGGGAGTGTTGATGGCACATATCATCCATCCTTGGCTGGGATGGGATGGGCTTACCTTTACCGGCGGAAAAGCCAGCGACGGAACATACTACTGGGTAGTTGCGGCCACCGGAACCGATGGAAAAAACTACGCACTGGATGGTTTTGTTCAGCTGATCCGTTAAAAACACATTGCCTCATTTCAGTGAATCCCGTCCAGGCTTAGCCGGGACGGGATTTTTTTGCACCAGTAGTTTGAACAATGGGGCTCGTAAATTCGTATCTTGTCAAGCTTCCTTGAAAACCAGATCCAGTATCCACCTTATAAAACCATACTCTTGCGTTTTACCAACCGTCTGAAAACCTTTTTGGTTAAAAATCTCAGCATTTCGAATGCCGAAGCTGATGGCCTCATCTTTGCCAAACGGATTACCGTCAATGGTAAACGCGGACGTTTTACATCAACCGTGAGCGACGGGGATGAAGTCAAATTCGACGACAAGGTTATTCTTGAAAAGAAAACCTTCATCTATGTGAAATATTACAAACCCGTTGGCATAGAATCGACCATGGATACTGATATCGAGAACAACATCAGCTCCGCCCTTGGCCATCCCGAACGGCTCTTCCCCATCGGACGGCTTGACAAGGATTCAGAAGGCCTGATGCTCTTTACAAACGATGGAAGCATTTACAACAAAATCCTGAAAAGCGAACACAACAAGGAAAAGGAATACATGGTAAGTGTAAACAGGCCCATGACCGAAGAATTCCTGAAAACCATGCGCGAAGGGGTTACCATTCTCACCAAACGAACAAAGCCAGCCGAGGTTTTTGTGAATAAAGGAAACGAAAAAAGTTTCAGGATTATCCTTACCGAAGGAATGAACCGGCAGATCCGCCGGATGTGCCACAAATGCAACTACCAGGTAAAAAAACTGAAACGGATACGGATCGTGAATATCAAATTGAACGAGATGAAACCAGGAGAGTGGAAAGACCTCGACCCCACTGAACTTGAAAACCTCCTGACAGCAATCAATAAAAAGGAAAAGGAACCGGAAAAGACAAAACCTGTAGTAAGCCGGCGAAAACGCTAGCTTTTCAAAAAACAGGACGAAAGACGTTGTTTTATTACGTCCGAAGGCAGGAAATGTTAAACATATATTGTATTTTTATATACCCTTTTAAACTACTCATCTCTTTCACCTGTCTGTATGCGTAAATTATCGGTGCTTTTGTTGTTTCTGCTTGCAATACATGGCCATGCCCAACGTTGCATCAAACAGTCGGATAAACTGATTGGGGAAAAAAAGTACCGATCGGCATGGGATCTGCTCGAGAAAGCTGATCCGTCAAATAAAGAGCCTGCGATTGTTCTCGCTAAAACAGATCTGCTGCTAACCGGTTTCGTGAACACGGCCATGCACCAGGTTTTTACGCTTAACAACCTCCAACCCAACGAAAAACCCGAAGACTACCGGGGCAAGGATGTGAACGGCGACCTCATCAAGTTCGATCCCGGGGCTGTTTTAGATACCCTGATCAAAAAATATCCCGACAATTATCAGTTATACGAAGCCCTGGGGAATTATTATTATCAAGTCTTTTTGATTTTTCAGGAAAACTGGTTAAAGAAACCCGAAGAACTGGTACATCTGATACTCGACAACTACACAAAATCCTATACCCATGGTAACAAGACTTATCTGGCAGCCTATCGTATCGGATTTGCGCAGCTTTTTTTACAGCAGTTTGCCGAAGCGCAAAAATCGTTTATTGAATCGGTAAAGCTGAATCAGAAATATCCCGATGCTTACTACAGTCTGGCCTATTCCTCCCTTCAGCTCGGCAACTCAGACAGCGCCCTGCTCTGCGCGAATAAAGCGTTCGAATTGTTTACCGACACCTTTAACCGCTCGGATGTGCAACTGCTGCGGGGCATGATCTACAGCACAAAAAAAGATACAGCCGCAAGCCTGCATGAATATAGCGAAGCAGCACGGCTAAACCCAAAAAACCAGAGCATGAGCCAGCTCCTGCTCAAAGCCGAATTCCGTTATAACGGCAAGGAGGTGGATGCTGTGACCTCCTCTTATTTTGATCTGGGCCCGCGCGATGCAGAGACCTACAATGAGATAATCACCGATTATTTCAATGCCAACAGACCCAAGGATGTGCTTGTCTTTCTTGAGCAAAAACTCACTCAATACGCAAACGATCCCGAAGTTATCGGCGATATTTGTTTTTACCGTGCATACGTGTATGTGGTGATGGAAGACAAAGAAAAAGCAAAAGCAGATTTGATACGGGCGAAAGAAAACTTCTCGAAAGTGTTTCCCCCTTCACATCAGATGTTTAGTACGATAGAGGATGCAATGAAAGAGCTGCAAAAGTAAAGAAACAGAAAGCCTGATAAAAATGGCCTCTTTCTCCGCTCTGTTGTTGTTTTTCCTTAATTCTCAAACTCCGAAAGCTCCATCCACCTCAATCCTTTTTCATCCAATTCGGCCCCGATAGCCTGATATTCGGCCGAAGCTTTTTGAATTTCCTGATGATCGGCGAGGGTCTCCGCAAGCTTTTGTTCGAGGCTCTTCTTTTTTGCTTCGAGCAATGGAATTTCTTTCTCGAGGGTATCGAACTCAAACTTTTCCTTAAATGTCATTTTTCGTTTTTCCGAACGAGGGGCCTCTGTTTTGGGTGCAGGAGTTGAAGGCGCGGAGGTTTTTTCTTCGATCTTGAGGCTTTCCTCTTCTTCCAGTTTTTCACGGTATTGAGTATAGTTGCCCGGAAAATCACGTACACGGCCTTCACCCTGGAAAATAAACAGGTGATCCACCAAACGGTCCATGAAATAACGGTCGTGGGTAACAATCAGCACACAACCGGGGAATTCAGACAGAAACTCCTCGAGGATAGAAAGCGTAGTAATGTCCAGGTCGTTGGTAGGCTCATCAAGGATCAGGAAATTGGGGTTGGTGATGAGGATGGTGAGCAGATACAACCTGCGTTTTTCACCTCCACTAAGTTTCGAGACAAAGTTGTACTGCACTTCGGGAGGAAACAGAAAACGTTGCAGGAGCATGGAGGCCGACAGCTTTGAACCGTCAGCGAGGGGGATAAATTCTGCGATATCTTTGATGATCTCGATCACCCGTTTTTCACCCGAGAAAGTCATTCCCTGCTGGGAATAATACCCATAAACAATGGTTTCGCCTGTCTGAACCTTTCCCGAATCGGGTGTTTCCAGGCCCAGGATCATGTTCAGGAAGGTACTCTTCCCTACTCCATTCTTTCCTACGATACCGATCTTTTCGCCTTTCTTGAATACATACGAAAAATCCTTTAATATCTGCTTGTCAGTGCTCCAGGCCTTGTTGAGTTTAATAAGCTCGAGGATCTTTCCGCCCAACCGGCTCATTTTGACAGACATTTCCACCTTATCTGTCGATTTTTTCTTGAACGCATTCTCCTTCACATCATCAAACGCATCCACCCTGGCCTTCGCCTTGGTACCGCGTGCGCGAGGCATTTTTCGCACCCATTCGAGTTCACGACGGTAGAGGTTTTTTGCCTTATCCAATTCGCTGGCTTCGTTCAGTTCGCGTTCCGATTTCTTTTCAACATAGTAGGAGTAATTGCCTTTGTAGCGGTATACATTGCCGGCTTCGAGTTCGATGATCTCATCGCAGATACGGTCAAGAAAATAGCGGTCGTGTGTCACAATGAGCAGGGTAAGATCCTTGCCCATGAGGTATTCTTCCAGCCATTCTGTCATCTCTATATCGAGGTGGTTGGTTGGTTCATCGAGGATCATCAAATCGGGCTCTTGAATAAGTATCTGGGCGAGGGCCAGACGTTTCTTTTGCCCGCCCGAAAGGGTGCCTGTTTTCTGTTCCAGGTGTTTTTCCAGACCTAATTTGCTCAGTACCTGTTTGGCCCGGCTTTCATAGTCCCAGGCATGAAGCAGATCCATGCGTACCTGGGCCAGGTGCATGCGGTCCATGAGTTCCATAGATTCGTCTGTTTCGGCCTTGGTGAGGCATAATTCGTATTCGCGAATTGCGCTGGCTGCGGCATCGTCTCCACTGTGCAAAACTTCAACGGCAGTCAGTTGAGGGTCGAACTGGGGATCCTGATAGAGAAAAGCCACCCGGATATCATTCCTCAAGGTACACAGTCCGCTGTCGGCCGAGTCCTTGCCGGCAATAATATTAAGCAGCGAAGTCTTCCCGGCCCCATTCTTGGCCACGAGGGCCACCTTCTGGCCCTGGTTTATACCGAAATTGATCTTATCAAACAGCACCTTTGGCCCATAGGCCTTGGAAAGCATTTCTACAGAGAGGTAATTCATGGGGCGCGAAGATAAGGAATAAAGATTTGGGAATCGGGATTTACGATTGGGGATTCGAAAATTTGAATTCATTTTTAAATCCCAAATCGTAAATCCCAAATCATTTCACCAGGCTAGTCCTTTTTGGGAATGTAAGTGTAATTCACAAAGGATTGATCTGTTTGAGGGGAAGGATGGGCTAAGGGGGTGACGGGCCGCTGCACCGGAATCTCTTCTTCATCTTCGCCCGGTTCTGTTTCGAGTTCCCAGCTATAGCGCTGACGTTCGGGACCTTCGGTTTTGAAGAACCAGGCGCAGGTAATCCCGGCCAGAGAACCTAAAAGGTGTGATTCCCATGAAATACTATCAGCAATTGGGAATACCCCCCAGACCAGCCCGTTATAAAAGATCAGGACGAGCAAGGAAATGCGCAGCAAACGAGGGTCTTTGCGGAAGATCCCTGCAAAAAAAAGAAAACTCACAAAGCCATAGATGAGCCCGCTTGCTCCGATATGAAAAGCCCCCCCACTCCTTGCCCCTGCCCAGACCCAAAGCCCGGTCATGAGATAGATCCAGAGGAAGATACGGAACGCAATGCCCTGATAGAAGTAAAACATAATGGTGCCTAAGATGAGGAGCGGAAGAGAATTTGAAAGAAGGTGGCTATTACTTCCATGTATGAGCGGAGAAGCCAGAATGCCCGGCAAACCATGCAGACTGCGGGGATAAATCCCGAACTGTTCGAGTGGGAGTTGAAAACATGTTTCGGCAAAACGTACGATCCATAGAAAAGCCACGAACAGTGTTGGGAACAGGATATTGAGAAGAAGTTGTTTTGTGGAGGTTTTCATAACCTGGGGCTATGTTTGCTATGTTGTAAACGTAATTTGCAGCTATAAGTTCCATCTTTCGACAGAAGTTTATCCGGAGCGGGAGAGGTAGCGAAGATGATGCCAATGACAGCTTGGCAGGTTTGTCGGTTCAGATGATTTCAGATGAAAACCAGGCACTGAATGAAATCAGGAATCCGATATTTTCACCAAATGATACGATTTGATCCAAGAGGATATTTAACTCCATATAGAGTAATATCCAGTAAAATCGAAAAATTAAAATCCTCGTTCGTTGATGCCTTCTCTTCTACAACCCATCTCACGTTATTTGACAATTATCTGCGTTATTCAGGTGATTTAAAACAATTAACGGGCGAAACTCCATTAAACCCGCATGCATTAGAAGCAGGCATTCGCGCTCAAAGGGCCAGCAGCACAACGAACCCGCGGGATAACCCATCCCGGTGACTATCGGGGGCCGCGCAAATCCTAACACACGGTGCCCGCCCGGCCGACAGAAGACCTGGTTGAGCCGGTCTTGACGGGCATTAGCGCACAAGCCACCTCATGCACAAGCTGGGTTTAACCAAATCACTCCCACCACCCTTGTCATTTCCTTCATAATTCCCTAACATAGATTCCCTATCCAGGGCTTATTTTTGTTTCAAGTTAATCCACAAAAAACAGGATAGAGATGATCACAAACGAAATTATTGGAAATAATGCAACCGTGTACATGAAAGATGGAAGCATCAAAAGCGGGAAGATACTCGGAATCCGCACGGATGTTGAACAAATGACTGCGCTTGAATTTGAAACACGCCCGGCACGTGACCCTTATGCACGCGCTAAATATATGGAGATCACAGAATTTCTGGATACTGCCGGTATTGAAGCCATTGATCCGTATTGCAAATAGACCCCTCCAAACCGATACATTCTGAATGAGCACTTGCTCTGCTCACCAGCAATCCAGCTGGATACAGGGTGGGCTTCAAAGCTTACGGCGTTTCTTCAATCCGCTCTTCACCCGCAGCGTTCTCTTCGTTCGGAGTTTCTTTTTTCAGCTTATGCACTTTCCTGGTCCCCTCATACATTGAGAATTTAAGGAATTTACATTCCAGCGGTCCGTTATAGAGACTGATCTTGCGCGTTGCGTGGATCCCAAGGCTTTTCATGGCCTCCACATTGGAGGTAATGACCCAGGCATCACAACCGGCGTACTTTTTCTTGAGTGTATCGCCTATGCTTTTATACAACTCCTTGATATTTTCGGGCTCGAGGCGTTCACCGTAGGGAGGGTTCATGATCACAATCGGTTTGCCGGTTGTTTTGGTGATATGCTCCCAGGGCTCGAAATCATGAAAAGAGGAACAAACTATTTTTACGGTATCTTCTACCTTTGATCCCAGTACATTGGCTTTGGCCATTTCTGCAATTTCGGGAATAATTTCGACTCCTGTTATTTGTTGATTTTCTTCGGATATTTTGTCGATTGCTGCATTGAAGATCGTGTCCCAAAGGGCAGGTTCAAAATCTTTCCAGGATTCAAACCCAAACCGTTTCCTGAAATAGCCCGATGGGATATTATTGGCAATCATGGCAGCCTCAATGAGGATCGTGCCCGAACCACACATTGGGTCGATAAGCGGGCTGCGTTTATCCCAGCCACTGAGAAGGATCAGCCCTGCGGCAAGTACTTCGTTGATCGGGGCCAGATTGGTTTGTGTACGATAACCGCGTTTATGAAGCGATTCACCCGAGCTGTCGAGCGAAACGGTACAGGCATTTTTGAAGATGTGCAGGTTTATCCTGAGTGTAGGTTGGTCCAGGTCTACCGATGGGCGTTTTCCGTGTCTGTTCCGGAACTGATCTACTACCGCGTCTTTCGCTTTCTGGGCCAGAAACTGCGAATGTGTAAAGAAATCAGAATTGAGGGAACAATCTATGGCCAGGGTATCATCCACGCCCATATAATCCTCCCAATTAATTTTTCCGATTTCGCGGTACAACCCCTCCTCATTGACAATATTGAAGGTCTTAATTGGTTTGAGTATCCTCAATGCCGTACGCAAACAAAGGTTGGCTTTGTACATAAAGCCCTTGTCGCCTTCAAAACTAACCGCTCGGTTGTGTTTCACAATAGCGCTGGCGCCAAGCCTTTTAAGTTCATCGGCAAGTAAATCCTCCAGGCCGTATTGAGTCTTGGCCGTCATCGGGTAATTGGCAGTTCCGGTTTCCATAGTGGCTCAAAGATATTCTTAATCTCCCACACCTTCACCCGAAATAGACGAAGAGTCGCATCGGCGAGGCTGATCATCCAAACTTCCTGCTGTATTGAAGCGAATAGGCCTCCCCCGGAGCCGAGGGCTCTCCCTGATGCATAATGCGGGATAAATTGCCTACATTCGCGAAAGTTTTTGAAGATGTAGTGAAAAAAGTACTATTTTTGAAAACTCATTATTTATTTATTACTTGCATCGCTTTTTAACATTAACCCTCTTCGGATATGGCCTTTAAGTTCCTGAATATTAGCCGACCAATCTATTGTATGGCTGTGGCTTCGTTGATCGTCGCAGGATGCGGAAACTCCAAAAACCAGGCAAATGAGCACGGGGAAGAACCGAAAGACAGCACTGCCGTCCCGATTGTAAGCATTAACGGACAGATATTCAGCATTCCTTCTCCGGTACAGACCGCCATGCTCATCAATCAGAGTGGGGCGCCTTTTTCGAAAGAACTGCTCAACGAACCATCCAAAGCCTCTAATTATCAGAGCACTTACGACCGTGCGCTGAACCTCGGCATTTACGGCGCCGATCTTGGTTACCTTACCATCTACAGCGAGAACAACCAGGCCCTGGCCTTTTTTGCATCGGTCAAGAAAATCGGTGATGCGCTTGGTATAGCCAGTTCATTCGATGAGAAATTAATGAAACGTTTTGAAGCAAACATCGGTAAAAAAGACTCCATCATTTCGCTTGTATCCGATGCTTACCGTGCCAGCGATGCGTATCTGAAAGACAGCAAACGCAGTGAGGTGGGAGCCCTGATCCTGGCCGGTGGCTGGATTGAAAGCATGCACTTTGCAACGGCCATCTTAAAGATAAAACCAAGCCAGGATGTACAGAACCGCATTGGTGAGCAGCATACTTCGGTAAACAGCATTGTAAAACTCCTCGCCTCGTTCAACAAACCCGAATATGCAGGCCTGATCACCCAGTTCAAAGAACTCGCCACGCTTTTCGATAATATTGAAATGAAATACACGTTTGTTGAACCAACCACCCAACCCGATAAGCAGCTGACCATCATCAACAGCAAGACCGAGGTAAAGATCACTGCCGAACAGGTTCAGGCCATCACCGATAAAATTGCGGCCATCCGTAAAAGCATCGTTCAATAATCAAGACATTCTAAAACAGCCCAGAAAAGTAAACGCTATGCGAAATTCGATGTCCTTCATTAAAATCATGTTCCTTTTTGTCGTTGGCTTTTCCTGCAGCAAGGTTTCCTTGTCTCAGTGCGATACCATTGCGAAAATCTGTAATAAACACGTAAAACTGCCCTTTGTAAGCGATGGCCAGTCATACCGGTCGCTGCTCCTGAACGACCAGGCAGCAGAGTTCCAGACCACTTTTTATGGTGGCGCCACCTACCGCATTGCCGGATGCAGCGGTCTTTCAGATGGGAACCTGGTCTTTACACTCTTTGATAAAGACCGAAATGTTCTGTTCACCAATACGGCTGAAAAAAATGCCCCCTACTGGGATTTTAAAGTCAACTCTACACTCGATTGTATTATTGAGGCAAAATTGAACCCTGCTTCCGGAAATTCATCGGGCTGTGCAGTGATTTTAATTGGTTTCAAACAATAAGAACGTTTCCAACACCAGTACCACGTACTCGCATCCACCACTGCTTATCTCCTCTGTTAGCGCAGGGCTATTTTTATGAGTGAACGGATACTAAAGGCATTAATGCAGTTGTTCGCCATCATCGCTAAGGTAGATGGCGTGACCAACAACGGACGTACCATCGTTCAGACCTTTCTGAAACAACAGCTCAGCTCCGATCTGGTTGATCAATACCTCAAACTGTTTGATGAATTCATGGAAGCCCATCACCAGGTTTCCAAAAAGAAAGACGGTTCTGCAAAACGTACTTCGCTCAACTCCGTAAAGGTCCTTAAGATCTGTACCCAGATCAACGCTGAACTGACACAACACCAGAAAGTGGTTGTGCTTGCGCGTCTCATCGAATTCATCTATTCGAGTTATGAGATTTCAGAACAGGAACTGGAATTTGTTCAGACTGTGGCCGAGACATTTAACATCGACCCCGAAGAATTCCGCCGGATGATGGCCTTTGTTCAGAACCCGGAAGAAAACACACCCGATTCGGAACAGTTCCTCATTATCAACAACAAACCCCAACACCCCTTTGAGAAGACCAAACATATTTACAATGAATCGGTCATCGGTCAGATCCGGGTTCTTTCTATAAACAGCGTTGGCATCTATCTCCTGCATTACTTTGGGGATGCTGAATTATACCTCAACGGGCAGATCATTGTAAAAGACAAGGTGTATATCCTCAATCCGGGCTCTTCTATCCGGAGTTCGAAGGTTCAGCCTATCTATTACAGCGATATCATCAGTTCTTTTCTGGCCGACAAAAGCAAGAAAAAAATCACGTTTACCGCAAAAAGCCTGGAATTTAAATTCAAAGGCGGGAAACTTGGTCTGCGTAACATCAATATGTCTGAAGAATCGGGCAAGCTTATCGGTATTATGGGCGGCTCGGGTGCTGGTAAATCAACCTTGCTTACAGTCCTGAATGGGAATGAAACACCATCGGGTGGAGAAGTGCTCATCAACGGGATAAATATACATACCCAAAAAGAAAAAATACAAGGTGTGATCGGTCACGTTTCACAAGATGACCTGCTGATTGAAGAACTCACCGTATTCCAAAACCTGTTTTACAACGGAAAACTTTGTTTCGGAAACCTGAGCGAAGAAGACCTCATCAAACGGGTTGACACTGTACTCACCGATATCGGTTTGTTCGAAGCAAAAGACCTCAAGGTTGGAAGCCCGCTTGAAAAAACGATTTCGGGAGGCCAGCGCAAACGTCTGAACATTTCACTCGAGCTCATCCGCGAGCCCCTTGTGATGTTTGTGGATGAACCTACATCAGGTCTCTCTTCCCGCGATTCTGAAAACATCATGGACCTGTTGAAGGAACTTTCCCTCAAAGGCAAACTGATATTTGTGGTTATCCACCAGCCCTCGTCAGACATCTTCAAAATGTTCGACAAGCTGATGATCCTGGATGTAGGCGGTTATCCTATTTATTACGGAAACCCCGTTGATGCCGTGATCTACTTCAAGACCCGGGTAAACCACGTTAACTGCAACGAAAGCGAATGCCCTGCCTGTGGTAACGTAAACCCGGAACAGATTTTCAATATTATCGAGTCGAAGGTGGTCGATGAGTATGGAGAACTCACGCGTATACGTAAAGTTTCTCCAAATGAGTGGAACAATATGTACCGCGATCATATCGAAGGGAAGACAGAATTTTTTGCCCCTTCTACCGAGATTCCTGAAAGCACGTTCAATATTCCGAACAAAATAAAACAGTTTAAAGTATTCATCACCCGCGATGTACTTGCCAAGCTTACAGACAAACAATATTTGTCAATAAACTTACTCGAAGCTCCGGTTCTGGCCTTCATCCTGGCGTTCCTCATCCGTTTTTACAACACCGATGCATCGAACACATTGGGCTATACCTACCGCGATAACGAAAACATACCGGTATATCTGTTTATGTCGGTAGTTGTTTCCCTTTTCCTGGGCCTCACCGTTGCTGCCGAAGAAATCATTAAAGACCGTAAGATCCAAAAACGTGAAAAGTTCCTGAACCTCAGCCGGGGCAGCTATCTCTTTTCGAAGATCACCATCATGTTTGTGCTTTCGGCCATTCAGAGTTTGACCTTTTTGCTGGTTGGCAACTCCATTCTGGGTATTAAGGGCATGTGGATGGATTACTGGTTTGTTTTGTTTTCGACCAGCTGTTTTGCAAACATGCTGGGGCTGAATATTTCTTCAGCTTTCAACAATGCCGTGACTATCTATATCCTGATCCCATTCCTGATTATCCCACAGTTGTTATTGAGCGGTGTAATCGTAAAATTCAACAAGCTCAATCCGGTGCTTACTTCACAAAGCATTGTGCCATTCCCGGGCGAAATCATGACCTCGCGTTGGGCTTTCGAAGCCCTCTCGGTAGACCAGTTCAAGGACAATATGTACGAACGCAATTTCTACGCCTTCGAAAAAGCCCAGAGCACCGCCACCTATAAAAAGGATTACTGGCTGCCCGATATACGCCCCAGGGTTGACGATGCCGAGATCTGCATGAAAAATGCCGATAAAAAAGGACTGGAAAAAGACCTCAGTCTGCTTTCCCTTGAAATAGGCAAGGAAGTAAAACGGAACCACAACGTGAAATTTGCCGATCTCGACAAACTTACGCCCGATAAGTTCAACAGCGATGTGGTAACATCCCTGCATGACTACCTGAACAAGCTGTCTACTTATTATGTACACCGCTATAACCAGGAAGACGATAAACGCAACGCCATCATCACCCGCATGAACGATACCGGCAAGGATACCGCTGCCCGTACCAAATTCCTCAAGCTCAAGAACGATTATTACAACGAAAGCCTGGCCGATCTGGTGATGAACAAAACCGATCTGAGCAAGAAGATCCTGGAAGTGGATGGGGAGCTGGTACAACGCCTCGACCCTGTATTTATGGAACCGGTAAACAATATGGGCCGTGCGCACTTCTTTGCCCCCCGGAAGATCTTTATGGGACGGGCTTTTGATACCTACTGGTACAATATGTATGTCATCTGGAGCATGTCGCTCGTTCTGGGTTTCACGCTTTATTTTGATCTTTTGAAGAAACTGATGAATCTGTTTGAGATGATCGGGGAAATGCTTCCGGCCAAGAAGAAAAAAAGCTAGAACCTATTTCTGATACAAGACAAAGAGGCTGTTTCTGATGAAACAGCCTCTTTTCTTGACGGATAATCGAACCAAACATTCACCAACACAACACCCCTGATTCCTTTGTGCTTTCTTTGAAAATCAGGGAAATACAACGGCAGACCGTTTCCGGGATTAAATCTGTCGAAAAAATCGGGTCTATTCTCTAAACTGTGACTGGTTGCTTACACCTGTTAAACGCAGCTTACAACCTTTATCAGGCTGCATCCAACCTATGTAGGGTTCACTCATTATCATCAAATTACCGTTAAAAAAATCAATTTGGATCATTTCCACCCATTATGCATGCAAAATGACTTGAAATACATGTATAATGATCCATTATCCTTGAATAATAGATTGAAATGCTTGCATACTGATTTAAAATGCATGCATAATGATCCTTTATTCTTGAATAATGGATTGAAATGCATGCATAATGATCCTTTTTGCATGTATACTGGTTTGAAATGCATGCATAATGATCCTTTTTGCATGTATACTGGTTTGAAATGCATGCATAATGATCCATTATGCTTCATTCGTAAACGTAAATGAACTGATCGGGGTTCGGAAACAAGGAAGACACATGAAGCACTACTGAACATGATTTGTCAGTACCTGAACATTCATCAGGAGAAACAGACACCTCAGGCAAACGTGTCTCTGGCTGGACCAACATGCAGCAGTCATTCGATCTCTCCCCCCCGGCTTTTGACATTGACTATTGAAATCCCTTTTTGAGCCGGATGCCTGCCTTTCATTTTTTCGGATGCCTTCTTGCCAACATCCGGGAAGTCAGGGCAGACGTATTCTACTGTCTTTTTTGCACGAAAGACCTTGGGTCAAAGTCATTTTCCGGGCAGTAACCTGTTTTATCCCGCATATGAATACATTCGAAGCAGGCATTCGCGCTCAAAAGGCCAGCAGCACAACGAACCCGCGGGATAACCCATCCCGATGACTATCGGGACTGCGCAAACCCTAACACACTGTGCATTAGCGCACAAGCCATCTAATGCAGAATTCCATCTAACTTGTTCTAAGTCATTGATAATTTGATTGTTGGATACTGAAGATGGTGTGTCATTATCAGCATAGCGTGACGATATTGTATGAAAGCGTTGTTTTTATTGAGATTGGGCAACAAAAAACCTATCCCTTTAAGAATTTAGAGAGGAGAGTTATCTCCGCGCCGCTATTTACGGAACAGTGACTAAAAATGAAACAACAAGGAAATGTACTTTTAGATCAATAATTATTCCATACGGGATCTCCATTTTACTGGAGTCACCAATTGATTCTTCAAAGGTCTTGATTAAACAAGACTTTTACATTTCAGCCAAAATCTGGGAAGGGATCGAAATCACCATTTTATGCATAGGCTTTGCTTGTTGTTCAAGCGAAAGTTAGCAATTTGATTCTACTTTTCGAACGTCTTGAAATCTGGGATAAATGCAAGCAACTCAGGATGTTTCTATCGCTAAAAAAAAATGATTCAAATTCGGTTAAATCCTCCTTCTTCCAACAACAGACGTTCCTTGTATTTCAGCTCCCTTTTCTTTTGGTGTTCACAACTACAAATCAGCTTGTTTTGATCCTTTCTGATTATCACTATCAGAGGATGAACGGAGGGAACCTCTAAGCAGATGAACCAGTTACAACTGCAAAGTCTGCGCATGATCGTGGAGTCGGGCGCGGCAAAATAACATTCAAAAGACACGATCCTGCAACCTTAACAATTATTTCGCTTTTGAAATATATTATATATATAATCTTTTGTAAATTTGAAATGTAGCAGCGCATTGTATGCCACGCTACAGATTCAGCAGTTGCTCGACACCCCTAACGGGTGTGCAGAGTCAATACAGGGTAAGGAAAAAAACTTCCTGCACGACTAAATCCCTTGCTAGTCCCCTCTTCATTTGTTTTTCGACAGACCCGGAATCCCGGAATCTACTTCTGTTATAATCTGTTCATGCGTTAAATTCCCTTCCATGAAAAACAAAAACGGGATGCCCGCTCCCAAAAACCTGATTGCAGCTTGCTGCCTTTCTCTCCTCCTTTCATTCCCTGACTCGGCGCTGGCTCAACGTAAATGGAAGGATTACCTCATCACCGGCTCCTCTATGCTTGTTACAGGCATGCTCGATGGCACGGTAGAAAGCATCAGCTTTCACTACGACAACGGCTTCAAACCCCGTTTCCCTCATGCAAATGATCAATACTGGAACCCGGCCATCAGCTGGGAAAACAAATATAAGAATGGAAACCAGGCCCTGGGGCCCGCATTTACGGGCAGCACTTCGGTTTTTGCGTGGACCACCGATGCCTATCATTGTCTGAGAACAACTGCAAGGGCTATGGATGTGGGGACTCTGGCCTATTATATCAACCATACCACTACCGAACAAATCTCCAAACGCCGGAAACGGATGAATATGCTTTGTGATTTCGCGGTGCTCACGGTTATCCGGAGCATCGGCTTTTCGCTCACGTACAATGTTTTGTTCAATACGCAGGGGAAAGCGCTAAAGATTTAGGAGCACGTTAAATTGAACTGTCAGTGCTGGCAGAAACAAAGCATCCCCTCGCCCTGATAGATCTGAAGCACATCGAACCAAACTAAAAAGAGAATTGAAAAGGGACGGCCAGCACCCCAGTTAAATCTGATTCTTCGAAATTTTCCTTAATTCTTTTTCTTCTTCGAAGGGTTTTTACAATCCTTGGCCAGGTCATCGGCATCGGTGCAACCCAAACTGGAGGCTTTGATGAAATCATCGCAGGCATCCATGTCGTTTTTGAGGGCATCGCGTTTGAGCATGCCGCGTTTGAGGTACAAATCGCCATTGGATGGTTTCAGCCTGATGGCAGCGCTGTAATCATAAATAGCAGAGGCAAACTGAGTCTGGCTTTCGCAGGTAGCCGCACGGTGTACATAGGCATCGTAATAGGAAGGATTCCCGGTAATGGCTTTTGTAAATTCATCAAAGGCTTTCTGGTGGTTATCGAGTGTCTCAAAAGCCAGACCCAGGTTATAATGCGCTTCGAGGTTTTTATCATCTTTCTTGATCGCTTCATTCAGGTCATCAATGGCCTTGTCGGTTTTGTTCAGACCCAGGTAACACTGTGCACGACGGAGATAGATATTCGATGAATCAGAATTGAGTTTGATGGCCAGGTCGAACTCCACAATGGCGGCATCGTATTCTTTGATGTTCAGTTTGGTGGAGCCTTCTTTATAATGGCTCAGGCTGTTGTTCCAGCAAAAATTATCTTCGTAGGCAATCTTTGCTTTTTCAAAACCGCAATCGGCTCCTTTCCTGAAATCAACGCACTGGTTATCTTTATCGTCTTTGGCATATTTCAGAAAAGCACGTTCGTAATAGGCTTCGCCCATTTTCCAATCAAGCGCCAAGGCTGTTTCAAAATCTTTCAAGGCATCTTCCTTATTATTCAAGGCTTTTTCCGACATGGCCCTTCCGAAATAAGGTGCAGCCCACTCTGTTTTAGGTTCAGCAGCACGGCCATTATCGGCCAGGGCTATCTCGTATGTTGTCATCTTGCTGTGCTTCTCATTTTTGGAGATGAAGTCTTTTACAGCTGTCTCGTTGATGGCTATGGCCTGGGTATATTCGGCAATAGATCCGTTAAAATCTTCTGCTTTGCGTTTTTTATCTGCGTCAACAGTAAGGTCTATGGGCGATTGAGCAGATGCTGAGGAGCAGATTGAACTGACAAACAGGATGGAGCAAAGTAGGTTTCGGATCATGGGTGGGATAGTTTTTGCAAATGTATAAATATTATGAAAGTGGCTGCAAATCATCTGATTCAACCGGGATTATGGCTCCCTTTTGAACACAAAAAACACGGCAGTTAATCCGTAATTCTCCAAAAAGGAGGGGCAATCGGTTGGCATGTGTATCGGTAATAAAAACCTGTCCGAACCGGGGTTCAGCAATAATCTGCATCAATTTTTTAACCCTGCTCTCATCCAGTTTGTCGTGTATATCATCCAAAAGAAGGATGGGGGCCGCATCGGCATCGTGATGCAGACGTAAGAAATCGAATTGGGCCAATTTCAGCGCCAACAGGTAGGTCTTTTGCTGACCTTGCGACCCGGTCTTGCGCAGGGAATGGCCATCCATCCTGAAATCCAGGTCATCGCGGTGAATCCCGCAGGTGCTGTGCAGGATGGAACGGTCGCGTGGCAAGGCCTGTTCAAGCGCCTCTGCAAATGCGGAATCGTTGAGGTTCGAATCATATCTGAGTTCCACGGTTTCACCAGACCCTGACAGCTGCTTGTAGTGTTGTTGAAAAATGGGAATGAATTCGGCCAGAAAGCGTTTGCGTTCTTCATAAAGCGGGGCTCCGTGATCGATCAGTTTCATGTCCCATACCTCAAGCGACTGTTTGTCGAACTGCCCTGAATCCGCAAATTGCCGGAGCAAGGCATTTCGCTGGCTAAGTGCACGGTTGTATTGTATTAGTTGATCGAGATAGCGACGGTCGTACTGGGAGATGACACTATCGAGAAATCTTCTGCGGCTTTCGCTACCTCCTTCAATGAGTTCAGAATCAGCCGGAGAAATCATCACCAGCGGAAAAGCCCCGATATGCTCGGCCAGACGTTCGTATTCTTTCTGATTGCGCTTGAAGACCTTTTTCTGCCCTCTTTTTACTCCGCAGTATAGATTTTCTTCTTTCTCGTTCCCGGAATAAATGCCCTGAATCACAAAAAATGGGGCCGTATGGCGGATATTCTGGCTGTCGATGGGGTTGAAATAGCTTTTGCAAAGACTCAGGTAATGGATGGCATCGAGCAGATTGGTCTTGCCCGAACCATTGTCTCCCGCAAAACAGTTGATAGCCGGGCCGAACTCCAGCCGGGCTTCCTCATAATTTTTAAAATGGATCAGGGACAGTTCTTTGAGAAACATGGGCGAAATTAAGGATAAGGCTATCTGTAAGGGACAGGAAGCGGGCTTTTTTACCAGATAATTATTGACATATTTTTTCAAGCAATGTACATTTACCCTGATTTGCCCCCTATTGATAAGTATCCATCGTCTCTTTTATCAGATAAAATATCGAAAAATGCACCACCTCCTGAATTTTCCTTATTTTTGCTGGCTTAATTACAAAAGATTAAAATGGCCGAAGAAAAAGACGAACCAATTCTTGATGTCGAGGAAGCCCTCGGGAAGACTGAACATTATATCCACGAAAACAGAAAAAGCCTGACCATCATCACCGGAGCCATCTTCCTGTTGGTAGCTGCTTTCTTTGCCTGGAAATACCTCTACATGAAACCCCTGGCCGAAGAAGCCGAATCGAAAATATTCTGGGCCGAGAAATGGTTTGAGAAAGATTCGCTCAACCTGGCTATCAACGGCCATGGCGATACCCTCGGCTTTCAGCGCATGACCGATGAATACGGGAATACTCCTTCCGGAAACCTCTCGCATTACTACCTCGGCATCTGCCTGCGTGCAAAAGGCAACTACAAAGACGCCATCAAACAATTCCAGGACTACGACGGAAACGACCAAATGACAGCCGCTATCTCTACCGGCTCGGTGGGCGATTGCTACATGGAACTAGGAAATACAGAAGATGCCATTTCGTCTTATCTCAAGGCTTCCAGCCAGAACCCGAATAATTTTACCAGTCCGGTTTACCTCAAAAAAGCAGGATTGGCCTATGAAGACCAGAAGAATTACGCCGAAGCCCTGAAAGTATACGAGAAAATAAAAACAGAATATTTTGAAACTCCCGAAAGCCGTGATATCGAGAAATACATCGCCCGGGCCAAGACAAAAGGAAACATCAATTAATCATTCATCTAAAACGTCCGCAAACGCGGACGTTTTACTTTTCAATCCACCATGGCCTCTTCTCTTAAGAACCTCAGCGAAACCGGAAAAAAAGAAATCCCATCGGCCAAAGGCATGCACTTTGCAGTGGTGGTTTCAGAATGGAACACCGAAATTACGGCCGCACTCGAACATGCAGCCTGTGAGACCCTCGTGAAACATGGAGCCAAGCTCAAAAACATCCTCGTCACATACGTGCCAGGCAGTTTTGAACTGACACTCGGAGCACAGTTTGCAGCACAGCTCGCCGATATTGATGCCGTAATCTGTCTGGGATGCGTGATTCAAGGCGAAACACGTCATTTCGATTTTATCTGCGATTCGGTGGCGAACGGATTGACGAATGTAGGCCTGATGTACAACAAACCCGTTGTATTTGGGGTACTCACCACCAACGACTTGAAACAGGCAAAAGAACGTGCCGGGGGGAAACACGGGAATAAGGGGGATGAGGCTGCCATTACCGCTATTAAAATGGCCACACTTAAACGAAACCTGCTCCGGAAATAACAACGTTTATTCTAACAGACGCCTGAGCCTGTTGATATAAAACCAGGCCACACAACACATCCCGATCGCAAACGGAATGCCTGCGTAGTTTTTGATTTCCACATGATGGAAAAATTCGCAGCACATCCAATAGGCATTCGCCCCGATCCAGAAACAGATAGCCAGGTTGACTAAGAATTCCTCCTCTTTCCGGGTCTTTAGGGCAAGATAGATGGCCACGAACAGGGTAGGAAAAATCATCGTCACTCCAAGTGTCTTCCATTCCAACATCCAGCAGGTATCTTTCAGGAGCCAAAGCGGAATGTGTACATTTTCCCAGTGTTTGATATGTAGTTTCATGGCGCTAAAATAGAGAGAAACTGTGATCAGCGGAACGATTTTACAGACATTCAGACAGAAAGAAGCTGTTTTAAAATGTATTGCATTTCAATTTAGCTCACATAAACAATCTTAACAAAATGATAACACCGTAACATGGGCTTTGTGCTGCCTTGACTGTACCTTTAAGTGGATAAATATTTAAGCTGGAGTGCGTCTTTTCTCCGGAGCGGGAAATGAGACAAAGACGGGTTTAATTGTGCTCCTCAAATTTTCAGAAAATCGATGTAACACGTACCCATCATGACAGAAACACTTGAAATTCACCCTAAATGGAATTCATACCGGGCCTTGGTCGATGAAACAAGCGAACTGGAATATAAGATCATTGAAATTCTATCAGGCGCAGTGAGCCGTAAGGAAGGCAACGGCAAACCCTCACTCGAAGAGGCAGCAGAGATTAACAAGCTCAAAGCCATACTCCATCCAAAGCTCAACGAACTCAAAACCCTTCATGTAGAACTCGCAGATTACATCGAAGAACAAAAGATCAGGAATGTTAGCCGATATCTGAAATAGATCTCTAGGCGCTGAAAATCGTTGACTTCTCTCTCTTGTTTAGGTTTTGCAAATCATACCAGGTTAAAATTTCCGGTTTCTGCTCTGTCTCTTCTACTTTCTTCGGTTCCTCCCAATCCGGATCAGTTCTCCCGGCATATTGCGCTAATCCAGCCTTTGGTAGTTTCAAAATGAATCGGATTGCCTCGGCAGGCCCCAACTAAATCAGGTTTTGGTTGGCACTGCTCTTCGAAAAAAATATTATATCTCAAAGATTTCCATTCGTGTCGAAATAATTTCTACATTTGCTGCCCCTGAAAAAAGGGCGGGATGAAGTAAAAAAACAGGTTCCTGAATAAAATCTGTACCGTTCTTTTTCAATAAAGCATACAATTCGGGGTGTAGCGTAGCCCGGCTATCGCGTCTGGTTTGGGACCAGAAGGTCGCAGGTTCGAATCCTGCCACCCCGACCCAGGTTCAGTAAACAATAAATGTTCAAAGTTCTGAGTTCCTAGTTTAAAGTCACGAACCTTAAACTTTAACTTTTGATTTTGGACATTTTTTTTTGATCCCATAGCTCAGCTGGATAGAGCAGCTGCCTTCTAAGCAGCAGGCCATTGGTTCGAATCCAATTGGGATCACATCAACAAAGAAAGAGAAAGAGTGGCTGAAGAGGCTACTCTTTTTTTGATTTATCACTGCCCGTGAAAGCTCCCGATCACTCGCTGTTTGTGCAGATCAGTGTCTGTATAGCCCCACTCAATTTTGTTGAACAGCTGAAGATGTTTCTATCCTGCGTACCTTTGCCCTGTCATTTTAAAACAGCTAAAGCTGCAATCACATGAAAACACTCAAAAAAATACTCAAATGGACAGGCATCGTGCTTGCGATCCTGGTACTTACAGGCATCTCCCTGTATTTTATTTACCTGCGCCCGTTCATGCAAAAGATGAAGGAAGTGCATGTTGTGCAGTATGACAAAGAACTTACGCTCGTCCTCGGCGGGGGAGGCAACAGCGGGATCCTGGTGTCTGACAGTCTGGTGCTTGTTATCGACACCAAGATGGACGAGGCCGCCGAGCAGCTTGCATCGCAGGTAAAAGCGCTTGCTGGCTCAAAACATATCCTGGTGGTGAATACGCATTTCCACCCCGATCATGAAAAAGGCAATGCGTATTACAAAGGACAGATGATTCTCGCAGGAGGCAACTACACACCCGAATTCTGGCTGAAGCAAAATGGATCCGAGGGTGTGCCGACCGTGTGGCTGAAAGACAGGATGGAAATACCAATGGGCGATGAACATGTTACGATCCTCAATCTGGGAAAAAATGTGCACACAGCCAGCGATGTGGTTGTGTATCTCAAAAAACGAAAGATGCTGTTTGCCGGTGATGTCATACTGAACAAACAGGCCCCGGCCATGTTCGGGGTTGCTGACCCAGCCGGATATCTGGATGCATTCAACACGCTGCCGAAACAATTCGAAATTCAAACCATTGTGCCTGGACATGGACCTGTGGGAGGAATGGATGTATTGGAAAATTTCCGGCAATACTTTCTGGACATGCAAACCGCAGCCGCCGATCCTTCAAAAAAGGATGGACTGGTGGCAAAATACAAAGACTGGGGTCAGATCCCCTTTGCCATGTCGCCTGGAGCCACGATCCGTGCTTTTCAGAAGGATAAACACTAGCGCTCGGTTCCAGCCGGTAACCGATTCAGAATTATCCTTACCCTTAACTTTCCTGGTTCCCACCGACAAATTGCCCCTGTTCAACGAATTTTTGTGAGCCGGCTGATCGCAAGTCCTATTTTTGCATTCAGAATAGAGGAAAGACTTGAATGAGATTGGAGATGGATCTAGTGTTATCTTATTTCAATATCATTATTTATCATTTTATTTTTAAAATTTCAATAAAAACTGAATGCTGCGCTTTTAGAAAATTCAAGAAATTTGTTTTTACCTCTGAGCTGAAAAAAAATTTTCTATGTCATTGAAACAATGACAAGCTAATTTCAAAGCTAGCTTTAGCATGATTATCAATTTATTACGAGTTAACTTTGGCGACAATTACTATTATAAAACGAAAAAGTCAATCAAGGAGATAAAAAAGTTATCAACAATGTTCTGAACCTATACTACATATCCATACATTTGTAAACAGTTCAGAAGTTCATCTGATAATTAACAAATAACCAACGATTAACATACATTCCAGGCAATGAACTCCAGGAAACAATCGACAAAGGTCTTTTTTTATACGTTCAAGACAAATTCTGATCTTCACAATTTAACCTAATAAAACACTAAATACGATGAGCGCTGAAAAACAAAATCCCATGGAAAACAGTTTCCAGAAACACGTAGAAAACTCCATCAAAATGTTTCAGGACACTGCGTCTTCGGTTGCCAAAGCTTACGAAAACCAGCTTGATTTTGCAACCAAACTCTATAACAACGCACTTGACAATACCATGAACATAAAACCAGGTGCAATGATAAGCCCGGTTCGCATTTCTGAGATACTCAATGAAATCATGCAAAAAAGCCTCGAAAGCCTTTCACAGATTTCCAAATCCTCTTTCGAAACTATTCAACAGTTCGGGAACAGGAACGCATACCCTGCATTCTGCGAAGAAAAAATAAATGCAATCGTACAAACTTATATCAAACAGGCTGAGTCGATCAGCACCATGAACCAGAAATATATTGATACACTCTCGGCACAGTTTGCCAGCACACAGGATGCGTTTGCACCTATGCTGACGAAAGTGGCCAAAGATGTGGAAACCAATCTCGAATCATCGAGGGCCGCTATGCAAAACACTTCTGAACAGTATCTTAAAAATCTGAACGAAACCGTAAAAACAGGGAAAGAATTCCTCGGTTCATTGGATAGTCAACTTAATTCCATGATCACTTCTAATCTTAAACTTTGGTCAGGGCTTTTCCAGGCTGCACAAGACACATCGAATGGAGGAGCCAAAACCAGCTCTCCTGCCGATAAAAATTCAGCAACTCCGCTTGTTGCTGTCTCTGTAGACGAAAAAACAAAACAAACCGAGCCCGCTAAAAAAGTGAGTGTGTCAAAATAAAAAAAACAAGAATCATTTAATCCTAAAACAATTCCTTTTCAACCCCTAACCCTCAATTAAAACAGACCGATGAAAAACAATGTAAGCGAGAAAACCGAAAACATGAAAACCGTTCTTGGTGACACAGCCCTTAAATCAAAAGAAGCCGTTAAAGAAATTATTCATCTCAACACCAGACTTCTGAACGAGGCTCTCGAATCAAATAAAGTATTGGTCAATGGAATACGTGACCAATTCCAGTTGTCAGATAAAAACACATCACTTTTCAGCGCTATGAACAAAACCTTTGGTAAATCAATTGAGCTTTCGGAAGAAACAATCGATCATGTACTCGACAGCTACAATACGCAAGTTAAGCTGTACCTGGAGCACAACACGAAACTGATTGATGCAATCAAAGAATCGGCTACATTCAGCGCCAACAACGAAGGTCTGGACAAGGTACTGAAGCTGGTGAAGGAAAATTTCGAATCTGCTGTCAACACAATGAACACAAGCACTCAAGCCATTATCGAGTCTTATAACAAACACACGAGCCTTGCTTTGAATTTCAACAAAAAAATTGCCGAAACCATTTCGTCACAATTCCACAACTACAACCAGATTCAGCAGAACAGCATGAAGGCCTTTTCAGGCTGGGCTTCTGAATGGTGGAAGCATTCTGACAATAAATAGTTCAAGATTCCTCTCTTTTACTGATCCCTGAAGAAAACCCCTTCGCTTGGCTACATTTCAACCCGAAATGAAGACACGAAGGGGTTTCTTGCATCCCTATGCAGCCTGCTTGATGTCAGTATCTTGTCTCACGCATTTCTTGTGTGCTTCTGCGGAATTACATCTGTCAGGAAATGTATCGATGGAGAAAAAACAGGCATTCTCCTTCAGAGGACTTTGCCTCCGTGTATTTATTGCGACAGATTTATTCTTGATCAGCGCATAGACGGGATCCTGATTTATTACCGATATACCGGAATCATGCCCTTTCAACTCATGAAAACCCCTACCTTTACGACTGAAAAAACAATACCTACACCGAATGGAAAACGAAAAAAAAGATACAGAACAGGAACTCCTCCTCATCGCTCAGGAAGCAGCAAAAGCTGGTCAAAAACTGGCTGCTAATTTTATGCAAAACCTGCCTTCCCAACTCCAGGCTTTTACCGAATTTACAAATTCATACCTCGGTTTGGCTGGCAAGGTTGCTGCCAACCCAGATACCGCCGTTAGCGGGCAACAGTTTTTTGTTGAATACATTCAAAAACAGATGGAACTGAGCAAACGCATTTTCGAAAGTCAGGCAAATCCAGAGGCTAGCTATACTCCCGTAATCAGCCCAGCACCTGGCGACAAGAGGTTCACCGCAGCTGAATGGAGCGAATCTCCGCACTACTTTGATTACATCAAACAAAACTACCTGCTCATCTCAAAAATGCTCAAGGAGATCACCAACTCGATCGATCTGGATGTACACGCCAAATCAAAACTAAACTTTCAAACCCAGCAATACCTCGATGCACTTTCGCCTGCCAATTTTTTCTTCACCAACCCCGAAGCAATAAAACTGGCCAAAGAAACAAACGGGCAAAGTCTTCTTGCCGGCGTTGAAAATTTTCTGAAAGACGTTCAAAAAGGAAGCATCACCCAAAGCGATGAACATGTTTTCGAAATCGGACGCGACCTGGCCCAGACCAAAGGTTCTGTGGTTTACCAGAATGAGCTCATCCAACTCATCCAGTACACCCCGCTGACCGAAAAGGTTTCGGAATTTCCGCTCGTTATTTTCCCTCCATGGATCAATAAATATTACATCCTTGATCTGCATACCGACCGTTCGTTGGTTGAGTACGGAGTCAGAGAAGGACATACCGTTTTCATTGTTTCCTGGAAAAACCCAACAGCAGACATGGGCCACGTATCATTCGACGATTATGTGGTCAGGGGCGCCCTCAAATCTATTGAAGTGGCCAGAGCCATTACCGGGGCCAAGAAAGTAAACACCCTGGGTTACTGTCTGGGTGGAACCCTGCTTGGAGCAACACTTGCAATCCTGGCCTCGCCAAAACCTACATTCCTCGAAGCAAACCGCGAAAAGGAAAGTGTGAATGCTGCCACCTTCCTGGCCACGATGCTCGATTTTTCGGATATTGGCCCTATGGGCGCTATTATCGACGAAGCACTGGTACATCAACTGGAAAACGACTTAAAAGACGGAGGTATCATGAAAGGCTCTGATATGGCAAAAGCCTTCAATGCCATCCGTGCAAATGAACTGGTCTGGCCCTATGTGGTCAATAACTATCTGAAAGGTAAGACCCCCCCCCCATTCAATGTGCTTTACTGGAGCTGCGACAATACAAACCTTCCGGGTAAAATGTACACCTTTTACCTGCGGAAAATGCTGTATGAAAACATGCTGCGTGTACCCAATGCCCTTCGTATCTGTAATGTCCCGATCGATCTGGGTCTCATCAAGGTTCCATCCTATATCATCGGAACCGTCGAAGACCATATCGCTCCCTGTCGTACTGCATTTAACTCAACCGAACTCCTGGGAGGTGAAGTAGAATTTGTACTTGGCGATTCTGGGCATATCATGGGAGCTATCAATGCTCCTTCCAAAAAACATAAATACAACCATCATTTTGGAGGTACGCTTGGAGAAGGTTTTGACCAGTGGAAGAACACAGCAAAACCGGGTGAAGGAAGCTGGTGGCCACATTGGAACCGATGGATGAACTCCAAAAATGGCAAACAGGTGCCTGCACCGAAACACGAAGGAAGCGCCGATTACCCGGTTCTGGAATCAGCGCCAGGCAGCTATGTAAAAGAAAAAAGCACCCTCTAAATAAGACCAGCAATCATTTATGAAAAACAACAAAGTTGCGCTTGTAACAGGCGGCACAGGTGGTATAGGAAGCGCCATCTGCGAACGGTTATACAAAGACGGGTTCACCCTCGTTGCCAATTACAGGGATTTCGACAAGGCCATGAAATGGAGAGAAGAAGCAAAAAAATGGAGAGAAGACCAACTAAAAATGGGCATTGACGTGAAAATAATAGAAGGCGATATATCTGATTTTAAATCCGCTCAACGGATGATTACCGAAATCGAAGCTGAAATCGGAACCATCCAGGTACTCATAAACAATGCAGGCATCACCCGCGATACCCCGCTTTATAAAATGAGCCCTGACCAATGGTATGATGTCATCAATACAAACTTAAACAGCGTCTTTATTTGTTCCCGCCTGGTCATCGAAGGGATGATTGCCAAAGGTTGGGGAAGGATTGTAAGTATCTCGTCTGTCAACGGACAGAAAGGACAGTTTGGACAGACAAATTATGCAACGGCAAAAGCCGGAATGGTTGGCTTCACAAAATCACTCGCCCTCGAAACAGCAAAAAAAGGGATTACGGTCAATACCGTTTCTCCGGGATATATCGGCACCTCCATGGTCATGGCCATACGCGAAGATATCCGGAACAAGATCATCGAACAGGTGCCCATGGGCCGATTGGGCAAACCTTCCGAAATTGCCGATGCTATAGGGTACCTGGTCTCCGAGTCGGCCAGCTATATCACGGGGTCGGATATATCGGTGAATGGAGGACTTTATATGTCGCGTTAACGATTCCCCCTCACCTGCTTTGTGCTCGTGGTATTGTAATGGCTATACGAACCTTAACTAAGCAACACTGCTATGTACTACAAAACATCTGACGACCTGAATTTCTACTATGAGATTCACGGTTCTGTAAAATCAAGGAAGACCATTGTCTTTCTCAACGGTCTTTCTCAATCAACACTCGCCTGGGGGCTGATGGTGCCTGCTTTTGCACCCGACTACCAAATCATCTTATGCGACTTTATCTTCCAGGGCCAGAGCGACAAGACTGGCGACTCGCGTGATTTCGACCGTCATGCCTCCGACGTGCTCGGGTTGCTCGATTCCCTGAAAATAGCCAAAGCCGAGATCGTAGGCATTTCTTATGGAAGCCTTGTTGCCCAGCATTTCGCCTTGAACTATCCAGGACGGCTGAACAAACTCGTACTGCTCTCGACCTTTGCGCACAAGACCGCCTATTTTGAGGCTATCGAACTGGCCTGGAAAAGAGCCCTATCAACCGGCGGTTACTCGCTGATGCTCGATGTGATGCTGCCTACGGTGTTGAGTGAAAATTATTTTGAACATCCTCTCATCCCCATCTTTGCGCTCAAGACAGACCGGGCCGGAATCAATTCGGAGTCTGGCGCTCTGCAAAAACTGATGAAGGCCACCGAGGAAAGGGGCGACTATCGGCAAAAATTAAAGGCGG
>Ga0206851_1015_pt1 | contig 65841 bp, 74 predicted proteins | sample Alteio_BWOrgCont_13_FD_152904 | JGI IMG/M metagenome (GOLD analysis project Ga0206851, IMG submission 152904) | Enriched cells from forest soil in Barre Woods Harvard Forest LTER site, Petersham, Massachusetts, United States -... | ecosystem: Environmental > Terrestrial > Soil > Temperate forest >... | reverse complement strand
TTGGCATCCAACGTTGCAATCCAAGCAGAAAGGAGTTTTACACTGAGCGGATAGGGTTTTGCTGTCCCGATGCTTGAGCCCTTTTCCAGCGCGGTCTTTTCTAAGCTTGCAAGTTTTTCGTTTATCGCCGATTCAGTTATTTTTTCATCTATCACTGCATCACTAACGAAAACTGGTACGTCGAACGAATTGGCAAGGGCAAAAATAGGGCTTGAGGAATTGGCACTCTGGAAATAAAGCCGTAGATTATCGGTTTTAAGCTCGGCTAAGATTCCGGCCAGAGCTTCTGGTGATGAACTGAATTTTTCGTTACGGCTTGCTACAAGTCCAGCCAAATTCTGCTCTCCGGCTAGGGCGAGTAGCACTTTCAGACGTTGGGAATTTTCCTCTTTGGAAAGTGAGGTGAGAAGTGCGTAGGGGCCGGGATCAGTAATCGGATAGTCCACTGGCTCTAGTGGCAGATCTAGCAATATTTCGTTGCCTGAGCCTTTTGCCGCCTGAAACCATTCGTTTAAAGAAGCTGAATAAGGAGAGAAGCAGAAAGATATAACAGATGGTAATTTCATAGCTTCCACCGTAGAAGATTTGCTTAGGCCCATTCCGGTTATGATAATGGCGATTTTCGCTTTTGCCGTCGAGGGTTGAGTTGCTGTTCCAGTTCCGCCGCCTTGCCCGCCAGATGCTGGATGGGAAGCAACTTCCTGTGATGGAGAGGACTTTTCCGATTGTGATTGTCCTTCTGCCCCGCCCGTTCCTCCTGCACCAGCTATGGCTACACCGGTATTTCCTCCTGTTCCACCCACTGCCGCGGGTTTATTTTCATCCTTTTTATTTTCCGTGGTTGGTGTTAGAGGTCCTTCCTCTAGGGATAAATCGATCATAACCCGCTTGTTCTGGGCAATTGCGCTTCCTGCCTCGCCTTTATAGTAGGAATATACCATCCAAGAGAAGCCAGAAAACGTGGCCAGCAGCAGTGCTATGCCGAGCCAGATAACAATGGAGAGAAGTTTTGCTCCGCTGCGCATCGGCTACTCGCTATTTTGCAGGAACTTGAGCTTTATCCGTCCCGCCGTTGAAAACACTGACGGCGCGTATCAGATCAATCGCCCGCGCAAGCTGATAATCCTTCTCGTATAAATCCTTATCGATATCGCCATATTTGGATTTTTCTTGCAGCGATTTCTTAGTGGCGGAAGATTTATTATCGTTCGCTGGAGTCACGCTATCCTGATCCTCACTGGAATCATCAGGAAGTCCGGATTGATCATCCTTCTTCTCCGATTTATCCGCATCTTCCTTCTTGCCGTCTTTTTTCTTTTCCTGATCGTTGTATAAGTGGCGGATCAGATCAGCTTCGGCACTATTTTTCTGTTTTATTGCTTCGATTTTCGCTGGCTCGACGGTTATATCAGGCTCAATTCCCTTGGCCTGAATCGAGCGACCTGATGGCGTGTAATAGCGGGAAGTGGTAAGCCGCATCGCGCCGTTGCCGGGTAATGGAATGACAGTTTGTACAGAGCCTTTTCCGAAGGATTTTGTGCCCATAATGACAGCACGCTTGTGGTCCTGCAACGCACCGGCGACAATTTCTGAGGCTGAAGCCGAGCCGCCGTTTATAAGTACCACCACTGGTAGTCCGCGCGCCATGTCCCCCTCAGGCTTGGCATCAAATCTTTTTGCACTGTCGGCGATACGCCCGCGAGTGGAAACGATTTCTCCTTTATCTAAGAAATCATTAGCTACGCCGATTGCCTGGTCAAGTAGCCCGCCGGGATTATTACGCAAATCCAGCACCACGCCTTTCAAATTATTCGAGCCAACATCCTTTTTTATCTTATCGAATTCGGTTTTCAGATTCTTATCAGTATTTTCTGAGAATGAGGTAATACGCAGATATGCGACATCATCTTCTTTCTGCGCGCGTACTGATTTGATCTTTATCACATCGCGCACCATGGTGATTTCCTTAGGTTCTTTCTCGCCCTGACGCAGGATAGTGACTGTTACTTTGCTGCCTGCTTTGCCGCGCAGTTTATCCACTGCATCATTCAACGTCATACCCATAACTGGCTTGCCATCGATCTCGCTGATGTAATCGCCCGGCATGATTCCGGCTTTCGCCGCAGGGGTTTCGTCAATCGGTGATACCACCTTCACCAGTCCATTATCCATCGTAACTTCAATGCCAAGCCCGCCAAATTCGCCCTTGGTTTGGATTTGCATATCATTAAAGGCTTTTTCATTCAGGTAGCTTGAATGCGGATCAAGCGAGGTAAGCATCCCATTTATTGCTGCCTCTATGAGTTTCTGGTCAGAGACTTCCTCGACATAATCCTCGCGCACTTTTTCGAACACGTCGCCAAAAAGGGCTAATAGCTTCATTGTATCTGAGCTTTTCTCGGCGGCGAAGACGGCGGATGAGGCTAAGATAATGATTAAAAGGGAGAAAATCAGTTTGCGCATGGTATAAAAGCCCTGAAAAATATATGAATTTGGGACACATTTACATGAGCGCGGCAAATTATCAAGGAGAGATTGGGTTCTATGAATGTTTTAAGCCGTTCTTTAGCAGTCTGCCGCCATATTGTTTCGTTAAACGGCTTTTTACGTGATAAGCATGGACCTTCTTTGTACTGGATAATGAGCTTTACTCTTTAATACCCACATACTCTCCCCAGGATTTTATTCCGATGTCGGAAATTTTATATTTTGCAACAGCCTGAACCAGGCGACGCGCTAGCCAGATATCTGTGATGAGCGGAATGTTCAAGTCAGCGGTCGTTCTGCGAATGACGAACCCCTCCCGTGAAGTTCTCGCCCTACCGGTGCCGGGAATGCAGATGACTAAATCAATAGTCCCGCTTTGTAGCATTTCTGATGCGGCTGAAATGCTATTTTTATTCAATTTTTCCGAAACGGCGGTAGTTTTTATTCCATCATCTGCAAATCTTTCTGCTGTTTTCTGCGAGGTAAAAAGTTTTAATCCCATATTGCGCAAAAGTTCAGCTTCATGAGTAAAATTGAAATTCTTTGCATCTGGCTCGATAGAAATATAAGCAGCTTTTTTAGGTATTTTAAAACCGACTGCAAGCATCGCAGAGAGCAAGGCCTCGTCAGTATCCCGTCCAAAACATCCAACCTCGCCAGTCGAAGCCATCTCAACACGAAGGCGAGGATCCACACCTTTAAGCCGCGAGAACGAAAACTGTGAGGCCTTTACTGCTACGTAATTCAAATCTAGCATTTTTGGCTGTTTGGTAGCGTTAGAATTGGCACCAAGCATGATTTTTGTTGCCTCGGCAATGAAATTCACTTTTAACGTTTTCGAGATAAATGGAAAGCTGCGGCTAGCGCGCAAATTGCACTCGATCACTTTTATCTCATTATTTTTTGCTAACAATTGGATGTTAAACGGTCCGGTGATTTTGAGTGCTTTGGCTAGGGCTTTTCCGATGTCGCGTGCACCGATCATGGTTTCCATAGCTAGCCGTTGCGGCGGAATCACCAGAGTTGCGTCACCGGAATGTACCCCTGCATTCTCAATATGTTCGGAAAGCGCCCAGAGTACTACCTCACCTTTATTGGCCACTGCATCGAACTCCACTTCACGCGCAAACTCCTCGAATTTGCTGATAACTACTGGATGTTCGCGGGAAATATCTGTGGCCTTGTAGAGGAAATCGTTCAGTTCATCCGGAGAGTTTGCAATTCGCATCGCGGCACCAGAAAGCACGTAGGAAGGCCTGACCAATACTGGATAACCACCAAGTTTTTTTACAGTTTTTCCAATATTTTTCACGTCAGTTGATTTGGCCCATAAAGGCTGGTCGATTTTCAAATCATCAAGTAAGTGTGAGAATTTCGACCTGTCTTCTGCGATGTCTATGGATTTAGCGTCAGTGCCAAAAATTTTCACACCGGCGGCGGCAAGTTTCAGCGCCAGGTTATTAGGTGTCTGCCCACCCATAGAAACGATGACACCTTCCGGTTTTTCGATGTCGCATAGTTCCAGTACGGTTTCGAGCGAAATTTCATCAAAGATCAGGCGATCGCAAACATCGTAATCAGTTGAAACCGTTTCTGGGTTGCAATTCAGCAATAGGGTTTCATAGCCCAGCTTTTTTGCCTCTTTCACCGCGCTGACAGCACACCAATCGAACTCTACGGAAGAACCGATGCGGTAACAGCCAGAACCTAAAACCAGGAGTTTTTTATTGTTGGTTGGCGGTGCATCGTTCTCGGTTGCAGCGTATGAAAAATATAGAAAATTGGTTTCTGCCGGATATTCCGCTGCGAGCGTATCAATCTGCGAAATCTTTGGCCGTAAGCCAAGTTTCCAGCGGTGACCAAGGACTTTTTCTTCATTGGTTTTTAAGCAGCTTGCGATAAGCTTATCAGAAAATCCGGCGAGTTTTGCATCCCGCATTTTCTCATATGTGAGGCTTTTTAGCCCTCCTTTTGTTTTTACGATTTCCTGGCCTAGTCCAATCGTGCGCTTTAATTCGTAGAGGAAAAATTTATCGATACTGGATAACTTGGAAATTTTTTCTACTGCCATTCCTTTATAGAGTGCTTGTGCTATGGCGAAAATCCGGCGCGGTGTTGGGTTTTTTATAAACCATTCCAGGTCATCGAACTCATATTTATGTGGGTCGAGTCCATCGGCTCCAATCTCCAGCATGCGAAGCGCTTTCTGCAAAGCTTCAGGAAACGAACGGCCGATCGCCATCACTTCTCCAACCGATTTCATCTCGCTGCCTATTACTGTATTTGCTTGGTCGAATTTATCCAAATCCCAACGAGGAACTTTGCATACTATGTAATCTAAAGCTGGCTCGAAAAACGCAGTGGTGACTTTGGTAATGGAATTGGGAATCTCTGGCAAATCATAGCCCAGGCCGATTTTCGCGGCGACATATGCCAGCGGATACCCAGTGGCTTTCGAGGCAAGAGCTGAAGAACGGGAAAGCCGTGCGTTCACTTCAATCACCCGGTATTCGCGTGAATCTGGATTCAGTGCATACTGAATATTGCATTCTCCGACAATGCCGAGATGCCGGATGGTTTTAATAGCGATATCGCGAAGCATTTGGTATTCGTGATCGTCCAAAGTCTGGCTGGGAGCCACTACTATTGACTCACCGGTATGCACGCCCATAGGATCAAAATTTTCCATATTGCAGACAGTGATGCAATTATCGCTGGCATCCCGCACTACTTCATATTCGATTTCTTTCCAGCCTTTCAGGCATTCTTCGACCAGAATTTGCTTCAATGATGCAAAAGCAGTATCGGCGATTTTTTTCGCCTCTTTTTCGTTATAAGCAATCGCCGAACCTTGGCCGCCAAGTGAAAATCCTGAACGCAGCATTACTGGATATCCTATGGCTTTAGCAGCTTTTAGTGCTTCAACGGTTGAAGTAACCGCGCGGCTCCGGGCGGTCAGGACACCGATTTCTTTTAGACGATCAACAAAAAGTGCTCGATCTTCGGTATCGCGTATGGTTTTGACTGGCGTTCCCAAAACCCGACAGCCGAGTTTTTTTAATACTCCACTCTCCTCTAGCGCCAACCCACAATTCAACGCTGACTGCCCGCCGAACGAAAGAAAAATCGCATCGCATTTTTCCTTTTTTATCACTTTTTCGACGAAATACGGCTCGACTGGTAAAAAATACGTAGCATTCGCCATGCCTTCATCGGTCTGGATGGTGGCGATATTTGGATTGATGAGAACGGATTTTATTCCTTCTTCTCTGAGGGCCTTCAGCGCCTGACTGCCGGAATAATCGAACTCCCCTGCCTGGCCAATTTTGAGTGCACCGGAACCTAGGAGCAAAACCTTCTTGGGCTTTGCTGGAATGCCAGAACGCTTAAATATTGGAGTTTTCGAGTTTTCGAGTTTTCTCGCTTTCCTCATTTTCTCCTCCGCTTCCGCAGCTGCAACACCATCTTCATATAATCATCAAACAAAAACGCAGTATCGTTTGGGCCTGGGCTGGCTTCTGGATGGAATTGGACAGACATGATCGGCTTGCTTACATGCCGGATTCCGGCGTTGGTTTTATCATTCAAATTAATAAACCATTCTTGCCAATCTTTCGGCAGCGATGCGCCCTGCACGACGTACCCATGATTTTGGCTGGTTATATAGCATTTACCGGTAGTCACATCTTGCACTGGTTGGTTGACTGATCTGTGGCCATATTTCATTTTATAGGTGCGGCCACCAGCGGCGAGAGATAATAACTGATGCCCAAAACAAATTCCAAAAATTGGTATATCTGCGTTCAGAATTCCCCGGATGCGACCGATTAGGTCTGCCCCGGCATCTATCGGGTCGCCCGGGCCATTGGTTAGGAAAACGCCGTCCACTTCGCTTACCATATCTTCCCAGTCGGCATTCCACGGTGCGCGGATGACAGTGGCACCGCGCTTTTGTAAGCTCCGCACGATATTTTCTTTGGCTCCGGTATCGATCAGTAAAATCCGCGCATCACCGCCATCATGCCAAACGATTTTTTTCGGTGCTACGATCTCGGTGACGCGATTCATATCAATGCCGGTCGCCTTGCTTTTTCTCAGTTTTTCATCGGCAAATAAAAGATGGCCTTTGACCGCGCCATTTTGGCGCAAATGCCTGGTCAGCCTCCTGGTATCGACACCATAAATGCCAGGAATTCCTTCATTCTTCAGCCAATCCCCAAGCGAGAGGGCAGCTGCGTGGTGGCTGGGGTTTTCACTATAATGCGTGACGATTAGCCCTTGTACCTGAATGTTTTTTGATTCATACGGCGGTTTTGGCACTCCGTAATTGCCTTGTAATGGATAAGTAAGAACTAGGATTTGGCCTTTGTACGAAGGATCTGTGAGTGTTTCCACATAGCCCGACATTCCGGTATTGAAAACAACTTCTCCTAAAACTTCCTTTAAAGCGCCGAATGGTTTTCCAGTGAAACTCTTGCCATCTTCCAATACCAGATTCATTTCCATCTTTATATTACCCGCGCGCAAAAAAACGCCGGTAATTTTACCGGCGGCGACGACTCAGAATGCGAATTGTCACTGAAAGTCGAGTGATAATCCTGGTTTTAGATTAGCGCAAGGAAAATCTTATCCGCGATTCCCTAGCCATGCGCCTATGCTGGTTAGGATTAACCCAAGCACAATATAAAGGGATAATGGTTCGCCAAGCAAAGGAACGGCAGCTATGCCGGAAATAACCGGCACGAGTGCCATGCATACTCCAACTTTTGAAGGTCCAAGCGTGGCAACTGCCCGCATATATAGAATCATCGCAACAATAACTGCCATCACGCCCTGGTAAAAAGCTTGAAGAGCAATCGTTCCCCACGGAGCAGCGCTGATGTTCTTTGGTAATAGGAACGCATAAATCGGCAAATAAATTATTGCGGTAATCAACGCGCTGCCAATGGTTACATCCCAGGCATTTATGCGCCATTTGCGCACTAACACCGAACATACGGCCCATAAGCCGGAGGCGCAGATAAAAGCAAAGTCACCACGCCAATGGGGTGATGCGGTACCAAATGTGTCAATGGCTAGGCAGACCACACCAAGTGCAATTGCCGCTAGGCCGCTGAGACGCCATGGCGAGGAACGTTCGCCAAGTATCACCCAGCTAAATAGTGCCGCGCCGAAGGGCAGTGTTCCTGGAAGCAGGATGCCGGCATGGGCAGCTGGCGCGTATTTGAAACCGAGATAAGCCAGTACCGCATAGCCGACACCACCGGTTAAGGCCAACATGATCATTTTTGGATCGAGCAGATTTACGCGGCGGCGGAATAGCCAGATTGGTGCTAAAAATAGTGCAGCAGTGCCGAAACGGAGTGCAACTACATCATACGGAAGCAATTCACTCTTGCCACCGATCCGCGACACCAAAATAAATCCTGACCAGATTATGATGACGAAAAACGCATCGAGATAGCCTTCAGTGCGCAGCTGCTTCATTCCTATCGCCGCAGCAACCTCAGTCTAAGAGCATTCAATTTGATGAATCCTTCCGCATCGCGCTGGTTATAAACCGAATCGGCCTCGAATGTTACGTGTTCTTGGCTATAGATGGATTTTGGGGATTTGCGGCCAACGGCGTGTACTGAGCCTTTATATAATTTCAGCCGCACCGTCCCAGTCACGTTTGCCTGACTTTTATCAATTGCGGCTTGCAGCATTTCGCGCTCAGGGCTCCACCAATAGCCATTGTAAATTAGTTCGGCATAACGCGGCATCAATTCATCTTTTAGATGCATGGACATACGATCCAAAGTGATAGATTCGATACCGCGATGCGCTTCCAGCAATATCGTTCCGCCCGGAGTTTCATAAACTCCGCGTGATTTCATCCCAACATAACGATTCTCCACCAAATCCAGCCGCCCGATGCCATTTGCACCGCCGAGTTCGTTCAATTTTGTCAGTAACGCTGCCGGGGATAATTTTTTGCCATCCACTGCCACTGGATCGCCATGCAGGAATTCCACCTCGATATAAGTCGGCTTATTTGGTGCCTGCTCAGGTGAAACGGAGCGGGTGAACATATCTTCATCCGGCTCAATCCATGGATCTTCGAGCACTTTACCTTCATAGGAAATATGTAGCAGGTTGGCATCGGTGGAATATGGCGCTTCACCGCGTTTATCCTTGGCTATCGGGATCTGATGCTTTTCTGCGTATTCGATTAGTTTGGTGCGTGAATTCAAATCCCATTCGCGCCAGGGGGCGATTACTTTGATGTCAGGTTTCAAGCCATAATAGCCAAGCTCAAACCGTACCTGATCATTGCCCTTGCCGGTTGCGCCATGCGCCACTGCGTCAGCACTGGTTTTAATCGCGATTTCGATTTGCCGTTTGGCAATCAATGGCCGGGCGATTGAAGTTCCGAGCAGATAGCAGCCTTCGTAAACCGTATTGGCGCGGAACATCGGGAATACATAATCGCGGACGAATTCTTCGCGCAAATCCTCAACGAAAATCTCCGAAGCACCCATCATTTTCGCTTTAGCCCGCGCCGGTTCCAATTCGCCACCCTGGCCGAGATCTGCAGTGAAAGTCACCACTTCACAGCCGTAAGTTTCCTGAAGCCAGCGCAGGATTATCGAAGTATCAAGGCCGCCGGAATAGGCGAGAACGACTTTTTTGGGTTTATAGTTTTTCAATTTTAAGCCTTCCTTTGACCAGATATAAATAAAGCAAGCGGTTATGAGGTCAAGGGTTAAGCGCCCGGCAAATTGACAGAATAGGGTTTAGCCGTTATTACCCGTTACCTTTGAAGCCCCTGTGGTGGAATTGGTAGACGCGCTAGACTCAAAATCTTGTATCCGCAAGGATGTGTCGGTTCGAGTCCGACCGGGGGCACCATTTACGGAACAGTCCGAAATTTTTCGGTTCAAGTCCGCTTCGGCTAAAGAGTGGCGGTAGTTCTAGGCAGCTTTGACTTTGGACCACGCAGAATTTGCTAATTTAATTGCAAGGTCGCTAACACGTAATATGCGGCTATGAACGCTACATTCGTCTATCATATCTGGTGTTATTTGTTGTCCTAGGCATAATGTAAATAATAAACCCGGCATATAAAATCCGTGCCGATAATAAGGCGCCGGTTTGCGCGGCAATGTTGCAGGAAATAGAGTTGCCATCGGAGGAGTAGTGTTTGGCGCTACCAAAACACTTAATATTGCATTTCTTGGAAATGTCGTTTGCCCAAGAAGGTATAGCCGCAATTCTTCTTCGTAAGAACCAAAATCAAGTTTTAAAGTTTGACCCAATGGCGTTTTCCAAGAGTGCGCCGCAGCTCTCCAAAAAACGGAAGTCGCAAAATAACTGATTTTATCCACATCGACTCCACTAATAGAATCACACTTATAATAGGAATCGTTGCCATGCTGTTTTACAGGGCTTGCCTGAGAGAGATTCTGTAAAATTGGAAAATTCCCAGAGGTTTTTACATAATTCTTTAAAACCCAATCTTCTCCGTTTTTACTAAATCGTCCCTCGCAATCACTACACAATAAATAGTCTTTGGTTTGTTTAGACCATTGGATGGCTTTAGAAGGAGAAGCCGAAACAGGATCTTGATTAGATGATAAACGGATATGCTTATAAATTGCCTTAGGAAGCAAATGGCTATCTTTAAGTTCAACATTACTAGTTAAGCATAAACGGCATGTTCCTTTTGGTATAACATCAGTTTTTAGTGACGCAGCTTTTCATAAGATTGTATATTCAATAACCTCCAAAATCCGGTTCAAGGTTTCTCTGCGACAGTGTACCATTCTTCGTAAGCTATAAAAAAATGGCGCACCCGGAAGGATTCGAACCTCCGACCACTTGATTCGTAGTCAAGTACTCTATCCAGCTGAGCTACGGGTGCGTATCTTGAAGGAGGAGCTTATATATTAAATATCCGGGAGGGTTGCAAGTATTGCCTTGCACCTATTGCTGATATATCGGCTTTAGCTTTTCGGGCCCCAGGAACTGTAATTCCCCGTATTTCCGCTGCCAGCGCAGTTCATTCAAGCATTCGTCGTTGGTCCAATTATGCCACATGGCTGGGCTTTGGCATTGGTCTTTGGCAATCTGGTAATCATCCTCATTCTTTATATAATAAGGCCCGGAAGGCAGCATCATCGCATGGCCGACGTATTTTTCCGGCGGCGTCTGCCAATAATTTTGGCAGGCAGAGAGCAATAAACCTGATAATATAATGGCGTAGCTTTTTTTCATATTTGCTGTTGTCATTATCGTCTTTAATTCTCTATATTGAAAAGTTCAATAGGATTTATGGCGGCTCCAAATAAACAAATAGTATTGCTCGAACGCAAGGAGGAAACTCCTTACCGCGAACTGCCTTATAATGCTGAGGCAGAGCAGGTTTTGCTTGGGAGTATCCTCACCAATAATGAGCTATTAAACCGCATCGCCGATTTCCTGACGGCTGAGCATTTCTATGAGCCGGTGCATAAGCGGATTTATGAGGCGATTTCTAGGTATTTGGAGCGTGGATTGGCTGCAACTCCCGTCACTCTCAAAACCCAATTCGATAAGGATGAAGCGCTAGTCGATATCGGAGGCGCCACATATTTAACCAAGCTGGCCGGGCTTTCCACCGGTATAATCAACGTGCTAGATTATGCGCGGATTATTTATGATTTGTCGCTGCGCCGCTCGCTGATCGAAATCGGCGGCGATTTGGTGAATGATGCTTATAAAGACGATGAAACCACTCCGCTAGCTGCCGACCAGATCGAAAAAGTCGAGCACCGGTTGTTTTCCCTGGCCAGCGAGGGCTTAAGCGAACGGGCATTCCAGCATTTGAAATCTTCGCTCGCTGAGGCGATTATCCGCGCCGAATTCGCACTGAAAAATCAGGGTGGCATCAGCGGAGTTCCGACCGGGTTGTTGGATTTGGATAAACTCTTGGGTGGGATGCATAAATCCGATCTGATCATCATCGCCGCCAGGCCATCAATGGGGAAAACCGCTCTGGCCATAAATGTTGCGCTGAATGCTGCCGATGCTTTCTTGAAAGAACAACAGCATAAAAAAGAAACGGAAACCGAGCCGGATTTTGTGGAAAAGGAAAAAAATCTGCCGAAATCTATCGGGTTTTTCTCGCTGGAAATGTCAGCGGAGCAGATTGCATCTAGGTTACTTTCGATGAAATCCGGCATCAATTCCAGCAATATACGCCGCGGGCGCCTGGATAAGGATAAGCGCGAATTCCAAAAACTGGTTGAGGCCAATCAGGAGCTTTATCAACTGCCGTTTTTCATCGACGAAACCCCGGCGATTTCGATTTCCGCCCTCCGCACCCGCGCACGGCGGCTGAAGCGCAAGCATAATTTGGGATTGTTGGTGGTCGATTACCTCCAGCTTATCCGCGGTGTTGGCGATGCTGGCAAAGCCAACCGCGTGCAGGAAGTTTCCGAAATCACACAAGGCCTGAAGGCGATTGCGAAGGAGTTGGATATCCCAGTCGTGGCGCTTTCGCAGCTTTCACGGCAGGTGGAAACGCGGGATGATAAACGCCCGCAGCTGGCCGACTTGCGCGAATCAGGAACCATCGAGCAAGATGCCGATGTGGTGATGTTCATCTACCGCGAAGCTTATTATGTAGAACGCGAAAAACCTCAAGAAGCTTCAGAAAAATTTCCGGCCTGGCAGGAAAAGATGGAGAAGATAAATAACATCGCCGAAATAATGGTTGCGAAACACCGGAATGGGCCGATCGGTAACGTCGAGCTATTCTTCGACAAATTCCTCACCACTTTCGGGAATTTGGATAAGGGGCATGGGAAGTTTTAGCTGAGATGTTATTTTATTTAACCCCCGGCCCCATCCTTTCGCCCGCCTTTTTCTATTATTAGTTTCTCAACCTTGCCACATGGAGGAGGAGTAACATCTTCATAGTCAGTACTGATGAATATAATATGAGTTCTCTCACTACCACCACCAAACTCAACTGCCCGGGTATAAGTGCCAAGCTGCAGACTACCGTCACCTTCACCTATTATCATACCATTTTTTAGCAACCCAATTTTAGCGCCATTAATAGTAGCCCCTATTGGCGTTTTGTCGCCTTCCCACTCCATTCGGAATGTATTTTTTTGAGCGTCTGACCGCAGTGCATTAATTAAATCAACGTATTTTGTATTATCCATAGACTAATCTCCCATACTGGATTCATTCCAGAACCTAGCTATCATACAGAATAAATAGTTAACAAAACGTTAACGTTTTGCAAAATTTTGCATTTTTTAGTTAAATAACTGGAATATAATGGGGAATTGGGGTATTTCGGGGCATGGCCAGCCAATATTCCGATTCCACCCTCTATATAAACCTCGCCGCCATCCGCGATAATTATTTGCTGCTGAAATCCAAAGCCAAGGGCGCTGAAACTGCAGCGGTAGTGAAAGCAAACGGTTATGGACTCGGCATGCAGGAAATCGCAAAAACCCTCAAAAAAGCCGGATGCAAAAAATTTTTCGTCGCCACTCTGAATGAGGCGCTGGAGTTGCGCAAACTTGATAAAACCTCTGAAATCCTAGCTTTCAATGGCATCCGTAAAGGTCAGGAAAAAATATTTCGTGAGCATAAAATCACCCCGGTGCTGAACACATTGGAAGAAGCCGAATTATGGGAAAAGAACAGCAATAACCTTCCCGCCGCGCTGCATGTTGATACCGGAATGAATCGGCTAGGAATCAGCAGGAAAGAGGCGGAGAATCTTGAATCTAAAATCAACGTGAAATACCTGATGAGCCACTTGGCTTGTGCTGATACTCCGAATCATCCAAAAAATACTGAGCAGTTGAAAGCATTCCGTCACATTGCCGCCCATTTCCCCGGTGCAAAAAAATCTTTAGCCAATTCAGCGGGGATTTTCCTGGGGAAAGATTATCATTTCGATCTTACACGACCGGGAATAGCTCTTTATGCGGGAGCAAACACGGTGGTAACGCTCAAAGCCAAAATCATCCAGGTGCGCAAGATTGACAGGCGTGAGAGCGTTGGCTATGGTGCAACCGCAAGCGTGGAGAAAGGAAGCGTTATCGCCACTTTGCCGGTTGGTTATGCTGATGGCTATTTGCGGGTTTTAGGAAATATTAGCCATTGCTTTATCGGTGGAATAAAAGTTCCGGTAATTGGCCGGGTTTCGATGGATTTGATTACGTTGGATGTGACTAAGGTGAAAAATCCTAAAGTAGGTATGGAAGTGGAATTGATCGGGGGAAATATCAGCGTGGATGAAATCGCAAGCCAAGCCGGAACTATAAGTTACGAGATATTGACGCGCCTGGGTGCAAGATTTTCGAGAAAATATATATGATAATAGAGCGATTTAACTATTTTCTGCAAATCTTGGGCAGAGTTTTTCTCTCTTTCCTAAATGCGCTAGGCAGGCTGGCAATTTTCGCCGGTGAGGTTTTTAAAAGCATTATCCCGCCATTTTATTTCCGCAGTTTCATGCGTCAGGTGGTCGAGGTCGGCTATAATTCGCTGCCGATAGTGGGCTTGACCGCCATTTTCACCGGCGCGGTGCTAGTGCTGCAAACTTATACCGGCTTTGCCAGATTCAATGCCGAAAGCTCAATAGCAAACGTGGTGGTTATAGCACTCACCCGGGAATTGGCCCCAGTTATCGTGGGTTTGGTGATTTCCGGCCGCATCGGCGCATCTATAGCCTCGGAAATTGGCACCATGCGGGTAACCGAGCAGATCGATGCGCTTTCCACCCTTTCCACCAATCCATTGAAATATCTTGTCGTGCCGCGCGTTCTGGCCGGGCTTCTGATGATGCCGTTCCTGGTTGCCATCGCTGATATCATCGGCGTTTACGGCGGTTACCTGGTGGCGATCCATAAACTGGGATTCAATCCATCCACCTACCTGCATAAAACATGGGAATATCTGGAAGTTAAGGACGTAGTTTCTGGCTTGGTCAAAGGTTCGGTGTTCGGATTCATCATCTCATTAGTCGGTTGCTACCAGGGATTCCATTCTAAGGGCGGTGCACAAGGCGTTGGCCAGGCAACTATGATGGCAGTGGTGAGCAGCTCTATATTAATACTGCTCACCAATTACATCATCACCAGCATGTTTTTCGGTATTTAGATGGCCTCCAATAAAATTGAAATCCGGGGCTTACGCAAATATTTCGGGCATAAAAAAGTGCTGGATGGCATTGATCTTGATGTCAAGGAAGGTGAATCACTGGCGGTGATCGGTGGTTCAGGCACCGGGAAATCCGTTCTGATAAAAAACATCACTGGTTTGCTCAGGCCCACTGCTGGCAGTATCAAAATAAATGGAAAAGAAGCTGCTGGAATCAAGGGCAAAGCGCGGGATGAATTAATGGAAAGATTCGGGTTCCTATTCCAAGGTGGTGCGCTGTTCGATAGTTTGAAAGTATGGGAAAATATTGCCTTTGCCCTTATCAACGGCCGGAAAAAAATGGCGAAAGCAGAAGCAAAAAAAATCGCGCTGCAGAAATTACAATCGGTTGGCCTTGGTGCAGAAGTGGGGGATTTAATGCCATCCGAACTTTCTGGTGGTATGCAGAAACGGGTTGCATTGGCACGAGCTATCGCCATCCAGCCGGAAATAATATTTTTCGATGAGCCGACCACGGGCCTGGACCCCATCATGTCGGACGTAATCAACAATCTGATCGTGAAACTTTCCAAGGAACTTGGCGCTACTACCGTCACCATTACCCACGATATGGCGAGCGTGCGCAAAATCGCCGATAAAGTGGCGATGCTCTATGGCGGCAAAATCATCTGGCAGGGCGGGATAAAAGAAATCGACAAAAGCGGCAATCCATACGTCGAACAATTCATTCATGGCCGCGCCGAAGGCCCGATAGAGATTAAGTTGCAGGATCATTAGGCTGCTGGCTCTCTATCAAACAACGGCAATATATCCTTCCTTCTATCAGCAATCGGGATCGGGTAATCGCCGGTGAAGCAGGCATCGCAATATTGTGACGCACCGGCATTACGGCGGGCTTCGCCGACAGCTTTGTATAATCCGTCGATGCTTAAGAATTTCAATGAATCAACGCCGATGAATTCTTCCATACCTTTCACATCCATGCGGTAGGCGAGCAATTTATCGCGCTCCGGTGTATCAACGCCATAGAAGCAGGAATTGGTGGTGGGTGGGCTGGAAATCAGCATATGAACTTCCTTGGCCCCGGCCTCACGCATCATGTTGACGATTTTTTTCGAAGTGGTGCCGCGCACGATGCTATCATCAACCAATACTACGCGCTTACCTTTAATCACCGCCTGGTTGGCGTTGTGTTTCAATTTAACGCCGAGGTGGCGCACTTGGTCAGTCGGTTCGATGAAAGTGCGGCCGACATAATGGTTGCGGATGATGCCAAGTTCAAACGGAATGCCAGATTTGTGGGAAAATCCCATCGCCGCCGGGATGCCGGAATCCGGTACCGGAACCACCACATCGGCTTTGAGTTTTGCATTTTCCACCGCCAATTGGCTGCCCATGCTTTTGCGGAAATCATAAACGTTTTTTCCTTCCACCAAACTGTCAGGCCGTGCGAAATAAACATATTCGAATATGCAGAATTTTTGGGGAGTTTTGGCAAACGGAAAATAACTTTCGGTTTTGCCATCCGCATTGATGATGATTATTTCGCCAGGGTTTATCTCGCGCTCATAAGTTGCGCCGATGATGTCAAATGCGCAGGTTTCCGAAGCGAGGACGTATGAATCCCCTAATTTACCCAGAACCAAGGGCCTGACACCGAACGGATCGCGCGCACCGATCAAGGTATCCTTAGTCATCGCCACCAGCGAATACGCACCTTCCACCTGTTTTAAGGCATCGATAACCGCATCAAGCAGGGTTTTATGCTCGCTCATGGCGATAAGATGAATTATGACTTCGGTATCCATTGTGGTTCGGAACAAGCAGCCCATACCCACCAGTTTTTCACGTAATATAGCAGCATTGGTGAGGTTGCCATTATGACCGAGTGCGAATCCACCGAAACCTAATTCGGCAAAAAGCGGTTGGACATTGCGGAGGTTTTTTCGGCCAGTGGTGGAATAGCGTACATGGCCAATAGCCATATTACCTTCAAGGCTTTTAATCACCTCTGCCGAATTGAAATTATCACCAACCAGGCCAACTGCCGCATGATTATGGAAAAATTCGCCATCAGTGGAAACGATGCCAGCAGCTTCTTGGCCGCGATGCTGGAGAGCATGCAAGCCCAAAGCCACGTGTGCTGCTGCTTCTGCATGTGCAGCTAACCCAAAAACCCCGCATTCCTCGCGAAGCTTATCGTCATCGAAGGGGTTTAATGAGAAATCATAATTGTTTCCCGGCATAATTATTTTACCACCTTGGGCAAATCAATGTCCAAATCTTCGTCTTTCGTAGTATCTGGCGCGTCTTTTATCACCTTTTTCTGCAATCCCTTTATGGCATCGTCGAGAATAGGCTTTTCATCATCATTTAACTGGTTGTCCTTTTTTATCAGGTTTGTCTGATCAGCTTTTTTATATAAAACCAACATTTCTAGCGTAGTTTCTGAAATATCCTCGTCATCGGGTTTTTCACCCATATCGGCAAGTTTCTTGGCCAGCTTTTCCTTATCTTGCTCCGGCAATCCCCTTATCACCTTCCGGAAAACTTGATTCCGTTCGCTATCCGAATATTCCGCATCCTTTAATGCTTCCGCGAAAAATGGGGTAAGTTTCCGGCTTAAAGCATTGGCGTCAACCTTCGAGGGATGGGTGCTTGGAATGTAATCATCTACAATGCTTTTCAAATTTCCCGCCCCATTCTGCAAGATACCGGCGCCGAATGCGGTGAGGTTATAGGTTTTTGCTTCGGTAAGCCACGAAGGCTCTGGCCGATTTTCTCCCTCAGCTTTGGTCATTATAGCAAAATGGATGATGGATACAATGATGAGTCCGCGCACAAAGCCAAAGGCCAGCCCAAGTGTTCGGTCTATCATCCCTAGCCGCACCTCGCGTGCGAAATCCAGGATTATCACATTGACGATGTGGATGAGTATCAGCGATACGATGTAAATGCCTACTATGGCGATGATTTTTGCTGCCGTCTTGCTTTCGAAATATCCTCCAAGTAAGGTTGCTGCCTTGGAAAAATAAAGGAAGGTTATCAATCCGGCGCCAAGCCAGGCAAATAGGGAGAAAAATTCACGGATGAACCCGCGCAACAGCGACAATAGCGATGACGCTAGAATAACTAGCAGTACAACTACGTCATATTCGTTGAATGAAGATTCCATGTTCACATTTTTAAGGTGGTAACGCTAATCCCCAGCGCCAAGCACCTGCTTCAGTCGGTTTATATGATTAATCTCAATTAAAATAAAGTCATTATTGGTTTTATATTTTGCTTTAGTACCGCTAGGCACGATGGCGCGGGTGAAACCTAGCTTTTCTGCCTCTTTTAGCCGGACATCAGCATGTGCTACCTTCCGCACCTCGCCGGATAAGCCGATTTCGCCAAATATAACGGTTTTGCCGGGTAAGGGAATATTGCCGAGCGAGGACATTATCGATGCCGCAACTGCCAGATCTGCGGCTGGCTCGGTTATTCTTAAGCCGCCGGCGACGTTTAGATATACTTCCTTATCATAAATTTGTGCTCCAGCGCGAGTACCCAGCACCGCAATAATCATTGCCAGGCGGTTGATGTCCCAGCCCACTACGGCGCGGCGCGGCGTGGCTAAAAACGACGGTGCAACTAATGCCTGGATTTCTACTAATAGTGGTCGTGTTCCTTCCATCCCGGCAAAAATTGACGAACCACTAACATTACCATGCGTCTCTGAAAGAAACAGTGCCGAAGGGTTTTCCACCTCGGCCAGGCCCTTTTCCGTCATTTCGAAAACGCCGATTTCGTTTGCCGGGCCGAACCGGTTTTTCACCGAGCGCAAGATGCGGAACTGGTGACCACGCTCACCTTCAAAATAAAGCACGGTATCAACCATGTGTTCCAAAACTTTAGGCCCGGCGATTTGCCCGTCCTTAGTCACGTGGCCGACTAATAGAATCGCCGTGCCGCTCTGTTTGGCGAAATTTATCAATTCATAAGCTGAGCTGCGCACCTGGCTTACAGTTCCAGGTGCTGATTCCACACTATCCAGATACATAGTCTGAATCGAATCTATGATAACTGCACGGGGCTCCGGACCTTTTTTCATAGTGTGGAGGATGTCCTTCACCGAGGTTGCAGCGGCTATGGCGATCGGCGATTTGCCTAGGCCCAGCCTGCCTGCGCGCATTTTTATCTGTTCAACTGATTCCTCACCGGTGATGTATAAGCAAGCCTCGCCTTTGGATGCGATGGCGGCGGCCAGTTGCAGCAATAACGTTGATTTACCGATGCCCGGATCACCCCCGATCAAAACGCCTGATCCAGAAACCAGACCACCACCCAATACTCTATCCAATTCCTTTATCCCAGTCGGTTCATAGGAGGTAAGATCTGTGGGTTTATCTAAGCCTGTTATTTCAATTTCTCTGGCTCCTTTTTTTCCGGAAATAGGGGATACTTTAGAAAAAGTACCGGAGGATTTTTCTTCGACCACACTGTTCCACTCACCGCAATCCTCGCATTTTCCGGCCCATTTGGCGAAAACTGCACCGCAGGATTGGCAAACATATTGGATTTGGGGTTTGGGCATAGATAACTTATAAGCCCTACAACTTCAAAATTCCACATGCAATCTTCCAGAGAATATACTTACCGGGCCACGATCCTGGTTATAAGCGGGATTGAGTACAAACTGGTAATCTGGGGTTACTGATAGATAACTGGTGATTTTATAGGAATAATAAGTCTCCAGAATGGATTCGAGGCAATAATTTAGCTTACCATCACCGATAAGGATACCAAGGCCTCCATCACTCAGGAAATCTTGTTGATCTTTGGAAATTCCATTTATTACCCCGGCCAATCCTACCGTATCATCATCGCGGCCCCAGCGCTTTCCTTGCAAACTCAAACCTACTGCAAGGCTTTGATCTATATTGGTAAATGACCAATCCTCAGTCTGGCCGTTATTCCAACTTATACGGGTAAAAGCCCCGAGATCATCGGTTAATTTTTGTTCGGCATTAATCGCAAAGCCGTATTTTATATTGCCGTATTTTCTGGTCGCTGCAATTGCAGTATTTACATTCTCACCTGTTGTACTTGCTGTATCTAGTGCATCGCTGAAAGTTCCCATCCGTGCGCTGTTTAAGAAAACCAAAAACCTTGTCGTTCCTGGCATTTCATTTAATTTATATCGCTCTTCTAGCTCTACCACATTGCCTAGAGAGTCAAAGCCATGCGGGTTTACTACTTTGCCGTTTGGTACCTGATTTTCTGTGAAAGCACCATAACGCAAAGCCCAATTTTTCTGGTTCAATTCAGCTACTGCACCATATGTATAACCCCTGGCATCTGCCGGATAATCCCAGGCGCCGGAATCCATCAATGCCCAGTTCATAAATTGGGTACGTGGGTCGTGGCTGTAACTGTTATTATCAAAAATATCGTTGGCGGCCAGTTTACCCAAAGTAAAAGTGATGCGAGAAATATCCTTGGCACCGGCCAATTGATTTTGGTCCGATTCGATATTTTCCGTTTCGCCACCAAGCCCAAATGTCTGGCGGATGAATAATCTCTCACCTATAACTCTGCCGGTATATCCGCCTGATTTCTCAGCATCACCATTGGGAAAGCCGGCTACCCCAAAGGTATTATCAAACCCTATTCCTTGTGCGAATTCAGGATTGAAATATAATTCCCCGCCATTCCATACTCTGGCTCCTAAGAAAGCCGTTGCGGTATCGGTGTGCCTTTGCTGCCCAGCAGAATTTAAGCTCTCCGGCCCGGAATAATCAGCGGAAAATGAAGGATATGCCTGATATATCCCAGTTGCTTGGAAGTGTGCCTGCCAATCTTCATAGGCTGGGGTTTCAGATCCAGGTTTTTGCTCTGCTGATGAAGGTGTGTCTGGAGCTAATGTATATTCACCATAAGTTCCACCATAGGCAAAGGCCTGGACGCTTGTGCAGCAAAGCAAAACAGCTGCTATATAAATGATTTTTTTCATTGGTCGTGCGAAAGTAAAAATTAAATCCTAAATGCCGACATTATCTATCAGCCGCGTTTTTCCAAGCCACACGGCGGCGAGCAAGCGGCCATTTTTTTCATCATCAACCAATTCTATATAATCGATCTCGGAAACGCCGCCACGCCGCAATACTTTCTTGGCTTCATCCAATGTTTTCTCCAAACTCTTCCTGGCCTTTATTTGTACTGCAGCTTCCCGTAGAACTTTGTATAATAACGGCGCAATTTTTCTCGCTCCAGCGCTCAAATAGCGGTTACGCGAAGACATGGCTAGGCCGTCCTTTTCGCGTATGGTTTTGCCGGGAATAATTTTTACTGGAATATCCAAATCTCGCACCAGTGTTTTGATTACCTGCAATTGTTGGTAATCTTTTTCCCCGAAAATCGCAACGTCTGGCTGCACTATACTGAAAAACTTTGCCACGACCGTCGCCACGCCATTAAAAAAACCTGGTCGAAATTTCCCCTCCAGCACCTGCCCGATTTTTCCAACAGCGATTATGCTGGAAAAACCCTCAGGATAAATTTCCGCTGCGCTTGGTATAAATACTAAATCAGCTTTGTTTCGTAATTTTTGCAAATCCTCCTTTTCCGTCCGCGGGTATTGCGCAAAATCCTCATTTGGTCCAAATTGTTTTGGGTTCACAAAAATAGAGGCCACCGTAAAATCCGCTTTCTTTCGCGCGACTTCAACTAGTGACATATGGCCTTCATGTAGAGCGCCCATCGTTGGTACCAAGGCGATGGTTTTTCCTTTGGCCTTGATTTTTGCGATTTCTGTACGCAATTCTTTTATTTTTCTTATAACTTTCATCTGCTATAGCCTACCTATGGAGCCGATAAGAATCAACAACGCCGATATTCGCGGCACTACCGTGATCGAAGCCTATCGCAATCTGGTTGCTGGGGGCAAGGTTACGTTTGATAAGGCACAGGAAGAAGTGGCGGAAACACTTACTGGATTCGCTGCAGAAATTTCCCGCCCACGCCGTTTCTTTTCACCGCGGCGCAGTGGCAAAAACGGCTATTATATATTCGGCGAAGTTGGTCGTGGAAAATCGATGCTTATGGATTTGTTTTTCACCATAGTTCCGCTAAAATCCAAGCGTCGTGTGCATTTTCATGAGTTCATGCAGAATGTGCATGAGCGCCTCCGCCAATTCCGAGAAACTGGCAAGGGTGATCCGCTCCCGAAAATTGCGAGCGATATTTTTAAGGAAAACCGGTTACTCTGTTTCGATGAATTTCAGGTTGGTGATATCGCCGATGCAATGATAATGAGTCGTCTGTTCGCGGAATTTTTTAAATTGGGAATGAATATAGTCGCCACTTCAAACACCGCGCCGGATGATCTTTATAAAAACGGTCTGCAACGTGCTTCGTTCCTACCATTCATCGGGATTCTTAAAGCAAATGTTGAAACTTTGAATCTGAATGCGAAAGAGGATTACCGCTTAAGAAAATTGAAGGCGGTGCAGGATTTGTATTTTACACCGCTTGGAGCCGAAGCCGAAGAATTCTTAAATAAAATATTCGCCGATCTCACCAATAACGCCATTCCCGAACCGGCAGTGCTGCACATACATGGACGTGAATTGATATTGCCGGAAACTGCCGGGGATGTCGCAAAAATTGCTTTCGAGCACATCTGCGGCGAGGCATTGGGAGCTGCGGATTATCTGGAGATTTCGTGCCGGTTCGGTACAGTATTGCTCTCCGGCATTCCAAAATTATCTCAGGAAAATCGTAATGAAGCCAGGCGTTTCGTATATTTGATTGATGCACTTTATGAGCATAAGGTAAAATTGATCTGCACTGCTGCAGCGGCCCCAAATCAGCTATATACCGAGGGTGATGGTGCGGCGGAATTCAAGCGTACTGTATCGCGGCTAATTGAAATGCAGTCGGAAAATTATATCGCCACCCAGCATTTTGTGTAAAATAATACGATGTCCGAACTTAAAATTATCTTAGCCAGTCCACGCGGATTTTGTGCTGGAGTTGATCGCGCAATTGAAATTGTCGAGCGTGCCCTTGCGCTTTATGGCCCCCCGGTTTATGTGCGCCATGAAATTGTACACAATAAATTTGTGGTTGAAGATTTGCGGGCAAAAGGTGCGGTTTTTGTGGATGAAATTTCCGAAATCCCGGCCGGTGGAATTACTATTTTTTCGGCTCATGGTGTTTCGGAAAAAGTGGAAAACGAGGCGGTATTGCGGAATTTACCAGTGATCGATGCCACTTGTCCACTAGTTACGAAGGTGCATAAGGAGGCACAGAAATACGAGGCAGAAGCTAGAGAAATCATTCTTATAGGCCATGAAGGGCATCCGGAAGTTGAGGGTACTTCGGGCCGAGTTAAGCACGGCGTATATCTGGTTTCGAATAAGGCGGATGTAGAAAAACTACAGGTAAAAACTCCTGAAAATCTGGCATATGTGACGCAGACAACTTTAAGCGTGGATGATACGCGGGAGATAATAGATGCATTGAAAACCCGGTTTCCCGGTATTAAAGGGCCGGAACTGAAGGACATTTGCTATGCAACGCAAAACCGCCAGAATGCGGTGAAGGAATTGGCCCCGCGAGTGGACTTGCTCCTGGTTATAGGCTCAAAAAACAGCTCGAACTCCAACCGGCTTAGGGATTTAGCGGAGGAAATGGGAACTGCATCTTACCTCATAAATGGTTCGGAAGATATAAAACCATTATGGTTGGAAAATATTGGCAAAATTGGCATTACCGCCGGAGCAAGCGCTCCGGAGCGGCTGATTGAAGATGTTATCGCATATTTAAAAACACTGCGGCATGCGATAGTTGAAACCCTTCCCGGAGTTGCGGAGAAAACCAAATTCAAATTACCAGAGGAAGTGCTGGAGAAGGTGCTTTAGCAATGGCTTCCGAAAAACTTCCAAGCTCCCTGCCTAGATTTTTCTGGCATTTCGTCCGGCAACAATGGTTGGGCTTCCTGATACTTCTCATCTGTTTCTTAATGTGGCCAATAAGCGAAACGGCTTCGCCTTATTTTATCAAAAGAATAATCGATGCAGTAACAACTGCTGGGCATAACCGTAACGAAATAACTAATCTTCTAACCCCGGTAATTATCCAGCTTGTCATTCTTTGGGTGTTGGTGGAAGTGGCATTTCGTACCTATGATTACCTATATGCGAGCATTTATCCAGTATTTCGGGCGCGGGTAAGAATGGAAATGGTCGATTACGCTAAACTGCATTCCAGTCGATATTTTGCCGATAATTTTGCTGGTTCCATTGCCAGTAAAATCAATCAATTACCGATCAGCATGGAATATATAATGTTTTTCTTCACCGCGATATTCATTCCGGTTATGGTGGCTTTCGCAATCAGCTTTTTCATGCTCTGGCGGATTGATCACGATTTTACTTACATTCTTCTTGGGTGGTTCCTATTGCATATGGGCCTCAATTATATCGGTGCTCACGTTATAGCGAAATATTCGGAAGCCCATGCTGAATCATTGACCAAATTGAACGGAAAAATAGTCGATGGTTTCACCAATATCATGAATATCAAGCTGTTTGCGCGAGAGGGGTTTGAGCGCCGGTACTTGCAGAAATACCAAGATATCGAAGTAAGAAAATCGCGTGCCACCATGATCTATACATTCCGGTTCAAGGCGGTGCTTGGGTTTATTTCAATGGTAACGACTCTTGCCTGGTGGCTTGCTGCAATTTGGAGTTGGTATGAGAAGAGAATCGGGCTTGGTGATTTGGCGCTGATTCTTGGGCTGCTTCGTGGTATCGGTGGCTTAGCCTGGTATTTCGGTGAGCAGCTCACCTATTTTTTCGACCATATTGGGAATTGTCGTCAGGCACTTACGTTGGTTAATAGAGTGCATGAGGTACAGGATAATCCAGGCGCCAAGCCGCTTTTAGTCACACACGGAGAAATAACATTTGAGAAGGTGAAGTTTTCTTATAGTCCACGCCGCCATATCTTCACCGATAAGACCCTCACCATAAATCCAGGAGAAAAGACGGGATTGGTCGGGTTTTCTGGCAGCGGAAAAACGACATTCGTAAATTTGATACTGCGATTCTATGACATTGAGGGCGGGAGGATTACTATCGATGGCCAAGATATTGCAGAGGTCACTCAGGAATCTCTGCGTGCGCAAATTGCTATGATTCCGCAGGACGCAACACTTTTTCACCGTACATTGATGGAAAATATCCGCTATGGGAGACCGGAGGCGAGCGATACGGAAATCATCGCAGCCTCAAAACAAGCTCATTGCCATGAGTTTATAACGGAACTGAAAGACGGCTATGATTCATTGGTTGGTGAACGTGGGGTTAAACTTTCCGGTGGCCAGCGCCAGCGCATAGCCGTTGCCCGGGCTATATTAAAAAATGCCCCGATATTAATATTGGATGAAGCCACGAGTTCGCTCGATTCCATTACTGAGAAATATATTCAGGAAAGTCTGGATAAATTAATACGCGGACGCACCACTATAGTAATTGCTCACCGGCTTTCCACCCTAATTGGAATGGATAGAATTTTGGTGTTTGACCGTGGTAAAATAATAGAAGACGGAGTTCACGGCGCGCTGATTGCCAAAAAAGGCCATTATCAGAAGCTCTGGAACATGCAGGCCGGTGGCTTCCTGCCGGATAGCCCGATTTGATTTTACGGTATTTCGATTGCTATCGTCAGTAATTTTAATTACAAATTTTTAATGAAAAAAATTTCGCCGCTTGCGCCAGAACACTTCCCCATCCTCCCGTTCATTGATGGGGTGAAGCTTGGTGCCATCAATTGTGGTATGCGTTACCGCAAGCGTTATGATCTGATGCTGGCAGAATTCGCGCGCGGTACACAAGTCGCCGGAGTTTTCACTAAATCCAGCATCACCGGCGCGCCAGTTGATTGGTGCAAGTCGATATTGAAAAACGGCCAGGCGCGTGCGCTGGTGGTTAATTCCGGCATCGCTAACGTTTTTATGGGTGCGCGGGGGAAAGCCAGTGTAGCGAAAACCGTGAAAACTGTGTGCGGATTGCTTAAATGTTCTGCTGGTGAAGTTTACGTCTCATCAACCGGCATCATCGGCCAGCCTATAAAAGATCACCTACTTTGCGCGGCGTTGCCAAAACTTTATAAAAACCTCAAGCCAAGCCTGTGGCATTCGGTGGCTAAAGCGATACTCACCACTGATACCTTCCCGAAAGCAACAACACGTACAGCAGAAATTGCGGGCGTTCCAGTTCGGATAAACGGTATCGCCAAAGGCTCGGGCATGATTCAGCCGAATATGGCAACCATGTTGGCATATGTCTTCACTGATGCCGCGATTCCTGCAGAAATTCTACAGAAATTGCTGGATAAAGCGGTGATTCCATCGTTCAACTCCATCACCGTGGATAGTGATACTTCGACCAGCGACACGCTTTTGGTTTTCGCCACAGGGAGAGAAAAACATAAAGCCGTTATAAGCGAGAAAGATCTGCATCTAAAGGATTTCAAGGAAAAATTCCTAGAAGTTTTGACGGAACTTGCACAACTGGTGGTGAAAGATGGTGAAGGTGCGCAGAAATTCATCACCATAAATGTCGAAGGTGCGGTCAGCGAAAATTCTGCCAGAAAAATCGGGCTTGTCATCGCCAATTCGCCTCTAGTAAAAACGGCGCTGGCAGCGGGTGATGCCAATTGGGGGCGTATCGTTATGGCGGTTGGGAAATCTGGTGAGAAAGCCGTGCGGGATAAATTATCGGTCTGGATTGGTAATGTACTGGTTGCAAAAAATGGCGCGATAAATCCGGAATATCACGAGGCGGCGACTGCGCGCTACATGGCGGGGCGTGAGATAGAAATCACCGTTGATATTGGCATAGGCAAGGGAAAAGCAACTATTTGGACCTGCGATTTAACACATGAATATGTCAGTATTAATGCGGATTACCGGACTTAAAATATTATTTCACTGGTAACAGCACAGTGAAAATACTGCCCTTGCCAAGCGTACTTTCGATTTTTAGGAATCCGCCATGGCGGTTTAAAATTTGCTTAACAATGGCAAGGCCGAGTCCCGTTCCACCAAGAGCGCGCGAACGGGCAGTATCAACACGATAAAACCGCTCGGTTAATCGCGAAAGATGTTCTGGTGCTATCCCTTCGCCCTGGTCACTAAAGGAAATGGAGATGAAATCAGTATTACCGATATATTGGTTCACTCCGGCGATACGCCTTGAAACTAGCTTGTTTTCAAGCATATCCGCAACTATACCGACTTTACTGTTTTCTTCGGAATATTTGATGGCATTGCCGAGCAGATTTTCAAAAACCTGGGTAATCTGGCTGGGATCAGCAATTGTGAGCGGTATGCTGCGGTTGAACTCAAGAGTCATATATATGTTTTTCTGGTTCGCACTCCAGGCGAGATTAGCTTTCACCCGCTCCAGTATTTCTTGGATATTTACCTTTTCAGACGGCGGATTTTTTTGGCTGACTTCCAGCTTAGAAAGTGAGAGTAGATCGCCAACCAGGCTGGAAAGCCTTCCACTCTGAGCTGCCATGATTTTCAAGAATTTATCCAATGTTTCCGGGTCGTCCTTAGCGCCGCTTTGCAGTGTTTCAATAAATCCAACTATGCTGGTTAAGGGTGTGCGTATCTCATGGCTGGCGTTAGCTATGAAATCGGATAGCGTTTTTTCGGTGAGCTTCAATTCGGTAACATCATGCATCGCCATTACCAGCAATGTTTCGCTTTTTCTAGAAAAAGCCAACCTCTCCATACTGACCGAATAATCAGCTGGAGGGGTTTCCATAGCATAGCTTAAATTGCGGCGGCGCCCATCCTCCAGAATTCGTCGCAATGATTCGTGGATTTCTGGATCGTTCAGAATTGCCACTATTTTATCCGTGCCCAGGATATTTTTCGCGGTGCGGTTAGTGCGTGTGATATTGAGGTCTTTGTCCAAGATGACCAAGACATCCGGCAGACTATCTATTATCACCTGATTTTCTGCTGCGATCGATTCGAGCTGATTTTTTCGGTATTCCCAGCTTCCATGCAATTTTTCTACCGCTGCTGAAAGTTCCTCAACGTTATTCAGGAAGCTTAAGGGTGGCGCTTTGGCGTTGCGGTCAAGTGAAAGCTGCTCAACGTAAAAAGTTAGAGCCGAAAGATCACGGATGTATGGGGCGACAAAAATCAGTGAAATCAACAATGTTAATGCTGCGGCAAAAATCGCTGCATCCACAGGAATACGGCCGTAAACTGAGAAAACTGCAAGTACCATCCACGGTCCCAAAGCTACTAGGAAACTTGCCTTAAATAGTTTTTTTAGCGGCAGCTTTACCTTCCGCCTTCCCTGGTAATAAAGGAATAATAGATTATTTCCTACCCAACTCATCTTTGCATCGCGGCGGCAAGTTCCCGCACAAAATTTTCAATCGATTTTGCGGAATTGGTTGGATGTCCTGCGATTTCTACTAGCGCTGAGCCGACCACAACGCCGTCGCTGAACTTAGCAAAAAGTCCGGCTATGCTTGGTTGGCTAATCCCAAAACCGACTGCTATAGGCAATTTTGTTATTTTCTTCAGCTTTGCGAGCGATTTTTTTACCTCCGTGATTTTTGCTGAATGCGTCCCGGTGATTCCTGCGATCGAAACGTAATATATGAACCCGGATGCTTTCTTCTCTATCATTTTCATGCGGGTTTCTGGCGTCGTCGGCGCTATGAGTTTTATCAGAGAAATACCATGTGTGGTTGCTTCATTGGCAAATTCAGAGTCTTCCTCAGGTGGTAGATCAACCAGCAAAATTCCATCAACGCCAGATTTTTTTGCTTCAACCAGAAATTTTTTCTCTCCGTAGGCGTAAACCGGATTGTAATAACCCATCAGTACGATTCCCACTGCTGGATGCTTTTCCCTTAAGGATTTTGCAAGTTCCAGAATGTGATTCAGGTTTATTCCGGCCTTAAGTGCTCTTTGGCCTGCTGCCTGGATTACTGGCCCATCGGCCATTGGGTCAGAAAACGGCATTCCAATCTCGATTATATCAGCGCCAAATGTTGGCAATGCCTGCAATATTTTTTCCGAAGTGGCGAAATCTGGATCACCGCCCATAACGAAAGTTATGAGCGCTGCGCGGTTTTTTTCTGCACAATCAGAAAATATTTTCTCAAGCCTTGCGCTCATAATCTCATTCCCAATTTTTCCGCGACGGTGAAAATATCTTTATCACCTCGGCCAGACATCATCATAATCATGAGATAATTTTTCTTAAATTTCGGTGCGGTTTTAATGACTTCTGCCAGCGCATGCGCTGGTTCCAGTGCTGGGATTATCCCTTCGAGTTTTGTGCAAAGTTGAAATGCTGCTAGGGCTTCTTTGTCAGTTGCTGAAGCGTAATTCACGCGTTTCATATCATGTAGGAATCCATGTTCTGGGCCGATTCCCGGGTAATCCAATCCGGCTGAAATCGAATGTGTCTCAGAAATTTGGCCATATTCGTCCTGCAAAATGTAAGTACGGTTACCGTGCAGAACACCAAGCTTTCCGCGTGCGATTGAGGCAGCATGATTGCCTGTGTTTAGGCCTTCGCCTGCCGCTTCCACTGCTGTCATCTTCACCGCTTTATCTTTTAGAAACGGATGGAAAAGCCCGAGCGCGTTCGATCCACCGCCTATGCAGGCAACCAATGAATCCGGCAATCTTCCTTCGGCCTTCATGATTTGCTTGCGCGCTTCTTGGCCGATTACCGACTGGAAATCTCGTACCATCACCGGATATGGATGTGGCCCGGCAGCAGTACCGATTAGGTAAAAGGTATCGTGCACATTTGCCACCCAATCGCGTAAAGCCTCATTCATCGAATCTTTCAGTGTTTGCGACCCACTGGTTACGGGAACAACTTTCGCGCCAAGTAACTTCATGCGAAAAACGTTAGGTTTTTGTCGCTCCATATCCTTTGCGCCCATGTAAATCACACAAGGAATATTGAAGAGTGCTGCTACGGTGGCAGTGGCAACGCCATGCTGCCCAGCCCCGGTTTCCGCAATTATCCGGGTTTTCCCCATACGTTTTGCCAGCAATATCTGGCCGATGCAGTTATTGATTTTATGCGCACCGGTGTGGCACAAATCATCGCGCTTGAAATAGATTTTTGCACCACCCAGATGCTTGGTCAGGCGCTCCGCAAAATAAAGCGGTGTCGGTCTTCCAGCATAGTTCTCTAGATAGTAATGGAATGTGGCTTGAAACTTTTTATCGTTTTTTATTTTCGTATAAGCTTTTTCCAGTTCGAGCAATGCAGGCATCAGCGTTTCGGCAACGAACCGCCCGCCGAAAATGCCGAAATTTCCATTTTTATCTGGAAGGTTTTGTTTCATAGCTCACGAATTTTCCGCATGAACTTTTCTATCAGCTCCGGGGATTTTTTTCCAGGGCTGGTTTCCAGGCCAGAGGAAATATCGACTATCTTCGCGTCGGTTATTTTTATCGCCTCTTCGATATTACCTTTATGCAACCCTCCGGAAAGCATCCAGGAAAGATTGAAATTCCGGCCTTTTAATAAATTCCAATCAAAACTCAAGCCAGTACCACCTTGCAATCTCCAGCCTAATTTTCCACTACTTACAGGAAGTTTTAGTAAGGGGGCTTTTGTATCAAATAGTAGCATATTGGCTGCTGCAAAATTCGCCGATGAATCTATATCTTCAGCCTTAGAAACTTTTATTGCCTTGATCACCGGAAGTACGAATTTCTTTTTAATGTCAGTTATTCTTTCTATGCTTTCATCCCCATGTAACTGCAAGAAATCCGGGTTTAGTGCCGCGATTATATCCGCCAATTCCGCATCGGTCGCATCCACCGTCACCGCGACTTTTTTCACTGATGGTGGGACAAGTGTGGCTAATTCCTCAGCTTTTTCCAGTGAAATGTCACGAGGGGAGGGGGAGTAAAATATGAATCCGGTGTAACTCGCACCATTATCGACAGCAGCTTTTACTGCCTCGGGGGAATTAAGGCCGCATATCTTCACCGCGACCGGCATATAATTATTCCGGCAATTCGGTTCTGGTTTTTAGAACGTCCAGTTCCTTAGAGAGTTTGCTCACTTGCTTCTGCGCCGAGCGCGACATATGGCGTAGCCTTAAGTTGTGCAGCACTGAGCTAAATCCACCGATAGCAATTCCGACGATGAATGAGACAAAAAGCAACAAGAATAGCGGCAATTCAACTTCATAATCGAACGGAAAAAAGCTAACAGAAACAGCTGCACGGTTGGAAAGCGCGAAGGTTATTATTATCGCGCCGATCAATGCGATGAAGATAAATCTGATGAAGCGTAGTATGTCCATATCAGGTGTCAGAGATCAGAAATTCTGAAATCTGACTATTTGTTAATCCTCTCGCGTAGTTCCTTACCGGCGCGGAAATAAACCGAATGCCGCTCAGGCAGGCGCACTACAGCATTAGTTTTTGGATTACGTGCCATCCGTGCTTTGCGGCGGCGCACTGAAAAAGAGCCAAATCCGCGCAATTCCACACGATCTTGTCGCACCATTGCTGCGATAATTTCATCAAATACGGTATCAACCAACAGTGTCACATCTTTTATATAAAGGTTCTTTTCATTGCTTTTGGTTAAGTTTTTGATGAGTTCGGATTTTGTCATATAAACCTCCTATTTGATTCCACTATTATTCCAAATTGCAAGCAGACCGTGCAGTGCCATTGCCTTGGGGATTATACCGGCTTTTCCGGCCAGACCCAACAGATATTTCTCAACTCCTTCTTCATCTTTTTCAGTTTTTACATCACGGATATCTAGGTTTTTCTTTATTTTCTTAGTATCCTCTAGCCATTTAACCGCTTCCTTTTCGCCGCCAATTTCATCGACCAGTTTGATTTCCAGGGCCTGTGAGCCGGTATAAACCCGCCCATCAGCGAGGGTTTTTAGCTCAGTCTTCTCAATATTGCGGCGACTAGCCACGGTATTTAGGAAATATTCGTATGAATTATTGATCAGGTTCTTCACAGCCAATTCCACTTCCGGCGTCATTTTTTCAAATGGTGAAGGCGAGCCTTTGAGTGGCGAGGATTTGACGGAAATGAAATTAATGCCCAGCTTGTTTGCCAAATCCTTAACCTCAAACGATTCCATCAATACGCCTATTGACCCGGTTAAGGTGCCATTATGTGCGACGATGTGGTCCGCGGAAGTTGCGATCAAATATCCGGCGCTGGCGGCCAATGTTCCCATCACTGCAACCACTGGCTTTTTAGCAGCCACAGCGCGCAGCGAATTAAACAGCGTTTCGCCCCCAACCAGCGTTCCACCTGGGCTGTCTATATATAGGATTACTGCCTTAGCATGTTTATCCTTTGCTAAATCTTCTAGCGCTTTATCGCGGTCTAAATCTTCCTCAATGATGCCAGTGACGGAAACTCGGCCGATGTAATCGCCGGGAATCAGGTTGCCGGAAGTTTTAGCTAAAATTGCAACCAACAGCAGACCGAGCAGAATAATGGCAGCGATGCGCCATTTACTTGCAGCAGATTTAAGCCGCATCCGTTCCAACAATATATCGGGGGAAATCTCCATGGACTATTGATAACCCGAATCTCTTAGGTTTATCAACAGGTTTTTGCCAATTTATCGAATTTCTGTAGGCTGGAGATTATGCGCTCCATATCCGTGAGCTTCAACATGCAGGGGCCGTCGGAGGGTGCATGATCTGGGTCTTGGTGGGTTTCGGTGAATATCGCGGCAACGCCAACAGCAACCGCTGCTCGCGCCAATATCTCTACATATTCCCGGTTCCCGCCGCTCGCTGCCCCAAGTCCGCCCGGCTGCTGTACGGAATGCGTTGCATCGAACACCACCGGATATCCGGTTTCCTTCATTACTGGAATGGCGCGCATATCGGAAACCAGGGTGTTATAGCCGAAACTAGCACCGCGCTCGGTGAGGAGGATGTTTTCATTTCCGGTCGAGGCGATTTTCTCGGCAACGTTTTTCATATCCCACGGTGCTAAGAACTGGCCTTTTTTGACATTCACCGCTTTTCCGGTTTTCCCGGCGGCCAGCAATAAATCGGTCTGACGGCATAGGAACGCCGGGATTTGCAGCACATCCACCACCTCGGCGGCGGCTATGCAATCATCCTCGGTATGCACATCCGTTAATGTAGGAATGCCAAATTTTTCCTTAATTTCTGCGAATACTGGAAGTGCTTTTTTGAGCCCAATCCCGCGCTGGGATTTCACGGAAGTGCGATTCGCCTTATCGAAAGATGTTTTATAAATCAGCCCGATGTTTAATTTTTTTGATAATTTTAGCAGGGATTCCGCCATTTCCAGCGCATGCGCGCGTGATTCCATTTGGCACGGCCCGGCGATGAGGGTGAGCGGGAGGTTGTTGGCGATGGTGAGGGAGCCGATTTTAACGGTGCGATTTTTCATAATTCATTTTTGCAGCTTTTATGAATGACGCAAACAATGGATGCGGCGCAAACGGACGGGATTTAAATTCTGGATGGAATTGGACGCCGATGAACCACGGATGTTCTGGCAATTCTATGATTTCCGGTAAATTACCATCGGGTGACATTCCGGAAAACTTCATTCCGCTTTTTTCGAGTTTCCCCTTATAATTTATGTTTACTTCGTAACGGTGCCGATGCCGCTCATGGATTTTTTGCTGACCATAAATTTTTCCTGCTAGTGAGTTTTTTTCGAGCAAACATGGATAGCTTCCTAGCCGCATCGTGCCGCCAAGATCGGCCTTTTTCCCGCGTTTTTCGAGTTGGTTTCCGCGCAACCATTCGGTCATCAGCCCTACCACCGGATCGTCACAAGGCCCAAATTCCGATGAGCAAGCTCCCTTGATTTTTGCCACATCGCGCGCAAACTCAATCACCGCCATCTGCATTCCGAAGCAGATGCCGAAATAGGGAATATTATGCTCGCGTGCGATTTTCACTGTGGCGATTTTTCCCTCCGCGCCATCCTGGCCAAACCCACCGGGAACCAGGATTCCATCGGCTTCCAGCAGTTTTTTCTCTAGGCTAGCATCCGCATTGCGCGCATTTATCCATTTAAGATTGACCTTAACATTATTAGCGATCCCAGCATGATCCAGTGCTTCGCTGAGTGATTTATATGAATCTTTGAGTCCCGTATATTTTCCAACGATGGCGATGGTGATTTCATCCTTTGTCTCGCGGATATTTTTGACGATATTTTTCCAGCGTTGCAAATCTAGCCGTTCCTTAGAATCCACTTCAAAACATTTCAGAACTTCCGAATCCAGCCCCGCTGCATGATAATCGAGCGGAACTTTATAAATGCTATCGGTATCAAGTGCTGGAATCACAGCATTTTCCGCTACGTTGCAGAATAGGGCAATTTTTTTGCGATCAGCTTCCGGGATTTCATGTTCTGAGCGGCAAAGCAGGATGTTTGGCTGAATTCCAATGGTGCGGAGCTCTTTCACGGAGTGTTGAGTTGGTTTGGTTTTCAATTCTTTCGCCGCAGCGATGTAGGGAACCAAGGTAAGGTGGATGAATATCGCCTTTTTCGGGCCAAGCTCAAACCCCAGCTGCCGGATTGCCTCGAAAAACGGTAGTCCTTCAATATCCCCCACTGTGCCGCCGATTTCGCATATTACGAAATCCGCTCCGGCCGTATCTTTTAATATGAATTCTTTGATGAGATCGGTGACGTGGGGAATTACCTGCACTGTGCCGCCGAGGTAATCACCGCGGCGTTCTTTAGCGATTAATTGCGAATAAATCTGGCCGGTTGTGACGTTATCACCGCGCCTGGCATCAACGCCGGTGAATCGCTCGTAATGGCCTAAATCTAAGTCAGTTTCTGCGCCATCTTCGGTGACAAAAACCTCACCATGTTGCGTTGGGCTCATTGTGCCTGGATCAACGTTTAAATATGGATCTAGTTTCCTGAGTCGGATATTGAATCCGCGCGCCTGTAGCAACGCACCGAGACTTGCCGCCGCCAACCCTTTCCCAAGGGATGAAACGACGCCACCAGTGATGAATATGTAGCGGGTCATTTAGCTACGGGAACGCTTGGCTCTCCGGTATTTGCCGGCACTTCGGCAGGTTTTTCTTCTTCGATCATTTGGTTAATTACTGACCCTTGAGTGCCGGAATGTGAGGCAATCCAGGCTAGTAGCAGGCAGTTTGCCATGAACAGCGCTGCTAATATCGCTGTGGTGCGGGTGAGTAAATTGGCGCTTGCCCGGCCAGACATAAAGCTGTTGCCGCTGCCGGAAAGGCCAAGCCCATCGCTGCTTGAACGCTGGATAAGTATTACGCCGATCAATGCTAACGCTATGAAAATCTGAATTACTAACAATATGGTTTGCATGGTTTCCTCTAGTTAAATAATTTTTCCGCTAATTCCTTGGCTTTTTCCTTTCCGCCCGGTGCAAATGCACCATCTTTCCCGACAGGGCAATAAAACGCACCTTTATATACCATATCCATATATCCGCAAGTGGCGGCAATGGGTGATTCAAATCCGGGTGGCAATAGGGAATCAGAGCCGGTTGATAGCACATAGCAGATTTTGCCCTTAAAGCGCCGCCCCAAATCCTTGCGGATGCTGATTAGATCGGTGAAGCGATCAAAGAAGGTTTTTAGCTGCGCGCTCATCGTATACCAATAAACCGGTGTGGCGAAAATAATGATATCAGACTTAGCCATTTTTTCCGCGATTCCCATGAAATCATCGTCACGGTTGCGGTTCTGGTAATCATACGGCGTGATATTTTTTTTAGCCAAATCTATTATTTCCAGCTTGCGCTCGCCCACTACCTCGTCCAGTGCCTTTCTGGTGTTGCCGTTATCCCTTGAACTAGCGAATAGAATCAAAATCTTCATGCTGTCACATTCGCGCTGTTAACTATTTTCCAAAACTCCTGGGGATTTAAGCTTGCCCCGCCGACCAGTAGCCCGGAGATATTTTTTATTTTCAGTAAATCTGATGCGTTGTCGCCATTCACCGATCCACCATAAATAACGGGAATGCTTTTTGTTGCGTGGGTGATGAATTCCGCCACTTGCGAGATTTCCTCATCCTTCGGTACAATTCCGGTGCCGATAGACCATACCGGTTCATAGGCGATGATGGCACTGCCGGGACTTGCATTGGTAGGAATCGAACCAAGTAGTTGTTCACCAATTATCTCTAAAGCAAATCCACGTTTTTTTTCTTCAGCCGTTTCGCCGACACAGATAATGGGAATAAGTCTGGATTCGAGAGCCCGTGCTGCTTTTTCCCTGATCAATTCACTCTGTTCGTTTAAATCCCGCCGCCGTTCCGAATGGCCGAGGATGACGTAGCTGCATCCAGCATCTTTCAATTGTGCTGCGGAAATTTCGCCGGTATGCGCACCTTTTTCATGAGAGGAACAATCTTGACCGCCGAGTTTTAGGCTTTTTACTGCCTCTGCCAGCGGAAAAAGCAGCGTGAATGGTGGACAGACAACAATGTTATGATTGCCGGAGTAATTGCCGATGGTGCGTGCAATTTCCAGGCCCGTGCTCCTGGTGCAATTCATCTTCCAATTGGCGATGATTATAGGATTTAGCATAAGCTGCCGACTTTATAGAAGCATAAAAGGGTTGGCAAGAATCAACCAACAATCCCATTGAATATTGCCGCATCGCTGCTGTCGGGGAAGATTTTGCTTTCAAGTTTATCCTTCGGTGCGTTCAAATGTGCGTAGAGGATGGTTTTGAAGATACTCCGCATGTCGGTGGTGGGCATTAAGTCGCGGCCCTGGTATAAATTCCCCGAATCCAGGCCTGGCCAGCTTCCGTAAACCTTGCCGCCGTTTATGTTGCCACCCATCAGGAAAACCGCGGAGCCGGTGCCGTGATCGGTGCCTTTTGTTCCGTTTTCCGCTACGGTGCGCCCGAATTCAGTGACGACGGCTACTACCGTTTTCCGCCATATAGGTTGGAGTAATTCCGGCAGTGCGCCCAAACCCTGTCCCAGATCAGCCAAACGGTTGGCGAGCTGGCCGTTTGCTGTGCCTTGGTTGGCATGCGTATCCCAACCACCAGCTTCCAAAACTGCCACACGTGGGCCATTTTCTTGGTTCAAAAAAATCGCCGCTGCCCTGGCTGCGCCATATAAATGATCAACACCCTGTGCTTTGCCCGCCGATAACAAATCCTCCTCAGGTAACGCACTTTTCACCAACGCATCGGCGCGCATGGCTTCGGCGAAAGCGGGGCCGAGTGAGGCATCGTTTTTATAAAGCGCCGAAACTTTTTCCATGAAATTTTCATTATTTTTTTGGTTCTTTTTCGGGGCCCAAGAGGCCGCCTGTAACTCACCCTGCAATACCAGCGGCACTTGGCTGTTCATGGCGATGGCGGAAGTTGCAGTGCCGCCCATAGTGGCTAAGGCACGATTAAGCCAGCCGGTATCTCCACCTGGTTTTGTTGTGCCGTTTTCCAGCAGATTCTGTGCGTCAAAATGTGAGCGCTCGCGGTATGGTGTGGCGGCAGCGTGAATAATCGCCATCTGCCCGGTCTGGAAAGGAACTAGAAGCGGCTCTAAGCTAGGATGCAGTCCAAAAAACCCATTGAGATCAAGTGCGCCGTCTGGTTCACCGGGCATGGCAAAGGCTAAGCCCTTCCGCTGCTCAGCATATGATTTATCGGCATATGCTGGCACGGCGGCCAGGCCATCCAATGCGCCACGCAGGATTACCAATATGAAGCGGTTATCGGTAGGTAAATCAGCGAATGTCAGGCGCGGAAACCCGGCCAGCAAAGTTCCGGCGGCTAGAAGCCCGGTGGATTTTATGAAATCGCGGCGGGTGAGCATGTTATTTCACCGGTTGTGGAGAACTGGTAGAGTGCGGCTTGGCCCCTCCCGGACTTGGCCCGACTGCATCATTGCCGGTCAATTCTGTTAATGGGACGTTTTCTTTTTTATGCTTTATTTTGTCTTTTAATAACCCCGAGATCATTTTTTTAAATTCCGGTTTTTCTAATAACTCAGCCAATTTCTCCCGATCAAACGCGTTGCCATCTTTATCCTTGATATTTATTTTATATGTTTTTCCGGTTTCTTTATGCTTGGCTGTTATTGTAGTTTCTCTCTCTCTAGCTTCTTTCTCCGGGTGAGTTTTATTATTCTTAGATGCGCCAGCTTCCCAGGAAGGAGCCAAAGCATCTTTATCTTTCAACCATTTTGCCCATTTCGGGGTTTGCCCTTCGGCAACTCCGGTAAAATATTCTCCATAATTTTTTTCCAATATTTTATAACTGTTGTTCAAAGCATCTTTTGGCTTGGGCTTTTTATCATCAGGCAATTTAGCAGAAAATAATATCTGTTCTTGATCGCGAATGGTATAAGAAATCCCATGACGTCCATACTGGTGGAAGTCAACCCCATTGACTTTCACATTTATATCAAACCTTCCCCAGGCATTTCCATCAAAAGGCATGTCATCAAATTTAACATTTTTACTCGGTGGCGGCAGCGAAAGGCCCTTTGCCTGCAATTTCTGGTTTATTTCTTTGGCGACGGCCATAGTGGCATCGTGACTCCCGACATATACCGTCATCCCTTTTCCTTCTTGGTCGTCATTGCGCCCATTTTTATAGGTATATATTTTACCCAACTTTTTTAGATTGTCGCACACTTCAATAATAAGTGCGGTCACAGGGTCATTTTTATCGCGGGAAATATTCAGGTGCAGCTTCCAATGGGCATCCCCAACATTTAATGGTGCGTGAGCAGTCATATCAATATTTCTTCTATATGTTCAATTCCCTCATCATACTGTAAAATCCTTAACAAATCGTTAACAAAATCTATTTTTCTATCTCTTCTGAAACTCCGGGCTGGCGAGTAACAGCGCCAGGCCTTCGCGCTCGTTTGCAGCAGATTCCAGAGCATTCTTAGTTTCCTCCGATACTATCGGTGCGATGGCAAGCCCTGCCAGTTCCTTATAACCATAACTGGGAGTGAGTTTTACTGCCGCTAACTGTGCCCATAAGGCACGGCGCATCATGCTTTCCGGCCCGGCGATATCTTGTGCTACATCAGGGAATCCGGCGGGAGAATCAGCAGTGAAGGGCAGGCCGCCTAGGAATTTTAGCGATTGCAGGCAATAATCCAGATTGGGATCGTTTTTCCCGCCAGCAAGCCGGGCGGCGGAAATTACCAAATCATATCCGTTTTTAATTTTTGGACTTTCGAATTTCCAGGCGTCTGGTAATTCCAACAACGCCATATAGACTGATTTCAAATTTCCACTAGTTTTCTGGAATGCGGCTTGCAGCTTGCCGATCGCTGCTTGTGGCGGATTATCAGCAATGAAATGCCTGGCGAGTTTAAACGCGATATGATGTGCTGTGGCCGGGTTTGTTGCAAAATCCTGCAAAACCGCAATGCCCTGTTTCTCGCCATCATCGGCATAGGTTTTACCAAGCAGGGTTTGATCGCCTGGCTCATGGCGGTTTTTAGCGAACTCAAACACACCAGGATTCCCAGATTCCAATCGGCCAATGCCCCAGCCGGTAAGTATCTTGGCGAAATTAGTGACATCTTCCTGGGTGTATCCACCATCAACCCCCAGCGTATGTAACTCCATGATTTCTCGAGCTAGATTTTCATTAAGCCCCACGCCGCGGCGAATCCCGGCCTGTGAATCCGGGCCACTTGACTGCGCATTATCCAGATACAAAAGCATTGCCGGATGATGGTAAACTGCCAGTAGCAAATCAGAAAAGTTACCGGTGATATTGGGTCTTATCGCCTCGCGTTCAAAACTTCCGGCCAGTGCTGCTACAGCACCTTTCTTCGACGAAACTGTAAAATGATTGCTCCAGAAATCAACCAGCCTTTCATAAAACGGAGTACGTGTATTTATGGCGTGTTTGGTGCGGGCGCGTATTTCATCCAAGGCTATATCTTTGATATTGGAACGAATTTCCTGCTTAGACTCATCGCCGGATTTTCGCGCCTGCATTATTTTTACAGCATTATCGCGGGAAGAATTTAATGGTGTAAAATCAGAAAAATCATCTTCCGGTCGCTCAATTTGGGTTATCAGCCATTGCATCGGTTGGCGAAAAATCTCTTCAGCATCATCTGGCCTGGCACCCATACCGAACCGGTTAGCAGCGATAAACCCTTCCTTATTCATGGAAATATCCTACTATTTTTACCTCAGAAAATCACTGGAAAAGGAAAAAGGCGCCTTTTTTGTAACATTTATGTCTATTATTTAGGCAAAATGCGTTACATAAACACATAATATCCTGATTTACAGTGATTATTATCCATTAACGATTTATTAACTATTATCGTGTTATTATGCTACAATGTTAGGCAGAGATAATAAACGAGGAGTGAGAAAATGGTAAGTTCTGTAGCCAGTAGTTTATTTCCATCAGTAAGCCAGTTGCAAAGCCCGGTAAATCCGGTCACTAGTCCTGCGCAAACCCCTTCTGCTCAAACATTAACTCCTACAACGGCCAACGGCAATACAAGTATTGGTCAGATTCTTTCGCCGGCAAATAGTGTGTCGCTCAGTTCAGAGATATTGGGCTTGCTTCAGGGCTCCGATTCCTCATCTGGGTCTAGTCCAATCTCAAGTCTGCTTGGTGGTAATAATGCCGACAGTTCAGATGACAGTAGCTTGGTCAGCCTCGATACTAACTTGCTTCTTACCGCGATCACTTCTTCGATCTCAGGTGTTTCCAGTTATGCCAGCGCCATGAAATCTGCTGCTGCGCAAGCTACCAATGATCCGATTCAGGCAGTGATCAACGCATATAATAATGCAGCCAACACCTCTTCCACATCATCCAGCCAGACTACATCGGCTTGAAACTTCTTACATCCCTCTAAAAACTTCCTAGCTTCGGTTTCATTAAAAAGCCCGCTCTTGCGCCATCTGGCTAAGAGGGATTTTTAAGATATCAAGGCATTTAAAATGCTGAAAAGGAAATTAGTAGGTAAGAGCATTGAAGTTTGTGACAGGCTATTTGTTCTGCACTAATGCATCATTCCCATTGCCTAATCTCATTCTAAAGGCTATGGTCTCCTTCTTATTTTTAATCAAACTAGGAGTTATGTTATGGGCGATGTTATGAATAAAAGTGAACTTGTTGAAGCTGTTGCTAAGGAATCCGATCTGACCAAGAGTGATGCCGAGAGAGCATTGGATGCCTTCAGGACCGTGGTGACCAAGTCCTTGAAGAAAGGCACCAAGATTAGCATGGTTGGGTTTGTGACCATAGAAAAAAAGAAGCGGGCGGCACGTACAGGGCGTAATCCGCAAACCGGCAAACCTATTAAAGTAGCAGCTAAAAATGTTGCTAAATTTAAAGCTGGCAAAGCACTGGCTGATTCTTTGAATTAATTATAAAAGACGAGCCTGATTGGTTTATTGCTTTTTAGGCTCGTCTTTTTAGATCTTTTTTAACTTAGCCGTGCCAGGCTAGTTCACTTAGCGAGTTGCCTGGCCGGTGATAAATGATGGCTCTGTACCGGAGTACTCATTCGCAGTTTTATCTTATCACGGTTTCCTCTTTCCATTTTTTCTTCAAAAATTCTTTTATTAATTTGGTCGATAATGTATCGTGCCGCACTCTCTGGAGTGCGCTGAGTAACATCAATCTCAAACAAGTTATCATGTTGAGGTTTGAGTATGGTGTGGCTAAATTTCTTATTTCTAGAGCCCAGATGCATGGCTTCGAGCCACATCTTTCTTTCCTTCCACGCTATGCGGTTCAATACCTCTTCCTTATTGCATAGCATCCTGATTGGAAAGAACTTACTGCCACGCGCTTTCACCACGTCCTGTACCTGGCCGAATATTTTACTGTCTATTTCATCCTCGGCGTAAAACTCATTAGTTAGGATAAAATTACTATTCTTATCTGCCATTTTGATGGAATTATAGACGGCACTTCGGACCTTCTCAATCTCGCGCCAGGTATTATAGGGAATCATTGAATTGCTACTAGGCTGTAAAACGCTGAGGATTGGGCTGTTGATGAGATGATGATCAACGATAATAAAATTTTCGAGTTTAGCTATCTCGTGGGTGACTGAATATTTCTTAGAGTCGCAAAGGCCGAAGATATATATGATGATATTTTGCATATCAAGCGTAACATTACCTCCAATGGCGGCCGCCGCCGAAGCCTATGCCAACGCCAACCGCGACTGGCTCAGGATAATAATATGGGTACCCATAATAAGCCGGATACCCATAAGGATATACATAGGCCTGGGTGGTTGTTGCGGGATAAACTGGTTGTGCCGCGACAGCAGCGGGTGGTGGAGGTGGGTATGCAACACACCCAGTAGTTGCCATTAATAGTGCCGCCGTTGCTATAAATCTTTTCATATTTACCAATTTATTCTTCTAGGAATAAATTTTCTATTCTGATTTTATGCTGTACATTTTTATGAATATTTGATCTCTGGCGCACTCTTTCCTTATCGAAAATTGAAATATCAAATGTCTTGATAAAGCTCTTGTAATTAACAGGAGCCGATATGAAGAAAATCAGGAGTTTGGTATTTGCCTGCACGTTAATAATCTTGGGAGTTTATGGCAATACAGCATTTGCTCGAATTGACTTTGACGTAGAATTAGGAACTGCACCACCCCCAGCTTATGTAGAGCCAGCTCCAGTTCCTCGCCCGGGCTATATATGGTCAGGTGGATATTGGGCCTGGAGATATGGCCAATATGCCTGGATTCCCGGACATTGGATCGAAGAAAGACCTGGATTTGTTTGGCATCCTGAGCATTGGGAACATAAGGGGGAGAAATGGCATTTGGCACGCGGTCAATGGGGGCGGCGTTAAGAGTGCAATTATTTACGGCAAATTGACAAAATGAGTTGGAATACGGCACAGAAAATTTACTCAACCAACATTACTCTGTGCCAGTGTTCTAACTCAAATTTAAAGAAGGAGAATTCATCATGGCGACAAATCCAAGTTTTAAATCTACAGAAGAAAAGCAGCTCTCTGATACTTCCAGCAGCTACAAAAATTACGACAACAACAATGACAAATCAGGCATAAGCAGTCCTAGACCATCCAGATACAAAACAGCAGAAAACTCCACACTTGTTTGGTTCGTGGTTGCGGTTGTAATCGTTTTAGCCGCAATTATCGCCTATTCTTGGTACAATAATATTGGCGAGAATAATGTTTCAAATCCTTCGACGAATTCTACAGGAACACCAAATACCTCTGGCACTGCAAATCCTGCTGGTAATGCTGTATTGCCGTCCGGCACGAGTGCACCAGGTGCTCCAAATGTTCCTGCTGCCACAGGCCCGGCTAACCAAAATAACCAAGCTAATACTCCGGCTAACCAAAATGGCACTAAGGCTCCTAGTAGTGAGGAATAATTTTTCTTTAAATATATAAACATAAAAAGGAGAATAAAAATGGGTAAAACCAGCTTTGAACAAGCAAAACGGAAAGAACCGACAGATCAGCAATCCAGCAAGTTCAATAACAATTTGACAACGCCTGAAAGCAAACAGGAGCAGCCTCTGGATACTTGGACGGCGGAAGGCGGTTTTTCAGGTGATCCGCAGAATGAAAATAATAAAAGTAAAAATGAACGGGAAAACATACGTCTGTCTCCTATCGAGGAAGGCAACAAAAAAAGTGAGACCGAATCAATAGGTGAGGGCGGAGATAGTAATGCTTTGTCCACCAATAACCGGGATGCGGATGAAGAAAACAGTTCGGCAGTTAATTCTTCTCCAAGTTCTCCGGCAAAAAGATCAGCTTACGGTGAATAATCTACCATTCTCGGAAAAAACTCTACCTATTAGGAAACAATTATGACGCAAAAAATATATTCTATTATTTCCGGTATCTTATTTGCATTAGTGGCGTTGGTGCATCTTTATAAGATAGTACAAGGATGGGATGTTGTCGTAGGAGGTACGGCAATCCCCATCTGGGCGAGCTGGGTTGTATTAGTTATTACCACGACACTTGCCTTTTTCGGATTAAAATTCGGCTTGAAATCAGATGGCACCGAATCCAAATTCTAATAGTGTACCAGTTCCGCCTGCATAACATCGCTGCGTTTGCTGAGGAAAGAAGCTATGCAGCTTGCAAGATAGAAACGCCATAGGCGAATAAATGATTCGTCAAAGCCAAGCGCAATAACTTTCTCTCTGTTTGATTCAAACCTATGAAGCCAATGCTTCAATGTCCTGGCATAATCCTCGCCGAATGCAAACATTTGCTGGCACTTTAGGCCAGCTTTTTCCGCATTCATACGGAACCTGGACTTTGAAGGCAACATTCCGCCAGGAAAAATATAATGCTCAATGAATCCGGTAGTGGTGCCGAGCTCTTCGAATAGCTGGCAATCTAGAGTTATTGACTGGATCATTGCTTTGCCACCGGATTTTAAGGCGTTTTTTACGGTGTCGAAATAAATCGGCCAATATTGTTCACCCACATGCTCAAGCATACCAATGGAAACTACATGATCAAACTTGCCTTTTATTTCGCGGTAATCAGCAATCTCAACCAACACTAGGTTATCAAGTTTTTCCTTTCTTATTCTTTCTTTGGCATAATCAGCCTGTTCCTTGGAAATGGTGAGGGCCGTAACGCGCAAACCTTCTCTAGCCGCAGCTTCAGCAAATCCTCCCCAGCCGCAGCCAATATCCAATATATGATCGCCTGGCTTGGCCGAAAGTTTATTTAAAATTCGCCTGTATTTTGCAGCTTGCGCTTCCTCCAAACTCCGAGATTCATTCCCATCGAATAATCCGCAGGAATAAGTCATACCTTCATCCAGCCAGAGCGAATAGAACTCATTACCAAGATCATAATGTGCCATGATGTTCTTACGGCTGCCCTTTAGCGAATTACCTTGCATCAAGCTTTTGAGCCGCAGCCAAACTGCATATAGCGGCTTACCATGGAAAAAGCGTTCCAGGACCGGAGAATTAAGAAGAGAAAATGTGAGAAGCGAAGCTAAGTCATCGCTATCGCATTTATTATCTATATAGTTTTCGGCAAATCCTATCTCGCCGCGCGCTATCAAATCATCCAGCACCTGCCAGTCTTTGAGGAGCAAATGTGCCTCTGGTCCTTCCATTGGCCCTGAGAATTCTAGAATATTATTCTCAGGTGTTGCCATCACTAGCCTGCCATGTTCGACTCCTTTGAGGGCTTGCAGAAAGGGGTTGCGCTTTAGAACCGATGTTTGTCTATCATAAATATTATATGCGAGATTACTTGCACCCATAATGAAATCCTCTAAAAGAAAATTTCCATCCTAGGGATTTCTAATAAGTTTGCCGTATTGGGAATGACTCAAAATTGTAAAAAATATATAATAAATAACCACAAATGATTACCGCATATAATTTTTCATTTCTTGATTGCTTTGTCAGAGAGGTTTTTCTTTAAAATTTACTCGTTACTAACATTGGTATCTTTATTCAAAGTCTTCTCATCCTGTTTTAGAATTTTAGTATCTACGCTCTTTTCTACTTTCTTTTCCTTAATAGCGGCCTTGTCTTTGGCTATTGCCATACTATCGCCGGCCTGATGTACACTATTGCCTAATGTTTTATCAACTGTCTTAGCTCCGCGATCATTCTTCAAGGCTTCTCTATTCTTTTCTATAGACTGCTGATCTTTATTAAGTGCATTTGCATCCGAATTTACAGACTGCGCATCTTTTTGGATAGTGGAAGTATCTTCTGCCAATGCAGTACTAGAAATGGCAAAAGCACCAATAAAAGCTAAAGCGGTGAATTTTTTCATATAACTCTCCTTTTTGAAAAACATCCTCACATTATGAAATTAGATATAAGAATGCAGTAATGTGCTCACCGAATATTTGTTAAATAAATATAAAAATCTCTGATCATTATTATTTTTATATATGCAGTTTTCTTCAATGGTTAGCGGGAGAATGTTAATCTGCCTATTGATTGCTTGTGGCGCCTGGTGTGGTATTAGGGCCATTGTCCGGAAGGCCCGTGGTGGTTCCGCTATGGGTGCTGTATGAGCCTGGGGTGCTTGTGGTGTCTCCGATATTCGGGTTGGATGAGACGGAGTTGTACACACCGTTATTCTTGTTACTTTGGTAGGCCGCATACGCTGTATAACCAAGAATGGCAACTACAATAAGTGCCGCCAATATCAGCAGTGTTACTCTATTATCATTTCGTCTTGTTTGATCGCGAGCATCTATAGCCATAACCTACTCCTTTTAATGTTAAAAATAATTAAGCCGTTTTTTGTTTATTCATTTTTGAGTTTGTCTATTGTCTGCACCAATACATTCAATTTCCTACTGTATTCGTAAAAAGAAAGGCCCCCGAGAAAGTTTGAGAGCCTTTCTTTTGCAAACGCAATAATGGATTAACGATTTCCACCTTCGCTAGTTTTGTTTTCAGGCGAGTTGCGTTTATCGTTTGAAGGTGAGTAGGAGGAGGCACCACCAGGATTTTGGCCTCCTGCCTTCTTGGCATTTTCTTCCGCATCCTTATTCCAGCCCTTATTTTCGTTGCTGGCACCTCCGAAAGAACTTTTGTTACGATTGTCTTGATCTTGATTTTGCGGATTTGTAGGCATAATAAACTCCATTGTTAAAGTTGATTAAGAGACCTGCGATTAGAGTGGTTACAAGGTAAATTTTCTATTAAGTTTTGTGTGCATAGTTATAAAAGACTGGTGGTTTAGACCGTTATTTTTGTTTTTCTGGCAGATTCCCTTACGAGAGATTTACTTAATAAACCTGATTCCCTGAGCGAGAATTTATTTCATTCAATTATAAAGTACTCTCACCTACAAAACATAGAGAGCAATTATGAGTATTATCGATAAACTTGCCGATAAGGACAATCAGGAGAAAGATGCGCATGCGGTAGCGCCGATTCCGGCGCGTCTAGTGAATATGAAAAAATTCAACCTAGCATTATTCACTATAATTATAATACCCTCCACTTTGCTGCTTTCTGCTTGTGGAGATACGCAAGGACAGCGAGCGCTTTCAGGTGGGGGCATTGGTGCTGGTGTTGGTGCGGTGGGTGCTGCTGTGACGGGCGGTAGCCCAGTTGCGGGTGCTCTCATTGGTGGTGGTGTGGGAGCCGTAACAGGTGCAGTAACCAGTAAGAAGGATATCAATCTAGGGAACTAGATAATTTTCTGCAAAAAAACGCTGAATCAAAGGCACTTATCATATTTTTGCCAGAAATCCTCTGTGGGATCATAGCTTCTTTATAGAAGAGTGTGACACACTAGAAGCTATAATTTTATTTTCATCATTGAGGAGATTTATGAAAAATTTCGCTTTGATAGCTGCAGTGCTTTTGCTTCCTATTCTCACAGCCTGCAATACTATGGCTGGTGCTGGGGAGGATATTTCTAAAGGTGGACAGAAACTCGAAAAATCTGCTGAAGAGAATAAAAATTATTAATTTTGTTTAACCATTAAAAAGGAGACTTATATGAGTGCTAAAGGTTCTATAAAAGAAGCTGCTGGCTATATTAAGGAAGAAACCGGTGAAAAGCTGAAAAATGACAAGATGGCCCAGGAAGGTCGTAACTTACGTAACGAAGGCCGGATTGAGGATGGTAAAATGCCCAAAACAACTAAGCCTGGTACGACTGAACATAAATCTGATGAATCCCATGAGAACGAATAGTCGGTTCATATCAAATTAACAAAAAAGGAGAGAACGATGCTAAGACTTGCACTGATGTTTTTTATCGTTGCGATAATTGCTGGGCTTTTCGGTTTTACTGGGATTGAAGCAGCATCGGCAGATATTGCTAGGTTTCTATTTTTTATCTTTATAGCATTACTTGTTGTGGCTATTATTTTTGGCATAATTGATCGGCGAAAAACTCCTTTAATTTAACATGACCCTAAAGAAAGAGCCCGGAAATTTCCGGGCTCTTTCTTTAGGGGATAGATTAAAAACTTTTACTTGCAGGTGCCAGAAGCTTTAATATCAAAAGAAGCAGTAATGTTCAAATCTCCTTCCTCTTTTCGTTTTGCATTTTCTTCCGATCCAGCAAATCCATTTTCTCTTTTCTTACCCCCTTTGCCATATTGATGTTCTTGGGCTGCAGAGTGTCCGAAAGTTTCCTGCTTGGCTTGACCTGATTGTGTTTTGGAAACTGCCTCTTTGTTAGTATTTTTCATTTTTTCCTATTTATGAATTAAGTTCCTTTACATGTTTCAAATGGCCTTTAAGTGTAGGTAAAGTTTGAGCAGCGAAATCTTTCAACACTACATCATCACCCTTCTTTGAATAATTTTCAAATAGGTCTACTGCGTGCTTATGGGTCTCTTTTTGAGTATCGACATATTTTTCATCGAACTTCTTGCCGGAAAGGTTTTGCAGTTCTTCTAATTTCTTTTGATGCTTTAAATCTAGTGTATCAGTAGCCTCGGCTGGGTTGACGCTGGAGGAGACCAAAGCGGTTTTCAAATCATTTCCAGTTTTTGTATGATCGTCTATCATAGCTTGCGCAAATCCTTTAATTGCCGGATTTTGTGATTTTTCAAGAGCCAATCTGCTTGATTCGATCTCGAATTCATTGGCGATAGAGGCTTTTCTTACAAAATCAGCGGAGGATTTAAATGTCCCGGCTTTCACAGAGACTGTGCTTGCGATAAAAACTGTAGGAACCGCCAAGATAATTAATAAAATTAGTTTTCTCATTTTGTTCTCCTTTGTTTAAATAATAAAGTGATCAAACCTTCTTCGGAATAAATTCACAATTAAGCTGACTAGCATTTTGTATCAGTATTCAATAAATGCTTTGGTTATATAGGAAATTTATTCCCTAGCGGTTCTTTCCCGTTCGCATTTTTATGTCTGACTCCCATATCTTGAAGACATATTCAACCAACAAAGGAGAACGATATGCCACGTGGAAGCAAAGCAGCTTATACCGATAAACAAAAGAGACAAGCTGAACATATTGAAGAAGGATATGAAAAGCGCGGAACTTCAGCGAGAGAAGCTGCCCGGCGCGCTTGGGCGACTGTGAATAAAGAGACTGGCGGTGGCAAGAAATCTGGCTCAGGCAGAGGAAAGAAAGTATCACATGCTTCAAGCAGTAAAGGACAGTCATAAGGTAACTTAAAACAACCAATAACTTAGGAGGATTTATGAACCCAAAGTGGATTACCCGCATTATGGTGGTTTTATTTAATGCAATATTAGCCAACAGTTCCGCTTTGGCTTCACCTCTGAAAAACGTTTCTTCCCCACCCAATACCTTGTATTTGGCGAGCGCGGCAGGAGCCGGTGCGGCGGCATCCCATGGAGCAGGAGTGCCATCTGGCCCAGTAAATGGATTAGCTACCCCCGGCGGTACTAATCCAACGGGGAACATGAATTCTGGTATTAATAATAGTTCCGGCAACCCTACATCGAATACAAATACCGGCATTAATAGCAACGTCAGTAATCCTACTTCAAATATAAATACCGGCATCAACAGTAACATCAATACCCCTACTTCGAATATGAATACCGGCATTAATAACAACAATAGTACGGGAACCGGGGGAATGACCGGCTACGGTGGAATTGGTGGCACGGGTGGTACCAGCGGCTACAATGGCACAGGCGGATATCGGGGTTATTAGTGGAGAATGGAGGTTTGTTCCGGCATGCAATCTTTATAAAATCCTCATCTTTGACCGATGGGTTTCTTATAACTTTGTAGCTATCAATAAATAACTTATCAATTTTAGAGGAGAGTTTATATGACTGCTATTACCGGAACTTTTAGTAACAAAGCCGAAGCTGAGAAAGCTATTTCTGATTTAGAAGCTAGTGGAATCAAATCCTCTGAAATCAGCCTTATCGTATCTGAAGCGACACGACAAAAAATGTTTAATGATAACGTTACCAACGAAGAACGTGCGTCGAGCTCGGTTAAAAGTGCAGGTAGCGGCGCGGTTCTTGGTGGAGCACTCGGCGCTTTAGTTGCTGGGTTAACTGCCGTCGGAGCAATTGTGGTACCAGGCATTGGCTTTCTTGCCGCAGGCCCCATAGTTGCAATTTTCATGGGTGCTGGTGCGGGTGCTGCAACCGGAACTCTTGCGGGTGCATTGGTAGGTGCAGGTATTCCAGATGCAGAAGCCAATGAATATGAAAAAGCTCTTAAGAGCAATAAAGCGTTGGTCATAGTTCATACTGATGATGTGATGAAAGCAGGCGCTGCTAGAGATATCTTTAGAGCTTATAACTCTTTCTACAAAGCCGCGTAATTAATAACAACAATGGGTGGGCACCTAGTTGCCTGCCCTTTAACTATTAATCAAACCAGGAGATCTAATATGAGTATGGGTACAGGAAGCGGAATTTTACTTTGGCTACTCGGCGTACCGATTCCAGTGATTATAATATTAGCTTTATTATTCCGGTAGAATCGTATGGAAAATAACATGCGTACATCCGAAAGCGGCACCTGTACTTCCGCACTGACCTGGGCACCTATTATAGGTGGGGCTGTAGTTGCGGCTGCCGTGTCCTTGATACTTTTAGCTCTGGGATCAGGGTTAGGATTTGCTTCCGCTTCACCTTTAGCTAATGCCGGAGCATCGGCAACAAAGCTAGCTGCATGTGGTCTAATATGGCTTGTCGTGATGCAATGGATTTCTTCTGGATTGGGAGGCTATTTAACCGGGCGTCTGCGCAAACGCTGGGATGGGGTTCATAATGATGAAGTCCATTTCCGTGACACTGCCCATGGATTTCTCGCCTGGGCGTTAGCTACAGTTTTTGTAGCAGCTTTTCTAACATCCGCAGCCTCTTCTATCATTGGCGGTGCCATACAGCCAATGAAACCTAAAGACCCCAATGAGTTTACAGCCTATTATGTGGATAGCTTAATCCGTTCAGATCATCCGAGTGTTAATACGCCTGACCCGGAGGTTCGTATGATAACTACGCGCATTCTCGTTGGTGGTATGAAGAACGGTGAAATCCCGACTGCTGATAAAGATTATCTAATAAGTCTGGTGTCACAGCGCGGTGGCTTTAGCCAAGATGAGGCAAGGAAGCGTGTTGAGCAAACAATTACAGATGCGCGCCAAGCTGCCGATAAGGCTCGTAAATCTACTGCCACATTCTCTATTGTCACCTCCCTATCGTTATTGATCGGAGCTTTTATTGCTAGCGTAGCTGCCGCACTCGGTGGAAAGCACAGAGACGAATATTAATTAATAGGTTAAAACAGCGATTTTCAAAAGTGATCGCTGTTTTTTTACAGGCTAATGAAATGCACATAAATGAAAGTCTGAAAATTGTAGAGCATCTATCCCATCAGGCAGTAAAATGGACGGCCAGTTCATGGGCTTTTGTTATTGTGTTTTGCCTTACCATCATATGGCTAATTCTTGGGCCGTTCTTAAAATTTTCTGTAGGTTGGCAATTAACAATGAGTACTATAAGTAGCACGGTTACTTTTTTGATGGTCTTCCTGTTGCAGCGCTCCCAAAATAAGGATTACCTGGCAATGCAGATAAAACTCAACGAAATCATTGCTTCACAGAAAGGTGCTAACAATCATTTGATTAACATTGAAAACCTTAGCGAAGCCGAAATAATCGAATTACAGAGACGTTATCAAACTGTCGCCACCCATCTTCACGAAAATAAGGAAGGTATCATTTCCACAGAAAAAATCTCCGCTCAAGAAATAGCTCAGGAAGTAGAAGATCTTAGATAGTTTTAAAGTGTAGTTATTCCTGGCTTTCCTTTTCTTCTGCATCGCCGTAATGTTCTCCGAATTTCTTGATAACTCCATTCACCATCCGCACATTTTGATCACTAAAAACTTTATCGAGCTGGCTAGCTATGTGATCTGCTTTGGCTAGAAGATGATCGGTTTTTTCCAGTAATTCCGGCATGCGGTCTATTATGGTGTTGATACTACTTTTCTCAGCATGAATTTCGGGCAGCTCACCTTTTTTTACGGCTGTCAAACCAGGTGCATCAGTACTACCGGGATTAAGATCGATATAAATATCTCCGCTAACGCCCTTAAGTTTCATGGCAGCTGTTGTATCAGTTTTTACAGGAGTGGTTTTGAGTATACGGATATCAGCAAGGATCAGTCGTATATCGTTAGAATCAATGGCTATTTTCTTCACATGACCGACATCGACTCCCTGAAACTTGACTACACTGCCGATTTTTAAGTTTCCCACTGGTTCACTAAAACGTATGCGGTAATCCACCATTTGGCCTTTGCCTGCAGATGTAAGCCATACGGTGAAGGTTAAAGCCGCTACAATCACGGTAATCACGAAAATACCAACTAGGAAATAATTTTTATCGGTTTCCATATATGCTCCTTGCCACCGCAGCAGCGCTCTTTGCACGTGGTCCATGCAAAAATTCTTTGATTTCCTTGTTTTTGTTCTCAAGCAGATGCGGCAAATTATCTATAATGATTTTTTGCTCCGCTAATATTGCTACCCTATCGCAAACACTAAATAACGTATCCAGATCATGTGTGGCCATAACGACCGTAATTCCCAGGCTTTTATTGAGATCAACGATCAGCTTGTCGAAACCGCTGGCATTTATAGGATCAAGCCCACTTGTTGGCTCATCCAGAAAAAGGATCATAGGATCTAGGCTAAGGGCCCTAGCCAATGCAGCGCGCTTAGTCATCCCTCCAGAAAGTTCAGCAGGGTATTTTGCAGCTGCTTCCTTGGGCATACCGACGAGCGCTAATTTTAACTGCGCCAGCATAGCCTGTTGATTTTCGTTTAATTTCGTATGTTCCCGTAGCGGCATCATGATATTTTGCAGAACATTTAAAGACGAAAATAATGCACCTTCCTGGAACAATACTCCAAGCAAGGAAGCGGATTCAGAAGGAGTAACATCCCCTATAGGCTTACCCATGATGGATATTTTTCCGGAATTCGGGCTATGCAACCCGATCATGGTTTTAAGCAATACCGATTTACCAGAACCAGAACCGCCGGCGATGCCGATGATCTCGCCACGCGTAATATCAATGCTTATATCGTTATGCACTACTTGTTTTCCAAAGCGATTGGTCACATTCTTTACAGAGAGGATAATTTCTTTCACAGTCCAACCTTCTGGAAATAAATGGAAAATAATCCATCCAACATCAGTATCAGGAAAATCGATTGTACCACTGAAATCGTGGTTTCTTTGCCCACGCTTTCCGATGAACCAGAAACTTTCAGGCCATGCATGCAGCCAACTAAAGCTATGACAAAAGCAAATACCGGCGCCTTTACCATGCCCACAAAAAAATCCTTCCAGGTAGCAATCTGACGAACTTGCTCAATATATTGCGGCAATGAAATATCTAAAAGTGCTGATGAAATCACTGCTCCGCCGAATAACCCAACCACATCAGCGAGAAATGTTAGCAGTGGCAATACGACTATAAGCGCAATCAAACGCGGCAGAACCAATAGCTCGAATGGTTTCAGCCCGATAGCGCGTAGTGCGTCAACTTCTTCGCGCACCTGCATGGTGCCAATCTCCGCCGTAAAAGCGCTTCCCGACCGTCCGGCAATCATAATAGCGGTTAGTAGAACGCCCATCTCCCTTAAGACTGAAATTGCCATCAGATTTACGGTATATTGTTCGACTCCAAGCGGCTTTAGCTGAACCTGGCCTTGATATGCAATTACGATGCTGATCACGAAAGCTATCATGCCAATAATCGGAATAGCATCGATGCCGATTGCTTCTATATGGTGCGTGATGGAAATGAACCGCAGCTTAGACGGATGTCGGCAGACATTCGTCAATTCAATACATGCATGGCCCATGAATGTAATGAGCGCAATGCCACCTTTCCAACCTTCTATAGTGGCTTTGCCAATGCGAATCAGTATTGTGCTTAAAGAGGATAAAGATTTGCGTGAGGGTGTTTTATCTGGCTTTGCATTGGCCACAAGATCTAAAAGCGCCTTATGCTCCGGGCGAATATGTAAAAATTTTAATCCGTGGTTTATCGTGTGATAAAGAAGAAATGCGCCTGCCGTATCTAGGTGTGTAACTTTTGCCAAATCGATTATTGTTTTCTTACCAGATATGGCAACTGCCTTCTTCAATCCATTCTCAGCCTGTAAAAAATTCTGAAGATTCAAGGCCCCTTTAATGTGGATTTGGTTGTGAGCCCTATCCAGTTCAATATACAGTGCTGAATCTGGCATAATCCATAGCTTGGTAATTATTTACTAACAGTCTGCCATGTACCATCTGGTTCGGTACAGGAAGGAAGAATGACATTAATTAGTATAGGAGCAATCAGTTTTGAGCGCATATTTTTACTCCATGAATTCCCATTCAAAATATGAATTGGCCAATTAAAAGCAAAGGCGGAGTTATTAGGTAAAAAATAAAAAAACGATAAAAAATAAATTTCGCATCGATTCTTTATGAAGTTTTGTTTTATTTTTATCTCTATCAACATAATGGAGATATATTTATGAGGAATTACTACATTCATTATCTGCTAGTAGCAGTCGCATCGGTAATTTTAGCCGGATGTTCGGCGGAATGCCATTGTCCAAAATGTCCAGTGGATAGGACAACTGTAATCAATCCACCGTCTTCCTCTGGCACAACTGTTGTTACTCCAGATCGGTAATAGAGAAATGTAAGTGGCAAAGATTAGAAGAATTTATCTTCCCTTTAGCAGATGAGAGTGAAAATCTTATCGTTATTTGATTCATGATTGTTCACACTCAAACTCTATAAAGGCATCTTTTACTTAATTTTAGAAAGGAGAGTTGTTATGTATAGAATACAAACGAGACAGTGGTATGAGGCCGTCTTTGCGGCCATTATGTTCGTATTGATAATGCTGGTGGCTGGTATAGCCGATGCAAAGATGGTGGATAAAAATCCCGTGCTTGATAAATCTGTCATGGCTACGCTTGAGAAATGCCAGAAGATTTCCCTTTCCTGCGCTGCTACGACGAAAGATGCTACCGGCATTCTTATTTTTCCTAGTGTTGTCAAAGCGGATCTTATAGTTGGTGGTGCAGGAGGCAAAGGTGCCCTGATAGAAAATGGGAAAATCACCGGTTACTATAGTGTTGGCGCTGTTTCGGCAGGGTTGCAGGCAGGGGTTGAAGACAAAAGTCAGATATATGTTTTCCGCACTGCCGATGCTCTAGACCAATTGAAGGGAGGATCGGATTGGAAAGCGAGCGCATCAGCTGGCGTGACTCTGATAGCGACCGATGAGAATGCCAGTAGTGCCACAGGGAGCGTGCTTGCTTATATTTTTGACGCAAAAGGGCTGAATGCCGGTATATCACTGGATGTGTTCGATGTCTGGAAAACTGGGCAAGTACGGCCTTCGCAACAATAAATGCAATCGTTTAATTCTTTACAGACTATCGCGAGTCATACTGATAGCAATGGTCTGACACAAAAATGAGAATACTAAAGCGTACTGGCGGCTATATTCTTCTTTTTATACTAATTCCTGTTGTTATTGGGATTATGTGTATTTTCGCCAATATTATAATTCCGGGAGTTTTGCCAGCATTTGGGCAAAATTCTTCAGGCAATTTAGCCTACATAATTATAGCCATCCCAATAATTCTTACACTACCGTATTTAATCCTAAAAATATTTTTCAAAATTGCGCGCCTAAGGGATAGGAGTGAGAAGGAGATAAAAATCAGCGATTTGGTTAAAGGCCAGGATGAATTATAAGTTGGAATTTATCATTACATTGATGGCTATGTTATTGGCGGTAGAAGTCAAGGCAGATTGCGATACTGATCAACAGGTAAAAGCTATAATAGAAAAAGGCTCGGTGGTGGAATTAAAAGATGGCTCCGTTTGGCAAATTGAACCCGTCGATACTGACAACACTATGTATTGGCGCCCCGGTGCCCATGTTACCGTGTGTGAGGGGGAATTAATAAACCCCAGTGCAAAACAACTTGCACATGCAGCAAGAATTCCCGGTGAGGGAGAAGGAGAAAATCCCGGCGATCGCCCCAACACCCTCGAATCCAACCGTCCCAATGCTCAGGAATTGCCTGAACCGGCTATTAGATATTAAGAGCTGTTAACGCAATCCTTACCGTTTATTTAAAGAAATCTTACAGACTCTGCACATCCAGCCAGTAACAACAATGCACATGAAATAATTAATATTCTCATAATAAATCCCTTTTGATGATGCCGTTCCTAGTTTTTCATGGTTATTAAGAACCGCCCTTACCCAGTGGGCAAATATAATGCTTACCACCTATGCTTATTGCTGCTTTTCCTGGCCCATCAATTATGTAGATAATCTTTTTAGCATGATGAATAGACATATATGGGAAAGTAATTCTATGAATCCTTGCTTTGAGAACCACTTTATTATTCTTGTTAATTACTATTGGAAGCCCTTTTTTATCGAAGATTACCTTATACATGTCTGTATTCCTATATCGTTTCCCAATCAAACACTGGTTAACGAGGAACGATTTTCTAAGAGGTCATGTAAATATTCTATTCTGAATCTGTGAATAAAAAATTAACTTTTTGTAAGTATAAAGTTTAATTTGCAGGCAATAACAAGGAAGCTATAATTAGGAGCCCCCGAAAAATAAAGAAGAATACTATGATTTTTTTAATCAGGAGAAAAATAATCAAGATTATGCAAAGAACGATTTTAATCTTGGTACTTATCATTCCAGTATTGATGGCTCCCTTTTTTGCTAAGGCTGCTGGCAGTAATGATTTTTATGATAATAGCCACATTCCGAAAAAAATGGTTTCTCACCAGCAGGTGAAAATCAATTCGGATAAGGCAAAGACGAACATTCGGTCAACCAAAGGGAATATAATAAAATCCATGAACCAGCCAGGCCGGACATTATGAGAAAGTGCCTATTTTTCTATTTTCTGCGCGACTTTCTTTGAATATATAAACCCCATTTTCTAACTTTCCCCTAAGTTTTGCTTGTTCTTTCTTTTCCATGATGCTTGATATAAATTCATACTAGAAACTTGGAAATAGATTTTCCTACACAGTAGAGAATTTAATATGAAAAAATATTTGTTAGTATCCATTATCGCTATTAGCCTGATTTCCATTGCCGCATTCGCAAGTTCGCAGACTGACAGCGAAACAAGTGGTCAAAATTCTCCCCACCAGAATGTTTCTAATAGTCAGCCGCCTCGCGGGCACGGGCATGTAAACGCTACTTATGCCAACAACCTTTGTACGGTAACGTTACCCAACAATGTTATTTTTACTGTTAATAGCATCAATGGTAAAGCCCCAGATAGTGAGGTAGATTGCAACAAATTGCTTCCGCCACCGCCTCCGGGAGCTAATAACTCTTCCCCTCCAGGAAATAATAATTCACCTCCCCCTCCTGCTGGGCCTAACTCTGGGGGGCAAGGTCAGATGATGAATCGCCCTCATTAGCGATTATATGTCAAGCAGGCTCTAGATATGAACACATATATAAGATTATTTATTATAATATTGGCCGCGATGCTTTTTACTGCCGCAAAAGCTGACGATAACGCGCCGCCGCCAGCTCCTATTGCCGAGCAAGATGTTCTGGCTTATCTGGAACAAGTTATTTCCTGGAACCATAAAATCTCAAGTAGCGAACAGCCTGATAATGCTCGCCAGATTGTGCTTAAGGATTCGTTACAGCAGAATTCCGTAAAAGTTGAGCGAAAAAGTTTTGATTTTGCGCGTGCTGAGGCAATTATATTAAGCGGTGATCATACTGATATTACTGTGGAAAGCGCCAATACCAATGACCGGCATGCGAAATTACTGAAAAGTGCTGATGCCGCTGATCAAAAAGTACAGGACTTACAGGAGCAATTAAACGGTATAAATAAAAACGTGCGTTCTAGAGGTGAAAATATCACCGCCAAACGCCAGAGACTGGAGAGCGCACTTGAGCTTGCCACCGCTCAGCGGGACCTGCTTAAAACCATGGTCGGCATTTATAGTGGTGCCGAGGAGGGTAGTAACGGAAGCTTAACAAACCAAATCAATAATCTTGCACGCACCATTCCGGAAGTAGCTTCGGCACAGAAGCCCGAAACTAAACCAAGTTCTGAAAATATCGGAGCTTCAGCCTCCAGCCAAAATGCAAGCAATTCAACCGGCATATTTGGGTTGATTAGCGATTTGTTGACAATTTCGCGTAAAGAAAAAGAGGTGAATGAACTGAGCCAAATAACCGTGGATTTAAGAAAAAGTAATCAGGACTTAAGAACTTCCTTAAGAGTTGCCCTGCAGGATGCCCTGAAACAAGGCAACACTCTAGGTGTGAAAGAAGATTCAGACGATGCCAAGAATCTGGGGAGTGACCGCCTGGAGTTGGATAAATTGGTTCTGCATTATAAACAGCTTTCTGCTGCGATTGTGCCGCTTGGTGAATCCGGTGTGATTATAGATTCTGCAATCCGGAACTTGAAAGAATGGGGTGATTTGCTGACTGATGATATGAAAATTATCCTCCGGCATTTGTTATTTAGGCTTGGCATCTTAAGCATTTCGATTTTGATTCCGATTATTTTATCGGAACTGGCGCGCCGGGTAACAGGACGCTATGTGCAGGATCAAAAACTCCAGAAGCAACTAAGAATAGCACGGCAAGTTACTTTCGTCATCGTTTTAGCTTTTGCGATTATTCTGAATTTCGTTACAGAGTTTGGCTCGTTAGCGACTTTTGTAGGATTCATGGGAGCTGGCTTGGCTGTGGCGTTACAAACGGTTTTGCTTTCTTTGGTTGCTCATTTCTTTTTCTTCGGGCGTTTTGGTGTCCGTGTTGGTGACCGCGTGAGCATTTCAGGCACCACCGGTGATGTAGTGCAGGTTGGGATGCTGCGAATATATCTCATGGAACTGATTGGCAAGGAGCCTAATCTCAGACCTTCCGGTAAGATTGTTGCTTTTCCTAATTCCGTGCTTTTTAGTTCAACCGCTTTTTCTAAGCAAATACCTGGCACTGATTATATATGGAATGAAATGACGTTCTTGATTGATCATGATATTAACTATCAGCATGCAGCTGAGAAAATAATAACGGCTGTTGAAGCGGTTTATGGAGATTACCGCGAGGCAATAGCGCATCAGCATGACGCTTTGCAGCAATCGACCAGATTATCCTTAAAAATGCCTGCTCCCAGGGGCGATTTGAGTTTTACCGATTCCGGGCTTGCTTATGTGGTACAATATCCGGTTATAAGTAAAAAGGCTTTTGAAGTGCGTGAACGCATTACCAGCAAGCTTATAGAAACATTCAAACAAGAACCTAGTTTGAAGCTGATAGTTTCAAATCCGTTCAAAATTGAAACTAAATAACGGCGCTTAATGGCTCATTAAATACCCGGAAATAAAGACATAGGCAGTAATGCCAAAGGCTATTACGCCTGCTGCTATAGCTATATCGAAAGCGATGCGTTTCTTGACCATGGCTGCAACCGAGGCAAGCGCAATCCCTAATTGGGCTATCATGCTGGCGTATCCAAGCATATCCTTTTGCTGCAAATGCTTGAGTCCATTGGCTAAATGGGCTTCGCGCTCTTGAATCTTACTAGTGGCTGTTTGCTTACTTGCAGGCTGGCGGCTGCGGATTTCACTATCCATATTGGCTAGACTCGCCTGATCTTCAGCGCTTAGATGATTCGAAGGTAATAACTGCATTTCAACGATATGTGCTTTGATGCTGTTAGCCTGATATTCACTCCATGCATCGGAAGCTTGTGTCTGAGATAATATCGCCTGGTTACTTTCATAAATGGCTTCGTTGGTAAGTGCGGTGGAGCGTACAGTCAAAAAACCAGTGAGCGCTGCTAGCACGCCGGTTAATACGGCAACATGGCCGATCCAGGCTGGAGCATCTGGAGCCGATTTGGTGGCATCAGATGAAGCGAGTTGCGTCGTTAATTCTTTTACCTTTGAAATTACTTTTTTGATTTTGGCCATCTGATCCTTGCCTACAAATTAAAAAAATACGATTACACAAAACTATAAGCAATGAAAAGTTTATTAGCTTGCGTAAATTATAGCCAGGGGTTGTCGCCACTCCGGCAATGTTATCTAATATATTGTAATATAAGAGAAATTGTGGCGGCGTGTGCAGCCTGGCGTGAATGCCTTTCCAGAATCAACTTGCTTGCTATGCCGGGTGTTTACAGGGAATTTAAAACGCGGAGCAGGGAAACTAGATGATTAGCCGTTCGTTGGAGGCTTAGGCATATTATATCCAAAATTGCTGCTGGTCGGTGATTTTACTAGGGCAGTTTTTTTGGGTTTCTTAGCTTCTCTATTCGACTTCTGTTGTCCTTTAGCCATGTTATTCTCCATTGATTGTTTAGTGACAACATTATGAGCGCATAAATTGGCAATGTCACGTATCGGTTTCAGAGTTAATGATCCTTCCTTTCATGCCGCTTTTCCAGCGTCGATTTTCTTAAGATGCTTGGATGACGCTTTAGGTATAGAAATAAATTGAAATTAGTCCGAAAGTAAATTCGAGAGCAGACCAGCCCTAGAACTTATAATTTATACCCAGACGTATAATATTTTCATCAAACGAGACTTTGGACGTACTGGTAGAATTGGTACTATCCGCGTCGCTCAATTTAACATAAAGATATTCAAGCTTGCTAGTCCAATTACCATAGAAGGGTAATTCGATTCCCCCTCCTAGCGTCCAACCCGCTTTTGTATCGGTAAAATTATCACCTGCTATACCGTTTGCACCATGAGAATGAATATCACCGACTGCCAACCCACCTGTAACATAAGGCAGAATACTATTTATTGAATAGCCCACTCTTGGGCGCACGGTTCCAAGCCATCTATTACTCACTTTGCAGTCAGAAGTCGTGGTTGGGCAGGTTGTATCACCATTTACGCTGCTTGCGGAAATATCGCCTTCAAGGCCGACCACTGCAGGGCCGAATTGCAGGTTATAACCAGCGGTGACGCCTCCCAGCACTCCACTGGTACTAGACTTTTCTGCCACGCTATCAATACCAAAATCACCCGTCAAAGTATGGGTGGTGAAATCGCGGTGGGAATTGCCGAATCCGCCACCAACTTCGCCACCAAGATAGAATCCATTCCAATTATAATCAGCAGGATTAAGAGCAGCGGCCTCGGCTGAAATAGCGGCTGCAAATGCAAGGAAGGCGGTGACTACAAATAAACTCTTGCGCATAAATATCCATCTCTTTGAGATTAAATAGCTAACAACTATCATTGGACAATATGTAAATAATCAATATGTAAATAACTTCGTACAAGAGTTAGATTGTATATAGGTATTTTGCGCTGATGATTGTGTGACATCACAAATTCCCTAAAATCGTAACAGGAAATTATCAGGCAAGAGCGGGAGCATAAAAAACCGGCCAGTTTCCCAGCCGGTTAATTATTATAAATATAGTTGTTAGTGTATTAACCGAAATGAAAATCACTAGTAGTTAGAGGACTGTGAAAACCGACTAAGGTTATTGTTTCGTGACCAAGTGTTATTACATCATTGCCACCAACTACCTTCGTGTCAGCATTGATAGCAGCTAATGCGGCCGTTTGGCTATCAGCTTTACCAATAACATCGGTACCAAATGATGGTTCGATATCAAGAACCTTATGGGTACCAAAACCGTTAATGATGTCATTAAAAGTTTTATTGCTGCCGTCACGTACTTCAATAGTATATGGGCCGGTGACATTTATATCAAAACCTCCGGTACCTGTCCCATTTACTGTTGTACCACTGGCACTCCAGCTACCAGTACCTGTTACTTTATTAGTCATATTAAATCTCCTTTGTTATGTTTTTACTTCATTGCCCCAAATAGAATTTACTCAAGCAATGTCGATTAACCGTAAAGATAACATGAAATGGTTAACAAATAGTTAATAAAATAGATTTTAATGTTGCAAAAACAAATTATTTAAGGTAGAATTATGTAATAAACATATTGCAATGTGTATAAAACGAAATGATTACTCTGGAGCAAATTAGGGCAGCGCGGGCCATGCTGGGGTTAAAACAGCAGGAGTTAGCCAAAAAGGCCGGTATTTCAACCGGGACGCTCAATAATATTGAGCGTGGGGTACAAACCGATCCCAAATTAAGCACAGTACGAGCGATTCAGCAGGCATTCGAAAAAGAAGGAATAGAATTTAGCGGCCAGGAAACAGGGGAGTTGGGAATTCGCCTTAAGCGTAGGTCGGCCGGAGAGATTACTCTTCTGATTATTGATGATAGCAGTGTTGATCGCAAACTTTACAAAACCTGGCTTACTAAACAGACCGAAAGAAATTATAAAATTATTGAGGCGGCTAATGCTAAGGAAGGGTACGAGGCGTTTATAAAAAATCAACCCGCCTGCATCATATTGGATTTTATGATGTATGGAAAAGATGGATTCCAGCTGCTGGTGGAAATGAAAAAGGATCATACGGAAGTCCCGCCTATTATTTTTGTGACTGCCATACTCAATGAGGCTGTGAAAAAAGATGTTTTAGCTCTCGGTGTGCATGCCTATCTGGATAAAAAAACTCTCACTAAAGAACGGTTATGTGAATCAGTCGCATCAGCGGTAACCGTCTATGAAAAAAAGTAGAGCATTATTTTATATCGCCCGCGCCCTTGTTCTTGGCATGATGGTTTCGTCTCCGGCGTTTGCCACTGAAAGACTGGATATTGTTTCGGGCCTCAATACCCTGCCACTTCTCATAAATAAAATCACCGGCGATACGACAATGGCAATTGTCTATGACCCAGCAAGCACCTCTTCTAAAAGTGATGCCGATGGCATTAAAAAAATGGTGGATGCCGGAATTACTATGCCAAGTGGTGGCAAATTATCTGCAATATTGGTGAGTGTAAATGAACTCGGCAAACTTTCGCGTGCCAGGATCGCTTTCCTGACTCCCGGGCTATCTAAATATTTTACTGGCATTAATACCGCAACTTCAGCAGCGAGTATCCTTACTATCTCTACTGATATCGGGTGTGTACGTGCTGCTAAATGCATTATCGGCGTGTCAACTAAACCAAGTCTAACTATCTATTACAGCAAAACAGCAGCAGATAACGCAAAGATCGAATTTTCGCAGGCGTTTTCCATGCTGGTGAAACAACCATGAGATGAAGATTTTTATATGAAAGCACACAATATTTTTGGGAGAAATGATATGAGAAAATTCCTCAGTGCGCTTTGCCTGATGATCGCTTTTTGTGGGAGTACATCATTCGCCCAAACGGTTGATTATGGTTCGCTGGAGACTGTTGTAGGACAACCGGTAACGACCAGCGCAACAGGAACACCACAACGTGTCCAGGATGTGGCAGCTAATATGACCATAATCACAGCAGATGAAATCCGCCAGTCTGGCAGCCGTGATATCCCTGAAATTCTAAGTCGTGTTGCTGGCCTTGATATATTACATGAAGGAACGCATAGTTTCGATGTCGGTGTGCGAGGATTTCAGCAAGCGATGCAGCCTGGCCTGCTAGTGCTTATCGATGGCCGTCAGGTGTTTTTTGATGATTATTCTCGTACCGTCTGGGAGAATCTACCAATCAATATCGATGATATCCGCCAGATCGAAGTAGTGAAAGGACCAAGTTCAGCCTTGTTTGGTTCTAATGCAGCGAATGGCGTAATCAACATTATCACTTACAATCCACTTTTCGATAAGAATAATGTTGCAGCAGTGACGGCGGGAACGCGGAGCAATCTAACCGGAGACACTACTGTGATGACTAAAATTGGTGATTACGGCGGAGTTAAAGTATCGGCAGGCGGTTTGACCGGTAATGAATTCGATACACCGCGTAAAACTGGCACAGAAAGCGAAAGTTCTATCACAACCAATCCTGAGCACAGCTATGCGTCATCCAGCTCGGTATTTCAGGTAACACCTGATTTATTAACCGATACGGAAGCAACATATTCGCACAGTCGGGGGACAGAAGCTTATTATAACGGGCAGTTTGCAGGAGTGGGTGCTGAAACCTTATCAGGGCGTGCGGGATTCACCTGGCAGACGCCCTACGGCGCAATCAAAAGCAACAATTACGTAAATTACACTGATGTCGATAATAATGAAATCAGTACTACTCTGCCATATTACAGCGACAGCTCAACCAACATAGTGAGCCAACTGGAAGATCAATTTAAAATAGGCAAGGATAATACATTCCGAATATTCGGCGAATACCAACATAAAGAATTTTCTTTAAGCGCAGCGGAATCAGCTCCAGTCGATACGACGGTTCTGGAAAATAACTTTGCTGTGGGTGGTATGTGGATGTGGCAGATGGCAGATAACCTGTCCTGGACGAATGCACTTCGCGAAGATCACTTAGGCTTGAATCTAAACGGCACTCTTTATGCTAATGATCCGTTTACCAACAACGATTTCAACCATTCCTTAAATGAACTGAGTGCTAACTCTGGCTTTGTCTATCAAGCCACCGATATAGATACGTTCCGGCTGATCTATGGCCGCGGCGTGGAAATGCCCAGTATGCTCGATTATGGTTTTAATAGCATCAATCACAGCATGACTGGTTCGGGTGCAACTGAGCGCGAGGGCAACCCGGATTTAGATGCCACCATTGCTACCAATTATGAATTGGATTATGACCGGATAATCCAAGCAATATTATCAACCGCGAAATTTGCAGTTTTTTATGAAACAGATGCAGATATTATTTCACCGTTCTCGGCCATTACTAAAACCAAGGTCACTTCGGTTTCATCCACAACTAGGTTGGATGAACCAATTAATATAGGCAGCAGTAACGGGCTGGGTGGAGAATTTGAGCTAATAGGTAAAAGCCCTGAAGGATTCCGTTGGGATGCAAGTTACAGCTATGCAAAAGTAAGCGATGATACACTAGTATTACAGGATTTCGGTTTGCAGAACTCAACCCCGCTCTCTCATTACCGGCTCCTGCTCGGTTATACGACTGGCCCATGGGAATTCGATACCAACGCCCAGTACCTGACTTCGCGCATACTTTTCCGCCTTAATAAAGCTCGTGCCGAATCAGATGGTTATACCAGCGTTGGTGGGCGCATTGGCTACCAAATCACCCCAAGCATGACGGTAGCTTTGTCAGGAACAGATTTAACGCAGGCTACTACACAGGAATCACCTTACCCGGAAGTGGAACGCCAAGTATTCCTGAGTTTAACGGCAAGATTTTAAGAGAGCATGAAAAATTTTCCTAAAATAGATAATTTTTTTGTAAGAAATGCCACAGCAGTTGCTATTACCATTGTAACTCTGCTTATGATTCTGGCTGCAATCCTGTTTTATTTTCAAGGGAAAGCCGATGACGAAGCAGAAGGTTGGGTAATGCATACTTATCAGGTTACTGGGCATATACAGCTGCTGTTCAACCGGATCAAGGACGTAGAGTTAGGCCAGCGCGGTTATATCATCACCGGGGATGATGCGTCTCTTGCGCCTTATTATGATGCACTGAAGGATTCATTAGGTGATGATGCCAAGAGTACCAGGCTGGAGCAGCACCATTCCATAGCGGAAGAATTGAATATCTTAAGAAAGTTCACGGAAGATAATCCAATACAAGGGAAAAATCTCGATGAACTGGCCAGTGATATAAAGGAATTACTGGATTATTGGGCGGCTACAATACAACTACGCCACGACAAGGGCAAAACTATGGGGCGGCAGTTTGATTTCCAGCGCGGCGATAAGTTGATGAATAATCTCCGTAGTCTGGCCGCCATCATGATGGCGGAAGAAAATAATCTATTATCTTCACGTATCAAAGCTGATGAAACTAGCACACGAAATATTAATATTTTCACCTTCTCCGGCATTGCGTTTTTTTATATCAGCATCGTGATGTTCATCTGGTTTTATCAAAAAAGTCGGAGAGAAGCTCACATAACCCAACAACAACTTATCGAAAAACTTGCTAATTCAAATACGGAGCTCGAGCGATTTGCCTATGTAGCTTCGCACGATATGCAGGAGCCACTTAGAATGATCACTAATTTTAGCGAATTGATTGCAAAGGAATACGACAACAAGTTGGATGAAGACGGCAAGGAATATATTAAAATAGTGACGGAGTCATCTACACGGAT
>Ga0206851_1009_pt1 | contig 66212 bp, 54 predicted proteins | sample Alteio_BWOrgCont_13_FD_152904 | JGI IMG/M metagenome (GOLD analysis project Ga0206851, IMG submission 152904) | Enriched cells from forest soil in Barre Woods Harvard Forest LTER site, Petersham, Massachusetts, United States -... | ecosystem: Environmental > Terrestrial > Soil > Temperate forest >... | reverse complement strand
CACCACGGCAATATCGGCGAAGGGAGCGTTGGAGATCCACATTTTGGCCCCGTTCAGCAGATAATGATCGCCCTTGTCTTTGATGTTGGTGAGCATACCGCTTGGGTTAGAGCCATGATCAGGTTCGGTAAGACCAAAACAACCCATCAGATCGCCGCTGGCAAGTTTGGGGAGATAATGTTTCTTGAGTTCTTCTGAAGCATACGTATAGATAGGAAACATCACGAGCGAGCTTTGCACAGAAGCGGTAGAACGCAATCCGCTGTCGCCCCGCTCCAATTCCTGCATAATGAGGCCATAGGATATCTGGTCAAGCCCGGGCCCGCCATATTCCTGTGGGATATAGGGTCCAAAAGCGCCAATCTCGGCAAGGCCCTTTATCCACTGCTTAGGAAATTCACATTTTTGGCAGGCCTCTTCGATGATCGGCGAAACTTCTTTTTTTACCCAGGCCCTGGCCGAATCTCTGATCAGACGGTGCTCGTCGGTAAGAAGTTCATCCATGAGGTAATAATCGGGGTGCTGGAAATTATCTGCTTTTGCCATGATATTGATTTGTTTTGATGAATCAAATGAGTGTTTTTGTATTGACTGCAACGGGTCATTTCTGAAGAAGCGGATCGCTGACCACCCCGGTTCCCGTTACGTTTAAAAGTGTGCGCAAAATTAGGATAATTTCAGCCCAAACATTCCTTTTTACCTCATTCAAAAAAAAATCTATATTTGTGATGATCACAGCAGATTTTTATTCGTTGTAAAGAGCCAGCTTCCGAATCGGTTTGAGGCGTTTACAGAAATGAATCTGATCAGGGCGGTTGATGCTCTGAAAAAAAAGAGCCGGATAAGAAGGAATCGTTATTTTTGGCCTGTATCTTGCATAAACCCATAAAACCAAATCCACATCTATATGAAAAAAGTCATCCTCCTCAGTTTTAGTCTCTCTTGCGGCTTGATGATCTCTGCCCAAAATTATGTGGGTACAGATAAAACCGTCATCTCGTTTTATTCGCATACCTCGATGGAGGATATCGCTGCCACCAACACCATCACAAAAGCTGTTGTACTGAAATCAGAAACGGGTGAATTTGTAGCGCAGGTGAGCAACAAAGGTTTTGTATTTAAAAGCGGTTTGATGCAAGAACACTACAATGAGAATTATATGGAAACTGAAAAATTTCCTTATTGCTCATTCAAGGGAAAAATCGTTGAGAAAATTGATTACTCGAAAGATGGAACGTACAAAATAACCATGGATGGGACATTGGATGTGCACGGGGTAAAAAAACCGAGGAAGATTGAAGGAACCCTGGTTATCAAGGGCGATATCATTACCATTGATTCAAAATTCAATGTGGCCATGAAAGACCATGACATCAAAATTCCGGAAGCTGTTGGGAACAAATTTGCCGAAGCCATGGAATTGACCGTGAAAGCTGAACTCCTGAAGAAAAAGTAGACTTAAAAATACATTCAAATCAGAAAAAGCCATCCCCCCACCCGGATGGCTTTTTCGTTTCAAGCTCATTCAGCCAGGCATGTGCCCATATTGAAAACACCAGTGAATTTCTGTACCTTTACTATCCATCAGAATTATTAACGGCTGAATGGGTTTTTAGCATGAGTCAAAAAAAGAAAATCGTAGTAGCAATAACCGGAGCAAGCGGAGCGGTGTATGCAAAAGTATTGCTCGACAAGTTGTGGGCAATGAGCGGACAGATTGAAGAAGTTGGGGTAGTTATGTCAGACAATGCCAAGGATGTGTGGGAGTATGAGCTGGGCAACAGAGACTATGAACGCATCCATTTTCCAAACTATAAAAAGAGCGATTTTTTTGCTCCTTTTGCTTCGGGCTCAGCCGGTTATGACACGATGATTATCTGCCCCTGTTCGATGGGAGCACTGGCCAGGATTGCAACAGGCATTTCGAACGATCTGACTACGAGAGCAGCAGATGTCATCCTCAAGGAACGCAGGAAGCTGATCCTGATCAGCCGAGAGACACCCTTGAGCCTGATCCATCTCAACAATATGAAGACCATTACCGAGGCCGGAGGCATCATCTGCCCGGCAAGCCCTTCCTTTTACAGCAAACCGAAAACCATGGAAGAGCTGGCTGCAACCGTGATCGACCGGGCCCTGGGGCTTGCAGGCTTGACACTCGATACCTACCGTTGGGGAGCCGAAAAAGTTTAAAAACTTCTTCAACTGGGCTACAGGATAAGCTAAGCTTTACCCGATTTCTGTACTCCTCAGGCCCAATACCCCATCCAGGCCGGGTTGATCAAATTCATAAAAAAACATAAAAAAGAGTTAACAGTTGAAACATAGTCAGTTTTCAATCCGTTTATATACTTGCACCCAAATTTCACGGATGTCCTATCCCCTAATTTGTTCGCGATGATGAAAGAGACAACTGTGGCAATGCTCGATATGAGCAAAACCATTCTGGAGAAAGTTAGTTTTGATAAACTATTGTTCCGCAAAGAACTCAGCAAAGCCATCAAATGGCTGCAGCCCCAGGATACCATGATACTCAAGGTCTGGGCCCTGGCCACCTTCGGGCACATGTACAAAGATATTATCCTGGATGTCTATACGAGCGTTACCAAGGTGTGAGCATGCCGGTTTGCTGAACAAGCCAGCTTCACGTTGATTTATCTTCCATTCTTCGTGAAGAGTGGCAAAGCATTTTGCTTTAAGCGCTTTTTTTCTTGCTGTCTTACCGGGGTTGGTTCTATACGGCAATTGTAGTCAGGTTGGCATCTTCAGGAATTCCACATTCCTTTTCAGCCCCTTATATCCGGTACGTTTCACGGCCGAATCTTTAAAGACTTTTCGGAACACATCTTCTGTCATTTCTTCCCATTGTCTGGCTGTCATGTCCAACAAGCCTTCCCGGGGCCGGAACTGAGGTTCCTGATGTGCTTTCGAAAAACGGTTCCAGGGGCAAACATCCTGGCAGATATCACAGCCAAAGGCCCAGTTATCGAACTTCCCTTTCATTTCAGCCGGAAGGTTTTCTTTCAGTTCGATGGTGAAATACGAAATACATTTACTTCCATCCACTACATAGGGTTCAGAAATGGCATCGGTAGGGCATGCATCGATGCAGCGGGTGCAGGTGCCACAATAATCGGGTACAGGCCCGTCATACTCCAGATCAAGGTTTAGTATCAGTTCGGCAATGAAAAAAAAAGATCCATTGCCTTTGTTGATCAAGTTCGAGTTCTTTCCCACCCAGCCCGCTCCGGCCTGTTTAGCCCAGACCTTGTCCATTACGGGAGCCGAGTCTACAAAAACCCTTCCGTCTACTTCTCCGATTTCCTCCTGAATAAACGCGTAGAGCGACCGGAGTTTTTCTTTGATCACAAAATGGTAATCCAGACCATACGCATACTTGGAGATTTTTGGAGCAGAATCATCGGTTTGAGTCTGGGAGGGGTAATAATTCAGGAGCAAGGAAACCACAGAACGTGCCCCATCCACAAGCAACCGAGGGTCAAGTCGTTTGTCGAAGTGGTTGGCCATGTAATGCATCTGTCCGTGCTTGTTCCCGTTGAGCCAGGTTTCGAGCCTGGGCGCTTCTTCCTCAAGAAATCCGGCCTTTGCTACGCCACAAAAGTCGAAGCCAAGACGTTTTGCCTCAGCTTTGATCAGTGCGGTATGAGTGGCTTGCGACATGTAATCGGCTTTGTGGCTGGTCTGGGGTGGATGTTCGGGTTGTAGAAATTATTCTTCACCAAACAACGTACCGCGGTTTGATCCGGGCATTCTTCCCAGGTGTTTGTAAGCCTGTTCTGTGGCTTGTCTTCCGCGAGGCGTACGGATGAGGTATCCCTCCTGGATCAGAAAAGGTTCATACACCTCCTCAATGGTACCGGCTTCTTCGCCTACTGCGGTTGAGATGGTGGTGAGGCCAACAGGGCCTCCTTTGAATTTATCGATCAATGCAGAAAGAATACGGATGTCCATCTCGTCCAAACCGTTTTTGTCGACATTCAATGCACTTAAACCATAGTGCGCAATTTCCATATCGATGGTTCCATCGCCCTTGATCTGGGCAAAGTCGCGCACACGCCGGAGCAGGGCGTTGGCTATGCGCGGTGTGCCCCGGCTGCGGCGTGCGAGTTCGAATGCTGCATCGGGTTGTATTTCTACTTTCAGGATTTCAGCCGAACGTTGAATGATATGGGTGAGCAGTTTTGAATCGTAATAGTTAAGACGGGAGGTGATCCCAAACCGGGCCCGCAACGGTGAAGTAAGAAGTCCGGAACGGGTAGTTGCACCAACCAGTGTAAACGGATTGAGTTTAATCTGTACACTACGGGCATTGGGTCCACTGTCGAGCATGATATCAATGCGGTAGTCTTCCATGGCCGAGTACAGGTATTCTTCCACAACCGGGCTCAGACGATGTATTTCATCGATAAAGAGAACGTCGAATTTTTCGAGATTGGTCAGCAGGCCTGCCAGATCACCGGGTTTGTCGAGAACAGGCCCGGAAGTCACACGGATGCTTACACCGAGCTCCTGTGCAATGATATTGGCAAGAGTAGTCTTTCCAAGACCGGGAGGGCCATGCAGGAGCACATGATCCAGGGCTTCTCCGCGTTGTTTGGCGGCCTGCACAAACACACGCAGGTTTTCGACTACGGCATCCTGCCCGGCAAAGTCCTCAAACTCCTGAGGACGTAACATCTTTTCCACCTCCTTTTCAGCAGGACTGAGATTTTCGCTGGCAGGGTCTACATTTGGATTCATTCAAGGAAGAGTGACTGGATTAGTAGCTGTAAAGTTACGTGAATTATGCGTAGCCCCTGTTGTAGTATCGATCAGGCGATGTCCCTGTTCCAGGGAAGCCTATAGGGGGTGAATCCGAACCACAATTATTCGGGTGTTTGCCAGGGCTGTTGTGTGGTAAATGGTGCTGTTATTGAATGCGTTCAAAATAACAATAAACAGTGCCCCGATGTCCTTGCTCTTCCTGGGAATAGAAATGATTTCGGTCTATCCAAACAATTGTTTGTTCTGTTTTATCCCCAGTCAGGTTGCCTGTTTTGTCATACTTGAGCAAGAGGCTGGTTCCGTTGAGGTCATATCTTCCCTTTCTGGTCATATTCCCCACTTTTATTTTGAAGTGACCGTTTTTGTCAAAAAGACAATCAATGGGTACTTTATTATTGCACCGGTGTGTTGCAGAAAAGGAACCATCGTAGCACATGGTCCATTTTCCGGGCAAGCCTTCAGCCGGCACCGTGGCCTGTCCAAATGTAAGAATGACCAGCAAAGCTGAGAGCACTGTAAGAACAGATGACTTGAGGTGATGTTTCATCGCGCAACTAATGTACAAAAGATAATTTAATCCTATTTCAAACCCGGAGATAAATTGGATCAAAAAGCGGTGTCTTGTACCCCGGTATTTGAAACAGGTTATGGCCTTGCGGAGTCACTTCTCAGCACTTACCCCTCACTCCCGGCACTTCCTAACTGCCTGAGTTTACCGATACAACACAAACAGATTGCTTTCATACTTTATGATTCCATGTGTTCGCATGACCAGGGTGTTCGTTCTTCGGCAACTTTCGGGTAAGGAACAGATACCTTTAATTTCATGGAATCAGATACCACAGAACATCAGCCCAGGGAAGCGATACAAACAGAATAAAAATCGTCTGCAACTTACATCTGTTGTGCGAGCCTTGAATGCGGGAACAAGGCCTTATACAGCTCATCGTAAGCCAGAAACAAACCAAATGCATACATCGGACCGTTAAATTCTTTGTTTATGGCAGAGTTGTTCCTGAGCATCAGTCTCAAGCCAACATCTACCTCTACTCCGAGCCAGGGAAAGATATAGTATTCGGTGGCTACCATGGGCTCGTAAAGAATTATCAAACCCCCATCCCGGTTGCGCAGCGTTCCCTCATAGGCATATTGATATCTTGACTCCCCGATTCCAAGTTGTAGCGGAAGGCTGAATTCCCAATGCTTTGTTTTATAGTACACATATTCAAAACAGACTGCCCCATAATTAAGTTTCATGTGCAGCGTAACCTCCTGAAGTTTTCCATCGCCCATGAAAGCATAGGGAGCTTGAAGATCTGAGGTCATATAATTATAACCTGCATAGATACGAACGCGTTTGTGAAACGAGACCCCTAGTTTAATGCCCCAGATATCAGCCCTGCTGTTTTGAACAAACGAGTTGCGCGTACCGAAATCGAAGCTGGGTTTGGGGCGATAATGAAATGCCGAGAGCAGGGTGTCCATCATCGGTGTCTGGGCCTGGAAGGACACAGGGAACCCGACAAGAAACAGAAACAAAAAGAAGCACACTCCTGTTTTATGGACAGCTGTATTGAAGTGCTTTTTGCAGAAGCCGTTGTTCATGTGTGATTCTTCCGGTAAAGGTAATTTTCTCCCGGCAGTAATTATCCCGCTTCATGCATCGGAAACACGTCTTTACGCTCAAAAAGCCATCAGTCCTGCTGGCCCGCGTGACAACCGTCTCCCGATGTCTATCTGAGCCATCGGGACCCTCACAGGCCTAACGCACGTTGCATTAGCCTGTTGAACGGCTAATGCAAAATCCCGGATTATAGGTCAGCCCAGCACCTGAAAGACAGATTCCGGCAAAAAGAAAGTCCCAATACTGATTGGGACTTTCTTTTATTGGTTCATGACCGATTCAGTTAATGGCCACCGCCATCAACCTCACCAGGTCTGAGCGGAACCGTTTGAGGAATAAAATCAGCTTCTTCGCCGGGTTTGCTGTAATCATAAGGCCAGCGGTGAACAACAGGTAATGCCCCTGGCCAGTTACCGTGGGTATGTGCCATGGGTGTAGTCCACTCGAGTGTATTCGAGTTGTAAGGGTTTTGCTCCGCTTTTTCTCCTCTGAAGATACTATAGAAGAAGTTGAATAGGAAGATCAGCTGACCTAAAGCGCCGACGATGGCAAAACAAGTGATGAGCACGTTGATATCCATCAGATTGTCGAACATCGGCACCTCTGAGTTCGTGTAATAACGACGGGGCACCCCGGCAAGACCCAGGAAGTGCATCGGGAAGAATACGCCGTATGCACAAACAAATGTTATCCAGAAGTGGATATAACCCATGGTCTTGTTCATCTTACGCAGAAACAATTTCGGAAACCAGTGATATACTCCGCCAATCATACCCAGAATAGCCGAAAGCCCCATTACAATATGGAAGTGGGCAACAACAAAATACGTATCGTGAATCGGAATATCCAGTGCCGAGTCGGCCAGGATGATACCGGTTACACCACCGGAGATAAACGTAGAAACCAGACCGATCGCAAACAGCATGGCCGGCGTAAATTGGATGTTCCCCTTCCACAGCGTAGTAATGTAATTAAACGCTTTTACAGCCGAAGGAATGGCAATTAAGAGCGTGGTGAATACGAAGACGGAACCAAGGAATGGGTTCATCCCGGTGATAAACATGTGGTGACCCCAAACGATGAACGAGAGGAAACCAATGGCAAGCATAGACCCGATCATGGCACGGTAACCGAAAATAGGTTTACGTGAGTTTACCGCAATGATTTCGGATGCAAGGCCCAGGGCCGGCAAGAGGATGATATACACCTCGGGGTGGCCCAGGAACCAGAACAAGTGTTGGTACAGAATTGGGCTCCCGCCTGTTTGTTCGAGCGGTGCGCCATTTACAATAATATCACTCAGGTAGAAACTGGTACCGAAGCTGCGGTCGAAAATGAGCAGCAGGGCTGCAGAGAACAGAACCGGGAAAGAGAGAACACCCAGGATGGCAGTGATAAAGAAAGCCCAGATCGTAAGTGGCAGACGGGTCATAGACATACCCTTTGTCCGGAAGTTGATTACGGTAATGATGTAGTTCAAACCACCGAGCAGCGAGGACACAATGAACAAGCTCATAGATACCAGCCACATGGTCATACCCAAACCAGAGCCGGGCATGAATTCAGCCACAGCCGAAAGTGGAGGGTAAACCGTCCAACCTCCGGATGCTGGTCCGGTTTCGATAAAGCATGACAACAACATCACCAAGCTGGATGCAAAAAAGAACCAATACGAAAGCATGTTCAGAAAACCCGAAGCCATATCACGTGCACCAATCTGGTACGGAATGAGCAGGTTACTGAATGTCCCGCTCAAACCGCCGGTAAGTACCATAAACACCATGATGGTGCCGTGAAGGGTAACCAATGCCATGTACATGTTCGGGTCGAGGACTCCTTTCGGGGCCCATTTATCGCCGAGGATAAAGTTGGTCAATGCAAAGCCTTCATGAGGCCAAGCCAACTGAAGACGAAACATCACCGACATCATCATCCCCACTACAGCCATGACCACAGCTGTGATCAGGAACTGACGGGAAATGGTTTTGTGGTCCATACTGAAGACGTATTTCGATACGAAAGACTCCTCATGATGGTGCTCATGATCGGCATGGGCATCGTGATGATCGTTTACTGCGTGAATATCCATTGACATATTGCTAAAGTTTAATCGTTCAGTACTAAAAATTACATTCCTTTTTCTTCCTTCTTCGGTTCAGCAGCCGTTGGCTCTGTTATCGCCGCAGTCTTTGCTGTAGCCGGCAGGAATTCCGGCTGTTTGGCCAACCAGGCTGCATACTCTTCGGGCGAATCAACAACCACCAGCATTTTCATGGCATAGTGACTGGTTCCGCAAATCTTGTTACACAGAATATAGTAATCAAATTTGTCGTTCTTCAAACGCTTCCGCATATCGGCCGAAGTGATCGTCGGTTTAAAGTGGATGAGTGTGGTCATACCCGGCACAGAGTTCATCTGGGCACGGTGGTAAGGGAAGTAAACCGAGTGGATCACATCCTGAGAACGGATCTTGAAGCTGATTTCTTTATTCAACGGAAGGTGCAGCTCGCCTTTTACAATCTTGTCATCATGTCCGTTTACATCAGCAGAATCAAGACCAAGTACGTTGGCCCCGATAACGAGTTTGTAATTGGCTTTTCCGAGTACATTATCTTTCCCGGCGTAACGGGCAGTGAAATCGAATTGTTTGGTGTAGATTTCAATAACTTCTGATTTTGTATCATCAGCAGGAGTTGTGATTTCCGTCCAGAGCTTCAGCCCCAGGAATATGATCACAGCCAGAACAGCAGCCGGAACCGAAGTCCAGATAAGCTCCAGTTTGTTGTTGTGTGGGAAGAAGGTAGCGCGGTTGTTGTCTCTTCCATAGTATTTGAAAGCAAAGAAGAACAGCAGGATGTGCGTAATAATAAATACGATAAAGATGATGATCATGTTGAAATTGAAAAGCCAGTCGAGCTTAACGCCACTTTCTGAAGCTGCCTCAGGAAGCGTACGAGGGCCGTAGTTGAGCAACTGCCATAAGATGAAGCTAAAGAACGCCACCAGATAAACCAACCAGAGACGCCCGTTGTTGCGGTTTTCCCGTTCAGTCGGTTTGTTTTTATGCCCTCCTTTGAGTTCAGCTGCCAGCTCGAATACACGAGCAAGCTGAGACACCGTGATGATGAGAAGCGCTATTGCCAGATAAATCAGTAATTGAACCATAACCTCTTTTATTTTTCGTTAGTCCTAAAATCGCAATTAAATATGAAAGTGCAGTGTCTCCTGCAGGTAAGGATGGTTCTTTACGAGCAACGGGGCTTTTGCCAATTGTGCGAGTACAAACCATGCAAAGCCTCCGGTACCGGCCATAAACATACCGATTTCGATCATCCCGATATGACCTCCTGCTCCGATAGAGCCAGGCATGATCATGATAAAGGTATCCACCCAATGGAAGAAATAGATGACAATACCCACGATAAAGATAAAGGTCCGGTTACGTTTTGCATCGCGAGACATGAGCATGAGCATGGGCAGGGAGAAGTTCATAAAGAACATGGTCCACAGCAAGCCGCGGTAATCATCCCAACGGGCTTTGTAATAGGCTACTTCTTCCGGAAGGTTGGCATACCAGATAAGCATGAACTGGGAGAACCAAAGATAGGTCCACAGAAAGCTCACGGCAAACATCCATTTGCCCATATCGTGTTGGTGACTATCGTTCAAAAATTCTCCTTGTCCTTTACTCTTGAGGTGCAGACCAATCAGGTTAAAAGTGATGATGGCCCCGATCCACTGACCTGCAAATACATACCAGCCAAACAGGGTAGAGAACCAATGTGCATCGATAGACATCAGCCAGAACCAGGATCCTACAACCGAAGTAAAACCAAAGAACACGAGGAAAATAGCAGCCTTGCGCTGGTTCATCTTCCAGTATTTAACTCCATCACCCCCGGCATCTGCTTCGAGCGACATTTTGCAGGTCCAGCGCTGATACGATACATAAGCAAGCAGGAACAGAAAGGTAAGACCCAGGAACATGGTGGGGTTCAAAAATGCCGATTTGTTCTGAAGTACCTTGTCGGCAGCAACAGCCGTTGGGCTTAACCATTTCCAGGTATGATGCACACCGAGTACGCCCAGAATACAATACAGGAACACAAGCGATGCGCCAACAGGAAGGAATTTCATGACCGCTTCCATAATGCGTTTGTAAGCTACAGCCCATGCAGCCTCGGCAGCATATTGCACGGCATAAAAGAAGGTAGCCAATAAACTGATGGAGAAAAAGAAGAAAATATCCAGCCAGATGTTCGACCAGATGCGTTGTGTGTGCATGGGGTCAGCCGTGCCATGAAAGATCCCGACAATGGTTGCAACCAAACCAACACCAATAAGAGTCAAGCAAATGTTCTTGGTCTTCGGGCTGAGGATATAGGTTAAATTCATTCCACTTGTGTCCATATGATAACGTGTTTTCTTGATTCGCTTATACTATTATTTCGGAGCCTTCTTGCCTTTTAGCATTTTCACGGCTGGTTTGGCAGCAGCAGTACTGTCTGTTACCGAGGCTGTTTCTTTCTTTCCTTGCAGGGTTTGTACATAACGGATCACTTTCCAGCGATCGTCTACACTCAGCTGTGAAGCATGCGAGCCCATGAGATTTTTTCCGTAGGTGATCGAATGAAACATCTTTCCTTCAGGCAGGTCTTTGTGGGCTGCATCATCGTAATGAGGCATTCCACCCAGGATGAGCCCTACTTTGCCATCACCCTGACCTGATTTACCGTGGCAATGCACACAGAACTTTCCGTAAATAATCTTTCCTTGTTCAACAATTTCGGGTGTGTTTGGGAGCGGGTTGTGCATGGTGATTCCAGACATCCTATAGCCCATGGTATCATTCGGAAGGGTGTAAGGCATGAAACCACGTGCAATCGTACCGGCTACCGGCAAACGGTTGCAGGAAACGGTATCACCCCGAAAGGTGGTGATTGCGTTTGTTTCGTACGAAGGAGAACGATACATATCGGGCATGTACTCTACTCCAGGACTGTTCGGGTCCATTTTGTCGCAGGATGCGAAGAACGACACCGCCGCCAGCGCTACTGAACCAAGAACAAGGTATTTCATTGAAATTTTCATAGGATGAAAGTGTCTTTGCATTCCTTTATTTAACATTTACTTCGGCTGCTCCACTTGCTTTGAGCATGGCAACAATGCGTGATTCGTCTTCCGGTTTTGCTTCGATCTCCATCAGGAACATATCATCGGTTGTACGTGGGTCAGGATTCTTGGGTGAAACACCTGGGAGGATCCAGCTACGCAGGAAGAAGGTGATGGCCATACCGTGACCGGCACAAAACACCGTCGATTCAAACGTTACGGGGATGAAGGCCGGGATAGCCATGTAAAAGGCCATGCTTGGTTTTCCTCCGATGTCTGCTGGCCAGTCGCCTACCATCATGTACCAGGTCATCAATAATGCGAGTGACATACCGGTCAACCCGTAGATGAAACAGCAGATGGAGATCCAGGTGCGGTCAACCCCGATGATCGGGTCGATGCCGTGGATGGGGAAGGGTGAAAAAACTTCTTTCACGCGGATCCTTGCCGAACGAAGCTGTATGGCTCCTTCCTTGAGCTTCTCCTCGTCGTTGTAAATTCCGTGTATGATTGTTTTAGCGCTCATAATTGCGTATTGCTTTTATGTTTGTATTAATGATGTGCTGCGTTTGCGGCTTCCTTCTTGTAGCTTTCTCCGCTGATCTTCAGGATCGTCTTCAACTCATTGAGTGCGATTACCGGGAACACCCGTGCGAACAAAAGGAAGAAGGTAAAGAACATACCGATGGTGCCGGTAAAAATACCAACCTCAATCCAGGTCGGGTGATACATGGTCCAGCTGGATGGAATATAATCGCGGTGAAGTGAGGTCACGATAATGACAAAACGTTCGAACCACATACCGATGTTTACAACAATCGAAAGAATGAAGGTTGCAGTAAGACTGGTACGGATTTTCTTAAACCAATACAACTGTGGCGAAATAACGTTACAGGTCATCATCCCTGCATAACTCCACCAATAAGGCCCAGTAGCACGGTTCAGGAATGCGTAGGCTTCGTATTCAACACCCGAGTACCAGGAGATGAACAATTCGCTGAGGTAAGCCACACCAACCATAGAACCGGTAAGGATGATAACGATGTTCATATATTCCATGTGCTTCACGGTAATGTAATGTTCGAGGCTCAATACTTTTCGGACGATGAGCAGGAGTGTTTCGACCATTGCAAAACCGGAGAAGATAGCGCCTGCCACAAAGTATGGAGGGAAGATGGTGGTGTGCCAGCCCGGTACGATGGAGGTGGCAAAGTCCATGGATACAATCGAGTGCACGGAGAATACAAGTGGTGTGGAAAGACCGGCAAGCACAAGTGATACTTCCTCGAAACGGGTCCAGTCTTTTGCACGACCGCTCCAACCAAAGGAAAGGAATTTGTAGATTTTTTTCGACATGGGCTTCACGGCACGGTCGCGGATGGTAGCAAAGTCGGGGATCAGACCGGTGTACCAGAATACCAGGGAAATGGAGAAGTAGGTAGAAACCGCAAACACATCCCAAAGAAGCGGGGAGTTGAAGTTCACCCACAACGAACCGAACTGGTTGGCATGTGGGAAGAGCCAGTAATCGAGCCAAGGACGACCGGTGTGCATGGTTACGAAGATGGCAGCGCACATTACGGCAAAGATGGTCATTGCTTCGGCCGAGCGGTTGATGGCCATACGCCATTTTTGACGGAACAATAAAAGCACAGCTGAGATCAGGGTTCCGGCGTGACCGATACCGATCCACCATACAAAGTTCGTAATGTCCCAGGCCCAGCCTACTGTTTTGTTTGCACCCCAGGCTCCGATACCGGTACCGATGGTGTAAAACAAACATCCGATTCCCCAGGTAAAGGCGCAGACGGCGATGGTGAAGACCAGGTACCAATATTTGTTGGCCTTACCTTCGATGGGTCTTGCAATATCCTCGGTGATGTCATGATAGGTCCTGTGTCCTAAAATGAGCGGCTCTCTGATGGCACTTTCGTGTTGCATATACTTTATTTAAATGTTGTTCCTACTTTGTTCTACGTTTAAGTGAGTCGGGTTACGAATGCGCTTTTTCCTCTTTCTTTTCTTCCTTTGCCTCGTGCCGCTCTTCTTTCCCGTGTTCTTCTTCAATATGGTCGATGTTACGCACCTTGGTCAGGTAGGCCACATTGGGGCGTATACCCGTTTCTTCAAGCAGTTTGTAATGACGTTCGTTCTCAAACCATTTTGATACCTGGCTTTCGGGATCGCTCAGATCTCCGAAGATGATAGCATTGGTCGGGCACGATTGAGAACAGGCTGTCTGAATGGCTCCGTCTTTCAGTTTTTCACCGGCTTTCTTTGCTTCGAGTTTTCCGGCCTGGATACGTTGTACGCACATGGAACATTTTTCCATTACACCGCGTGAGCGAACCACGACATCGGGGTTCAGCACCATGCGTCCGATATCATCCATACCAGGATTTACATCTTTGAACTTATTGTTGCCTGTATAGTTAAACCAATTGAAACGACGAACTTTAAACGGACAGTTGTTGGCGCAATAACGCGTGCCTACACAACGGTTGTACGTCATCATGTTCAGGCCTTCGCCGCTGTGGCTGGTTGCAAGAACCGGACACACCGTTTCGCAGGGTGCGTGGTTGCAATGCTGACACATGATGGGTTGAAAGAACACACGCGGGTTGGCCGATGAGGCATGCTCCATCTCGCGGTAGGTGGCAATCTTGCCTTTTCCTTCTTCCTTGCCACGCGCTTTCGACATATCGCTGGAGTAGTATCGGTCAATTCGGATCCAGTGCATTTCGCGGCTGCGGCGCACTTCGAGTTTGCCTACTACAGGCACGTTGTTCTCGGCCGTACAGCTTACCACGCAGGCTGCGCAACCGGTACAGGTATTGAGGTCGATAGCCAGGGCCCATTTGTGTCCGGGGCGGTCAAAATCTTCCCAAAGGTTTACCGTGAGCGGATCAACTGTTTTTCCTTTGAACTCAACCGTTTCCTTTTCGTTTCCTGCTGCCTCATCTTTCAACCAGGCCATGATAGATGTTTCTTTCACAATCTCGCGGCCCATCATGGTATGGTGAGTCTGGGTACAGGCTATGGCATGCGTCTTGTGTGCGTTTTCGATAGACGTTACGTTGGCGGTGTACTGCATGGTGTTGTTCACCCACTGTACCGTTTTGTATGCGTTTACCCCTATCTCGTTGGCGCATTTGCCGGAATTGGTGCGTCCGTAGCCCAATGCAATACCAATGGTTCCGATAGCCTGACCTGGCTGTGGGAATACCGGAAGCGCTTCGAGCGCAATACCGTCAACGGTTACAATGGCCGTATCGGGTTCGTCTTCGAGCTGGTCGAAGCGTTCGAGGATATTGTATTTGCCGGCTTCCATGTCGGCAGGGTTCATGGTAATATAGTTGTCCCAGGTAATCTTGGTGATCGGGTCCGGTAATTCCTGCAACCAGGGGATGTTGGCAAGCAAACCACTGCCCAGTGCCGTGCTTTCATAGAACACAACCTCGTTTTCAGACCCTTTCACTGTGGCGAGCGCTGTTGCTGCTGCACCCAGTTCGATCTTCGGGTTGATTTCTTTTTCATCTTTCGGCTCTTCTTCTTTATCGGCCAGGACAGCGCCTGCGGCCGCTGCTGCTACCGGCGCCGCTTTTCCTTTTTTGGAATCGTGTTTTGCTTCTTTCTTTTCGTCGGCTTTGTGCTCGGTTATCTCAGCGCCAAGACCTTCAACGTAGATTGCCCCATCGTGCAGGCTCTGGTTCCAGAAGGTGGTTGCATCGCCCGAATTATTGAACATGGCCTTCCAGTTGGTGGTCATATAGGTATGGAAATTGGTTCCATTCCCCGCCCAACGCAGGATACTTTCCTGTGCCTGACGTGACCCCTGGCTGTGTACGGCACCTGCATTACGCGGAGCGAACAAAGGAGAAATCGTAGGTTGTTGTAAGCTATAATGTCCTTTGCGGGGGTTGTGATCGTTCCAGGATTCAAGGAAGTTATGATCCGGACAAATTACATCGCACAGGGCAGTAGTCTCATCTGAACGTGACGCCAGCGATACTTTGGAAGCTACTTTGGCAAGCGCTTCGGAGAATTTGAGTTTTGCCGGAGCAGTATATACCGGGTTACAATTGTAGAAGATGATCGATCCCACATTTCCGGCCTGCATATCGGCAACAAGTTTAACGAAATGTTCGTCAATGCCCTGACGGGTGTAGTCCTGCGTATTTGTATCGATGGTTTTACCGTAGTTGCCAAGTGTTTCGTTAATGGCATTCACAACCATCTGGATGTTTCCATCGTTCGAACCGCTTACTACGAGCGATTTTCCTTTGTTATCCAACAACCATTTGGCTGTTTCGTCGATGGCATGTTCGTGTACCTTTCCGGAAACAGGCAGGTTGCTTCCGCTGATCTTGTTATAGAGAGCTACCACGGCAGCGCCCATTTCGGATGGTTTCAGCGTATGACGCTCATCGGCATTTGAACCGGTAAGCGAAAGGATAGATTCAAACTGTACGTGTTTGGACATTTCCTTTTTCTCCTTGCTGATACGGCGTGTTTTGGCGTATTGTTTAGAATGTTCAATCGGACTGATCCAGTTGGTCAGGAAATCAGCGCCAAAACTTACGATGACATTTGCCTTGTCGAAATTGTAGGTTGGTATAAACGGGTGGCCGAACGAATTTTTATTGGCAAGCAGCATACCTGAAAAAGAAACTGCGTCGTAGGTTACATGTTTAACACCATGCGCGCCGGTGAATTCGGCAATAGCTGCCTTGGTAGAAGGACTGATGATGGTAGAAGAAAGCAACACCACATCTTTCTTAGAAGCAACGGCCTGTTCAATACCTGCTTTTACCAGGTTATCGGCCTTGGCCCATTCTATTTCCTCGCCTTTACCTGTCTGCGGGCCCTGGAAACGATCTGAATCGTATAAAGAAAGCAGGGAAGCTTGTACACGTGCACTTACGCCGCCTTGCGTTATTTTAGAGAAGGAGTTGCCTTCAATCTTGATCGGGCGGGCCTCGCGTGTTTTAACAATGATGCTGCAATAATCGTGTCCGTCGAAATAAGAAGAAGCATACCAGTTGGCCATACCCGGGGTAATTTCTTCGGGCTTGATCACATACGGCACTACTTTGGTAACAGGTGTTTCGCAGGCAGCCAGGGTCACGGCAGTAACGCTGAAACCCAGGAACTTCAGGAAGTCGCGGCGGCTGGTGGATGATTCTTCCATGGCCGAGGTATTGGCCAGGAACTGATCAACAGGCACATACTCATTGAATTCATTATCACGCTGTTTCAAAAACGCGGGATTGTCGTTCAGTTCGTCCAGGCCTTTCCAGTATTTTTTTGAGTTACCCATATTGCTTCGTTGATTATTTGTTATCGATCGCAGTCAAAGTGCGAACTATGAACTTCTTTATTAATAGTGACATTTGGCACAATCCAGACCGCCCATTTTGGCAACGGTGATAGGCTGTTTGCCGTATTTCTTTTTCAGCTTTTCGTGAAGCTCGTCGTAGTATTTATTGCCTTCCATCTTCACTTCAGTCGTGCGGTGGCAATTGATACACCAGCCCATGGTAAGCGGAGAGAACTGTTCGACGGTTGTCATTTTTTTAACATCGCCATGACAAGTTTCGCATTCAACCTTTCCGACCATGACGTGCTGGCTGTGTGGGAAGAACACAAAATCGGGCAGTACATGTACCTTGTTCCACTGGATGGGTTTCTGTTCTCCGGTATAGGCCATCTTTGATGGGTCCCAGCCTGCAGCCGCATAGATCTTTGCAATTTCTTCCTTGCTGCCTGGATTCGCCGTTTCCTGAATGCCTTTGTGACAGTTCATACAAATGTTCACCGAAGGAACACCGGCTGTTTTAGATTTCTCAGCGCCGCTGTGGCAATACACACACTGAATACCGTTATCGCCGGCGTGGATCTTGTGGCTGAATTTGATAGGCTGCTCAGGATGGTAACCCTGATACACACCGATATCTTTCAACGTATACCAGCATGTTTTCACCCCCACACAGAGGAAATAAAGAATGATGACGGCTACAATGCGTTTGTTCTGGTCGCACCAGAATTTAAATGATTCCCACAGGCTACGATCTGGCTCAGGAGCAAGACCGGCCTTTTCGTTGACTACGTTTTTAAGACTGCGTTTGGTGGTGCGAAGAACAAGTGTAAGGATGATCAGCAGACCGATGATGACCAACAGAATCCAGAACGGATCAACGCCTTTTTCGACCGGAGGGCCATTGGGGTTCTCTGCACCGGGAGTAACTACAGCCTTGGCTGGCTCGTCTCCTTTATCGGCATACGCAAGGATGGCATCAATATCTTCCTTGCTCAAACCAGGGAATGGGGTCATCGCGGTACCGCCGTTTTCACCAAATATTTTCTTGGCATAGGCATCACCACCTTTGATCACCTCAAAAGAGTTGTGTACCCAGTTGTATTTCCAGTCTCCCTCAGGGATACGGCTTAATACGCCTTTCAGACCGGGGCCTGTCAGTTTCGCCTCACTCGCCTTATGACAGGACGCACAATTGGCCTTAAACAAGGCCTTGCCATCGGAGGCAGATGCGCTCTGGAAGTGAAGGAAGAAGAGGAAGAAAATAAGGAAACGAGGAATCACAAAGGCTTTCCTTTGTGGTTGTTGGTACGATTTGCGCATATCCTGGTTATTAAAGAAGTCGAATCTGTGTGCTTGTCTCATACGTTGCAGCCTTCAGGGTGTTGAAAAACCGGCCAAACGCCGATCAGATTCACTACCTGAATTCTGATATACTCTGCCAATTCGGCAAAAAATCAAATGGTTTCTGTATAATTCGCGACAAATTTATAAGAAACCTAGCACCATGATTCAAAAACAGAGGGAATATTTTAAACCCAATTCAATTTATATTCATTCTAAATAACATGTTTGTTTTACTTTTCCGTTAGGCATTCAAAGAGTGGGTTTTGTCTTTAAAAATCGGGCAATCATCTAAGGGTTAATATTTCTTTTTACCTTTGGCCCATGCTAAAAAGGGGGATGGTTGTTGTGTTTGTTGGGGGTATGTGCGCCGTCAAACCGGTTCATGCCCAGACCGCGTCTGATTCAACTGTCAAGGAAATCCATGCCGACGCGTCCATCTTTTCCTTGCTTGATAAACGAAAAGCACTAGGCACCAAAAATCTGAAAGGATACCGGGTAAAAATCCATTTCGGGGCAGAAAAAGCCAAGGCCAACGAGATAAAGGCAAAATTCTGCCAGAAATACCCCGATGTCCCGGCGTATATGGATTATGATACCCCCAATTTTTCGATTACCGTGGGCAATTATCGCACCCGTCTCGATTCCTACAAGATTTACAAACAAATCCAGACCGATTTCCCAAACGCATTTATTGTAGAAATGAAAATCGAGTATCCCGATCTCGATATTAAGAAGGAAGAACCAAAGGAAGAAGATCCGAAATAAATTAACCCTCCTATAGCTAACTCACACTTAAAAGCGTGGGTTCTGGTCTGTCTGAAGCCTCGATGGCCCCTGATTAAAACAATAGCTCAATAAATCACATTTCCAGCGTAAATGGGTTTGAAAGTGACTTGATGGTATTTCCGGATTGCTATCAGCCATATCCGGATCCGGGAAAGGTGTTTCCGGGTTGCTATTACCTACATCCGGATCCGGAAGGGGTGTTTCCGGGTTGCTATCACTCACATCCGAGTCAGGAAAAGGTGTTTCCGGGTTGCTATCACTCACATCCGAGTCCGGAAAGGGTATTTCCGGGTTGCTATCACTCACATCCGAGTCAGGAAAAGGTGTTTCCGGGTTGCTATCACTCACATCCGAGTCAGGAAAAGGTGTTTCCGGGTTGCTATCACTCACATCCGAGTCAGGAAAGGGTATTTCCGGGTTTCTATCACCTCTATCCGGATCCGGAATGGGTGTTTCTGGCTTGCAATCAGCCACCGTCTGATAGGGAAACACCAACATCTTACCCGGATTGAGCAGGATGGAGTTCATACAATTGTATAACAACCATTATGCAGGGTTCAACCAACCTACCCTAAGTAGGCGAAGAAACTTCCTTCGGAGCCAGGGGAGGCTGCATCACCGTTCCGCATTGCCTGCAAGTACGAAGTTCAACGCTTCCATAGAACTCGGCAAATGTTTCCTGAAACTGGGTCATGATATTGGTGAGGGCAAAACGTTTGTCGAAGAGTTTGTGGTTGCATTTTTCGCAGAACCAGAGCAGCCCGTCTTGTTCGGTGGCTTTGCGTTTACGCTCCATCACCAGGCCGATGGTGTTGGGGCCCCTGCGGGGGTTATGCGGAACGTTTGGGGGGAGCAGGAAGATATCGCCTTCGCGGATGGGCACTTCCACGGCTTTGCCGTCTTCCTGTATTTGTACCACAATGTCGCCTTCGAGCTGGTAGAAAAACTCTTCGCTTTCGTTTAAATGATAATCCTTGCGCGAGTTGGGGCCGCCAACCACCATGACAATAAACTCCGTGTTTTCGTACACCACCTTGTTTCCTACCGGAGGTTTGAGCAGGTGACGGTTTTCATCGATCCATTTTTTGAAATTGAAAGGGCGGCGGATACTCATGGGCTGTAGGTATTAATTAGCTGCTAAGGTAGTAAACTGTATAAATTTCTGACCGGGTTGGTATCGATTAGATGCCTGAAACTTATCCGATCGGGGACGAGTCACTATCATTGTTTTGTAAAAAAACCGTTCAAATCGCTGAATCTTTCCGCTTTTTTGTGAGGCCTCACAATAAACAACCCCAAAACAGAGTTATTAAAGAACAGACTCAAGGGCATCTCTAATAACCCCATCCAAACATGCTCTCTCCTTGGGAGAGGGGCAGGGAGAGGTCAAGAAAACGGGTTTATTAGAGATGCCCTCAACTCATCCCCCATGCGAAAACCACTCTTTCTGTTGCTTGCAGGCAGTGTCAGTGCGGTTGACATACACGCCCAAATGGATTATACGCAGTTGTATGAAAAGTACAAAAATTTCGAGGAAGAAAAAACAGTGACGCTCTACCTCACCGGCTCACACCTTTATGGCAAATACAACAATGTAAACATGTTGCTTCTGGCCGCCAACTTGCCCCAGATCAATGCCAATGCCCAAGCCGTAGGTTGCGGGGGCATGATCATGCAAGACCGGTTGCTGGTGGGCTCCGACCTGGTCATCTTTCACACTATCTTTCAGACGGGAGACTATGTACAAAGTGGAGGGTTTGGCTATTTCTATGCCGGATACAAGTTCTACGATGGAGAAAAAGCAGAGGTCTCGGTGCTTACCGGTTTTGGCCTTGGTTACATGAATGTGTACCTGCGCCCATCCGAACTGCCCGGAGGCATTGAAAAACCATCAGCCCCTGCAACATACGCCCTCTACAACATACGCCCGTTGGGAGCAGGTTTGTTTTTATACAACTATTCGGTTTCCTACAGCTATCGTTGTTCGAAACGGTTTTCCATGGGCCTCATTGTCGGTGTAGACTGCATGCCGGGATCGGCCTGGAACCTGAAGAATTCGCAGGAATTCAGTTCCATCACCAAGTTACAGGAAGGCACGGCAAAGGGTTATGTAAGCATTACCACGGGCTACTGCTTTGAGCGATAACACAATGCCTGACGCACTCCCGGTGTGAAGCGGGATGATGCGGCCAGCAAAATTCACAGATAACTAGAATTATGCGTCTTTCTGAATTAGTATCTTTGACAACATGAACCTCGATCTGAGTACCAAATCAGCCCTCGTCTGCGGAAGCACACAGGGCATCGGAAAAGCCATCGCCCTCGAGCTGGCGCAAATGGGAGCTAAAGTGATACTGGTTGCCCGCAATGAAGAAAACCTTCGCGCCGTGAAAGCCGAACTAAGCACTGCAAAAGGCCAGCAACATGATTATATACCTGTTGATTTCACCAACCCGGTTGAGTTACAGGATAAGATAAACCGTTATGTCATTCGCAACGGCGCCGTAAACATTCTTGTCAACAATACCGGAGGCCCTCCAGGCGGCCCGATTGTTCTTGCCAAACCCGAAGAGTTTACACAGGCGTTCTCCAACCACCTTTTGTGCAACCATCTCCTTGTTCAGACCCTGGTTGATGGTATGCGCCGCAGCGGCTACGGGCGTATCGTAAACATTATCTCCACTTCTGTAAAACAGCCCCTACACGGGCTTGGAGTATCGAACACCGTGAGGGCTGCAGTAGCCAACTGGTCTAAAACACTTTCCATCGAGCTGGGGCCAATGGGCATAACGGTAAACAATGTGCTCCCTGGGGCAACAAATACGGTACGTCTGAGTTCCATCATTGAAAACAAGGCGGCCAAGACAGGACATACACTCGCTGATGTACGGAAAGAGATGCTGGCTGAAATACCTGTCGGCCGTTTTGCCGAAGCTGCGGAGATTGCCAATGCAGTTGCATTTCTGGTATCACCGGCTGCTGCGTATATATCGGGCATCAATGTGCCTGTGGACGGTGGAAGGACGGCGTGTCTTTAAGCCTGCCAGCAAAAGATCAAGACAAGGCATTAGACCAATTAATCACCAGTTCAATAACCTGGGCATCCTATGTTGCAGACTACAGTTCCTGGTAGTTTTTACTTTTCCAGGGTGTGTGTATTTGCTTTAATCCCTGTGTCTTTCTTTTTTTATTCAATCTACCACTTTCCGCTTGCTGTTCCAATCGGGATAGGGTTACTCGCAGTCCTGAATTCCATGAACCGGGTCGATTTCGAACTGATTCTGGACGACTCCCATCTGCGCGTTGTTGTACCCAGTTTTTATGGCCGTTCATTCTCCACCGTGAATCTATACGCCCGGAATGAAATCCGACACATACGACTAACTGAATGGACGCCACATATGGGGGGATTAAGGTCTACAAACAGGCAGATTCGGGATTATGCAAATCTTGAAATCGAGGTAGAGGACAAAGTGATGCAAGAAACCTCACGATACACTTTTAGCCTATCAGTTCCAGCAAAGAGGTACAGTCTCTTTTGGGACAGTTATAGCTTTATGACAATTCCGTTTACGAAAGACCGGCGGAAAAGTTATGAAGAATTTGTATCGGCAGCTCAGGCAGCGCTTCAATAAAAGAAGAAAGCAGGTAGTGTTTAATTTCCCACCAACAGTTTAAAGCCCTTGCCATGTATATTGAGTATCTCTACAGAAGGATCCTCTTTGAGGTATTTGCGGAGCTTTGCAATGTAAACATCCATGCTACGGGAGTTGAAATAGCTGTCGTCTTTCCAGATGGTGTTCAGCGCAAAAGAACGGTCGAGAATATCGTTTGAGTTTAGACAGAGCAGACGAAGCAAATCGGCTTCTTTGGAAGTAAGTTTCTCGGGTTTGCCTTTGTGCAAGAGCACCTGTCTGTTGTAGTCAAAGTCATAGGCGCCCACTTTGAATTCATGTTGGGTAGAATTGGCCACATTCTGGCTGCGCGTGCGGCGGAGGATTGCTTTCAGCCTCAGGAGCAGTTCCTCCATACTGAATGGTTTTGTAATGTAATCATCAGCCCCCACTGTAAACCCTTCGATCGCGTCCTCCTTCATGGATTTCGCCGTGAGGAAAACTACCGGGATGGCCGCGTCCAGCTCGCGCACCTCGCGTGCCAGGGTGAAACCATCTTTCACAGGCATCATGACATCGAACAAACAGATATCGAATTTATTCCGTCTGAAGAGATCCATGGCCTCTTTTCCATTTGCGGCAAGCGATGTGGAATATCCCTTTGCGTCCAGGTACTCCTTGAGCAAGCTGCCCAGGTTACGGTCGTCTTCGGCGAGGAGTACTTTTACTTTTTCTTCAGACATGGTTTTCTGATATGTTGGTTACAATATACACTCTCCGCACAATAACCCGGCATGTTAAGCCTTCGCCGGCAGAAAGATGATGAACTCGCTTCCCTTCCCAAGTTCACTTTCGACACGGATGGAACCTCCATGTTTTTCGACAATGGCTTTCACATAACTGAGACCGAGTCCAAAACCTTTTACATTGTGGATATTTCCGGTCGGTACACGGAAGAGTTTCTCAAAGATCTTTTTTTGGTTTTCACTGCTTATGCCAATGCCATTGTCTTTTACCGATACCAGGATTCCATCCTTAGTGTCCTGTGTAGAAATACTGATCCGGGGTTTGTCGGTGGTGTATTTCAGGGCATTGTCGATGAGGTTATAGATCACATTGGTGAAGTGCACTCTATCCACCGCAATAACAGGCCTCTCTGCGTGCAACTCGGTAGTGATGCTGCCCTCCTGGCGTTCCACCTGCAAACGGCTATTACTGATGGCTTGTTCGATGACATCGTGCAGGTTGACATCGGTGATCTTGAGTTTTAGCTCACCTTTGTCGATGATAGCAGTACGAAGTACGTTCTCTACCAGCGTACCAAGACGTTTGTTCTCCTCATTAATGACCCGCACATAATTATTCACCTTCTCCGTTGACTTTTCGACCGAAACATCGTTCAATACTTCGCAAGCCAGGGAAATGGTTGCGATGGGTGTTTTGAACTCATGGGTCATGTTATTTATAAAATCATTTTTGATATCAGAGAGCTTCTTCTGTTTCACTATGGTGGAAACGGTAAAATAAAAGGAATAGATGAGCACACACATTAATACCGCAGAGAGCAGGAGCATGATCCACATTTGCCGGAGGATGTAGTGCTTTTCGTTGGGAAAAAAAACCGAGAGATAACGAGGTTCGGTATAAACGTTTTGGGGAGACAGATTGGTCCGGTATCTGGAAGAAACAAGTTGAGCCACATTGTCTTCGTCCACAGCGTTCACGGGTATATTAATACGATTGGGTCTGATTATACCAAACTTGTAAGAAGTGAAAATACCTTTGTTGTGAAACTCTGCGCGTAAGAGTGAATCCAGGGCGGCAGTATCAATGTGTGTATGCACATCGTTAAGGAGGTCGATCCCTGCCAGTTCATCGAATACATCGCTCATCAGGTCAGAATGCTGGATCATGAGCTGCACATGCATGCTCGAAGAATCATTCCGGTGGAACAAGATGGTAGCGCCGGGTGTGCAGGGCACATTCTCCCTGGCATGGACACAATTTTCGGGGTCACTGCATTGTTCATGGGGCAATGAATTCTGAACAATATATTCTTCAGTATAACCATTGAGACGGCTGAGCTGATCCTTGATCGAATCTGCATTCCTGAAAAACACCACCCGGCTGATCATCGAGTCTCGTTTGAGCATCCAGCGCCGTCCATGCTCACGCATCTGCATACGTCTTCTGACTTTCTCCCCCGCATATTGTTTCTCCAACTTGTACACAACCATGTTGAGCGCCTCATTCACGCCCTGTTCAAAGTGTTGTTGCTTCAGAGCAATGGCATTTTTTACCCAATACAACTGAATCCCGATAAGCCCAAAAAGGGCTAAACCGGCCAGGATACTTATCATCTTTACATGCCTGATCTTCATCGCTCACTCTTGCCTTCTGGGAGGAACAGAAGGTTTCATCAGTAAAATTACACACAACAGGGGCACGGGTGGTAGATTAACATTATTTAACAGAGGATAATCCATCCATAAATAGGGTCCACTCAAAAAGTCGGCAATCTAGTGGAGGACGAATCGCCCTGTGCGCTGGGGAGTCCACGCGGAGAGCGAACTTCAAGATGGCTGGCGAGAAGCGATGGCCTGTGCTGAAAAGCCATCTTGAAGTTGGTCCGCGTGGCGTCTTTTTTGCGTTACTTTCCTGCCCCGCCCCTCAAGCTTCCTGCGCGTCGGCAGGCGGGGTTGGACGAGCAAAAAGTAACTAAAAAATTCCTTTGAACACAAAGTTCGTCCACGTACTGCTTGGTGCAAGGGTTTTGATTGGAATCGACATTTAGTCTTGCATCTCAATGATGAAAATGAGACATTATGTGTTGATTGAGTGATGGTTGGAGGTGTTTGAGTGAACCCTAAATAATCCAGAGGCGCCGCAAGCACGACCTGGCCAGGAGCCTGAAACGAAAAAAAAACAGACGCCCTCACTATGGAGAAACGCCTGTAGCCACTTGCCCAGTCCAGCCTGTTGAATTAGCCTGCCCTTGTGTGAAAAGGATACCGGGTTACATCGGATGTGTGTGGTCTTTGCTGATTGTGTTGCTTGAAATGCTTTTTTCTACAGGCCCGTGTTTCAGGGTCCTGGCATCTGAATAGGCTTCACAAAGTTTATGGCTTTTGCAGGATGGCAGCATCATCAGTGCCACAAAAGCGAACACCAGGCTCTTACCGAGGAACGCTCTCCCGGTCTTTCCGAAAATAATCAATTTAACGAATGAAACGTGAGTGGGGGGAGTTTGGCGGTTTGGCGTCATGATGTTTTCCGGGTTTCAGTTTGTTTAATTGATAAGGGTGACGAACCCAGAAATTCCACACGAAAGTGGTAAAAAAGATATATTGTTTCTTTTTTTATGGAATCGGCGCCTCCCCTTCCCCATCATTGCAGGATGACTGAACCAGGATTTGAATTTGCTGATAAATCTTTGTATATTAGTGATTCAATAAGTGATTTGAAAAAATCCACCTCAGGAACCACTAAGGCCGCAGGAATTGAGACCACACCCGAAAAACATAGACAGTTTGAGCGATGATGAACTCATTGCCCTGTATAAGGGTTCGGCTGAGCCGTATTATGCCGGAGTGCTGTTTCAGCGTTTTACCCAACAGCTTGCGGTGGTCACCTACCGATACCTCAAAAAACAGGCGGATGCAGAAGATGCCCTGATGGAGGTCTTTGAAATCATCCTGAAAGATTTAAAAACGCACACCATCACTAATTTCAGGGCCTGGGCCTATAGCGTGACAAAGCACCATTGTCTGAAAAAGATCAGAAGTGCAAACGACAAGAAGTTTAAACCCGAGGCGGTTTTAAAATATATTCCGGATGAAACAAATTACGATTTTGACCCTTACTTGCTCGATAACCAGCTGGATGATTTGAAGAAAGCCATATCAAATCTGAACACCGAGCAACAAGTGTGTATCGACCTGTTTTATCTCCAGGAAAAAAGTTACAAGGAAGTATCGGATATTACCGGATACCCGCTCAATGAGGTGAAAAGTTATCTGCAAAATGGGAAACGTAATCTAAAAGGCCTGCTTTCACACACAGTAAATGAACACTGAAGCATCATATTCCCCTTCTTTCTCGGGTGGCAATTGCCTTTCGACGGGATTCTTGCGTGAATACATCGATGGCTCGCTTTCGCGTAAAAATGTGCACGAAGTAGAAAAACATCTGCTTGATTGTGATTTCTGTTCACAGGTCCTTGAGGATATGGATCTAAGTCAGGAAGCGTCGCCTGATATTTCAAGCATTGCAAAGAACGTAAATGCCCGAATTTCGGACCTGGTGGGCCCCGCTCCAAAAATTGCTTTCTGGACAAGACCGGGAGCCTATTTTGCAGCTGGCGGGGCAGCACTCTTGTTGCTTATCGGAGGGGGGGTACTTTATCATTTTGCAAATCAACCCGAAAAGCAAAACAACCCTATCTCTGCAACCAGTCATCTAGCCGTCCAACCATTGCCTCCTTCCAATACCAGTTCATTACCTATTTCTGACACGTCACGCAATCTAATTACTGAAGAGGAGTTTTCAACCCATAAAACCACGATCCAACCTTCTTCCGGTGCTTCGAGGAGTGTGGAAAATCCAGCCGTAGCATCCGCTACTCCAGTGCCCCCCGAATCCCCAAAGTCTGAATCCTCCGCTTCAAGTGTTCCAAATGTGGCCAATCAGACTGACGCAGTAGCTGATCCGCCAAATAAAGAAGTGACTAGTTCCGAAATTTCAGTTCGAAACGAGAACTATGCAAATCTTCAAATTGTGAACGTCAAGGTGCTTCAGAAAATGACAAAAACCTCTGGCAATAGCCGGAAAGCGGCCAGGAACGGTCAACTTTCGGTGCCGAGAGACAGAGGAGCTACTCTGGCGCTTCCTGAAGATATGCCCGCCTTTCCTGGGGGAGATGAAATGCTGGAGGACTATGTGGCTACTCACTTCAAAAATCCTGTAAAAGACAAAAGAACACTAACTGGAAAGGCTGTCGGTGTTATGTTTACGGTCACTTCGCGAGGAAAAATTGCAGATATTGAAATCACCCACTCCATTGACCCGGAGTTGGATGTTGAAATCATTCGCCTGATCTCCGCAATGCCCCAATGGGAAGGCGGAAAACACAATGCCGGCGATATTACCTGTGTACTTGCCCTTACTGTAAAATAGCTTTCTTTGGGCCTGGGGTCGTCAAAGCGCCTGCTATTTTCGCCCTTCCTGGGCTTTTCTCTGCTATATCCAATCCAATCACTTTCCCACGCAGCTTGACTACAAACGGTGGAGTCGATTGGCATGAAGTTCCCTTTTCCTTTGTCAAATATAAAAGCAACGATATCATTCGCTAAATCAGCTTTCGAAGACGAGGCATGCCATACCCTTATCGGAAAGACTCCAACACCAACTGGAGAGTAAACAGTCCGTTCTGAAAGAAACAGTCGTCGTTATGAAACTCATACATTCCAATTGGGAAAAGACAGATGTCTGCCGGGCAAATAGAAAAGACAGCATCTCCATGCCCTTTTCATATAAAATGTCGACTAACATGACAATGTGTTGTTGTATTTTAAAACATTTGCTATCTTGCACAAAAAACAAAGCCCATGTACTTTTCAGACAATATCCGCCTACTTCGCAAACGCCGTAAACGATCTCAGGATGATGTGGCAACCACCCTTGGCATAAAGCGAACCACCCTTTGCAGTTATGAGAATGGGTCTACCGAGCCCAGCATGGATACGTTGATCCGGTTTGCAGAATATTTCAAGATCACCCTCGACAAACTGATCCGGGTGGAACTGGGGAAGATTTCAGAAAGCCTGCTTAGTGAGATAGAGCGTGGTCATGATATTGATATTACTGGCAACCGCATCCGTGTCCTGGCAACCACTGTAAACCAGGACAATGAAGAGAATATTGAACTTGTTCCCATCAAAGCAAAAGCCGGTTATACCGCAGGGTTTGCTGATCCGTCTTACATCAAAGTGTTGCAGGCGTTCAGCCTGCCCTTTCTGGACAGGAATCGTAAATACCGCTCATTCGAAATCAGCGGCGATAGCATGCCCCCTGTGCCACATGGATCGTGGGTAGTGGCCGAATATGTCGAAAACTGGAACCATATCAAGGATGGCTATCCCTACATCATTGTGACGAAGGACGAGGGGATTGTTTTCAAAAGCGTTTATAACAAGATCGGGGAGCGTAAATCGCTTATGCTTGTGAGCACGAATCCCGAATATCAGCCCTATGAGATTGATCTTTCAGAAATTCTGGAAGTCTGGAAATTTAATACGTATATGAGCCGGGAGCTTCCCGAACCCAATATCAGCAAGGACAGAATAAGCAATACGCTCAAAGAGCTGAGGATGGAAATTGCTGAAATCAAAACAGAATTAAAACGGCAGAATGGCATACAGATGAAAATATTTTAGGCCTCGGGCGTATCGTGATTAACACGGTTGACCACTCACTCGTTTTGATGCCGGAATAATTATCATTCAACTAGACGGAATGGCTGTTTTCTTCTTCCTGTCTTTCGATCACCCGCCATATACGTTTACCTTCCATCCACCTATATCTGGACCGACTTAACAACCAGGATCTCCACTGTCGGTTATTGACAACTAATATTCATTAAAGAAATTATATTTTAAGAACCGATTTGACGGGTCAAAATCCTTTTCAGGGGAGTAACCTGTTTTATCCCGCATTTTTCAGTTAAAGATGGCTAATGCTCTGAAAGGGCCGCCAGATATCAGGAGCAGCGGGATAACCCATCCCGCGGGTTCGTCGTGCTGCTGGCCTTTTGAGCGCGAATGCCTGCTTCTAATGCATAATGCGGGTTTAGACCCTTTCTTAGTCATTTTAAAGACCCGATGGCTCCCGGGATGAGCCTTCAAATGGAAGAAAGCGCTCCTGCAGCCGATAAAGGGTGTATAGAAGTGTCTGGAAACTGTAATGCTTGGTATAAAGACTGAATAGAATGTGATAAAGTGTGTATAGAATGTGATAAAGACTGTTTAGCGCTGTATAAAGAGTGAATCACCCCTTCAGAAGACAAACTGAAAAACGGAAACGTGTCTCTGCATCCACTGGCTGGACCAACAGGCAGCAGTCATTCGATCTCTGCCCCCCAGCTTTTTGGCATTGACCCGTTTTTCGGCGTTCATTGCACCCAAACCGCCAAAAGCAAACACAGATTCTGGGGGTTGAAGGTCAAATCCCAAGCAGGACCTTTACCTCAAACACAGAGGAGATTTTGCGTTCGAGCAGCTTCATCGTAAAATTGCTACTGTCTTTATCTGCTTTTATCTTTTCAAATTCCTCCGGCCCGAACACAGCAAGCTTGCCGTCTTTTGTAACCGCCCACAACAGGTTGGTCGAGGCAGGATTGTATGAAAATTTATCGAATTGATCGGGGTAGTAGCTATACATCAGTTTTCGACCTTTCTCCACTAGATATACATGGTCGAACTCAAGTGGATTCGCTTTCGCATCCATAAAACGAGCGCTGATTATTTTTCCCTGCGGAAGAGATTTGGGGCAATCAGAATTCCAAATTCCAAACCGGCTGATGGTAAATAATCGGAATATTAAGCTGCTCGTTGTCTCTTTATCTGCATCGAACCGCATGTCTGTCTTCATCCCCGAATTGACGGAGCGCATCTTCTTGTTTCGCGATGCATCGGCCGAATCAAGTTTACGTTTCTTTTGATCGGCTATCTCTTTATTTTTTGCGAGCATGGATTCATAGTTTTTCATTTTTCCGTCGTAGAGCAGCATGGCCCTCGTATAGTCAACTCCACTAAAAACGGGTTGCACCTTAAAAACATGCTCCTCACCTGGATTCATAAACGTGACGAGGTAGTGAATTCCATCCGGATGCCGAGCAAGTTTCACTTGATCCCATTCCTTCATCGCAAGTTTAGGGTCATAATATTTTTCGTCGGCTGTTACCTCAAAGCTGACCCCATCGTAGGTGGCAAGCTCTGGAAATTGTTTTTTATCGAATACAATGGCAAACTTGGGTTGAATACCACTAGCTTTAATCGGGGTTTTAAAGGGGCTGAAGGCTTCGGCCGGCTGACCATCACCCATCAACGGCCTGACAAAATCCTGATTTATATATTCCCATTTTTTCTGTGCTGTGTCCAGATAATAGATATTGAACCGGCCTTCAGTCACATCAGAACTAAGTTTGACTGTAATAGGAGCTGCTGGATTCGTGAACACTTGATTTTCGTACTGAAAGGCACTGATGTCGAGCATTCCGGCAGACTTAAAGCAAAAAATTTTTCCAGCCGAATCATAGGTCATTGGAATTCCGCTCAGAAAAAAATCAACAGCATCGTGAAACTCCCGGTAATGGAGCTGTACAATACCTTTAACGGTCTTCCCTTGCTTGTCAAGAAATGCCTGGGCCGGAATATGAATAGAGGATCCGTTCAAATAACCGATAACGGTATCGGAGGCAGGGTCTATTTCATATATAGAATCCAGAACATCAACTCCTTGTAACGGAGGGTGGATAAAAGCGGCCAAAGGCTGCTTGCCGGATGCACCGGGTCCTGATTCTTCATATAGGAGAATATAGCCCCCTATAAAGATTGCTCCAAGCGCTACGAGGGTTAAATAGAATTTCTTGCTTTTATAAAAAGGAGTGGGTTTATATTCCTGAATGAACTGGTCGTAGTTCATCTTTTTTCGAAGGTCTTCATCCGAAAGATTTTCCCTGTTTTTGCTCATCTTATGGTTTGCCATCGGAAATCAGTGTTGAAAATTAGGGTTTATCTTCAATCTGAGCACAACATTCTTGTTGTTTGTTTAAAAAAACATTGCCAAAGTGTGTTAAACAGTCTCCATGATTCTACCTGTTTCTTTCGATTAATTCATTTCTGAGTTTTCCAGGATCCTATACCACTTCATTCTTACAGCTCTTCCCCGCCAATCCAGGAATAATACCTGGTGCTTGAACTGAACGCATTTCGAAGAACCGTATACCGAGCAGATCCAGCTCCGTTAAATTAAGCATCTGCAATGCCCGGCCCAATTCGTGGTCGATCTCCAGGATCGTCATCTCCTGAAATTCTTCAGATAAGGCATGTTCTCCAGTATAGTCAAGGTTGATGATGCACTGCAAGCGCAGATTTTTGTAAGTACTTTTTTTGAGATGGGATGCCTGACCACACTCAGCTGCATGTATGTATGTTCCAGGCAGATAAATGAACCTCCTCGCAGCAGAGCTGCGAGGTATCTAAAAAAGGCAAACACACGGGCGAAGACTCCTCAGCGAGCTGAGGGGAATTGACCCGCAAGAGATTAAACCGCGGCATTCCCCGAAGGCAGGCACTCTGAAGAAAAGACACAACATCATCTGGCCCCGATTTCTTTTCTCAACTTTACTAAAAACAAAAAAACGCCACCCCCACTCTCGTGAAGGTGACGCTCCATCTAATCTACTGACCCCGTCTTGCTGTGTTCTATCCAGCAACGACAAAGGTCCTCACACTAAGCACACTAGCAACCAACTAGTATCCAACTGCACAATTATAGCCGTCCCATTCCTGGTCGGGCAAGATTTACTGACCTTTTCGGCAGTCATGAACTCAGGTATCCCAGGCGCATAGACAGCACATTTCCTCTCCCCTATTTTCCCGAACAGTTAATGAAATTTTCAAAACACCTTATGCCCCCAAGATTAACTAGGACGTACATTTTTCTGAGGGGTCAGATGTATGAAGAGCATTGCCGAAGAGTTTTTCCGGGGAATGCTGAACTGATGGAATTCTGGTCTGTATGGATCTGAGAAAATGTCCTCAGGCTCCTTGTTCCTTTCTTCACCCAGAAGTGCAAAGAAAATCAGGTGTTCCTGCCATGATCCGGCTTTTAACAGGTCTTCTCCCTGGTTTCTATGTTCTGATTGCTCCTTCATGGTGCGATTTTTGGGATGAACTTAGGGTGTAAAATTATTTCAATCAAAATGCCCTTCAAAACCAGTTTATTAGCGATTCTATAGTATCATCAGACCATTTATGGACTTATTTTTACTCATAAAGTACTGGCACAAAGCAATATATAAATGTATATTATTTCCCAAACGATCCCTTGTGCATATAGCATTTGACTCTCCCGAACTATTACTATACCTATCCTGATTTAAGGGCATCTACTTGGAGTGTGGTGCCAGAATGGGTTTAACGACTGGTTTCGCAAAATTGGCAAGAAGTATCTTTGCACTTCACTTCCGGTGAGCCAGAAACCAGCAGATCGGGTTGCAAGATCACAAAAGCTTAGACCGCACCCTAAAAATAAGGGGGGGGGGGCCGGCAAAGCCATTACACCAATTTCTGCTTATCATACAAACGTATTATTCCGTAGGAATTGGAATTGGTGAAAGATATAAACCGGAATTTTGCATTTGCCGTGTTACAGGCTAATGCAAGGTGCGTTAAGCCTTGTATGTGTCACGATAGACATCGGGAGACGGGTTATCCCGCTGGGTGCATGTGTTGTCAGCCTTTTGAGCGGGAAGGCCGATTCCGAATGAATAATGCGGGATAAAGGGGTTGCGGAGAAGGAATCAGGTGTCTTCAAAGCGCTCTGACCTCCACTTTATTGACCCCGAAAACGATTCTCAACTCCGAACCTTTATGTAATTCGTAGTTACTGAATTTTTCCTTAGTTTTGGGTGTTCATATCACTGTTGAAATCAATCTCTCAGACCTTGATAATCGACAGGTGTTATTACCAACTTTTGCAGCTGAAACTAATTAGTATACAGACCGTATAACGATTCATACACATTTTTTAATGATCACCAGTTTGAAAAGAACGATACTTCTTTCCCTTATTCTTATTACCTCACTCTCAGCCTTTTCAAGCGGAACCGATAAGTATTGGGTAGGTGGAACCGGTCAGTGGTCTGACGCCTCCCATTGGTCGCTACAAAGCGGGGGAGTTGGCGGCGCCCCCATTCCAGGATTGGTTGACAATGTACATTTTGACCAGAGTTCGTTCTCCGGTCCGAATCAGGCAGTAACGATCAGCGACTCTGCGACTTGTTCCAGTTTTTTATGGACCGCGACGACCAACTATCCTCAGTTTAGGTCACAAGGCAACTCGCCCGTGCTTTCCGTTTATGGGTCGTTTATGCTTCCGGCACAAAGCAATATCGACTTTTCTTATTCCGGAAACATTTATTTGGGCGCTTCCGACAATGAAGTGATTGATTTTGGGGGTAGTCGGTTTGAGGGCAGCGAGCTGATCCTTGACGGAACCGGTATCTGGAGCTTAAAAAACGACATTAACACAAACTGGAATTCCACACTGGTCTTTAAACGAGGAACCCTCGTCACGAACGACAAGAATCTCTGTTTTGGAAACGTAATACACCGTCCTAACGGTAAATGTACATTTGACTTGGGCAGTTCCACCGTGGTTGTCTGGCATACCTGGTACATAAACGAAAACCAAAACTTTGAACTTCATGCATCAACGGCAGTTCTTTTATTACGGGATGCTCAGATGTACCAGAATTACCAAAACGGAAATTCCCGTTTCCATCGTGTTCAGGGGGCTCCGTCGGGCTGTGTACCTGCCGGCACCAGCTGTGCCGCATTTACAATTACGCTGACCGATACACCCGAAACCTGTGGAGGTTCTTGTGATGCAACGCTTAATGCTTCGATAGCCGGAGGAACAGCGCCCTTTACGTATTCCTGGTTTCCCTCAGCTGATATTTCTTGCACGACAGCCTCCTGTTCAAACGTTTGCATTGGAACCAGTAATTATTCGATCAAAGTAACCGATTCTGAAACACCTGCAAAGACTTGTTTTTGCAATATCAACCTGACTGCCCCTCCTGCGATGAGTGCGATTTCGACCGGAGAAACAAATCCGGTTTGTAACGGCAGTTGTGATGGAACGGCATCATTGGTTGCTACGGGAGGAAGTGGGGCCTATACCTATTCCTGGACATCATCCATTGGCATTGTCACCAACGCACAAGGCCAAAACACACCAAATTTAACCTCGCTTTGTGCTGCATCTTATACCTGTAACATCACCGATGGAAACGGATGTACCCTTTCATCACCCTACGTGGTCACATTAACTGCCCCATCGCTTGTGAATGCCAATGGAAGCGCTGTGAATGTGCTCTGTTTCGGGTCCTGCACAGGGTCGTTAACCGTAGCGCCCACCGGAGGCACCTCCCCATATACCTGTTCCTGGAACCCGGCAAATCCAAACGCGACGACCATTTCAGGGTTATGCGCCGGCGCGACCACCTATACATGCACGGTTTCAGATGCCGGTGGTTGTACCGCCATTTTTACTTCTACCATTTCACAACCGGCTGCTCCACTGAGTTCGGTCAATACCACCACAAACAACCCCTTGAATTGCAATGGAAATACGAATGCCTCTGTGAGCGCAGCCGTTAGCGGTGGAACCCCAGGGTATACCTATTCCTGGAATCCCCCAAGCGGAATTACCGTCCCTACGCTTAGTGCCCTGGGTGCAGGTACGTATACCTTGAACGTTACAGATGCTAACCACTGCCCATTCACGACCACGGTAACCATCACTCAACCGATTGCAATTTCGGCTGTCATGACAAAGGTTAATCTTACCTGCAATGCCATCTGCACCGGAAAAGCAACGGCCACTCTGTCGGGGGGGAACCTTCCATACACCTATTCTTGGAATCCTGGTGCGATGAATACAGCCACCGTGACCTCCCTCTGTAAAAATGAGTATACGGTTAATGTTACAGATGCCAAGGGTTGTACCTTTCTTGATTCTGTGGCCGTTGTTGAGCCCAGCTCTATAGGTATTACCATCACCCCGACCATGGTAACTTGTAATGGGAATTGTAACGGCAGAGCCTCCGCAGCTGTCTCAGGTGGCACCGGCACTTATACCTATTCCTGGACACCGGCCGGATCAATCGGGGGGGGCGGCACCACAGCAACAGCAACGGGGCTTTGCCCTGGCACATATTCCCTTACCGTAACAGATGCAAATGCCTGTACCGCGACACAAACAATTGTCATCACCCAGCCGGCGTTATTAGTGCCAGGGGCTGTTGGGACAAATCAAAGTTGTAACTCTCCCTGTGACGGGTCGGCTACTGCCAATGCCACCGGGGGGCTTGCAGCTTACACCTATTCGTGGTCACCAGGCGGCCTGCACCAGACGCTCACAAATTTATGTGCTGGAAACTATACCGTTACCGTTACAGACGCGAACAGCTGTGTGAAGACTCAAGTGATAACGATTACCAGCCCGCCTCCACTCGTAGTATCGATCACACCAACTTCGGTGTCCTGTAATGGATTGTGTAATGGTACGCTCTCTACCAGTGTAAGCGGTGGAACTGCCGGATATTCGTATGCCTGGGTTCCAGCCAATCCCGGAACACCTATCTTGAGCAACCTGTGCAATGGCACCTATACCGTTACGGTGACCGATGCCCATAACTGCGTTGCTACGAATACCTCGACACTGACACAGCCCAATCTGCTGGCCGCCAATGCCACATCGAGCCCAACGGCATGCTCTGGTTCGAGCACAGGCCAGGTGTGCGCTGCACCAACCGGAGGCACAACGCCGTATACTTATTCATGGAACCCATCCGGACTTAATACGCCCTGCGAGAACAACCTGGGAACAGGAAGTTATGTGGTAACGGTTACAGATGCCAACAGTTGTTCAAGTGTTCAGACGGTCATTGTCACAACTCCGAGCGTGGTTGCTCCAAACGTAGGGACAACGGCGGTGACGTGCGCAAGTATATGCGACGGTGCAGCCCTTGCAGCTCCAACCGGTGGAACCGGGGCCTATACCTATTCATGGACACCAACTGCTTCTATTACTCCGGCCCAGCAAGGAACTACACATATTACCAATCTTTGCCCCGGTACCTATACCTGTGTAGTTACCGATGCAAACGGTTGTAACGGTACCCAGATCTTCACAATCGGGCAGCCACCTGTTTTAAATGCGGTCATTTCAGGGCAAACAACCACGTGTGGCAGTTGTCAGGGCACCGCCACCGTTGGCATTACGGGTGGCACAGGCAGCTATACGATCTCCTGGAATACAGTACCGGTGCAGACCAACCCTACGGCAAATACACTTTGTGTAGGCAACTATACCTGTAGTGTTACCGATCATAACGGCTGCGCGGTTTCAGCAGTGGCTACCATCGTTCAGACGGTCTTTATCAGTATTTCCAGCACTTCTACAAATGTAACCTGTCACAATTCCTGCGATGGCAGCGCTTCCGCAAACGCATCGGGCGGTTTATCACCCTATACGTATTCCTGGAGCCCACTTGTCCCGGCACAGCTTACACAAAATGCAATAAATCTGTGCGCCGGCACGTATACAGTCGAAGCAACGGATGCCAATGGTTGTTTTAATTCTGCTACAGTTACCTTTGCCAATCCCGGAAAAGTAAGCCCGCTCGTTACTATTACAAACCCGGCTTGTCATGGGCTTTGTACAGGCAGCGCTTCTGCGGCGGTAACTGGGGGCACAGGTGCATATACCTATTCCTGGACTCCGGGAGGTCAAACATCATCCAGCATCCATAATCTATGTGCAGGGAACTACACCCTGGATGTAACAGATTCGAAAGGCTGTGACAGCATACAGGTTATTACGATTGCCCAGCCTGCCTCCATTGTTCCAAACACCCTTACCACCCAGCCATCAACCTGTGCAGCATGTGACGGAAAAATTACGCTCGGCCCTACCGGCGGAACAATTCCTTATACCTATAGCTGGACCCCGGTGGAGCCGGCAACATCGTCAATAACGGGACTCTGTACTGGTTTTTACACCTGCACCATCACTGATAATGACGGATGCGATACGGTATTGTCAGTAGGACTGAGCAGCCCGACCGGCCCCACTGCCGCTATCCTCCCAACTCCTGTTTCCTGCAACGGAGGATGCAACGGATCTGCAGCAGCTACTGTTTCGGGTGGAACACCTCCGTATACGCTGAGCTGGGCCCCAGGCGCTATAACGGGTCAGGGCACAGCCAATGCTTCAGCCCTCTGTCAGGGGGCATATACGTTCGAAATTCAGGATGCAATCGGTTGTATTAAGATTGTTTCACTCACTATTGCCCAACCTGCCGCCCTCACACTCACACCTGCCATTACCCAGGTTAGCTGTGGCGGGGCAAATAACGGAAAGATTACCGTTGGAGTTACAGGTGGTACCGGCTCCTATACCTATTCCTGGGCGCTCCCGCTGATCAATTCAACACCCACAGTCACCGGTTTGATTCCAGGCACTTATACCGTTACCGTTACAGATCAGAATGGCTGCTCCCAGCAAGGGGTCTACACGATTACACAGCCCGGCTCACTCGGCGTCCTTATCAATGCTACGAACGTTTCGTGTAACGGTTTGTGTAACGGATCTGCCACAAGCGTTGTTTCAGGAGGCACTGCACCTTTTACCTATTCCTGGTCGAACGGGCCGCTCGCTTCAAACATCACGAATCTTTGCCCGGGTTCTTTTACCGTACAAGTTACCGATCAGAACGGTTGTACTCAAAGCCAAAACTGCACCATCATCCAACCCGCGGTTTTAAAAGATACCATTGTTGTAACCAATGCCAGCTGTTCTGGCATTTGTGATGGAACCGCAATTGTTTCGGCAAGCGGCGGAACCTCGCCCTATACATTCTTGTGGGCCCCCGGAAGCCAGTCGGGTACCACACTGAACGGACTTTGTGCCGGGAGCTACAGTTCAACAGGTACCGATGCACACGGTTGCACCGTTACGGCCAATGCAACCATTACCGAACCTGCCCCTGTCAGCATCACGCTTACACCTGTGGCCACCACCTGTAATGCACTTTGCAATGGATCAATCAGCTCTGCCGTAACCGGCGGGACCCTGGCCTATTCATTCTCGTGGTCTCCAGGCGGTTTGACTACATCCGGACTCTCTGCTCTTTGTGTGGGGACGTATACATTAACAGTGACAGATGCTCATGGCTGTAACGGCTCACAAACATCCATCATCACCCAGCCTACAGCCCTCCTGGCAGGAACTTCGGGCATAAGTCCATCGTGTAACGCATCTTGTAACGGAACAGCTGCAGCCAACCCTGTTGGTGGAACGGCCCCGTATACCTACAGTTGGTCTAATTCGGCCACCACACAAAACCTTTCAAGTCTTTGTGCCGGAAGTTACACCCTGATAACCACCGATGCGCACTCCTGTAGAGATACCCAGACTGTTGTCCTCACGAATCCGGCTCTGATATCCTCTGCAAACGCAGTCGGAAATTCAAATTGCGGAGCCTGTAACGGAACCATCAGCATCATTCCTGCCGGTGGAAACGCTCCCTATACATTCGCGTGGACCCCGGCAGGTGTTACCGGTCAGGGCACTACGAATATATCCTCGCTTTGTGCCGGTTTATATGTGGTTAAAATAACCGATGCAAACGGGTGTTCTTCAACCTCGGCGCCAATACCGCTCAACAACACAGGAGGGCCAACCAGCGACACGATCACAACCACCGAACCAACCTGTTTCCAAACGTGTAATGCCACTGCAAATCTTACCGTGGTTGTAGGGGGCACACCCCTCTATACCTATGCCTGGACAGATTCGCTCAACAATAGCCTGGGCAGTACAGCATCAAACCTGACAAATTTATGTGCCGGGGGATATGTACTCACGGTAACAGATGCCCATCATTGTATCTACAACCAAATATTCCATATCGCATCCCCAGGCCAGTTACTCGAACACCCAACCGTAACCCAATCAACCTGTACCGGTCTTTGTAACGGTTCTGTTCTGGCCAATCCAACCGGAGGCACCGGGGCCTATACCTATTCCTGGACAGGAGGTTCTGCCACAGCGCTCGACAATAATCTTTGCGCGGGTAGTTATACGTTGTTACTAACAGATGCCAATGGATGCGACTCATCCTTTGTCAACTCGTTTGTTCCGTCAACTATTTTCCAGGGGAATATGACCCAGCTGAACCCGCCTTGCAACAATACCTGTGCCGGCGCAGCTACCATTACGATGAGCACGGGAACCGCACCGTATACCTATCAGTGGACAGATCCGCTTGGGCAATCAGATTCTACCGCTACCAATTTATGTGCTGGTACGTATTCTGTCAATGTGCTGGATGCAAACGGTTGCAATATCAAACCGGCAGTTACACTCGTTGCGCCTGCTGCCATAACAGAGCAATCTGTAATTGTAAGCCCTGCCTGCGGAATCTGCAATGGCAGCGCTACCATCACAGCCACAGGAGGTACCGGTCTGTACACCTATCAGTGGAGCACAGGGTCGACCACGGCTTTGGCTACAAGTCTATGCGCCGGTGTTTATTCAGTCAGTGTGTCGGATGCGGCAGGCTGTAATTATTCATTCAACATGCCATTGAGCAATATCAACGGGCCCGGCCCGTCGGCAATGGCTCTGACAAATATCTCCTGTTTTGGCACTTGCAACGGGGCCGTTACTGCCACACCGAGCGCAGGAACTCCACCCTATACCTTCAGCTGGACGCCCGGAGGGCAAAACACAAACAGCCTTTCCGGACAATGCGCCGGGCAATACTTCCTCGAAGTGAGTGATGCCCACGGATGTATACGTACCGATTCGGTTTCGATCACCCAGCCGGGCAATTACATCACCAATCAGCTTGTTGTACCTTCCACCTGCGGTCTTTGTAATGGTTCGATCACGTTAAACCCCAGCGGGGGTACTGCACCTTACACCTATTCCTGGTCGGGTGGATTGCCTCCAACGGCTTCTCAAACCGCCCTTTGTAAAGGTCTTGACTCTGTTATGATAACCGATGCCACAGGCTGTTCGCATATCTTCGTGATCGTCATCAACACGTCGAACGGCCCGGTGATACGCAACCTTTCTACAAATATTTCCTGTAACAACCTCTGTGGAGGCAAGGATACGGTGATTGTTGCCGGAGGCCATCCTGCTTACACCTACTCCTGGACACCTGCTCCGGGTGCTGGTCAGGCTACATCAGGCGGCACAGGGCTTTGTGCCGGAAGCTATGTCGTGCAGGTAACAGATGCCATCGGCTGTGCAAATTCAACCGGTTTTGTGATCACACAGCCTCAACAGCTTTCCTTCAGCTCCCCTCAGGTTACCAATATCCTCTGTAACGCAACCTGTAACGGAAAGATCGTTTCCGTTCCTTCGGGAGGAACAGCTCCTTATACCTATTCCTGGAGCCCTGGAATCAATGTATCGGGAACAGATTCGTTGCTTTGCGCCGGTTCGTATACGCTCCAGCTGAAAGACAACCATGCCTGCGCCGACAGCCTGATTGTGAGTATTATCCAACCCTCGTCGCTTGCATTTACTTCTTCGCTGGTCGAACCGCCTTGCGACAATGCTCCGGGCGGAAGTATCACAATCACTCCGCTGGGCGGAACAACCCCCTATACGTTTAACTGGACCGGCTCGGGTGCATTTATATCGGCCAGTATGAACCTCACCAGCAGGATGGGTGGAGACTATGCGCTTACCGTGACCGATGCAAACGGTTGTGTGCAGCATATTCTCGACACCCTCAAACCGATCATCTCCCTAAATGCCAATGCCGGACCCAATATGCCATTCTGTATCCAGGGTTCGTTGCTTCTGGATGGCTCTCTGAGCACCAACGCACTGTCCTACCATTGGTACCAGATGCCGGGGTTTGTACTGGTTGGTGATACCACACAGAAGACCCATGTTACACCTCCCGCCGGAGCTACAACCTACGAACTGATTATCGGAAATTCGGGATGTACAGACTCCGCAGTGGTGGTTGTAACTTCAAATCCTCCGCCTGTAGTAAGCGCTGGCCCTCCACAGACCATCCTTACCAATGCAGACATCACCATTGGCGGCAGCCCTACCTGTGCTGACGGTGTTCTGTTCCACTGGTCGCCATCGGCCAGTGTAAACGATTCATCCAATTCTAACCCGACCGTAAACCCGATCACGACAACAATTTATACCGTAACCGTGACAGATGCAAACGGTTGTAAATCGAGCGATACGGTTGTTGTTACCGTGCTTCCCGAAATTATCTTTGCCAACGGTATTACACCCAATGGCGATGGGGTCAATGATCTGTGGGTGATCGACAATATCCACAAATTCCCGAACAATGTGGTAGAGGTATTTAACCGTTGGGGCGAGCTCCTCTTCCAGGAAAAAGATTACCAGAATGACTTCGACGGAACCTATAAAGGCAAACCCCTGCCTGTAGGCACCTACTACTATCTGGTAGATCTGCATGATCCGCTGTACACAACAAAATATTCAGGTTCCATAACCATAATGCGATAAAGATGAAAAAATTCCTACTGGCCTTTTTCGCTCTCATTGCCTTAAAGCCACTGATTGCACAACAATTGCCCCATTTCAGTCAGTATATGCTGAATGATTATGTGGAGAACTGCGCGATAGCAGGAAAGAATCCTTACGTGGAGGCTTCATCCATCAACCGCTATCAATGGTTCGGAATTACCGATGCACCCCGCACCTATGTCTTGAGTGTGAACGGACAACTCAGTAACCCGAATATGGGTTTTGGCGGACAGGTGTTTACCGATATCGATGGGCCCACACGCCGTACAGGCTGTTATCTATCCTACGCCTATCATATCAACCTCACCAAAAAGATCAGATTGGCTGCCGGGATACAGGGCGGGTTGTTACAATATATGGTGGATGGTTCTAAAATAATACTCCACGACCCGAATGACAATGTCCTGAGCAATGGTTTGCAAAGTGTGATGATGCCCGAATTCGGCGCCGGGGTCTATGCTTACAGCGGAGATAAATGGTATGCCGGATTTTCATGTCCGGAGATGGTGGAGAATAAACTGAAGTTCTTTGATTACATGGCCAGCACTCCGAGCGTAATCACCCGCCACTATACACTCATGGCCGGCTACAAATATGACATCAACGATCTCTGGGCCATTCAACCAACCCTGATTGCCCGGTATGTGGATCCTTCACCGGTACAATTCGATCTAGGCGCGAGATTGATCTATCGTAAAAAAATCTGGATAGGGGCCGCTTACCGTAACCTCGATGCAATCGTGGCGCTTATCGGTTATACCTATCAGGACAATATCACCATTGGGTATGCCTATGATTATGCGATTACCGATATTCAGAATTACAGCACCGGCTCGCACGAGTTGTTTGTGAGTATGCGGTTTCGTGAAGCTGGCCACAAAGCAGCCCCTGTGGCAGGAGGTTCAAACTAACGGTTCTGATTGGAGTGCAGGGTATAAATCACCGAATCCCACCAGCCTTTGTAGTACCAATTTTCCCTGAAATGGGCTTCTTTTACAAACTGCAATTTTTGCAGGACTCGTTCTGAAGCGAGATTTGCAGGAGCAATATTTGCTTCGAGCGTATGCAACCCCAGGTTTTTAAAAGAATAGTTGGTGATGGCACGGAGCGCTTCGGTCATCAATCCTTTGTTCCAATGGGCGGGCGAGAGCTCATACCCGATTTCTCCCCTGAAATGTCTCCAGTCTATTTTATTCAGCCCTGCGGTACCCAGGAGCTCTTCTTCCTTTCCTTTGAAAACAAGGGCCCAGCGCAACCCTGTTTTTTGTTGTCTGGCTTCCTCAAAACCACGGATCAGCGAGTCGGCCTGAGTCCTTGCTGCAAACAGATCTGTGCCCCGGTATTGCATCACGGCCTCGTCGTTGTACAATGTATAAATAGCCTCCCGGTCGGCCATCACAATCAACCGTAACACCAGACGCTCGGTTTCGAGCCGGGGGAACGAAAGACAGGTGTTGCCCATTAGATGTTCTTCCATTTCATGCTGGCTTGGGTGTTCACGTTCAATGCGGGTTGAATTTCTGATCGCTAATTTGCAAAATATCGCGGGGATACGACATACATATTAATTTTAATATATATAATAAAGTAGATATCTTTGAGGCCCATATCACCAGAAATGTTAATGCCCTTCGAACATCCGGTCCAGACAGCCTATTCGGCCGAAATGCTCAAAGCCCTGGGGCACCCGATGCGTCTTGGCATTGTGTGTTTGATCAGCGAAAAAAAGAGCTGTACAGTCAGCCAGATACAGGAATCGCTCAAACTCGAACAGGCCGTTGTTTCACAACAGCTTTCCATCCTCCGTATAAAGAATGTGCTGGTGTGCGAGCGGGAAGGAAAGAATTCGGTCTATTCGCTCAAACATCCGTGTCTTTCCGTAATCCTGGATTGTCTTAAAACGTGTGCACCCCGATGATGGAAATGATAGGATATACCGCAGCCATTCTTATCGGCATCAGTCTTGGTCTTATCGGCGGAGGAGGATCGGCCCTGGCAGTGCCGGTGCTTGTGTACCTCTTTCACATCGTACCTACCCGGGCTGTTCCCGATTCGTTGTTTATCGTTGGTGTTTCTTCCTTCGTCGGGGCGCTGACCTATCTTTCCAAAAAACTGATCTGTTTCCAATCCATTCTTACGTTTGGCATTCCTTCGCTTTTAGCTGTCTATTTTACACGCACCTGGCTCTCGCCTGCCATCCCAACCACACTTCATCTCTTCGGGAGTTTTTCATTGAGCAAGGACGTTTTTCTGCTGGTTGTTTTTGCAATCCTTATGCTGGCAGCATCTATTTCGATGATCAGGCCTTTACAATTGAATGATGAAGAACAGGCCAGAAGACGTGCAACCGATGCCTATCCATCACTACAGATGGTATTGGCTGGCATCTGTGTAGGGTTTCTGGCGGGTCTGGTAGGCGCGGGAGGAGGTTTTTTGATTATCCCCGCCCTGGTGGTGCTTGCCCGTCTGCCCATGAAGGAGGCCATAGGCAGTTCGCTGCTTATCATCTCGATCAATTCGGGGGTAGGCTTTTTTGGCGATCTTCAAAAGGGCGGAACCATCGACTGGCCTTTTTTGCTGCTGTTTACCAGCTTGTCGGTTAGCGGTATCTTTGGAGGGATGTACCTGAGCCGTTTCATTTCGGGAGCATCGCTCAAACCGGCATTCGGTTGGTTTATTTTGTTGATCGGAGGATTTATTATTTCGCAACAGGTTGCCAAACTCTTTTAACCGGGCGGTATCCATCAAAAGGGTATAGCTTTGTGCTGAAGGTAACCACGATGAGACACAAAGGGCACTCAGAAACACGGAGGTGGCTCAAAACTATTCTTCGTGTCTTTCGTGTCTGCGTGGTTATCTTTACAAACATCCGGGTAAAGATGACATTTAGTAAAGTTGATGATACAAAACTTAAATCAAACAAAACAGAATCATCCATGCATATAGAACAAATGTATACCAATTGCCTTGCCGAAGCGGCTTACTATATTGAGTCCGACGGTGAAGCAGCCATTATAGACCCGATACGCGAAACAAACCCCTATGTGCTCAAGGCAAAAGAACGCGGCGTAAAAATAAAATATGTATTCGAAACCCATTTCCATGCCGATTTTGTATCCGGTCATCTTGACCTGGCCCGCGAAACCGGGGCTGAAATCGTGTTCGGGCCTCATGCCAATACGGCTTACAAGGTACATCATGCCACCGATGGCGAAGTCCTGACCATCGGAAAAATCAGCATCCGGGTGCTGCATACACCCGGGCATACACCCGAATCAACCTGTTATCTGCTGCTTGATGAGCAAGGCAATGAGTATTGTGTGTTCACGGGCGATACGCTTTTTGTAGGCGATGTGGGCCGTCCAGACCTGCTCGATGGCACGATGAGCAAGGAAGAACTGGCAGGGATGATGTACGATTCATTGCGAAAACACATCCTTCCGTTAAACGATAAAACCCTGGTTTACCCGGCACATGGCCCCGGTTCTGCCTGCGGGAAAAACATTGGCAAGGAAACCTGGTCGACTATAGGCGAGCAGCGCAAAACAAATTATGCCCTTGGCAACATGAGCCGGGAGGCATTTATAAGCATCCTCACCACGGGGTTGAATACACCTCCTCCCTATTTCTTCAACGATGCAGCCATCAACAAAAATGGTTACGATGCACTCGACAGTGTGATGCAAAAAAACATGAAACCCCTCTCCCCCCACGATCTGGAACTGGAGATGGAACAAGGCGCCAAAATACTCGATACCCGCGAGGCAGCTGCATTCGAGAAAGGTTTTATCCATCATTCCATCAACATTGGCCTGGAAGGTACCTTTGCCGTATGGGTAGGCACACTCATCGATATCAACAGCCCCTTGGTTATTGTGGCCGATGCCGGAAAAGAAAAAGAAACAATCCTGCGTCTGGCCAGGGTTGGGTATGAAAATATTTTGGGTTATCTGGATGGGGGCATCAAGGCCTGGACCAAGGCCGGCAATGGTTTAGAAACAATCGACTCGGTTACCCCACAGGTCTTTTGTTCGCTCATGGGCAACAAGAACGAAACGGTGATCGATGTCAGAAAAGCGGGCGAATATGATACCTGCCATGTAAAGGGGGCCAAGCTTATTCCCCTTTCCGACCTCGAAGCCCAGATCCGGTTTTTTGAACCCAACAAAAAATACCTCATCCATTGCGCAGGCGGATACCGTTCGATGATTGCTTCTTCCATACTCAAACTGCATGGCATCACCAATATCAGGAATGTATCGGGAGGGATGGCAAAGATCAAAGAAGCCGGGGCGCCTACGGAGGCTACCAAGGTGGAGGCGTGAAGGAAGTTCTTTGCATTCAACACAGCGCTGTCAGGTAATGGTCTCCGCGATTCTCCGTGCCCGCTGTGTCTCCGTGGTAAATCCAAACCAAATCAAGGGCATCTCTGATAACCCCATCCAAACCTGCCCTCTCCTTGGGAGAGGGCAGGGAGAGGGCAAGAAAACGGGGTTAGTAGATGCCCTCAAGTAACATCAATTAAAAAAAAATCATGAAACACGCAATGCGTTCCCTGCTCGCAATTTTTCTGTTCTCCTCTGTCTCTGTCCTTGCACAAAAAGCCACAGACACACCGGTGATCGAGAATGTAGATGCAAAAAAATTCAATGAACTTCTCGAAAAGAAAGACGGCATCCTCATCGATTTGCGTACACCCGGCGAAATCGAAAAAGGATTCATCAAAGGCTCGGTGATGATTGATTATACCGACAAAAGCTACGAAAAAGAGTTTGCCAAACTCAACAAAGACAAACCCACCTATGTGTATTGCGCCGGAGGAGGCCGCAGCGGCGATGCTTCGACCTATCTGAAAGAACACGGTTTCAAAAAGGTGATAAATCTCGAGAAGGGTTTTAATGATTGGAAAAAGCAGGGCTTGCCGGTGGAGATCAAGAAATAAGGAGTGTTATTAACAACAGGCGCATTCCTGTTCCACCCAGGTCCATACCTCGCGCTCCGCCGGAGCGCAACGATTCTATTCTACTCTTTTCTGCAAACATTCCGCCCCCTGGGGCTACATCTTAACGCCGCGGAGGGGCGTAATGTCTGTAGAAACACCATCCAAACAACCGTTGCGCTCCAGCCGGGCGCGATGTCCCGGGTTTTGATTGTCACAAAAAAACAGGGATACACGGTAGTACTAAATCATGGGGTTATTGGCTCCCGCCCCCACCCGTCTTCCCTCAGTAAATCAGTTTTCCCACACACTTATTTTCCCAACCGTTCAAGAAAATCAGATTGCTCTCCCCAAAATTCACCTTCAAATTATGGGTCAATGTCAAAAGCTGGGGGGCAGAGATCGAATGACTGCTGCATGTTGGTCCAGCCAGAAACACGTTCCCCCGGGGTTCCCGACACATTCCCGAAGGTTCCCGACATGTTCCCCAAGGTTCCCGACATGTTTACTAAGCTTCCCGACATGTTCCCCAAGCTTCCCGACACGTTTACTAAGCTTCCCGACATGTTCCCCAAGCTTCCCGACATGTTTACTAAGCTTCCCGACATGTTCCCCAAGTTTCCCGACATGTTTACTAAGCTTCCCGACATGTTCCCCAAGTTTCCCGACACGTTTACTAAGCTTCCCGACATGTTTGCTAAGCTTCCCGACACGTTTACTAAGCTTCCCGACATGTTTCCTTAGTTTCCCGACATGTTCCCCGAGGATCCCGACATGTTTACTATGCTTCCCGACATGTTCCCCAAGATTCCCGACATGTTTACTAAGCTTCCCGACATGTTCCCTTAGTTTCCCGACATGTTCCCTAAGCTTCCCGACATGTTCCCCGAGGTTCCTGATACTTTCCCTCTGGTTCCTTATCAAGGCTGCGTGATGCCTTTGCAAGGTTGTAAGATGTCTTTCAAAGGCTACGAGATGCCTTGTCAAAGTTGTAAGATGCCTTTAAATGTTCCTGATACATTCCCTAAGGTTCCATTCCTGTTCTGACAGATTTCCGAACGTTTCGTACCGGAATGAGGAATATCAAACGTTTTTTATCGAAAGTCTATGCTATAAACCGGGATTTTGGAAAAGCCGTGTAACAGGCTAATGCAACGTGCGTTAAGCTTTGTGTGTGTCCCGATAGTCATCGGGATGGCTTATCCCGCGGGTTCGTTGAGCTGCTGGCCTTTTGAGCACGAAAGCCTGCTACGAATGCAGCATGCGTGATAAAACAGGTTACTCCCCGGAAAATGACGTTGACCCCAAATTATTCACAAATAAGCTAAATAGTTTATCTCCTATACGATATTTTCCGATTTTTACAGTTAATATAAACATTGAATAGCGTTTTTTGCATACTATACAATCGTTCATTGAAAAAAGACAGCATTCCACCAAGCCCGGCAAGCCGGAATCTGGAAACTGCGGAACCGCCCCTCTTGGCAATCTGTGCACACGGGCTACCAGGCGGGTTATCTCTATAGCTACATGAGGTACAGCAACCCGCATCTGGATGATAGCAATCTGTATATGGGTGATAGCAATCCGCATCTGGATGATAGCAATCTGTATATGGGTGAAAGCTAACTGTATCTGGGTGATAGCTACCCGTATCTGGGTGATAGCAATCTGTATATGGGTGATAGCTATCCGTATCTGGGTGATAGCAATCTGTATATGGGTGATAGCTATCCGTATCTGGGTGATAGCAACCCGTAGAGGGGTGATAGCAACCCGTATCTGGGTGATAGCAACCCGTGTATGGGGGATAGCAACCCGTATCTAGGTGATAGCAACACGTAAAGGGGAGATAGCAACCCGTAGATGGGAGATAGCAACCCGTAAAGGGGAGATAGCAACCCGTAAAGACCCTCCAGGCACTTTCAACAGGTCATTTTGCTCGGGATGGCATGCGAAATAGCCTGCAAATCTCTGAAATGCAATAAATTACCCGGCACTATCAACCGCAGCCGGTACAAGCATCAGCATCAATTCACAGCTAAAAACAAAAAACATGAAAAAGCCAAGAACATCGTTCCCGCACTTATTCTGCTTGCTCTTCAGGAAAAGGTAAAAAGAGCCCTTGTAGTACTCAAACTTCACAACAAATCGACGCTGCAGGTGGCGAGCGATGCGAAACATTATGTGACGTGCATGACCACCAATGCCACCACCTTTACAAACCCTACCCCAACCCTGGCAGCCATTTCTGCACTCATCGACGCAGTCCTGAGCGCTGAAACGGCTTCACGAAAAGCCATAGGCGCCGCTACTGATCTTGCGAAAATCGCGAAAAGAGACCTCATGGCAGCGCTCAAAGTGCTGGCTATGTATGTCGAAAATCTGGCGAACCTGAACCCTAAGACAGCAGTAGCTACCATACACCTGGCGGGAATGGAGGTGAAGAGCGACGGTGTGTTTGAAAAACCCGCCATGAACATGAAACCCGGCAAACACCCGGGCGAACTGGAAATAACCGTAAAAGCAGGGCCCCGTCAGACCGGGCATGATTACTGGCTAAGCACCGACGGTGTGAATTTTAAACTGGCCATGAAATCGGATGTTTGCCGCGTCACCATTACCGGTCTGATATCGGGAACACTTTACTATGGAAAAGTGATGCGCACCATACGCGGGGGCGAAATACAGATTGGGCAGATTGCACACTCGTATGTGCTGTAGCACCCACCCCACGACTCACCCCCCTTTTAGCTGCCGAAGCCCGAAGGGAAGTACGTTCAAGCGAAGGCAGCCGGCCCCCTCTCTGCAAGCAGAGAGGGGGAGCCTTTGTGTTGAATTATTCAAATGAATTCAACTGAATTCATTTGAACAAAACACCCATCGTTTTGTCCAGCTTTTTTTCTCCCCCTCTCTGCTTGCAGAGAGGGGGCCGGGGGGTGAGTCGTGGGGAAGGACAAAAAAAATCCCCGGGCCGACAGGTCCTTGACCTCTGTCTCCCGGGGATTGCACAAAACGCACATTGGACAACACACAACCAATGCACGTTGTAAGATGTAGTTTACTGAACTACTATTTTTCCTTCGTAGAGCGGGGCTCCGTTGTTTTTCAAGCGGTAGAGATAGATGCCTGCTTTCAGGTCGTCTTTCACCAGGGTATACTCAATGGTGTTATTGCCCATTACCGGAACAGGCACTTCTTTTACGATTTCGCCAAGCATGTCGTACAGCGCCAGTGAACATGTTCCGAGGTTGCCGAGTGTGGAGGTGGCTTTAAAGACCATGGAAGTGGTCATAGGGTTGGGGCCAACGGTTACATTGAGGGTTTTAGACAGATCTTCTATTCCGGTTGCTGTTTCGAATACAATGTTGATGATGGGGTGCAGTTCAAAGTTGTTTGGTGCAACACCGGTCTGACCATGCGGCGGATCAACAAAACCTACGCCGGTAATGACCACCGCGCCGATATTTACGCTTAGTACATTTCCGCTGGCAATGTGTGCATCAATAAAATTACGGGCAGCAATAAACTGGTTCACATAAGGCGATGATGCTGCGGTGGCGCAGGTGGGGTCGGGTATTTCGCCGATAATGGTATTTGCACCACCGTCTGTTAATACCAGGTGATAATCGTTGTCTGTCTCTGCCCGTTTTTCGGTGATTGTGCAATGCGTAATATACGTAGTAGTCTCCACTGGCGCCGTTCTGAGCATCGTGGTAGAAGGCGTTGGTGTGGTCAAACCGGCAAGCTGCTGCACGGTTTGCAAAACAGGAGTAAAATTAATGGTGTTCTCGGCGGCATCGGTGAGGGTCTTTTGAGCCCAGCGTTCGGTGCCTCCGCAGTTTATGGCCCTTCCATCGCGTTCTGCCTCTTCTTCCCCGTCCTCATCCTTATCTTTTACCTGTTCTGTTTGAACCGGCTTTGTTTGTTGTGTGGCTGCTTGAGCCAGGGCATGCTGCGAAAACAGACCGAGTGTTCCGGCCATGGCTATAAGTGTAAGCGCTTTTTTTGATCCAAGGGTAATCATTTCTTTGTTCATCGGTGTGTGTGTGTTTGTGGCGTTTTTCTGGTTTTGTTCGTTTCGTTTGTGGTGCGCAAACGTTGTTGTGATTTTCAGTTTTGGCATGCGTATGGCCCTGGGCGGGGTTCACGTTTTTTTTCCGTTCACTCAGCCTGGCTGATGGGTACTCGTACGTTGACTTTTGAAAGAGGTATGCGTGCAATAACAAACGGGATGATCGGCTGAAATGGTCTGCAGTCATTTCATCGACCGGTAAAAATTAAGCTTCACTAAATCTTGTTCGGTAATCTTGTACGCCGAAATGGTTGTTTAGTTCCAGGAACAATCCACATTTATCGGCGAGTTAACAATAGAGATACGTTGTAAGACCGGTGTAAACACCAGGTTACGCACTGCCGAATAAATAACTCCTAAGGTTTGTGTGATTTTGTTTTGAAACATGGCTTCAAGCGTTTAAAAGTTGTGAGTGACAACATGCTTGAAGCGGCTTCGGATTGTCCTGAAGGTTCAGGACTCTTGTAGGATATTCGCTTCTTTTCCTAATTGATAATACAAGTATAGGATAAAGAAATTAGAAAAGCAAGAACTATTTTCATTATTTAGACGTGGCCTGTCTTTTACAAGTATCAACCCGAACCTGCAACAGACCAACAGCCCGTTTTCATAGCCCACTGTTTCATCGATGCATGTGACAAATCAGGAACCCTCTATTTCAGGGATTTTCAGATCATCCCAGCGTGTGCATCAGATGGCTTGTGCGCAAATGCCTTATGCGGGTTAAAAAGCCCCCTTGGCAACAAATCAGCAAGGGGGATCAGAGTTTTATACCCAGCATACAGACATCATCTGTCTGGGTTTCCTTGCCTTTCCAATTTTCAAAGGCTGATTCCATTCTCTTTTTCTGTTCTGAAACAGACAAGGATGCTCCCGACAAGATAAGTTCGGTGAGCCGTTTGGAGCCGAACCGTTTACGCTGGGTAAAACCAAACTGGTCTTTAAACCCATCGCTGCTCAGATATACCATGGTATCAGGGGGAAGCGCCATCGAATGATTTTGAAACGTACGCATCTTTTCAAGCTGCCAGCCTCCTATCGGATATCGGCTTCCGTACATATTTACCACCTCTGTACCGGTGATACAGGTAACTTTATTAAAAGCCCCGGCAAACTGAAGTTCGCGTGTTTCGGTATTAAATGAACAAAGACCTATTTCCATCCAATCGTTGTCGAACCCAAACTCCACACCCTGGTGAAAGGTTTCGATCCATTTCTTGTCGAGCTCTTCGAGCACTTCATGCACTTCGGTAAATTCTTTGCCCAGGATCACATAGTTCAGAAAGGAGAGGGCAAGCACCGAAAGCAGGGCCCCGCTTACGCCATGACCCGTACAATCGGCCACGGCAAATATTTTCAGGTTCCCCTTCTGACCCACCCAATAGAGATCTCCACCGATGATATTCTGGGGTTTGTAAATCACAAAGTAATCGTCAAAAAGCCGTTTCAGATGCCGGTCTTGTGGAAGGATGCCTTGTTGAATAAGTTTGGCATAATGAATGCCATCCACCAGTTCTTTGTTGTTGCGAAATAAACGCTGATATTCCTGTTGAAGATCCAGAAAAGCAACGTCTTCTGTGCTTCCCAATTCTATTCTGCGTTGTTCAGTCAGTGCCATACTCAACATTTTCAACCGTTATTAACTATAACCTGCCCTTTTCAAACTGCATTTTCGTTCTGTAAAAAATGCAGACCACGCTTGCTCTTCCTGGATTACACGACTGAATACAAACAACACGTCACTAAATGAAAGCTGATACTTTTATCCCGCCCTGCTCAAAAGGCTGACAACACATGCACCCAGCGGGATAACCGTCCCGATAGATATCGGGGCACACACAAGGCTTAACGCATTTTGCATTAGCCTGTTACACGGCTCATGCAAAATCCTGGTTTATAGGAAACTGATTTCTGAAAGACTAATCTGACACAATAGTAAAAAAGAAAACCCTCCAATGCGTTTGTAGATTATTACCAAATTGTGGTATTCGATGAAGTGGGGATATTGACAGACCGTGCCCGGTCTTATGCAGACAAAGCATGGTTGAGATGAGTAATTTTACCGTGCATGGAGTGCGTTTGCGGGACAGGTACCGCTGGCATCGGGAGCAGATGCCCGATTCATTGTTTTGAAGAAGATGCGTTTATCAGGAATTCAACTGTTCTGAAGCTTCCATCAGCGCTTTCTTGATATGGACGCCGATATGCTTGTTTTGCGGGTAGCCTTTTAGGTAGATTGTAAGTCTGTAACGGTCTGACAGGGTGAAATCCTCGCCAACAGTTATAAACCCGTTAATAATAATCTTATCAAATTCCCTATCGATTCTGGAATAGATTTTCCGAAGGCTTTTCAATACGATGGTGTAGGGTATGTTGTCGGGTGATCCTCCGTTGAGGATCAGCAAGGTTTTATCGGGCGAAAATGTTGCACTGGTTATTTTCCTTTTTTCAAACACAGAACCGTCATCCTTCATTTCTGGAATGTAGGCATAGGATGTCAGGTTTTGTTCAACCATCTCATATTTGTCAGATGTCTTTTTTTTCTGTGTTTTCATAGAGCTGTCATTAATTCAAAAAATGAAGACCGGGGTTCGGACCTCGCACTTGTTCTATCCCGCTGCAAGATACGATTTAACCTTATTATATCCCTTGCCGGACAGGCGGTGAAAACAGATTGTCAGGGTTCTTTAAAGACTTAGATTTTAAACCCGAATTTCTTCCAGTCAATGGTCATTCCCAGGAGTTCGGCAGCACGGTCTATGTCCATATACAAAATCAGGGCTGTTTCCGGGTTATCAGCCAGAGCAAGCAAGGCCAGGACTTCGCCTTCCTGAAAAACGAGATCTTTGATCTTGTAGGAAGTCTCAAACGAGGTAAGATCCTTGCCTACAAATTGCTTCCGGTTTGCTTCGATGAAGAGTTCGGCGTTGTGATTTTTTATTTTCATTTCGTATACGAGTATCGGATCGGCGTAAATGTAAGCGAAATGCCTGTTGGCTGGAAGAAACGGGTGTAAAATGACATCGGGAGAGGGTGGTCCGGATCAATGTGGTATCATCAGGATAGCAACGGCAGCAAGGCCTTCGCTGTAGCTGTGTGCATCGTAGTACATGGGTCTGACCACGAATTGACCATCGGGGCCGATATATCCCCAGCTGCGTGCAGAGAAAGGCCTTCCCTGCCGTACTCCATAGGCGCCCCTTACCAGGGCCATGCTGTCGCAAAACGGATAGGCCTCCTCAAAGACAACAGGTTTAAAACGGGGGTCATGGCGGTCGATAAAGGCGTACACAAAATCGAAGTCGTGTTTGCCTTCGGAGCTCTTGCTGCCACGCATCTGGCGGAGAATCCGAAAGAGCGTCTTCCCGTCTTTTTCATTGCCCAGGGCCAGATAGGGACGGTTCAGGGCCTGAAATTCAGTTGTTGTTGTGGAGGAAATATGGTGATGGATATCGAAGCTGACGGCCTTGAAATAAAAGGGTTTCAGGGTGGTCTTTCGTCCTGCAGTATCGATGACAAAGACTTGTCCCCCCTTTTTTACCGTTGCAAATCCCCCGTGAAAATCGCCTACACTGTCGTAAACTATATCCGTCTGAAGTTTACCGAGCCTGTTGATGAACCCGTATTTAACCGGGGGCCCGGCAGGAGCCTTGAAATGGAAGACCCCGGTAATAAAAAGCAGGAATGTAAGGATGATTAATGTAAACAGAACGATCAGCACATTCTCAAAACGATCGGCATTTCTCATGAGCAGTAGGATTCACAGAATTTGACACAAGGCAAAGAAAATTAGTTGATTCTGAAAAGCAGATTCCTGGCCAAACCGTTCTCAGGAAATCACACCCAGTTCGCGGCCTACCTTTTCGAAGGCCTTTATGGCTTTATCAAGATGTATCCGTTCGTGTGCAGCGCTTAGCTGGACCCTGATTCTTGCCTGGCCTTTAGGAACCACCGGATAAAAGAAACCGACCACATATATTCCTTCGGCCAGCAGTTTATTGGCAAATTGCTGCGACAGTTTTGCATCGTAAAGCATCACCGGTACGATGGCCGAATCGCCATCCTTGATTTCGAACCCGGCAGCCTTGATCCCTTTTTTAAAGTAAATCACATTTTCTTCGAGTTTGTCGCGCAGCTCGGTATTGCTGCTCAACATATCAAGTACGGCGATAGATGCCCCTGCAATATGCGGGGCCAGGGAGTTTGAGAAAAGATAAGGCCTTGAACGCTGGCGCAGAAGATCAATAATTTCTTTCTTGCCCGAAGTAAACCCTCCCATTGCACCACCCAGCGCCTTACCAAGGGTACCGGTAATAATATCAACGCGGTGCATCACGTTTTTTAGTTCGATGGCCCCCCTCCCGGTCTTACCGATAAAACCGCTGGCATGGCTTTCATCAACCATCACCATGGCATTGTATTTATCGGCCAGATCACAGATTTTATTAAGCGGGGCCACATAACCATCCATTGAAAAAACACCATCGGTGACAATGAGTCTGAACCGCTGGGCCTGGGCTTTGATGAGCTGTTCTTCGAGATCGGCCATATCGCTGTTTTTATAGCGGTAACGCTGGGCCTTGCATAGACGCACCCCATCGATGATAGATGCATGGTTGAGTTCGTCGGAAATGATGGCGTCTTCTTCGCCCAGCAGGGGTTCGAAAATCCCTCCGTTGGCATCAAAACAGGCTGCATACAGGATCGTATCTTCCTGTTTTAGAAACTCCGATAGTTTTTCTTCCAGCTTTTTATGGATGGTTTGTGTGCCGCAGATAAACCTCACCGACGACATGCCATACCCATATTCATCCAGTGTTTGATGAGCTGCTTCCACCACCTTGGGGTGGGAGGATAAACCCAGATAATTGTTTGCACAAAAAACAAGCACTTCTTCGCCGGTATTCACCTTCACTACAGCGCCTTGGGCAGTGGTGATGATCCGTTCACGTTTATAAAGACCGTTTTCTTCGATTGTATTTAGTTCTGTCTGTAAATGCGCTTTGAATTTGCCGTACATAATGAATAGTTTAATGGGTGATTCCGGGAGCGAAATTAATCAAACTATGCTTCTTTGAGAAATGCCTTCTCCTCAGTTGAGCCGGTACATCTTTCCGGGCAGAGACTGGAGGATTCCGGCAAATTCGAGGTTCAGGAGCAGGCTGGATATTTTGTAAACCGGCATGCCTGCCCGGGCGCTTATTTCATCGATGTGTATGTTCCCTTTATCCTTCATGACAGCTACCACGCTTTCTTCCTCCGGTTTAAGCTCAATAAATAATTCAGGCTGAACGGGCTTGGGCTTTTTATCCTCTTCCCACCGCATCATCCGTATCAGATCGGCCCCGTTTTCGATCAGTGCAGCCTTGTTGTCTTTGATGAGCCTGTTACAGCCTGCCGAGAGAAATTCATTCGGACGCCCGGGAAACGCAAAAACCTCTCGGCTGTACGAGTTCGCTATTTCAGCCGTAATCATTGATCCTCCTTCCACCGCCGATTCAACGACGATGATTGCATCACACAACCCGGCTACAATCCGGTTACGTCTGGGAAAGTTCTCCTTCTCGGGTTTTGTGGCGCTTGGATAATCGGTCAATAATCCTCCATTCAGGATCATCTCATCCGCTATGGGTTTGTGCAGGGCAGGATAGACCATATCCAGTCCGTGAGCCAGTACGCCAACCGTGCTGAGCTTCTGTTTCAGACACGTTTTATGCGCACAGATGTCTATGCCATAAGCCAGACCGCTGACAACGCAGACCTGGACTGATTGAAGCGCCGCGACCAGGTCCGTACAAAGGTCCTTACCAAAGGGTGTTGGTTTACGCGTGCCTACTATGCCTATTATTTTCGGGGGATTGAGATCTGCCACTCCTTTGAAATAAAGCATGAGCGGGCTGTCTGCACATTGCTTCAACCTGTAGGGATACTCATCATCGAGATAGAAGAACGGTTTTATCCCATGCTTTTCCATAAAATAAACTTCGGCCTCCGCCTGTCCGAATACCTGCTGCCGAAGCACGGCATTCGCAAAAATAGTGCCTATGCCCGGAATTTTTAGCAGGGCCGATTTCTTTTGTTTGAACACTGCTTCAGCCCCTCCGCTATAGGCCACCAACTTCTTTCCCAACACATCGCCAATGCCTGGAATAAGCGTCAGGGCAATTTTGTATATTAATTCTTCTTCCATCCTAAACGTTTTATCCATTTATTTGTTTTAGTTTGTACTTTAGCCCAAGTTAAACTCAACCTGACAAAATAAAAGGACTCTTTTCATGAAGAATATCATTTTATCCCTGTCCCTGTTTTTCGTTTGTTCCTTCGCTGAAGCCCAGATTGTTGTAAAAGGAAAAATCAAGGACAAACTAACCTCCGATGGGCTCATGGGTGTAGCCATCATTGCCGATTCAAGAACCGGGGGCATAAGCGATGTAAATGGGAACTATACACTCAGCCTCACCGAAGGAAAACACAACCTCGAATTTAAGCTTTTGGGATATAACCCCGTAACCCGTGCCATTGAATTGAAGACTGGTGATTCACTACGGCTCGATATTACGATGGAAACAAGTTCCAGATCGCTCGATATGGTTGTTGTATCGGCCGGAAAATTCGAACAAAAACTGGGAGATGTTACCGTTTCGATGGAAGTCATCACCCCACAACTGGTAGAAAGCAGGAACACCACTTCGATGGAAAATATCATTGACCAGGTTCCCGGGGTCAATGTAACCGATGGTCAGGCAAATATCCGGGGAGGCAGCGGATACTCGTATGGAGGGGGCAGCAGGGTTTTGTTGCTCGTGGATGATATCCCGATGTTGTCTGCCGATGCCGGTGACATCAAATGGAATTTTTTACCGATCGAAAACCTGCAACAGGTTGAAGTCATCAAAGGCGCATCCTCTGCTCTTTTCGGTTCCTCGGCCCTGGATGGGGTCATCAACATCCGAACGGCGTATCCTACAGCTACCCCCCAATCGTCTATTGTGATGTATTCGGGCATCTATGATAACCCGGCGCGTCCGGAACTGGCCTGGTGGAAAAACAACCAAAACCCTGTATTCAACGGTTGCTACTTTTTCCATTCCCAGCAAATCAAACAACTGGATCTCACCATTGGAGGAAATCTATACGACAACCAGGGTTATGACATGGATTCACCCGAAAAACGGTACCGTTTCAATATCAATACCCGCTACCGCTTCAAACGCATTACAGGTTTGAGCGCGGGCATCAATGTGAATTATATGGATGTGAGCGGTGGAAATTTCATCCTCTGGTCGAACGGCAATGCAGGCGCCCTGGTTCCGTTAGGAGGCTCCGCACAGCAGTATGACAACATCCGGTGCAACATCGATCCCTATATCACCTATTTCACCAGGAAGGGCGCAAAACACAGCATCCATACCCGTTACTTCTATACCCTCAATACAAACAATACCGATCAGAAGGCCATGGGCGGGCTTTATTACTTCGAATATCAATATCAGAAACATTTCGAGAACGGATTGACGATGACGGCCGGGGTAACCATGAATTATTCGCAGATCGTTTCGGCCCTGTATGGCAATCATTATTCATCCAACGAATCGGCCTACATGCAATTCGATAAAAAATTCTTTAAAAGACTTACCGCTTCGTTGGGTTTCAGGGCTGAATCGTATAAGATGGATACCAGCCAGACTGCTTTTTACATCCATAACGGCAAAGACACCCTTGGCAAGGTACCCTTCCACCCGGTGATGCGCGCTGGTCTTAACTATCAGCTCTTCAAAGCAACCTATCTGCGTGCTTCCTACGGACAGGGTTATCGTTTTCCGGCTGTTGCCGAAAAATACATCCGGGCCGATGAAAGCGGTCTCGAAATCTATCCCAATGCCGGGCTCAAACCCGAGACCGGTTCGAGCGCGGAGATCGGGATCAAACAAGGTTTTCAGATAGGCGGCATCCGCGGCTTTCTGGATGTTGCCGGGTTTCAGATGCTATACCAGAATATGATTGAACCTACCTTCGGGCAATGGGGAAACCCCAATACAGACCCCCTGTTTGGGACCGGCTTCAGGGCTCAAAACGATGTAGGCACTACGCAGATTACCGGAGTTGATGTTTCGCTCGAAGGAGGAGGACATATCGGGAAAGTCGGGATCAGAGGAATGTTTGGATATACTTATATAGACCCGATCAGCCTGAATTTTAACCCCAAAGTTGATACCCTTGTAAATTCATCCACAAAAAACATCCTGAAATACCGTTATCAGCACATCGCAAAAGCCGACATCGAATTCACCTACAAAAAGTTTGCTTTTGGACTAAGCATGCGTTACAACAGCTTCATGGTAAACATCGACAAGTTCTTTGTAAATCCTCAGTTTGCCGGTGTACTCCCCGGGATTGCACAATACAGGCAGGAATATCCAAACGGCGACATTGTTTTCGACAACCGCATTTCGTACCAGTTAAACAAACGGGCAAAAATATCGCTCATCACCAACAATATGTTTAACCGCGAAGTAACGAGCCGCCCGGCAGATGTTTTGCCAATGCGTAACTACGCCTTGCAGATAAGCGTTAAGTTCTGAAGTCTGAGTGGGGATCTGTATTCTGTTCAGATCCTGAACAAGGTTTGTTCAGAAGAGAGCTGTTTTGCCACAGGAGGCATACCTGTTGGTTTTTTCACCCCAGGTTCACCTTGCGGAACGTTAATAGACCTTCCACGCTACGTCCTGCGCTTGAGCAAGTTCAGCCAGTTGTTTGAAATTGTCTGACACGATCGCTGAGCTGTGAAAATTGCAGGGATGAATGAGCACCACCACGTCTGCTTTCTTTGCCGCATCAAGCGCTTGCTGAAGCTCATTAAATTCAGGGGCCCGGTAATCACGTTCTATCCAAAACATATTCGCATAGAACCCGTCGGCGGCAAAAAGCTCAGCTTCCCAGGTTGCAATGCCATTCCCGAAATCGAAACGGGTAGCCGTCTGGACCGCCCATTGTTTGTATTTTTCAGGCTCATAGGCCGGATAATGATGCCGCCCGAGTTTCAGCACCCCAGAGCCATGTTTGGTAAACGATTCAACCGGGTTCGGGGCAACTTTGGTCTTAAACAAATTCAACTCGGCCGTAAACGTTTCCAGGCTCCGGGTATTCTCGGCATGAAACACAGCTTGTGCCCGCCCGAACTTAGCAATTCAAACACTTCCGCATTCGGTGCGGTACATGTACGGTGATACATAAACCCGGCGATGTGCATGGAATTACAATATTCGAGGAATTGAATCTGGTGGGTCAGATAACCGATGCTTCCGAAGAACGGGATCGAAAAAAATTCCTCCACCCATTTACTGCTCACTTTTCGGATGAGATTGGAGTGGCCATAAGGCTTATCAACATCTGCTCTTAAAATAAGGCTCATAGGGTGAATAATTGAAGGAAGGCTATTTGTTGATGTAAAGACGTACTCCGTACCGACGTATAAAGGAAATGAAATTTGTAACTACCTGATGTCCTCCGCGATCTTTTCCGCCAAGCCAGATCTGTTTTTCCTGATGATCGAGTACGGAGATCTTTCGCTCTTTGAAATTTTTAAGCTGATCGGCGGTCAGATGCGTGTTCACCAGGAACAACAAATCGCCTGCCTGTAACGTGGAGACATCATCAATAATTATTTTACCTGTATCAAAGCGGAGCTGGCCGGGCTGGCCCTGAACAGCGATCTTATACTTAAATTCCATGTAGTTCTTAAAGCCCAACAGAATTTCGTTGGCCTTGGCAAGCTTCTGGGCCGGGTCTAATGCGGTGGCTAAATTTTCTTTGATGATCCTTGCCGGAGTTCCGCCGATCATGACATTATCCGGAAACGATTTATTCACAAACGAGCTTGAGCCTACGATGGTGTTGTTGCCGATCACCACATTGGGCAGGATGGTAATACGGGTAGCCAGATACACCTCATCACCCACCACAACAGGACCGAATGTCACCGCCCCACCCTTTAAATAGTCGGGCCATGTACCATGCGAATAGATCAGTGTATGGGTGCCCACGCTTGTTTGTTTGCCGATGCTGATGCCTTCGCCGGTGTCCATCCAGCTGAACGGAAATACACGGCTGTGGTCGCCGATTTCAATCCTGGAATTTTCGGTGAATTCGCTCAGGATGATGGAGAGCGGTGCGATGTGTACGTACTTTCCGAAGGAGACAATGCGGGTTGAAACAAGACTGAGTGTTTTGACCATGCTATAGTCGGCCAGCGTCAGCTTTTCTGCGCGGATCAAACAAAAAGGGCCCAGAGAAACTCCTTGACCGAGATTTACCTCTTGTGCGATCAGGAGTGTGCCAAACCTGATACGGGAGCCTTTACCGATCCTCTGTCCAGATAACCTGCGCAACGGCACCTGGATAAAAGAAGGAAAAAACATAAAAAAAATACTTAGAAATCGCTTCATGCTCTTTACGGTATGACACTAAACGGCAAACAGGCGGCACAGGTTTAAAAAACAATTTCTTCGGTTCTGACAAGCGGATAAGGAGCCCCAGACTTTAAGCAATGATCAAAAACCGTAGCCCTTAAAATCTTTCGTAAATTCATTTGCGGCGAAGTCAGGATTTATCTTCAGGTTCAGGTATTCGTATGCTTCGAAAAGGCCTTCATTGTCGAATACCTTAGAGCTCACCGGAAGCCAGGAGACCGGGTCGATCAGCAGTTCGGTCATGCGTGCATACGAGGTAGGGATGACAAGCACTTTGCCGGGTTTTAGCAACGCATCGTATTCGGTCAGTTTGTTCAGTTCGCCTATTTTATATTCACTCAGTTTCATTCTCCGGGCAATGGAAATAAGCGATTCGCCTTTTTTTGCAATGTAACTCGTAAACTTGTACGCTGCATCGGTGATGGTAATTTTATAGCAACTCTGGTTGTTCCAGGTCACCAGTCCCTCGTATTTAAAATATTCTTCAAATTTGGGGCCTGTACGGACCAGGGCGTCTTTGATGATCTCCGTCATGAAATCAAAACCTACGTCATGCATGGTATGATGCTGGTCTTTATGAAGGGTTGTGCTGTTGATGTCGAGGTTTAAATCGACATACGGAAACCCGGCTGGGTTTACAAGCACTTTGTCGTTGTTCATGCCTTTTGCATAGAGCAGCTCCGGGCCCGCCATTTTAATGTAGATCTTTTCAGGAAACCGTTGAAGCTTTACATGTGAGGTCGAATTCCTGAATTTGGAACCGGTCCGTTCCTGTATTTTCAGGTCGAATGCAGCCCCACGCAATGCATCGGCCGAGGCAATCAGTTTGGAAACGATGGTTTTTGCGGTTGGTTTTTCCTCTCCGGGCAGAACAGTGGTGTGTAGGATGACTGAGGAATGGACACCAAAACTGATACTGATCAACCCCGACAGGCACAACGCAAAGACCAGGAGCACAGACTGAAGACGGCGTTGTTTTAAAGGAGACATAGGCTATTTGCAAACGTAGCTTTTCCACGCGAGAAAAACAAAGTTATTGGGAGTTGAGGGTTTGTTCGAGGATGCCCCCCCATAAGCGGCTGCTGAGCGCCGAACTCCCTGATTCTGAATCAGACAGCGAATCACACCCCCCAGTTGATCGATGCGTTAACCGGGAACAGGTGAGATTAAAGAACCAGAAATCAAACCCCGAAACGCATTTTTGTCTAAATTTGCAGAGATGAATCTCGATCAGTCAATCAGCGAATTATTGTTTACACATGAGTGTGTAATTATACCCGGTTTTGGGGGATTTGTGACCAATTATCGTCCGGCAGAAGTGCATCCTACCCAACACACATTTACCCCTCCTTCCCGGAGTATTGTTTTCAACAAAAATCTTAAAAACAACGACGGGCTTCTTGCCAACCATCTGGTAGCTACCCAACAACTTTCTTATCAGGAAGCTCTTGGAAAAATAAATGAATTTGCAGCTTCTTCCACTTCAACACTATATACAGGCAAGAAACTCGTTCTCAGCAATATCGGAATTCTTTTTCATGACATCGAAAAGAACATCCAGTTCCAGCCCGATGCAGCCATTAATTACCTGCTTGATTCATTTGGTCTTTGTTCCATTCAATCACCAGCCATCAAAAGAGATGGTTTTGTGACACGTCTGGAAAAAGAACCGAAAGACCGCGATGTGCTTCCGGCCGAAGTAAAACGCAAACTCAACATAAAACGGTATGTGGTGCTTACCCTTGCAGCGGCGGTTATATTTACCGGTATCTGGATCCCCCTCAGGACCGATCTGCTGAAAGGCGTGAATTATGCCAATCTGAACCCTTTTGCAAACAAAGAAAAAAGCGTTTATACCGAAAAGAGTTTCACGGCACCCCTTATCAAACCGCTTCTTTCACAACCCATTCAACCAATAGCTCCGGGCATCGATACTTCGAATGCACAGCCGCTTGCCGCAGCCAAAAAAGACACGACCCCTGTTGTGGTGAAATTAAAGCAGGAAGCCGCGGCTGAATCAACGGCGGTATCCACAACCGTTTCCGAAAAAGTAAAGAACGAAACCGTAAATGTAACAACGGGAGAAAAATACAGCATCATAGGCGGTTGTTTTGCCATCCCCGAAAACGCCGATCATTACGTAGCTAAACTCCGTACCGAAGGCGTTGATGCTTTCATCCTTAAAACCAACAGCTCTTTACGCCATGTGAGTTACGGCAGCTATGCCTCTTATGCACAAGCGATCGAAGCCCTTGCCAAAGCCCGCACCACCAACAAGGATGCGTGGATGCTGATCAGATAGGTCTTGCTTTCCCCCAAAACAATGTATCGATCACTACTGGCGGTTGCAAACAGCCCTCAACCCTCTGGCAAAAAGACCTGAGAATTGAGGGCTGATTATGGATTGTCTCCCGCTAGGCTTTGCCCTCTTTGTCTGCTCCGCTTACGTTTTTGTTTTTCTCCTCTTCCATATCCTTCATCCTGCTCTTCTTATAAAGCTGCACGCCCAGATAAAGCGCTGTAGCAAAAACAATCAACCCCAGGGCAGTCCACATACCGCTGTTGTTTTGTTTCAGTTCGATGATGAATACAATGGCTACCAGAAAAATGCTTGCCACTTCATTCCAGAACCTCAGCCACATCGATGAATGTTTGAATACATCGGCCTTCAATTGCTTAAAAATGACATGGCACTGGATATGGTACAAGGCCAGCCCAAACACAAAACACAACTTTAGTAAAAAGAACGATTCCCGCAGATAAAATGGGAAATAGCCAAACAGGAGCCAGGGCCCAAATATAAATGTTGCGATGGCCGATGGCCAGGTAATGCCAAACCAAAGCCTCCGCATCATGATCTTGTACTGTTTTTGCAAGATGCTCCGGTCAGGTTCTTGAAGGTTTTGTGTTTCTGTCATATAGATAAACAAACGGACAATATAGAAGAGCCCTGCAAACCAGGTCACGATAAAAATAATATGAAGAGCCAGAAGTGCGTGCATGGAACAAGTTGGTTTGAAAATCGGCTGCAAGGTACAAAATACACCCGATCGCGATATCAATGCAGTATGCCTCGGCGTCTACGGCGCTGTTCACCCTTTTGAAGGAGAACGATTTGAAAAATCAGCTATTCACGGGGTCTGCAATCGAGGTACATCAAATCCTTCACCGGTTAATTCGCATTGATTTCCAGAATTTTGCGAAGAGGAATTGAAAAAAAAGAAGAGCTGCCCAATCTACCTTGGGAATGCGTTGATCTGCTTTACGAATGGTCCTTTCAGAATTAAGAACCAGCTATTCTGAACGACGAATGAAGCACACTTCCTGAAGAACGCACCACGCTTGATTAAGAATGAATAGAGGGTGAATAAGAAAGCTGCAATGTTGTTAATGAGCTGTCCTTTCTTAATTAAGAAAGGATCAATCTTCATCAAGAACCTACAAATCTTGAATCCGAACGAAACAAACTTCATCAGGAAAGGGGCATTCTTAATTAAGAATGGCGCTTTCTTAATTAAGAAAGGACAAAACATGCTAAAGAATGGGTAGATCGTCTTCACGATCGCCCCATTTGGGGGGGAGTAACAGCAGGAGGAAGGAATATTTCTTTGGCTAAATCAGCTATTTTGCTGTAATTTTGGCAATACCGGGCATATTTCGGCTTACCGCACATCAAACCGCATGAAAAACAAACCATTTCTCGTTCTATTTCTGGTTGCTTCCCTTTCGAATGTCTTGCAGATTGATGCTCAGGACGATGCCAAAGGCCAGACCTTCAGGGCCGGATTTACCATAGGCCCGGTAGCTTCAGACATTCCCGGAACCGACACCCGCGATAAAGACAGCGATTTCAGCAAACTGGGGTTTTGTGTAGGGGCGCTGGTCAATACGCGTCTTAATTCAAAAAATTTCCTGCAGATAGAAATAAACTACATAACCAAGGGCGCACAACAAGATCCAGATACGGCCAACAATGGTTATTTTAAACTGGCTTTGAATTATATAGAGGTTCCCATTGTATGGAAGCATACATTGCACATGAACGTACGCCGTAAACCGATGGACAGACTGGAATCTATCTTCGGCGTTTCGGCAGCCCGTCTGGTGGGTAAGTCATACGATGAGGGCGGTTATGGGCTTGCCATAAATAATTCGACCATCAACACGACCGACGTAAGCATCTTCGGCGGCATTGCGTTCAACTTCACCCCTCACATCTCGTTTACGATCCGTTATTCAAACTCCGTCATTCCAGCAATCAACCACAATGAGCCACCCGCATATTTACTCCGTTATACCTGGAACAACGGAAACAACCAGGTGATCCTCATGGCTGTTCAATATGTATTCGGACAGGCAAGACCGGCCAAGACAAAGACTCCGGTTGATACCACACCCGCTCCCTAATCTGTTTATCTGCTTTCATGACCAACAACGACATCATCAAGAAATTACGCGTAGCCCTTCATCTGCGGGATGACGAGATCATCAAAATCCTGGAGCTGGTTGATTATAAAATTTCAAAAACCGAACTCAGCGCCTTCTTCCGTCAGGAAGATCATCCCAATTATAAAAACTGCGGCGACCAGGTGTTGCGCAATTTTTTGAATGGATTGGTGATCCACATGCGGGGGAAACGGGAGGAGAAGAAACCGGGTGCATGATGGCACGAACTTGAATCCAATACAATCATTATCCCATCGCTGTCCTATGCTCGCCCTCGACAACATATCCTTAGAAAAACTATCCGTCCAC